>Ga0187853_10000730_pt1 | contig 33178 bp, 24 predicted proteins | sample June2016WEW_6_10_2_FD_132417 | JGI IMG/M metagenome (GOLD analysis project Ga0187853, IMG submission 132417) | Peatland microbial communities from SPRUCE experiment site at the Marcell Experimental Forest, Minnesota, USA - June2016WEW_6_100 | ecosystem: Environmental > Terrestrial > Soil >... | reverse complement strand
CCCAAGCCGGCTTCAACTGGTGGCGATGCTGGGAGTCGTGCGGCGGCATCAGCATCGGCATCGCCTACGGCCTTGCCTATTGGCTGGCCAACCGCAGATTGTCCGCATCGGACCGGCCGTTGGACGCAATGGGCCCAGCCGGTTGGCATCCTAACCTCGAGCGGTTCGGCGCCTATCTCGGCCTGCTGCTGGGCCTGGGCCTTTCAGTCAGAAACGGATTGAAGGGCTGGGCGAACATCTATCTCGGAAACGAGAACTATTGGGACGCTGTCCTCTGGCGGGTCATCGGTCCGTTGCTCCTTCTGGCGCTGGTGGCGCTGCCCATTTGGATTCGGCTTCGGCCCGTTCCGGGGACTTATCAGTCGGAACCGCCTCCCAGTTCCGGCACTGGCCCTGCGGGACCGGGAGTCTCCCACGGCGACGTTTTCCCCCAGGCCTATCGGCTTGCCTGGCTTGTGCTGCTGGTGCAGAACGCCATCGCTCAACTGATCACCGGACCCCGCTCATCATGGAATGAAACCGCCTTCGCCCTCTACTACGTGCTCCTGTTTCTCCTCTCAGCCGTCATCCTCCATCATTTCCAATGCATGAAAGTTATCCGTGCCGCGCCGCCGGTTTATTGACGCTGCGCGGGTGAGATGGCCCGGGCGAGCACGAAGTCCACCAGCTCCTGGCATTGGAAGAAGCCGGCCCACATGTTGTGTCCCTGTCCGGGCGGGACGATGAGTTGCATCTTGCCGCCGAGGGCGTCGTAGCGTTTGCGCATTTCGCCGGAGTTCGCCGCGAGCGGCACGGCCTGGTCGCTGTCACCCTGGATGGCGAAGAGCGGCACGCCCGCTTTGGCCAGGGCGTCGAGGCGGTCAATGGGATTGTGTTCCGCCAGTCGTGCCGAAAGCTCCTCCGGTGTCATGCGGTAGGCGGCGCTTGCCTTCGCCGCTCCCGGATAGCTGGCCAGGTTGCAGACGGGGTAAATGCCGGCGAACCCGGCGACCTTGTCCGCATTCTCCACGGCCCACGAGAGGGTCATCAGGCCGCCCCGACTTCGCCCGAGCATGACCGCCCTGGGTGCAAAGCCGCGATTCCTGGTTAATTCTCCGTAGAAGGCCGAGTAAAGGGCCCGCCCGTCGGGACTCCCATAGGATTCCCCGACATCGATGCCAGCGATCGCGATGCCGGCGCGGGTGAAACGTTCGAACATCCATTTCTCAGCGTCACCGGGCAGGCCGGGAAGCGTCGGTGCATACCAGACCCACGGGATCGGCCGGTTCGCGGGTTTCGCTGGCGGAAGAATCACGAAAGCGGTTCGGGTCTGCACCAGGAAGACCTCGCCTGGCAGTGGCAGAGATTTCTGGGGTGCGTCGGCAGCGCGCGGCGCGGCCAGGGGAGCCAGCAGCAGGGCGATGAGGATGGAGAAAGAGGTGATAGTGATTTGCCTGTTGCCGCGCCGCCGGTTTATTGACGCTGCGCGGTCGAGGGAGAATTGGTTTTGGGCCTGGCTCATTCTTGTTCCATGCTGCCAGACGGGGACGAGGGTGTCGAGCGGCGAATTTTGGCGGGAGCCAAAGGCACTCCATTTGACTTCTCCCGGGTTTGGGATGATGCTGCCGAACGATGGACCTGAACACTGCGACGAGGCAGAATCCCGGCTTTGCCCAATGCAACTGCGCTTTTGCCGCGACCTCTTTGGTCTGGCTCTTGCTCGGGGTGGCGGGCTTGGGGATTGGTCCCGTTCTCGATGCGGCCGAAGCGCGCAGCATCAAGCCGCGGGGCCTGCTGCTGGTCGCCAACAAAGGAGATCGGACGCTGGGAATCGTCGATCCGGTTGCCGGCCGCCAAGTTGCCGCGGTGCCGGAGGATGGCATTACGGGCCACGAGGTGGCCGCCTCATCCGACGGCAAGTTGGCCTTTGTCCCGATTTACGGCAACTCGGGCGTGGGCGGTCCTGGCACCGACGGCCGCCTCCTGCGGGTGATCGATCTGGTGAAGCGCCAAGTGGCTGGCACGGTGGATTTCGGCAAAGGGGTGCGGCCGCATTGTGCCGTCATGGGTCCCAGGAACGGTCTGCTCTATGTGACCACCGAGCTGGAGAACTCGGTTACGGTCATCGATCCGAGCACGCTGAGGATCGTGCAGACGATCCCCACAGGCCAATCCGAGTCGCACATGCTGGCCGTTACTCGCGACGGACGCCGCGGTTACACCAGCAACGTTGGCCCGGGGACAGTCTCCGTGGTGGACCTGGAGGCAAAGAAAGTGCTGGCCGTGATTGCGATTTCGGGCCGGACGCAACGCATCTGCCTTTCGGTGGACGACCGCTGGGTCTTTACCGCCGACCAGACCAGGCCGCAGTTGGCCGTGATCGAGACTGGCATAAACCAGGTGAAAACTTGGGTAGCGCTGCCGGGCCTTGGCTACGGCACGGCACCCACACCGGATGGGCGCTGGCTGCTGGTGGCCCTGCCTGGAGTCAGGCAGGTGGCGGTCATTGACTTGGATTTGCTGAAAGTAGTTCGCACGCTGGCGGTGCCGCCGGCGCCGCAGGAGGTGCTGGTCCAGCCGGATGGGGCAACCGCCTACGTCTCTTGCGATGCCGCCGGCCAGGTCGCCGTCATTGACTTGAGAAACTGGAAACTCGAGAAGCTAATTGCCGTCGGCCACGGGGCTGATGGCCTGGCCTGGGCCAAGGCGGATTGAGGGGCAGCGCTGCCTCTTACGGTTTCTTGAGGCTTGCCTTCAACCCAACCTACGCTAGAGTTCGGACATGGCGAACTCGAACGATCTGGGCAGTCTGGAACGGCTTCTGCGGCCTTTGCGGCGGGAGTTGAGCGCGGAGTTGGCAGACACCTTGCTGCGCCTCAAGGCGGACGCGGAGGTGCAGGCCCGCTATGACGAACTGGCTGGCAAGAACACCGAAGGGGCGCTCACCGCCCCGGAACGTGCGGAGTTGGAGTCGTTGGTCCACGCCAACTCAATCCTGAGTCTTTTGAAAGCCGAAGCGCGCGCCTTCTTGCAGCAGCCGAAGGCTGCCTGATGGACACGGCATTGCGCGAGTTGGTCCGCAGCCGAGCTGGCGGTCGTTGTGAGTACTGCCACCTCCCGGAGCAGTTTTCCGAACTCTACTTCCATATCGAGCACATCATCCCCCGGCAGCATGGTGGCACTGATGGCGCTGAAAACCTGGCGCTGGCTTGTCCGGAGTGCAACTTGGTGAAGGGGCCCAACCTTGCCGGCGTTGAGCCGAGCACACACGCCGTCGTGCGGCTTTTCCATCCGCGCCGGGACAAGTGGACTGAACATTTTGCCATGGACGGTGCGCTCATCGTCGGCAAGACGCCGATCGGACGGGTGACTGTCTCGCTACTCCGGATGAACGACGCGCGGCGGTTGCGTGTTCGTGCGCTGCTGTCGGGATTGTGAAGTGCCTGAAAAAACGCAAGGTGGACCGGCCCGCAAGGGAGCTGGAGCTCCTTCACGCGATTGACCGCGGCGTTGCGGATTTCGCCCGCCAGCGTCGAGAGAAATTGAACCATACGCTGGGTTTCCTCTCCTTCTGGGTCAATCCTCTTCCATGGCGACACCAAAACTCACCGGCGATCCGAGCTCCGCCCTTAACGTTCCTATCCGGCTCGGTATAGTCGCGCTCAAGTCTTAACGCGCATAGGCGCTGTGGTCGAAAGAAAGACTTACGGCATTGAACCTTAAAAGGGAACAGATATGGAAAGCTTTTCGGATTTTCTATCACCGATTGACGTTCAGCTCCACGAGCTGTTGCTCGACCCTAACAACCCAAGGTTCGCGGAATTGGGTGAGGAGATTGACCAGGTGCCTGAGGCCAGATTCGCAGAGCCGAAGGTTCAACAGGCGGCCTTCGACAAGATGAAGGCAACCAAGTTCAGTGTGACGGAGTTGCGCGACACGATAAAAGAACTCGGGTTTCTTCCGATGGACCGCCTGGTCGTCCGCTCCTGGAAGGGAGCCTCCCCAGAAGGCAAAAGGTACGTCGTTATCGAGGGGAACCGTCGCGTTGCGGCGCTGAAGTGGCTTCTTGACCTCCACGAGGCTGGGAAAGAGACGTTCAGCGAAAAACAGCTAAACAGCTTCAAAGGTTTTGAGGTTCTTCTACTTGATGACCAGTTGGCTCCCCAAACGGCTCGATGGATTCTTCCGGGTCTCCGCCATGTTTCAGGTATCAAGGAATGGGGGCCGTATCAGAAGGCGAGGATGGTCTTCGAGCTTCGCGAAACCGGCAAGACAGCACAGGAGGTAGCCCAAAGCCTGGGGCTGTCGACCCGCGAAGCCAACCAGCTCTGGCGGGCTTATCTTGCGCTGGAACAAATGGGACAGGATGAGGAATACGGCGAGTATGCCGAGCCTCGGCTCTACAGCTACTTCGAGGAGGTCTTCAAACGTCCCAATGTTCGCGAGTGGCTCGGTTGGGATGACGAGCAGCAAAAGTTCACGGAGGACACAAAGTTGCGAGAGTTTTATGGGTGGATGAAAGGTGAAAAGACTGACGACGGGGAGCTCGGGCAACCCAAGCTGCCCGAAGCGAGAAGTATCCGGGAACTTAGCCGGGTGCTAGAGGATCCGAAGGGCCTGGCCGTTTTCCGCTCGAGTGACGGCGACTTGCCTCGCGCGCTAGCCCGCGTCGAGGCCGACCATCAGATCGAGTTTGCGCCGACAGTCCTGATGTGCGAAACAATCCTCGGATCCCTTTCACCCGATAGGCTTCGTCGCATGACGGCGAGTGACATTGGAACTTTAAAGGCGCTACGTACGAGAATCGATCAACTTTTAGAGGACAGAGCAAGGCTGGGGGGAGGCGCGAGTGGCCAAGTTCAACCCTGACGTTCTGGCCCAGTGGATCGAGCGGGACTGCCTGCAGCCCAATTTCCAGGCTCTTCGTGATCTTCTGGTAAGCTGTGTTCGTCACCGCATCAGCAAATACTCCGACGAGCCGGTCGCAGAACTGGCGGAAGAAATGAGTCCCTCGGTTAGTCTCGCGCTGGAAAGGCGGAAGGCGGAATACATACAGGACGCAGTTAACCCGCCCTTTGAAGTATCGGTTGAGGACGAGGACTTCTATTACAAGGCACTGCCCCGACCAGAAGTCGGGCTGTTGAACCAGCTCAGGATTTGTTCCCCTCGTGCCTTCGAAGTCTTTTGCAAGATGATCCTGTCGGGACTCAAGGCCGATGCTGTAGTCGAAGGAGGACCACATGATGGGGGCATTGACTTCTACGCCATCGGATTCTCCCCAGGGGCACAAGTGAATCCAGCACCGCCAACTTCGAAAACAGTTGTGATCGGGCAGTCCAAACGGTATTCGGCCACAAATGATGTTGGGGAGGTGGATCTAAGGTCGTTCATCGGGGGCACAGTCAGAAAAGCCGAAGAACTTCGGCGGAAACATCCAGACGGATTTGGACTGCTGACGCCCGTTCTCCTCGCATTTTGGACAACAGGCGACTTCACACCACAGGCAAGACAATATGCTCGAGACCTTGGGATCTGGCACCTCAATGGCATTGCCCTCGCGCAACTGGCGACACGAATCGGCCTCACCGTGACTGATATCCGCAAAGCAGAGTCAGAGGCCGCGCAAGTTCATAGACTGGAACCTTCGTAACAGCGCGGGCCTTCTGATGTCGAGGCACGGACACGGACTGCCGGTCCCCGGCCACAGATCCCGGCGCGCGGTTTGCTCACACCGGATGGGCGCTGGTTGCTGGTGGGCCTGCCCCGAGCCAGGCAGTTGGCGGTCGTTGACTTGGACTTGCCGAAGGTCGTTCGCACACTCGAGGTGCCGCCGGCGCCGCAGGAAGTGCTGGTCCAGCCCGATGGCGCAACGACCTACTTCTCCTGCGATGCCGCCGGCCAAGTGGCCGTCGTTCACTTGAGAAACTGGGGAGTCGAGAAGCTAATTGCCGCCGACGCCGGGGCTGATGGCCTGGCCTGGGCCAAGGCGGATTGAGGAGCGCGAGTCTTCGGAACACGGGCCGAAGCTGGCTGCTCCGGGGGATAAATCTCTCAGGGCGGCAACCTCTCGGACTCTCCATTTACAAGCCACGACCGCTCCTGCAGGCCCGGTGCCCTCACCGGGCGAGCCACGCTCACCCAATTTCCACGCAAAGCCAGAACTCCCTCTGGGCGTCAGGCTGCCTGAGCCCAAAGGCCCCGCGACTCGGGTTCAAGGCAAGCTCGCCGCATCAGCCGGCGTGAAGAGTGTGTATTCCTGGTCGAAATGTTCACGCAACGTCCGCGGCGCCGGGGCGCCGGGCGGGGGCGGCTCCGATCGAGGCACAATGAGCACCTGGATGGCCTGCCACTCGAGGAGTTGCTTATAGCCCGGACGGAGCGCGGAAACCACCACGGTCTTGACGCCGGCTTTTTTCAGCGCCTCCAATTCCGGTGCGGCTAATTGGGGGAAACCAAAGAACGACACCACAGCGGCCAAGTCTGGATGGCTTTCGAGCGCCTTGAGAAACTGTTCGGCCGGCAGGCCGCCGCCGGTGCCCCTCATCAGCACTGGGGACACCGGAATTGTTTCGGTCACCAAAGTTAGGCCCGCGTGTTTCTTCAACGTCTGTTGGAAGGCGTCCAACTCGGCCTGGACCCACGGATTCTTGACGTTGCCGGTGTCCCGAACGAAGACCATCACCCGGCCTTGGCCCCCTGCCAGCTTGGCCGTTTCTTCCGCCGTCACCGCACCCAGGACCTCGTAGGTATTGTTGAGATCGACCTTTGGCCCGGGCACGCCGCAACCCAAACAGAGGCAAACCGCCGCCACGCCAACGGCCAGGCTCCCGACCGCCATATCTCTGGTTCGCTTGTTCATTCACCTCGCGCCGGCGCGCTGCAGGGGGTCCCAGTATCGCGAGTTGATCAGCGCCTTGGTACTCCCATCGGCCGGGTTGGCCGGGGGATTGATCATGGCGCTCTTGCGGGACTCAGCGTGCGCGTCATTGAACCCCACCACGCCCTCGCCGAGGTGACGCGCCGGCTCGATGCCCTCGTAAGTCGGAAACGAACTGAACTCCACGACGCTCGGGATCATGCAGGACGACTCCCACCAGAGGCTGGAGCTCCAAACCGCAGGGCTCCCGTACGGGTGCTTGTCACCGTTGACCAGGTTCTCCGAGGGGCGGAGAACTGAACTCCGCTTGAAGGAGGTGGGTATGTTGAAAGTGACCCCGCCCACGACGAGGGTTTGAGCATCGTAGGGATGGTGGCCCAGGAAGAAGCCATTGTAGCCGTAGCCGACCAGGTTACAGTCGAACGCCCATTGCCAGAGGGTCCCATTGTCCAGGCGCTTGCCTTTGATGGCGGGGTCTCGGAACAGGTTCGTCCAGCCGACCGTACTGTAGCTGACAAGGCTGGTGCCCCACCAATTGGTCAGCGAGATAGTGGCGTCGGCGTTATTGACATTCCCGTTGCGGTGTGCGGGAAAGGTGTCGAGGTTGTCCGTAGTATAGAACTGCATGAGCAGGCCGATCTGCTTGAGATTGTTCAGACAAGAGGTGCGCAACGCCTTGGCCTTGGCGTTGGAAAGCGCCGGCAAGAGCATCGCAGCGAGAATCGCGATGATCGCGATCACCACCAGCAATTCGATCAGGGTGAATGCGCGGCCGCGCACCCTGTAATTGGCCGCTTGAGGAGATGGAGTGTTCATCATGTTGTTCCGAGTGAGATCACTTGTTTTGAATCATGCAGACAAAGCAGAGTATTCCATTTCGCGTTGAATAGCAATCGGCGTCTTGCCCTTCACTCCGGGTCGAGCTTTATGTAGTCCAAGCCAGCCATGTAACTCGGGATCGCTTTGGGGTTGGCTCCGACGATCTCGAGGGTGAGCTTGTGTTGCCCGGCGGCCAGATCGCGCCTGCCGAGGGCCAACGCGCCGGTGGGCACAACCGAGCCATGGTAAAGGTCGATCGGTTCGCCGAGTTTTTGGCCGTCGAGATAGGGCTGGACGATGCCGTAGTCCGGCGCTCTGGTCAGTTGCAGGCTCACTCGGAACCGGCCAGTTTTGCCGATCGGGAGGGCCAAGTCGAGCTTGTCGCCGGGCTTGGCGCCCGTCCACCACAGATGCGCGTCGTTGCTCCACTGGCCGGCGAAGCCGGTCATGTCCTGCTCCTGCGCATCGCCGCCGGTCTTGGCCAGGACCCTGAGGCGCTCGCCTTCCAGGACGCCCGGGACCTTGTAAACCTGGATTCCAGTCCAGTATCCGACCCGCTCCCGCAACGGCGCTGCGGGATAGGGGTCTTTGCCACCGGGCGCCTGGTACCAATAGGCCACGGCGGCATAGAGAGTGGGCCGCTGGTTGGGATAGTATTTTTCGATGCAGCCTTCGAAGGACTTTTGGAACGGTACGGAGTCGGTGATGTGCCAGCGGTTGACGGAGACATGGCCCTTGTTGTTGCCGTCGTTGCGGGTCTGGTCGTGGAAGGCGTTTTGGAAGACTGCAGGATCGCACCAGGCATAGCCAAAATAGTCCTCCGAACCGGTGCCGAAGGTCGAGGGAAACTTCTCGCCGTCGACAAAGAATTTCTCGTCGCCCTCGCCCCACCATCCGCCGCGCGGGTTCCAGATGTGGAGCATGACGCCGACAAAACGGCCCGGGCCTTCGGTTTTGAGAATGGGCCAATCGATCCGGCGCTCCGGCTCGGCGGGCAGCAGGGCATCCCGATGCCACTTGGCGTGGAAGCGGGCGAACCGGGAAAGATCGCCCTGGAGCGGCCGGGTGGCGACTTGGTATTCGAGCTTGAGCGGGAGCCGGCCCTCCTGCTTGAAGGTGAGCTCCGCGCTTTTGGCAAAGGGCATGAACCAGTTGCAGTACCACCAACCGTCTTCCGTCAGGCCCAGCGGCAGGGAGCGGTAAGGATTGGCGCCGGGGGCGGTGCCAAAGAAGTCGCCCAGCGGCGCCCAGACGCTCGGTTCCGACTCTCCATCCCAGCGGAGCTGGAGGGTGACCGAGCGCAAGGCCTCGATGTTGCCGGGAGCAGGGGGCAGTTGAACCTTCACGCGGATGGCAGTGATCGCCGCCGGACCATCGCACCGTACGCTCTCGGTGGCCACGTCTCCCTCGAGACTGGCGCTCTTGCTGTTGACTGAGCCGCCAGCGTCCGAAGGCGGCCCGCACGCGCTCAGCAGGCGGTTGGCCTCATCCAGCGCCGCGTCTTCCTCGGGGACAAGTTCCCGCTTGAAGGTGGGCACCGTAGTGCCTTCGGGGAAGGTCGAGTAGGTAAAATGGTAGTACAGGCCCCAACCCGGGTCGGCGACGACCTTGCAGGATTTCTGGTAAGGGATGGGGGTGTAGTTGTTCCAGCCGCGGGCGACAGTGTGGACCAGGGCGGGACGAGTGAACGGGGCGTGCTTACGGTCAAAGTACCCCACAAAGGGGAGATCCACCGCCGGCTCGGCCGCGCCGTCGAGGTAGATGCGGACGTGGCCGTCGCGGGGGTCGGCGGACCAGGTGCGCCAGATGCACCCGGGGCCGCGCATTTCCGCCAGAACGAGTTGGCTGCCCTCCTTGCGGATGATGCCGTCGCCATCGCCGTTGGCGTCCCAGTCAACATACTTTCCCGTGGCCTCGTCGTAACGGCTCTTGCGGTCGTAGCTGGACCACTGGGCGCATTGCTCACCGGGCGCAGGCAAGGTGGCCAGACGCTCCAGGTCCGCCAGGCGTTGGACCAGGTTGACATAAGAGAACCGGGGCTCGGCTGCCGCGGCCGGCGCCGAAGCGGCCATCGAGCAGACAATCACGATGAGCCCGATGGCCACCAGCAGTTCGAGCGGAGTGAATGCCGACCCCTTTCTTGGACGGCCGCTGCGCTGCGATTTGGAGATCATGAGTCTGCTTGCCCGGCGGGGAACCCGGCGCTCGCTCGATGGAGGATGGCGGCCAATTGCATTCTTGTTGCGGCCTTGAATCACGCCCCGCCAACGAGCCGGAGCCAAATGGGGCTCCGGCTCGTCTGCTCAAGGACCGCCTGGTTTACGGGTCGCTCCTGACGCGGTAGAACCGTGGGGTGGTCCCGATGGTGTCGGTGACCGCCTTGGCCGTGCCATCACCAATGATGGTAACCAGGGGCTGCCAATTCGGCTTCGTCAGCGAGGTCGTGTACTCCACTTCATAGGAGGGTCCCGCCTTTGAATTACCCAGAGTCTGGAACATAAACCGGAACTGGCCGCCGCCGCCGGCCACGCTAATCAGCTTCACCGGTGTGGGCGTAGTAGTGTTCACCATCAATTCGAATACGCCGATGAAGCCGCTGCCGGGACCGTCGGCGGTGCCGCCGGCAGTGCCGATCAGGCGGATGCCGTCGATCCCGGAGAGGGGCGGGTTCAACATGAATGTGGCGGGGGGCATCAGAACGGGGTTGGGGTTGGTGGCGCCCCCGCCGATAGTGGCGCCGTTGAGGGCGCTGAGGTAGTCGGAGGTGAAGCCGGGGACGTTGGTCCACGTCGTCCCGCCATCGCCGCTGGCCTGGACGATCGGCGCGGCGAGGTACTGGGTGGTCGTGAGCACTCCGCCGGGGCCGGGACCAAGGTCATTGGTTCCAAACCAGCCGCCGTCAACGAACGTCGCCATATAAAGCACCAGCGAGGCCACCGGATTGGTGACCGGGTTGGCCCAGACGATGCCGACGTAGCAAAGGCTGTTGCTGTCGCCGTCGTTCCAGCAGTCCACGTGGCTGGCGAGGTTATTATCATTGATAGCGGACAGAACGCCAGCCTGGAAATGCGGGGTGTCGGTGCCGCCCCACGTGTCATACCTGCCCAGAATCCCAGTGGCGTCGGGGCGCAGGGCAAGGTCCAGCGGGACGCTCGCGGAGTTGTTGGGGTCGGCGCCAAATCCCACCAACTGGCCATCGGTCCAAAGAGGGTTTTTGGTGTGGGCGTTGGTGGGATTGGTATCGTAAATGAAGATCTCCTGGTAGTCGGTCAAGCCGTCGGAGTCGCTGTCAATGGAGAGCGGGTTGGTATGGTAGGTGTTGACCTCGTCGCCGTCTTTGATGCCGTCGCCGTCGGTGTCGGCGTTGAGCGGGTTGGTGCCATTGAGGTACTCTTGCAGATTGTTGAGGCCGTCGCCGTCGGGGTCGTCGGTGGCGCGCGACAGGTCCTTGGCCTGCGCGGTCGCATGGCCCCAGTATTTGTTCCTCCACCAGTCGGGGATGCCGTCCCCACTTGTAGAGACAAATGGGTGAATCGCGAGTTCAGAGACGCCGATAAACCCGCCGTTGCCGGCGGTTCCGCCTGCGGTGCCGAGGATGCGGATGCCGTTAATGCCGGTAACGGGCGTAGGCAGGATGAAGGTGGCCGTGCAGAAGTCCGGATTGCCATTGGTTCCGCCGCCGATGCTGTGGGTATTGAAGGAAACGTAGTAATCGGTTTTGGAGGCGACCGTGGTCCACGTGGTTCCACCATCGGTGGTGGTTTGGACCTTCGGCGCCGTCAGGTAAGGAAATCCAAGCGACTGTTGCCAGGCGAGGCTTCCGCCGGCGCCCGGGCCCGCTTGGGCGGGGCCGAACCAGCCGCCATCCACGAACGTCGCCATCGTCAACTCGAGACCGGAAATGGAACCACCCGAGGTTGGGGTCAGCGTGTTGGTAAATAGAATGCCTACGAAGCTGTAAGGGTAGCCGACGGTGAACCCTCCAGGATAGTCATCGACGTGGGTGGTGAGATTGCCGTCGTTGATGGCGTTGGTTGTGCCGGCGTTGTAGATAGGGTTAGCGACGCCGTTGGTGTCTTCGACGCCCAGGATTCCAGTGCCGGTCAAGGCGAGGTCGTCGGGAATGCAGTTCGTGTTGAGGGGGGTTACATAAGGCAGGAAGCAGCCAAATTGGACCATCGCGCCGTCGCTCGAGCCGTTGCCGGCGGTGCTCGACAGCAGGGGATTGGTCCCATAAACGAGGACCTCCTGGCCGTCGCTCAGGCCGTCGCCGTCGGTGTCCCACAGCAGGGGATCGGTCTTGTACTTGTTCACTTCGTCGCCATCGCTCAAGCCGTCGCCGTCGGTGTCCGGGTTGAGCGGGTTGGTAAAGTACGTGTTCACTTCGTCGCCATCGCTCAAGCCGTCGCCATCGGTGTCCGCGTTGAGCGGGTTGGTGCCGTTCTGGAACTCCTGCAGATTGTTCAGTCCGTCACTATCCGGATCGTCGGTGGCGCGCGACAGGTCGCCGGCCTGTCCGGTGGGGTGGCCGAAGTAATGTATCCTCCAGTTGTCGGGAATGCCGTCGCCGCCCGAGCTGTAAAGAGTGCCTTCCACGTCCACCTCGAATATGCCGAGGAACCCAACGGTGTCGGCATTGCCGCCATGGCGTCCAATGACGCGAATGGCGGTAATGTTGGTGACCGGCGGGGTCAACGTGATGGTGAAGGCCAAGGGCTGCGGGTTGGGGTTGGCGCCGCCGCCGATGGTCTGGCCCAGGAGGCTGCTCACGTAAGTGTCGGTGGAGGGAACGGTGACCCAGACGGGGAGGCCGTTTCCATTGGTAGTAAACCACTTGCTAGTGGCTTCCACTTCGTTGGTCGGGGCGATTCCGATCGCGACCGGCAGGAGACCCCAGGCGACGTCGTAATTGGTGTTCACGGGGTTGGTGCAGATTTGAACGACCGGAGGGACCAAATAATTGCTGGTCAAGACGCCCCCGCTCCCCGGCCCCAGGCCATTGGCACCGAACCAACCGCCGTCGACAAAGGCCGCCAGCGTCACCGTCAGGCTCTCGATTGACTCCCAGCGCGAGAAGGGCCACACTATCCCGGCGAAGCTCATGCCGTCCGTCCCCTTGGCGCCATTGCTCCAGTCATCGACATGGGTGGTGAGATCGCCGTCATTGATGTCGGCGGCCCCGCCGACGTGGAAATACAAGGTTCCCGGGCTGCTGTCGATGGCGGCCTGGTAGCCCATGATGCCGACGCCCTGGGGCGCGATATCGGTGGGTTGCGCCCAGGCCGCTCCTAGCCAGAGGGTCACTGCGCACGTTAGCAGCCCAATGAGTGATGGCCAAGTTCGGCCAGTGGGTTTTGCGTTCATAGTACGTCCTTAATAATCGGTTTTGTGTTGGGGCATTCGGTTCGGTCAAGGATGCAGGCCACAACCCTTCTCCGGTGATGGCTGTCGCCCCGGATCTGGTGTTGGTGCATCATGCTCGGAAGGGTACGAGAAGGCTTTGCGGATGTCAACGTTTTAGTTGAAAAATCTGAGTGGTTCACATTATAAAGCATTTAATATTAACTGATAGTTGAGTGTTCGGCTTCGCTGGTCGCGCGGACTGCTTACTTCTGCAACCGGTAGAAGCGGGTTCCGCTGGCCCCACTCACGGTGACCTGGTTGCTGACCACGCCACTGACGGGGGTCCACTGCATGGCGGGCAAGGTGGGGGTGGATTCGAGGGCAAAGCCTGTCGCCGTTGCGGGCCACGAGAGGGTCAATTGGCTGCCGGAGCGCGACCAAGTGATGGCCGGCGGCGCCGGGGGCGCTGCCATGGCCAGGAAATGGCTGTAGATGGCGCTCGGGCTGAGTGTCGCGCTGTAGAGCGCCACTTCATCGATGTCGCCGATCCACCCCTCACGCGTCGAGGTGTCGAGGGAAGAGCCGATTTGGGTCGGCAGGTTCCAGGTGAGGGCGACGTTCTGGACGTTGGTCCCGATCGGATTGCCGTCCCAGTAGATCGTGACCAGTCCGTTGCCGAAGGTGAAGGCACAATGGTGCCAGCCGGCAGTGTTCCCCGGCAAGGAGTCGGGGAGGTAGGTGGCGCCGTTCCAGTCGCCGATTGCTTGCTGATTCGCGGTCGGATGAATGCTCCAATCGCAACTGTTTTGATTGCGGCACGAGAACAGGCAAGGGTTGTAGCCGGGATAGTTGGTGCCACCGCTATCGGGCGACCACTCCATTTGTAGCCAGGCCTCGACGGTGCCGCTGCCATCGGTGAACTGGAAAGCGGCCACGTCGCCCAACTCGATGTCGTCGGTGCCGTCCAAAACCAGGCACAGACCCGTGCTGCCGACGCCGGTGGCGTAGGCCACGGTGCCCACGGCCGTGCCGTTGTTCGTGCCTTTGGAGTCACGCGCGTCGCCCGAATCGAAGGTGTAGTAGGAGATGAGGCTGGGTTCGGCGAGCACCGCCGCCTGGTAATTGGGCAGGTAGTTGCCCACTTCCACGCTGACGCTGTCGCTGGTGGCGCTGCCGCCCGGGGTGGAAACCGTGACGTAATAAGTGGCGGCGTCAGTGGTCGCCAGGCTGGCGATGCTGAGCGTCGAATTGGTCGCTCCGGCGATCGGGCTGCGGTTCTTGAACCATTGGAAAGTCCGATCGGCGCCGCTGGCCCAAACCGTCATCATGAGCGGCTGGCTGGTATAAAAGGCGCCGCCGACCGGCTGGACCGTAATCACCGGAGGCGCGCTGCCGAAGAAGGCGGCGTAATGGGCCTGGATCGAATTCGACGAGAGGGCGCTGCTGTAGAAGGCGACCTCATCCAACGTTCCGATCCAACCCTCAGTCTCGATCGCCGCGGAGGACGAGCCGAGTTGGGTTGTTTCCGGGAAGGAGCCCAGGCCCTGGCCAGTCTGGCCAACCGCGACGCCGTCCCAGAAGATCGTGGTGGTCGGAGTGTTCGAGGAAGTCATGTCAAACACGAACGCCAAGTGATGCCAATTGGTGCCCGCGTTCGGAATCGTCTGCGGCTCCCAGGTGGCGCCGTTCCATAGGCCGACGCCGGTCTTGCCGGATTCCATGTGAATGCTCCAGGTCAGCGCGGTGTTGTCCCCAGTGCTAAAATCCCGATCGGCGAAGATGCAGGGACTGTACGCCGAAAAGCTCGCCGGCCAAGCGGCCTGCACCCAGGCCTCCACCGTGCCGATTCCGGCTGCGAAGTTAAAAGCGGTCACTTGTCCCAGCAGCGAGCGCCCCTGCCCCCCGAGGAGCAGGCCCGCGCCCGGCGGGCCGCCGATTCCCGGCCCGAAAGCGGTCGTGCCCGCAAGGGTGCCGTTATTGGGGCCGATGCTGTCGTCGGCGTTCAACTGGTCGAAGGCATAAAAGGAGATCAGGCTGGATTCGCTGGTGATCGCCGCCTGGTAGCGGGTCAACGCCTCGGGCAGCGGCGAGGCCACGCCCACAGACACCGCGCTGCTGGCGAGCTTCGCGGCCGGATTGGACACGACGACATAGTAGGTGCCGGTGTTGGTCGCCGCCAGGCTGGGGAAGGTGAGCGTGGGGCCGTGTGCTCCTGCAACGGGGTTGCTGTTCATGTACCATTGATAGTTCAAGTTCGGACCCATCGCCTGGACGGTCAGGTTGAGCGTGACGCCGGGCAGGAACGTGCCGCCAACCGGCTGCACCGTAATACTCGGCGAGGTAAAAAAGGCCGAGTAGTGCGAGGCGATGGCATTCGACGAGAGGGCGCTGCTGTAAAAGGCGACCTCATCCAGCATCCCCATCCAGCCCTCGCTCACGGCGCCATCGGTGGACGAGCCGAGTTGGGTTGTTTCCCCGACGGTGTCCAGGGGTTGGTCAGTCTTGCCAACCCCAACGCCATCCCAAAACGTCGTGGTGGTCGGAGAACCGGTGGAATTGTCCCACACGATCGCCATGTGATGCCAATTCGTGCCCGGGGCCGGAATCGTCTGCGGCTGCCAGGCGGTACCGTTCCATACGCCGAAGCCGAGCTGGGTGGCTTCCATGTGAACGCTCCAGCAGAGCAATTCGTTGTTTATCGTGCCAAAATCCCGGTCGGCGAAGAGGCACGGATTGTACGCGGAGAAGGTCAAGGGCCAATCGGCCTGCACCCAGGCCTCGACCGTGCCGGTTCCCGAGGAGAAGTCAAAGGCCGGCACTCGGCCCAGTTTGACCCACCCGTGGCCGTCGAGATGCACGCCCAGACCCGGCGCGCCGCCAACTCCGGGCGCGAAACTGGCCGTGCCGGCGAGGGTGCCGTTGTTGGGCCCGACGCTGTCCTTTGCGTTGCCCTCGTCGAAGGTATAGTAGGAGATCAGGCCGGGTGTGTTCTTGACGGACGTCTGGTAGCTGGCCAACCCTGCGGGCAGCGATGAGGCCAGGGCCACGGTCACGGTGCTGCTGCTGATGTTCGTGACCGGGGCGGTGCAGGACACGACGGCGTGGTAGGTGCCGGCATTGGTCGCCTCCAGGCTCGGGATGGAAAGCAGCGAGTTCGTCGCGTTGGCAATGGCGGCGCTGCCAAAGTACCATTGATAGCTCAAGTTCAGGCCCAGCGCCTGGACGGTCAGGTCGAGCGGAACGCCGGGCAGGAACGTGCCGCCGACCGGCTGGACCGTGATGACGGGCGGCAGGTCTTCCAGAAAGGCCTGGTAGTGCGCCAGGATCGAATTCGACGAGAGGGCGCTGCTGTAAAAGGCGACCTCATCCAACATGCCGACCCACCCCTCGGTGACGTTCGTCGTGCTTGACGAGCCCAGTTGAGTTGGATTCGAGCTGAGGCCCACGGCCTGGTCAGTCTGGCCCATCGCGATGCCGTCCCAGAAGATCGTGGTGGTCGGAGTGTTCGAGGAGGTCATGTCCCACACGACCGCCACGTAATGCCAATTCGTGCCCGTGATGCCAACCTCTTGCGGGCTCGGAGTAATCGGCTGCGCCGAAAAACTGGCGCCGTTCCATACGCCGTAACCGTCCTGAACTGAGTCCATGTGAACGCTCCAGTCCACCGGGCCACCGTTCCGGTCGGCGAACATGCAGGGGCTGTAGCCGAGGCCGTTGTTCAGAGGCCAATCCACCCGCACCCAGGCCTCCACCGTGCCGATTCCGGACGTGAAGTCAAACGCCGGCACCTGTCCCAGCTCGACCCACCCGTTGCCGTCGAGCGACAACCCCTGGCCGCCGCCGACGCCTTGGCTGAATCGCGCCGTCCCCTGCAGGGTGCCGTTGTTCTGGCCGAAGCTGTCATTGGCGTTCGTTTTATCGAACGTGTAATACGAGATGAGGCTTGCCTCATTGGTCACTGCGTTCTGGTAGGTGCGCAGCGTGGCTGTCGCCGTCGCGCCCCAGAAGAGCATGGTGGCGCCCAGGAAAAGGGCGGCTGATTGTGTTTTGAGCTTCATAGGGGGGGTTAATGGTACTCGGTTTCTTGTTTGGTCGTCGTGCTTCGTGAACGACGTGAACGATTACGTTTCGGTCAAGGTCCTGCCTGCGATCGGTTGAGAAAATGGTTCACTCATTTCCAGGGCTGCTTTCCATCGCTCGTGTCCGTATCGTTTCTTGACGGCATGCGCGAATCTACACGGGCAACGGGCTGCTTGCAAATCATGCTTGTATCACAAGTCGCTCTTGATTGGCAATGAGACTTGGCGTCTTTCTCTTAAGGTTTTGCGCCACTGTTTGGCGGCTCGAATGCGTAACCTTGGCCGGCGCTCGGCCCGCAAGGGTCAGGAGGAGGTCCATGGCGGTCCGTGTGCCCTGGTCAAGAGCGCCTGGTGCGGCGCACCAAAGGTGACTCTACTCCCGGGTGGCCGCGCCAGCCTGGCGACGCGCCCTTCGCCGGATGAAGGAGAGTTGGTCCGCAGTCGGTTGGCCGTGTTTGCGGAACACGCCTGGTGTCATCCCGGTTTTCAGGGTGAAGACGGTGTGCAGATACTCGCCATGGGTGAAACCTGTTTTTTCGGCGATTTCCGCCAATGGCCAGTCCGTCTCACGCAGAAGTTCCTTCGCCCGTTCGAGGCGCAGCCTGATTACTTCCGCCTTGGGCGAACGCCCGATCTGGATCATGAACCGACGCTCAAGCGCACGCCGGGACAGACCCGCCGCTCTTGCCACTTCGCTCATGTCGATGCGGTGGAAAGCGTTCTCGCGGAGGAAACGTAATCCCGCCACGAGTTGGCGGTCCTCCAGGGCCAGCACGTCGCTGGAACCGCGTGTAATGACCCCCAGGGGAGCGACCATAATAGGGTTGCAAGGAGGCGGTCTGCCGGCCATCAAACCGTCGAGCAGAACGGCTGCATCGTAACCGATCCCCGCCGCATCGGGGACGACGCTCGTAAGCGGCGGGTCGGAAAGTTCGCACAGCACCTCATCGTTGTCCACGCCGACAACCGCGACCTCCTCGGGCACCATTAACCCGCTGCGGCGACAGAGCTTCGTCACCTGCTGGCCGCGAATATCATTGCAGGCCAACAATCCCGTAGGTTTGGGAAGGTTAAGGAGCCATTCCGCAACATGGTTTTCGAAAAAGAGGCCCTGTTTTTCGTATTCGATAGTCTGGGTGTCGTGCAACGCCTCAGGAGCTTGAAACACGCGGCACTGGAATCCTGCCCGTGCCAGATGCGCTTGAAACCACCGGCATCGCTTGTCGGAGTAGTTGGCGCCAACGAATCCGCAAAAGGCAAACTGACGAAATCCGCGGTTCAAAAGATGCTCAACTGCAAGCAGGGCCACTTTTTCATCATCGGTATCAATGAGTGGCAAACCCGAATCGTCAACCGACCCCCGCACATCAACCGCCGGAATGCGCAAGGCCTGAATGGCTGAAGCCACCTCCCGCGTCTCAACGCGAGCAATGATGCCGTCGCCCTGCCAGTCCTTGAGCCACGCCGGTGGCCCGTCGGTCCATCTCCATTCCTCACTCCGCACAGACCAGTTGCGGTGTTGGCGAACGAACTTGGAAATCCCCAGCAGTAATGATCTGCCATAGGCACGGGAAGACTCGATCAGGAGAGCCACGGACCGAGTCGAAAACCGTTTCCCGGCGGTAGAAAACTTCGATTTCACAAAACACGATCTTTCCGGCTTTGATGCTTTCATTCACCGGCCTGGAACGTCCAGCGCGAGGCCTCGATGCCGAGTTGATCGAAGAGGAAGGCATACACATCGGTCTGCTCGGCGATGCGCTCTTTGAGGGAGGTCCCGATGCCGTGGCCGGCACTGGCGGTGCTGCGGAAGAGGATGGGCCGCTCCGATGCGGTCGCCGCCTGAAGCCGGGCCGCCATTTTGCGCGACTGGGCCGGGTTGACACGTCCGTCGTTCTCGCCGGTCGTCAGCAACACGGCCGGGTATTTCACGCCGTCGCGCGCGTGGTGATAAGGGGAGTAGGCGTAAAGGGCGCGGAATTGCTCCGGGTCCTTGACGGTGCCGAATTCGGTGACGTTGAACTGGCCGTTGGGGTCCAGTTCCACGCGCAGCATATCGTAGATTCCGACGTGGGAAACGACCGCGCGGGCCAGGTCGGGACGTTGCGTGAGAAAGGCGCCCATGAGCAATCCGCCGTTGCTGCCGCCCTCGACGGCCAGCTTGGAGGGGTTGGTGTAACGGCGTTGGATGAGGTGCTGGGCCGCGGCGATGAAATCGTCGAAGACGTGTTGTTTGCGGGTCAGGCTGCCGGCCTTGTGCCATTGCTCGCCGTATTCGCCGCCGCCGCGCAGGTTGGCCACGGCATAGACGCCGCCGGCATCGAACCAGATTCGGCGCGTGCCGTCGAAGCTCGGGGACAGACTGACTCCGTAACCGCCGTAGCCGTAAAGGAGCGCAGGATGGGTCCCGTCCAACTGGAGACCCTTCTTGCGCAGAATGCTCAGCGGGACTTGGGTGCCATCCTTCGATGTGGCAAACTCGCGCACAACCTCGAGGTCGTCGAAATCCACCGGCGAAGTCGTATAAAGGGCGGTGCGCCGGACCTGAGGGTCGGCAGGGTTCCAGGCGAACCAGCCAAAGGGCTTGAGGCAGCTCACGTTGCCAAAGAGAAGGTCGTTGCCGTGCCAGGACTGGAGCCCGGCGACGGCGGAGACGGGCAGGATGGGTATGAGGTGGGGCCGCAGGCTGCCGCGACGATAGTAGCGGAGTTCGGAGGGGCCGCCGAGCAAGTCGGCGACATAGAGCCCGTCATCGCACGGCGCCAGTTCTTCGACGACGCCCTGGCTCTGCGGGGCAACCAGAGTGGCTTTGGCCAGGTCCAGTGTGTCGAGGGGCAAGCGCAGCACCTTGCCTCGCGGGGCGTCTTTCTGCGAGAGCAGGTAGAGGGCGTTGTCCCGCCCAAGCCTCACTCGTTTGATGGCGTCATCGAAACGGGTGACCTGCTTCCATTGGCCGGCGGCGTTGCGCAGGTAATGCGCGAAGTCTCCGCCGTCGCCATTGGCGACGGAGGCGGCAATCCAGAGGCCGTCCTGGCTGGCCTCGAGTTCGATTTCGGCGATGCGCGGAAAGTCGCCGCCCAGTTCGTAAGTGTCCTGCGCCATCGGCCTGCCGAGCCGGTGAAACCAGACTTGCTGGTAGAACGCCAGGTCCGCCTCCGGCCGCTCGCCCGGATGCGGGTAGCGCGTGTAGAACACGCCCGAGCTGTCAGCCGCCCAAGCGGCGCTGCCCCCGCCGGTGGGGAACTGGACGCGCGGGACCTCGTCGCCGAGCGCCTTGCCGGTGTCGGTCTCGAAAAAGTGGAGGGTGCCCTGTTCGCTGCCGCCCTCCGAGAGGGAAACGGCCACCAGGCGGCCATCCGGGGAAGGCGCATACCAATCCATGGCGGTGGTGCCGTTCGTGTTGAAGGTGTTGGGATCGAAGACGGTCCGCCATAAGGCCGGCGGCGCAAGCGAGGAGAGCCAGACCAGCACCGGCTGCTGCGCCGGCGGCTTGAACCGCAGGCCGAAAATCCTCCCCTTCTCCTCTGGAAAGCCCGAGTAGCGGGCGGATTCCTCGCTGCGCAACTGGCGGAGTTCCTGAGCGATGCCCTGCCAGTACGGCAACCGAGCGAAGTATTCGTGCGTCCGCTCGTTCTCCAGCCGTGTCCACTCCCGGACTGCCGACGCTTGGGCGGCCTCGAGCCACTGGTAATCGTCCACCACCGCGACGCCGTGGTAGGTGTTGGTGGCAGCTTGCCGCGCGGCCGGCACGGAGGGCAGCCCAGCGCCCGCCCCGGACATGGCACCCAAGGCCAGGAGCAGGACGGTAAAATGGTGGGAGGGCAAAACGGTGAAGCGTCGAAACGTCCGAGCGTTGGCGAGTCCGCCGCGCAAGCGAATCCTCAAGTTCATGGCGTGAAATTAGGCCGGCAACCAACGGACAGCAAGGAAGAGTGAACCGCGGAATACGCGGAATACGCGGAAAGGGAAGGGCGGTCACGCTCGGGATTCCGCGTATTCCGCGTGTTCCGCGGTTCATTCCTTATGTCAATCTTTCTTGGTTGACCGGGCGGTTTGGAACATTAAGATGCACGGTCAAACTTGGTTTGGAAACTAAAGTGAACTGAATGGAAATTGAATTATGGCAGTAAAAGTCGCAATTAATGGGTTCGGCCGCATTGGCCGCCTGGTGTTCCGGGCGATGGTCGAGCAAGGTTTGGTGGGCAAAGATGTCCAAGTGGTGGCCGTGGGGGACATCGTGCCGGCCGACAACCTGGGTTATCTTCTCAAGTACGACTCCACGCAGGGCCGGTTTCAGGGCACCGTGGACTCCGAGAAGTCCTCTGCGGAGAAGGGGGAGGATGACGTGCTGGTGGTGAACGGCCAGAAGATGGTGGTGGTGAGCGCCAAAGAGCCCTCGCAGTTGCCCTGGAAGCAACTGGGGGTGCAGATGGTCATCGAATCGACGGGTCTGTTTACGGATGTCGAGAAGGCCAAGGGCCACCTGGTTGCCGGGGCCCGCAAGGTGCTCATCACGGCCCCGGCCAAGGGGGATTGCCCGACCCTGGTCATGGGCGTCAACGAGGGCAAATACGCCCCGGCGCAGCACAATATCGTCTCGAATGCCTCATGCACGACCAACTGCCTGGCCCCGGTGGTCTATGTCCTGCTCAAGGAAGGGTTCGGAGTCGAGGAAGGGTTGATGACCACCATTCACTCTTACACGGCGACCCAAAAGACCGTGGACGGTCCGAGCAAGAAGGACTGGAAAGGCGGGCGGACGGCGGCGCTGAACCTGATCCCCTCGACGACCGGCGCCGCCAAGGCTGTCGGGCTGGTGCTGCCGGAAGTCAAAGGCAAGCTCACCGGGATGGCCTTCCGTGTGCCCACGCCGACCGTTTCGGTGGTTGACCTGACCGTGCGCACGGTCAAAGAGACCAGCTACGCCGAGATCAGCGCCGCCATGAAAAAGGCCAGCCAGACCTATCTCAAGGGCATCCTGGATTATACCGAAGACGAAGTGGTCAGCACCGACTTCATCCATTGCCAGGCCTCCTCGATCTTCGACCAGGGCTCCGGCATCGAGCTAAACAAGCGGTTTTTCAAGCTCGTGAGCTGGTATGACAACGAGTGGGGCTATAGCTGCCGCGTTGCCGACCTGGTGAAGTACATGATCGGCAAAGGCATCTGAGTGCGGAATGCGGAGTGCGGAGTGCGGAATGGAGACGGCGGCGCTTGGCGAATCACTCCGCACTCGTCCCTAAATCCTCGTTTGGCGACCTTTCAGTGCGACGAAGATCAGAACAATCGAAGCGCCTCAAATCTCATGCCATTCGATAGAGGATACAGAACCACGGAATAAATGGAATACACGGAATGCTCCTTGATTTCCTCGTATTTCGCGTATTCCGTGGTCGACAAGAGTTCTTAGCCGAGAATGTGGGTCCGCACTCCGCACTCCACATTCCGCACTCCGCACTCCACATTCCGCACTCCACATTCCGCACTCAGGAGTGGGGCGAGTGGAGTTTCTTCTCCATCTTGTCCACTTTCGGCTGGATGATCGCGCGGCAATAGGGATGGGAAAGGTTGTTCCGGTAGAAGTCCTGGTGGTAGCCCTCGGCCCTGTAGAAAGTGGTCAGCGGCACAATCTCCGTCACAATCCGGTTGCGAAACCGCGCTTGGGCCTGGGCTTTGGATTTTTCCGCCGCCGCCTTTTGAGCCGTGTTCCGGTAGAGGATGATCGAGCGGTATTGGGTGCCGGAGTCAGGACCCTGGCGGTTGAGGGTGGTGGGGTCGTGGACCTGCCAGAAGGTCTCGAGCAGCTTCTCGTAGGAAATCAAACTCGGATTGAATTTCACCTCGATCACCTCGGCGTGGCCCGTAAGCCCGGAACAGACCTCGTGGTAGGTCGGGTCTTCCTTGGTCCCCCCGGCATAACCGCTGGCGACCGACTTGACCCCGGGCAGCATTTGAAACACCGCTTCCATGCACCAGAAGCATCCTCCGCCCAGAATGGCGATATCGGTGGCATTAGTTGGATTGTCCATAGTCTTGGTTTGCGCCAGCCCCGCGGGCATGCCGCCCAGCGCCAGGCACAAGGACAATAACACGGCCGGGCAGAGCCGCAAACACAGCGTGAAATAAGCCGGGCGCGCGGACGAGAAACGGCCGCAGGGCGAGCCGGCTGCAATAAATGGTTTCATAGTTCAAGTCATCTGTGCAATCAATCTCGCCCAACAGAGCGCATTCGCAACTGGATTCAAGGAAGACGGCCCACAACCACGCTTGCCCCAGGTGCCAAGTCCGAGCATCTTGAGGGCGTGAATGTTGCAGCCGCCCTTTCAGCCGAAAGGCCAGTCGAAACCTGCCTGACAGAGAAGCTGCTTGAAGTCTGGGTTGACGTCTGGGTTGACGCGGTCAACCAGTTCCGGCAGCGCGAGCGCCGGGAAATCATCGAAAAAGAGCCTTCCCCCGAAACGTTGGCGCAATACCGGGCTGAGTTGAAAATGATGCTGCGCTCCACCCGAATGCTGCTCAACCTAGCTGAAGACCCGGACTACCCGGCCCGCAGGTTCATCCCGGAGATCTCCGGCCAGCTCCAGCGACTCGAATCATCCTGGGAAAGGCTCAACGATCCCATGACAGACGCCGAGGCTGACGCCCTCCTGCGGCAGGTTTTCCCGAATGAACCCTGCACCGCGCCGTGATGCGCTATCATCCCCGTGGGGTCGCGCCAATCTTCCGCCCGGTTTCCCCAAGCAACTCGGGCTTGAGAATCCCCCGGCGGCATTTTATTTCGACAGGCCTCGTGATGTTCCTTCGAAAAGTCGGTCGGCCGCAGCTCTTGAGAGGAACTGATTGATGCACACCGCCCGGCTTTCGTGCCTTCGTACCACCGCCGGCGTGGGCCAAGGGCCGAAACCCCGTTAGGGGTGACCTGTTTATAGAAACCGCGACCCATCCCCTTCCTTTTGTTTTTCAGCGGCGCGGCGGGCGCGGAATTCGAGAGGCGGGCCAGACCCGCGCCGCTGAAAAACAAAAAGAAGGAGGGGGTGGCTGTGCTGGTGCTATAAACAGGCCACCCCTAGCGGGGTTTGAGAGGTGCGCAGAGAATGTGGGTAAGGACAACCGTTATCACGTTGGGCTATTGCCAAGTGTCCCTCGGGACAATACCGACCCTCTACAGCGGGCTTGATGCAGCCATGGTCGGTTTGGAGGCTCTCACGAATCACCTTGCCCTTTGCTTTGATTCTGCCATAATAAATGCCGTTGCTGGCGGCAAGTGCTTGATAATCAATCAGGCCGATGTGGCGGAATTGGCAGACGCGCTAGACTCAAAATCTGGTACCCGTAAGGGTGTGTGGGTTCGACCCCCTCCATCGGCACCACTGGCAGGTTGTTTCCCGTGGTGGGCGAAGCGGTTTCGCGGCTCGTCGGCCGGCATTCACGCCAACTATTAGCGAATATGTCAGCGAAAAAGCATGTCGAGCGAACTCGCGCGGCTGGGTCGTCGGTTCCGCGGCCCGATCCCCTCGATGAATGGGTGGCGGGCGCCGGGGGCGCAGGCGCGGGGAGCAGCCTGCCCGCCGTGGCGGGCGTGGCATCGGGCGCCGAGGCGGTCCAGCCTGAATCCAAGGCCGGCGGGATGTCGTTAGGCATCAACCTCGAGTTCGTGCGGCATGCGGACAAGAGCCTGGAATACGGGATCAAGAGGGCCGGCGAGATCGGCTACAGGTACGTCGAGCCGTGCTTCCTCATGGGCCAGTGCCTGCTCTCTATTGGGAAGTACTGCCACGTCACCAGTCTGGATACCGACCCGGCCGAGATCAGAGGCTTGTGCCAGGAGGCGGGGGTGAAGCTCAGCGCGCTGTCCTCGCACTCGGACCTGTTGAGCCCCGAGTTTGGGGTGCTCTACGCGCGGCGGGGCATCCGCTACGCCAGGGCGGTCGGCGCGCCGGTCGTGCAGATCACCGAAAACATGTACCCGCCCAAATGGATGACCGAAGAGGATGCCTTCGCCACGATGAAGATACATCTGCGGGCCATCGCGGAGACCTGCGAGGAGAATGGCATCTACCTGGGCATCGAGCAGCACGGGCCCTTCACCGCCAGGCTCAAGCATATCACCCGCATCCTGGAGCTGGTCGATTCGCCGTGGATCAGGTGCAATTTCGACTGTGGGAACACCTTTCTCGCGGGCGAGGACCCGTACGCGATGCTCGAGGCCGTGATCGACAAGGTCGTGCATGTGCATGCCAAGGACATTTCGGTGCAGCAGGCCGAGGCCGAACGCGGGAAGGTGACCGGCACGGCTGTAGGCTGTGCCTGCGGGGACGGCGTCATCGACTGGAAACGCCTGGTGGGGCGGCTCGACCGGGCCGGCTTCAAGGGGACGCTGTCGGTCGAGTGCGGCACCGAGGAGCAGGCGGTCAAATCGCTGGCCCACCTGAGCACCGTGTTCCGGGAGCTGGGCGTGTGACTCATTCCGATCGAGAGAAGATAGAGAACCGCGGAATACGCGGAATACGCGGAAAAGAAAGGGTTTTCCGCGTATTCCGCGGTTTCTCAAAAAAATCTCAGCCGAGGATTAGGGTTGGTGTTCTCCACTTGCCAAGGGCACGCATTCTGGTATTTGAAAGGCCATGAATCTAAAAGCGGCATCTTTGAAATTCCTGCTGGTTTTGCCCTTTATCGGGCTTGGCTTGGCCGGCCGGGGAGAAGAAGAACCTCGAGTCGTCAACCCCGGACCGCCTCCTGCAGACGCCATTGTGCTCTTCGGGGGCACTGACTTGTCGCAATGGCAGCGCGAGGGCGGGGGCAAAGCCGCCTGGGAGGTCAGAGACGGCGAGGCGACGGTCAACGGGACGGGCAGCATCGTTACGAAGCAGTCGTTCGGGGATTGCCAACTGCATATCGAGTGGGCGACGCCGGCGGAAGTCAGCGGCGAAGGCCAGGGCCGGGGCAACAGCGGCGTCATCCTCCAAGGACGCTACGAACTCCAGATTCTGGACTCCTGCCAGAACAAGACCTATTTCAACGGCCAGGCCGGCGCCGTGTACAGCCAATACGCGCCCCTGGTCAACGTCTCGCGCAGACCCGGCGAATGGCAGTCGTACGACGTCATCTTCCACGCGCCCCGCTTCGATGAGAATGGAAAGTTGCTGAAGGCGGCGACGATCACCGTGCTGCACAACGGGGTCCTGGTCCAGGACCAGGCCGAGATCCAAGGCCCGACTGGCCGGCAACCAGCCAGGTACGAACCCCATCCGCTCAAGCAACCGCTGGTCTTGCAGGATCACGGAAACCCCGTCCGGTTCCGCAATATCTGGATCCGGGAGCTATAATCCTGAACAGGAGAAAACAGAGAGAACGGAGATAAAGACTCTGTTGCCTCCTGTTAAAGACATGACCAGCCATTTCTTGAGGGCCACACTACACCGTTGCCGGCGTCTGATTCCCAAGGCAGCGCGGGTTTGTGCCGGGGCGGTCCTTGGCTGGGTCCTGACCGGCTCGCTGCAGGCCTGGGAACCGCTTCGATTGACCTCCTACCCGCAGAAAACCCGCTCATTCTTCAGCCTGACCGACACGAACGTGCCCGCCGCCCTGGGCCGAGCCGCGCAGCCCTTGCCGGCCGGCGTGGTGACGGCGACGGCGCGCTCGGCCGACGGCGCCATCTGGCTTGGCACGACCCAGGGCCTGGTGCTCCTGGATTTCTCGGCGCCGCCCTTGAATCGCGTCCAATACCTCTCGGGTCTGCGCTACCTGCCCGATGACCAGGTGGTGCAGGTCCTCCCTGATGACCAAGGCGGCGTCTGGGCGCGCACCCGCTCGGGTGTCTCGCACATCGAAATGCATCCGCTGACGCTGGGACAGAAAGCGCAGTTCTTCGAGCGCCGGGTTCGGGCGCGCCACGACCGCTATGGGCTCGTGGCCGACTCGGCCTTGCCGATCTCCGGCGACCCCTCGAGCAATCGGCTGGTGGACAACGACAATGACGGGCTTTGGACCTCGATGTACGCCGCCGCGGAGTGCTTTCGATACGCCCTCACCCAATCCCCCGAGGCCCTGGCCAATGCCCGCAAGTCCATCGAAGCCGTCCTCTTCCTCGAAGAGGTGGCGGGCCGGCGCGGTTTTCCGGCGCGCTCCTATATTCGCAAGGGCGACCCCATGCCCCAAGGCGGGCAGTGGCATTGGACGGCCGACGGCCAATACTATTGGAAAGGGGACACCAGCTCGGACGAGATCGTCGGCCACTTTTTCATCTTCGGCATCGCGTTCGATCTTTTCCCGGAGGCGGCAATGAAGCAGCGCATCGCGGCGACGGCGCGGCGCATCCTGGACCACATCCTGGACCATAACTACACGCTGTGCGACCTGGACGGCAAGCCCACGACCTGGGGTTGGTGGGGCCCGGAGAAACTGGCCCGGCAACCGGATGAACGCGCGCTCAACAGCCTGGAGTGGCTCAGCTTTCTCAAAACGGGGGCACACATCACCCAGGACCCGCGCTACGATGCCGAATACCGCAAAGCGGCCTGGGAGTTCAAGTACGCGGACTGGATTACCCGACTCAACGAGTTCCGCCAGGAACTGAATTACTCGGACGAAGAACTGGCGATGCTGCCCTTTTACGGCCTTTTCCGCTACGAGACCGATCCGGCCCTGCTCCGCCCCTATCGCCAGGCCCTGGACCAATGGTGGCAGAACATCCGCCGGGAAGCCAATCCGCTCTGGACCTTGATCTACCTGCTCGGCCGGCCCGACGGTCAGGCGGATGTGGCCGCCGCCCTGTGGACCCTCTCGCGGATGCCGATGGACACCATCCAGTGGACCGTCCGAAACTCCCACCGGCCCGACCTGATTTGGAGCCAGGCCGCAGACCGCTCCGGGCAACGAGAAACGCTCACCCTGCTTCCGCCCGACGAACGGCCCGTCATGAAGTGGAACTCCAACCCCTTTGTGGTGGACGGCGGCAGCGACGGCCACGGCGAGGACGACGGCGCGGCCTTCCTCCTGCCCTATTGGCTGGGACGCTATCAAGGATTTCTAATCGGCGAGTAAGATGAGAACCGTTTTCGTTTCGTTATGCGGGCTGTACTGCAATGGTTCAAAGCCGTGCATTCTTTAGAAGATTTTTCAACCACGGATGACACGGATGGCACGGATAAGAGAAATCCGTGCCATCCGTGTCATCCGTTGTTAATTCCTTTCCTCGGTTTCGGCTTCGCCGCGCTGTGTCTCTTCTGCCTGCCGGCACCGTCGCGCGCCTCCGAGGTTTGGACGGTTCGGGTTGAAGAGCCCACCGGCCTCTACCCGCGCACCAACGAGGTCGTCCCGGCGCCCTACGCTAAGATTGGCGGCAAGAAGCCCGCCTGGCGAGTCGTGGATGCCCAGGGCAAAGAACTCCCGTGGCAGGCTGCCGAGGAGGCGCTCTTGTTCCCGGCAACCCTTATCCCGGGCGAACTGCCTGAATACCGCATCGCCGCTATGGCCGAGTCGAAGACCAATTTCGTGAACCCGATTCGCTTGCGCAAACTGGGGCTGAACCGCGTCGAGCTGGGCAACCCCTTTTTCCGCCTCCTGGTCGACCTCAAGGCCGGCGCCATCGTTGAAGCCTTCAATCTCAGCGCCGAAACCCATCGCACCCTGAACCTGGTTGAGACCACGCCCGAGGACCCTGAGTCACTCAAAGACGACATCCATGCCGCCGAGGCGATGGGCTTCCAGCCTGTGCCCGGGGTGCCCGAAGGCAATCCCGGCTGGACCACGCTCGGCTCGACCGGACCGATCACGCAGGTTGAGTTCGTGGAAACCGGTCCGCTGCGGGGCAGGGTCCGTCTTTCTCGGGCGCAGGAAACCTGGGAACTGACCTGGACTGCCGAAAGCCGCGCCCTGCTGTGGAGAGCGTCCAAGGGCTTCCGTTTCACGTCGATTTCCGCGGCGCCCTTTCTCCCCTTCGATCGCTGCGTCGGCGGCTCCGAGTACCAGTGGCCCAACGGCCCTGACGACCCGGAGCCCCCCGACCACGCGATCGCGCCGCGGGCCTGGCCGAAGTTGCCGGGCGGCCATGCCGTCTATCACCGCAGCGATGAGAATTACGGCGCGTTGGGGATCGCGGCCCTGGATGCCGAACTCCGGTGGACCGGTGTGGGCTCGCGGAAGTTCGCCGGGCAAAAGCCTGACGGCCAGACCCAGATCGCGATAACCTTCCCCGCCTGGCGAGGGTCCAACACTGTGCTCGAGGCCCGGCGCGAGTACCGTGTGCTGCGCCAACCGCTGCTCCTGCAGTTCGGCAGGACCGCCGATGACGGCCTCCGGATACGGCAGCCCGCCGACCGAACGCCCGAAACGGTCTCCACCATGGCCCCGGCTGCCCCTGCGGCGTTCAACCCCCAGGCGCTCTCGCTCGATGGGGACTGGGAACTCGCCTGGTGCGAGAAGGGCGCCGGCCCGCCGGCCAACGGCTGGAGGAAAGTCAAAGTCCCCGGCAGCGCCCATACCCAGTGGCTGGAGGCCTCGAAGATCTACAGCCGCGACGCGGAATGGGTCAGTTTCAAGGAATGGTGGTATCGCCGCCAGTTCGCCGTGCCGGAGCGGTTTGCCGGGCAGCAGGTTCGACTCCAGTTCGAGGCGACGGATTACTATGCGGATACCTGGCTCAACGGCGTTCGGCTCGGCCGCCACGAAGGCTACATCGATCCCTACGCCTACGACATCACCTCCGCCGCCCCCGCGGGCACGACTAACCAGTTGCTCGTGCGGACCTGGACGCCTGTCGATTACTACTGGAAACACCGCCCTTACACCATCAAGGGCGCCTACGGCGCGGTGGACCAAAAGCCCGATGATATCACGCCCCTGGGCATCACTCGCCCCGTCGGGCTGGTCGCCTCGGCGGCCACAACCATCAAAGACCTGGCCCTCGACACCCGGTTGCTTGACGACGGCAGCGCGGAAGTCCAAGTCGACCTCGAGTTCGACGGCCCGACCGATTCAACCCTGGCCGTCGAGTTAACGCTCTGCCCGCGGAACTTCGTCTCGGAGGAGCGCCCCTCCGCTCACGCCGTCGTTGCCGGCCCCACCGCGCGGGTGGTCATTCGGGTTCCACACCCGCAGCTCTGGTGGACCTGGGATCACGGCAAACCCAACCTCTACACCCTGGAGGCCAGGCTCACAGATTCCACCGGCCGAGTGCTGGACGGACGCAGCCTGGCGGTGGGCATTCGCGAAATCGAGCGCATCGGCTGGACTTTCTATCTAAACCGCCGGCGGATGTTCATCCGGGGGACCAACTATTATTATCACCTCTATCTTTCCGAAATGGCCCGCGAGGCCTACCAACGCGACTTGGGCCTGATGCTCCAGATGAACGTCAATCTCATCCGCCTCCATTGCCATTTCTCCAATCCACAGTTTTACGAAGTGGCCGATGAACTGGGTCTGCTGGTCTGGCAGGATTTCCTGGAAGCCTGGTACCCTGAAGATCGGGCCTTTTCTCTTCGCGCGGCCGACCTTTACGATCCTCTGATCCGCTATGCGCGCAACCATGCCTGCGTGGCCTCCTGGACCACTTGCGACGAAGAGAGCCTCGAGAACTACCGGGACCTGACCAAACACCTGGCGCCGCGGCCGGCGCTGCTGGACCCTCAGCGCCGCCCCATTGTGCGCTCGACCGGCCGATTCGGCGACGCCCACGTTTATCATGGCTGGTACGGCGGGTCAGTGTGGGAATACACGAAAATGACGGAGCCGTTTGTCTCCGAATTGGGCGCCACCTGCCTCCCCAACTACCAGACCCTCATCCGCTTTATGCCTGATGCCTGGCCGATTCGCGACCACGCGGAGGAATGGTTCTTCCGCCGGCTGCAAATCCCCGAGGCCATGCGCGCCTGGGGGGAGCCGGGCAATGCGAACCTGGAGGAATACATCCCACGCACCCAGGCCTACGTCTCGCGCTTGTTCCAAATTGCCCTCGAGCGCAGCCGCCGCCTCAAGTACCATCCCGCCGGCGGCATCTGTCATTTCCACGCCATCGATATTTGGCCTTCCGTCACCATGGCCGCGATCGATTTTGACCGCCGGCCGACCCAGGTCTTCTATACCGTGCAGCGGAGCTTTGCCCCCGTCTGCGCCAGCGTGGAATACGACCGGGATGCCTGGAAGCCCGGCGAGCCTTTCCGCTGCCCCATCTGGGCCATCAATGACAACTGGGAGGCTCTCCCCGATACGACGGTTCGCTGGCGAATACTCGACGCCCGGGGCAGCGAACAGGCCGCCAGCCTGTGGCATCCGTCTCTGCCGGAGGATTCGGTCCAGTTGCTGGGAAACGCGGAATGGACCGCTGGGAGCCCGGGCCATTATGAACTCCGGGTCGAGGTCCGAAACCAAGCCGAAGGACTCGTTTCCGAGAATGTATTCTCGTTCGAGGTGACGCCGTAGGGCGCGGTCGAGGCATGAAAGGACCACCGGGGCGCGGCGTCGAAGAATCCTGTCTTGCCCCCCATAGAAACCGCCTGCGGGGGGGCAGGCTTGCCTGCAGCCTCCCGTTTGGCGCTCTTCACACTTTCAACTATGCGAATCCCGCCGGCTTGATTATGCTCCTGCCTCAGTTGCCCTTATGAAACTCGACCTTCCTGCTCTCGAATCCTGGCTCTGGGAAGCCGCGTGTGTGATTCGCGGGCCGGTGGACGCGCCCAAGTTCAAGGACTACATCCTGCCGTTGATCTTCCTCAAGCGCGTCTCCGACGTCTTCGCGGACGAAATCCACCGCATGGAAGCCGAGTTCGGCACGCAGCAAAAAGCCCTCAAGCTCGCCGACGCCGTCCGCGCCGTCGCCCGCGTTAACCCGCGCCTCCAAGGCGTCATCGACATCACAGACTTCAACGCCACCACCTCCGGCCAGCGGATGCTCGACGACGACCGCCTTGCGTCGCTCGTCCAAATCCTCGACCAGCATCGCCTTGGCCTCGACGACGTCGAGCCGGACATCCTCGGCCGCGCCTACGAATACCTGCTGCGCAAATTCGCCGAGGGCCAGGGCAGCAGCGCCGGCGAGTTCTTCACCCCGCCCGAGATCGGCCAACTCATGGCTCGGGTCCTCGATCCGCAGCCCGGGCAAACCGTCTATGACTCCAACTGCGGCTCCGCCGGACTGCTCATCAAGACCCATCTGCGCCTCATCGAGAAATTCGGCGTCAAGTCCAACGGCTCACGCAAGCTCCCGCCCAAAGTCGCCCCGCTCAGGCTCTTCGGCCAGGAAATCAACCCCTCCACCTTCGCCATGGCCCGCATGAACGCCTTCATTCACGACATGGAGGCCGAGATTGCCCTGGGCGACACCATGACCAACCCCCGCTTCACCGAGCGCGAAGGCTCGCTCCGCCGCTTCGACCGTGTGACCGCCAACCCGATGTGGAACCAGAAGTTCGCCGCCGGCCTTTACGAGAACGACACCTGGGGCCGCTTCACCCGCGGCGTCCCGCCCGCCTCCAGCGCCGACTGGGGTTGGATTCAGCATACGCACGCCTCCCTGGCCGACGCCGGCAAACTGGCCGTGGTGCTGGACACCGGCGCCGTCAGCCGCGGCAGCGGCAACCAAGGCTCGAACAAGGAGCGCGACATCCGCAAGACCTTCGTCGAGGCCGACCTCATCGAAGCGGTCGTCCTCCTGCCGGAGAACCTGTTTTACAACACCACCGCGCCGGGCATCATCCTCTCGCCCAGCCGCTACGTTTCCACCGGCGAACAGGCCGAAGTCCTCCCACTGGACGAAGCCGTGGTCGAACTCCGCGAAGCCGAGGAGGAACTGGAAACGGCCAATCGCGAACTGGAGAAGGTGCTGAATCAATTGGGGCTGAACGGATGAAAACGACGATGAAAGCATGGACTGCCTCAGCACCCGGCCAAGCCCCAACGCGTTCCGGAAATTCAACCGAGTTTTCGTCCCGGAGGGACACGATGACAATAGCCCAGCGTTTTAACAGGTTTCTCGGAGGGACAGTTAATTAGACAGCCCCCTTCCCCATCCCGGACCGTCCTTTTGACATCCCCCCAAAAGTGTCTAATAATATGTGGCACAATTATTGGAAGTAAATCACAT
>Ga0187853_10000705_pt1 | contig 33821 bp, 27 predicted proteins | sample June2016WEW_6_10_2_FD_132417 | JGI IMG/M metagenome (GOLD analysis project Ga0187853, IMG submission 132417) | Peatland microbial communities from SPRUCE experiment site at the Marcell Experimental Forest, Minnesota, USA - June2016WEW_6_100 | ecosystem: Environmental > Terrestrial > Soil >... | reverse complement strand
GTCGCAGAAAGCATCTTCCCAGCCGATGATGTCGGTCAGGAGCTTGTGGCGCGAGATGCGGTCCTTGTCGTCATGCTCGGTGCAGAGCCCGATACTGATGCCGGCCACGGGGCGGGTCATGGGAACGCCAGCGTCCATCAGCGCCAGCGAGCCGCCGCACACGGCGGCCATGGAGGTGGACCCGTTGGACTCCATGATCTCGCTGGTAATGCGGATGGAATAGGGGTAGGTCTCGACAGGCACCATGGATTCGAGCGAGCGCTCGGCCAGGGCGCCGTGGCCAATCTCCCGCCGGCCCGGGCCGCTGATGCGGCCGGTCTCTCCGACGGAGAAGTTGGGGAAGTTGTAGTGGAGAATGAATTTCTTTTCGCTGGCGCCGCCCGTGTAAGCGTCAAATTCCTGCGCGTCCTCGCCGGTTCCCAGGGTGCAGAGGGTGAGGGCTTGGGTTTCGCCACGCTGGAACAGGGCCGAGCCATGGGCGCGAGGCAGGCAGGCGACCTCGCTGTAGATGGGACGGACCTGGTCGAAGCCGCGTCCGTCCAGGCGCTTGTCCTGATCCATGATCAAGCCGCGGACAGCCTGCTTTTGGATGTAGTAGAAGGCGTCCTTGAGGACGAAGTCGGTGACTTTTTCCTCCCCAAACCTCCCGACCAGTTTTTTGGCGATCTCTTCCGTCAGAGCGGAAACGGCCGCTTCGCGGGCGAGCTTGCCCGGCGTCAACAAGGCTGTGACGATGCGCTGGCCCGCCAGGGCCTTGGCTTCCGCCAGGATTTCCTCGGGCACGATCTTGAGGGAGATCTGCCGTTTAGGCTTGCCGGCCCGCGCCGCCAGGTCCTTTTGGGCGGCGATGCCGGGCTGAATCGCCCGGTGGCCAAACTGCAGGGCGGCATTGAAATCCGCTTCGCTGACCTCCTTGGCCGAGCCCTCGAACATGACCATGTCGGTTTCATTGCCGACATAGACCAGGTCAAGGTCGCTCTCGGCCATTTGTGTGTGAGTCGGGTTGGCGACAAACTGGCCCTTGACGCGGCCAACGCGGACCGCCGCCAAAGGCCCCTCCCAGGGAATGTCGCTGAGCATCAAGGCGGCAGAAGCCCCCAGGACGGCAAGGACATCCGGGTCGTTCTCCCCATCGGCGCTCAGGACGATGCACTGGACCTGGACCTCATTGTACCAGCCCCTCGGAAACAAGGGACGGATGGGACGGTCGATCAGCCTGGAAGTGAGGATCTCCTTTTCGGTCGGGCGGCCTTCCCGTTTGAAATAGCCGCCGGGAAACTTGCCCGCCGCCGCCGCTTTCTCCCGGTAATCCACAGTCAGCGGAAAGAACTCCTGGCCCTCTTTGGCCTTGGCCGCACCCACGGCGGCCACGATGACGACCGTCTCGCCGAGCCGAACGGTCACCGCGCCGTCAGCCTGTTTTGCGAGTTTTCCGGTTTCAATGGTGATTTGTTTGTCCCCGACGGAGACAGCGGCGGTTTCAACTTGTTTGTTCCCGGCAGGAACAGTGGTATTCTGTTCGTCCCCGGCGGGGACAGTAGCATTTTCTGGCATATGTAGCTTTTCCCTCCGTTGCCACCGAGGAACTTCAGTGAATCCCGAAACCATTCGGGACTGAACGAAATTTCTCAGCGGAACGGAGCATTGTTACGCGAACGTTAAAGTCAGTGACTGAACCGTTCGCGTCATCCGGCTCAGTCAAAGTGAAAATCTCTGGATTCGGGCCTGTCCCGGGGGGTGAGCCCTGCAAAGGACAAGGGCTTTTTCTGTAATTATTTGCGAAGCTTGAGCTTTTTGGTGACGGCCTGGTACCGATTCAAATCGGTGGTATGCAGATAGTCCAGCAACCGGCGGCGTTGGCCGACCATCATCAGGAGCCCCCGCCGGGAACCATGATCTTTTTTGTTTTTCTGCAAGTGCTCGGTGAGGTGGTTAATGCGCTGGGTCAGCAGGGCAATCTGCACATCTGCCGAGCCGGTGTCCTGCTCGTGCAACTTGAAATCAGCAATTGTTTTCGCTTTTGCTTCCATACTTTCCAATAATCCAATCCAATCCAATCCTCGTCCGGATACTGACGCTAAACATTAGTTTTGAGGGCCGACGGTGTAAAGTACTTTCCTGCGGTGGGTCAGGTGACGAACTCCAGTTGCTGGTGCCGGGGGAGCAGGCCCCGCTCGAAGGCCCGGCCCAAAAACCGGCCAATCGCCTCCCGGCCGCGCTCGCCATAATCGAGCGTCCAATGGTTGACATACATCCCCACGAACCGATCCGCCAGGTCGCGACCCATGTCGCGGGCGTATTGGAGGGCGTATTGGACCGCTTCGGCGCGATGTTCGAGGCTGTACCGGATGCTCGCGGTGAGGATCTGGGAGATCCTTCTGCGGGCGTCCGGTTCGATGCGTTTATGAATCACATTGCCCCCGAGCGGCAGCGGCAGACCGTCGTTTTCGCGCCCCCACCAAACTCCCAGGTCCTCGCAGAGCTCCAAGCCCTCGTTTCGATAGGTCAACTGGCCTTCGTGGATGATCAGGCCAACCTCCGCCCCCCCGGAACGGACGGTCCGGAAAACCCGGTCGAAGGGCACCACGACATAATCGAATTGGGTGGCGGGCATGCCCAGCCAAAGCTGGAGGGCCAGGAAGGCGCTGGTCATGGTGCCCGGCACCGCGATCCGCTTCCGGGCGATTTCACTCCTCGAGAACTTGCGCGCCGCCACCAGCATCGGGCCGTAGCCGTCCCCCATGCTCGCTCCGCTGGGCAGCAAGGCATAACGGTCACTGACGTAGGCGTAGGCATGGATGCTCAGGGCGGTGATGTCGAGTTCCCCGCGTGTCGCGCGCTCGTTGAGGGTCTGAATGTCCTGCAGCAGATGCTCGAATTCAAAGCCATCGGCCGGAACCAGCTTCCGAGCCAAGCCGTAAAACATAAAGGCATCGTCCGGGTCGGGCGAATGGCCAAGGGTCAAAATCTGGCGCGACATGCCGCCAGGCTAATAGCCTGACCCCGAAATGGCGATACATTTGCGGGGATGGAGGAAGTGCCCGGGCCTCCGGCACCGGACGGACAGGGCCGAGCTCTGCGCTCGGCTGCCACTGGCGCGCCTACGCCGAGACCATGAGGACTGAATTCTTGCCCCCGAAGGGATTCTCAACGCTCTCCTTGGCGTTGGGATCCGGCAGCCATTGGCCATCGACGACAAACAGGTACTCGTGACGCCCCGCGCCGACCGCCAGGTCCCCAACCCAGCACCCGTTGCCCCGGTGCAAAAGCGGAGTCCGCTCGGGCTTCCATTCGTTGAATGAACCGGCAACAAAGACCTGCCTGGCGCCCGGCTGGACCAACTCCAGGGAGACCCGGTTGGTTCGCGGCGCGGGGGCCTTGACCGGTTCGGCAGTCACCGGCTTGGGGGCGCTGGCCTGGGCCCTGGCCGGTTCGGCAACCACCGGCCTGGGGGCGCTGGCTTGGGCCTTGGCCGCCGCGGCAGTCACCGGCGGAGCGGCGCTGGCTTGAATTTTGAGCGGCACCGATGGGCTCGCGTTCTTTTTCGATTTTGTTGTAATCCTAATCATATATGGCCCTAATGTAACTTGATTCCGGCTTTGCGCAAGCACCCCGGTCGGGCCGCCTCCTTGAAAGCAAGGTCCGTGCCGACTGGCAACGTACCTACCCTCACCATGGATTCATGCGGCAATTCAGCATCCTGGCCGGAGAAGTCTTTGCAAGAACGCAAATGCAACCTGGCTCTTTTTTTCCACAATGAAAAAAATGGCGAAAGAAAGTGCAATCCCAGGCCCGTTGCCCCGGGTGCAATTAAAACGGTCGGTCAGCTCACGGCACCTCTTTGCCCCGGAGGGGCTTCCGAAAATAGCCCGGCGTTTCAACGCCGAGTCAGCGAACCGAAAGAGAGTTCCGTCCCGGAGGGATGGCTGAGGGCAACGCGTATTCTCAGTCGTCCCTTCGGGACGAGGTTCTCTGTTCTGGCCTCCCCGGCGTTGAAACGCCGGGCTTATTGCCAAATGTCCCTCCGGGACAAAACTCCCGCGACCCATTCCCGACGCTTTCAACCACACCCGGTCGCCCCTCCCCGCTTGACGACCGCCTTGGCCGGCCCCAATATTCCCCGCCGCGGATTGAGGATATTCCGATGAGTGATGGATTTTATAAGTTATGAAGAATGCGCATAATCTCTTTGGCACGCTGCAGGAATTCGAGACCGGGCCGGGCAGGCGGGGGGCTTTTTACTCGCTGCCGCAGCTCGAGCAGGCCGGCGTCGGCCCGGTGTCCCGGTTGCCGGTCTGCCTTCGCCTGGTATTGGAGTCGGTCCTGCGCAATTGCGACGGCAAGCGGGTGACGGAGCAGAATGTGCGCGCGCTGGCCAACTGGAAGCCCGCGGCCCGGCGCACGGAGGAAATCCCGTTTGTGGTTGCGCGCATCGTCCTGCAGGATTTTACCGGGGTCCCCTTGCTGGTGGACCTGGCGGCGATGCGCTCCGCCGTGGCGCGGTTGGGCAAGGACCCCAAGGTCATCGAGCCCCTGGTGCCGGTGGATTTGGTCGTGGACCACTCGGTCCAGGTGGATTTCTTCGGCACGCCCACGGCGATGCAGCAAAACCTGGAGATGGAATTCCGCCGCAACCGCGAGCGCTACCAGTTCTTGAAATGGGGCATGCAGGCCTTCGACACCTTCAAGGTCGTTCCCCCCGGCATCGGCATCGTCCACCAGGTCAACCTCGAGTACCTGGCCAAAGGGCTCTTGGGCTGCCCCTGGACGCTCAACTCCCAACCCTCGACGCTTTACTATGCCGACACGCTCGTAGGCACCGATTCCCACACGACCATGATCAACGGATTGGGGATCGTCGGCTGGGGCGTCGGGGGGATTGAAGCCGAGGCGGGGATGCTGGGCCAACCGGTCTATTTGCTCACGCCGGACGTCGTGGGCGTCTGCCTGACCGGCTCGTTGCGCGAGGGCCTGACGGCCACGGACCTGGCCTTGACGGTCACCCAGATGCTGCGCAACGCCAAAGTGGTGGGCAAGTTCGTCGAATTCTACGGCCCGGGCGCCGCCGCCCTGCCCGTGGTGGACCGGGCGACGGTTGCCAATATGGCCCCGGAATACGGCGCGACCATGGGTTTCTTCCCGATCGATGCCGAGTGCGTGAATTACCTCCGCGCGACCGGGCGCAGCCCGGAGCATTGCCGGACCTACGAGAACTATTACCGCGCCCAGGGCCTCTTTGGCATGCCCGCCAAGGGCCAGATCGAATATTCCGTCGAGCTGGAGCTGGATTTGGCGGCAGTGACGCCCAGCGTGGCAGGACCCAAGCGGCCGCAGGACCGAATCGAGCTGCCCAACCTCAAGAGCGAATTCGTGGCCGCCTTGTCCAAGCCAGTCGCGGAGAACGGCTTCGGGAAAGCGGCGGCGGATCTGGCCAAGAGTTTCGTCGTGAACATCCAGGACGGTTTCCATCCGGGGGGCGGCAGCCAGGAGCCGGTGTCCCGCAGCCAGGCCGAGGCGCGCAATACCAATCCGTTCACGGAACTGGAGATGGCCAACAACCGGCCAACCCCGGGCCCGGCCGGCGCTATGGCGCTCCCATCCGAGGCCCGGATTCGCCACGGCAGCGTCTTGATCGCCGCCATCACCAGTTGCACCAACACCAGCAATCCCTCGGTGATGCTGGCGGCGGGCTTGCTGGCGAAAAAGGCCGTGGAACGCGGGCTGCGGGTCAATCCGCTGGTCAAAACGTCCCTGGCCCCCGGCTCGCGAGTGGTGAGCGATTATCTGGCCCGGACCGGTTTGCAGCCTTACCTGGACCAGCTTGGATTCAACCTCGTCGGTTACGGCTGCACCACCTGCATCGGCAACTCGGGCCCGCTGCCGGCCCAGGTGGATGAGGCCCTCGCAAAGTACGATTTGGTGGCCGCGTCCGTGCTCTCCGGCAACCGGAACTTCGAGGCCCGCATTCACCAGAACATCAAGGCCAATTTCCTCATGTCCCCCCCGCTGGTGGTGGCGTTCGCCCTGGCCGGCCGGGTGGATATTGACTTGAGCCGCCAGCCCATTGGCAAGGGAAAAGACGGACGCGACGTTTATCTCAGGGACCTCTGGCCCAGTTTGCAGGAAGTGCGCGACCTCCTGGAGGCTGCTCTCAAGCCGGAGGTCTTCCGCCAGCTTTACCGCGATTTCGCCGCCCAGAACCCCAAGTGGAATGAAATCCCCGCCCCAACCGGAGAAGTGTACCAGTGGGATACCCGGAGCACTTACATTCAGGAACCGCCCTTCTTCGCCCATTTCGGCCCCCGGCCGGGCGTCATCGGCGAAATCAAAGGCGCCCGCGCCCTTGGGGTTTTTGGCGACAGCGTCACCACGGACCACATCTCGCCTGCCGGCAGCATCAAGAAGAGTTCACCGGCCGGCCAGTACCTGCTCGAACATGGAGTCGCCTCCCAGGACTTCAACAGCTACGGCTCGCGCCGGGGCAACGACCGCGTGATGACCCGCGGCACCTTTGCCAATGTCCGCATCAAGAACCTCATGGCCCCCGGCACCGAAGGCGGGGTCACCCGCTGTTTTGCCCGGGCTTGCCCCTGCCCGCCGGGCGAGGTGGTCCCCATCTACGACGCCGCGATGGCTTACCAGAAGGAAGGCACGCCCCTGCTGGTCATTGCCGGCCAGGAATACGGAACCGGCAGTTCCCGCGATTGGGCCGCCAAGGGCACCGCTCTGCTCGGCGTCATAGCCGTCGTCGCCCAAACCTACGAGCGCATTCACCGTTCCAACCTCGTCGGCATGGGCGTCCTGCCCCTCCAGTTCAAAGAAGGCGCCAGCGCCCAAACCCTCGGCCTGGACGGCGCCGAAACCTACGACGTCCTGGGCCTGGGCCCGGGCCTCAAGCCGCAGCAGGACCTGACGCTGCGCATCACCCGCGCCAACGGCCAGGTGGAAAACGTCCCCGTCACCTGCCGCATCGATACCCCCGTCGAAGTCGATTATTACCAACACGGCGGAATACTTCCCTTCGTCCTCCGCCAATTGCTCACCTAAACCCGGGGGCACGTCTCCACTTTCCACACTGGCCTTTTCCGATGTGTGGAAAGTGGAGACGCGGCCCCACTTCTTTGGATCCAGAAGCTCGAAATCGTTGTTCGCTTTTGGCATCCTGCGGGAACAGGATATTGAACGGTGTTATGGATGACCACGAGCTGTTGCGGGAATATATCCGAAGCCGGTCCCAGGAAGCCTTCCGGCAGTTGGTGGACCGGCACCTGGCGATGGTTCTTTCGGCGGCCAGGCGGTTGGTGGGGGATGCCCACCTGGCAGAAGAGGTCGCCCAGGGGGTGTTTGCCACTTTGGCCCAAAAGGCGGGAGCGTTAGGAGCCGCGCCAGGGGTGGGCGGGTGGCTTTACAACACGACCCGCCACGTGGCCATGCACGTGGTCCGGACCGAACACCGGCGACGCGAGCGCGAGCAGGCTGCAGCGGCGATGCAAACCCTGGAAACAAACGATGCTATGGAGCCAATCCTCGATGATCTCGATCCGGCGATGGCCGAACTTGAGGAGGGGGAGCGCAATGCGCTGGTCCTGCGCTACCTCGAGGACCGCAGCCTGCGGGAGGTCGGCGAGGAACTGGGTATCAGCGAAGACGCCGCCAGGATGCGGGTCAACCGCGCTTTGGAACGGCTGCGGGGCATATTTGCCGGCCAAGGCGTTACCATTGCCTCAATCCTGCTCGCCACCGCCCTGGCAGCCAGCACGACCACAGCCGTGCCGGTCGGATTGGCGGCGGCGATCACCGCGACAGCCCTGGCCGGGACTGCTGCCGCAGCAACCACCGCAACCCAGATAGCTCTTATGACAATGTTTAACACAAAAGCAGTCGCCGCGCTCTTTGGCGCGGCCATCATAACGGGGGCCGTCACCTATCTCATCCAACGGCGTCAGGTCCAGCGCCTGCAGGCCGACAACCAAAGCCTGTTGGCCCAGCAGGCCCAAGCGAGCGCCGAGCAGGAGGCGGCTGCCAAGGCGGCCCAAGCCACGAAGGAGCAATTGGAGCGCATGCAGAAAGACAACGCCGAGTTGCTGCGGCTCCGCAATGAGGTCGGCCAATTGCGCCGGGAGCGTGACGCTCTGAAGCAGCGCGCCGGCCAACCGGCAGCCGGCGCCGGACAAAGCGCGAGCCGACGGGGCCAATATGTTTCGAAGGAATAACTGGCCTTTGTCGGTTACACCACGCCGGAAGCCGCCCTGGAATCAACGGCCTGGGCCACGATGAAAGGCACCTACGACCAGTTCCTTGCAGGCATCGCCCCCGAATTATTGAAAGACGAAAACCAACGTGCAAAAACCCGGGAGCAATTCGAGACCGAGCGGGAAGGAATGGCGGCTGCTTTCAAAGGAATGCAAATCGTCGCCCGGAAAACCCTGGATGGAGATCGAGTTGAACTGAAGGTGAGGTTGGATGGCGATCCCCCGATGCCCGGCATCGAGGCGCCATTCGTGATCGAACCAATGGTCAAAGTCGGCAACGAGTGGAAGGTGGGTGGTGATAACCGAGACTACCAGCCAGAGTGGGATAACACCGGCCAGATCCAATCGTTCGCGCAGTAAATGCTAACTTCCAGTTTCTTTGCCGTCTCCCAATCCACGAACTGCTCCTCCTCCGACCTCACACGCTCCTCAGCAGCCGTCAACTCCTCCCGATCCCAATCGGGCGGCTCAAACTCCGCTTCATTCCGGCTGAGGTCCACCCACAGGGCTTCCAAGGCCGCAACTTTCTCCGCCCGAGACATCTGTTTGAGTGGCAGCGAGATCATGAGACGAATTTACCTTTCACTTCGACAACTGTAAACCTGGAAAACGGTGAAAAAGAGCCGGGGAGCCGGGGGGCACCTCAGATTTTTCCGGGGCGCCGACCCGGGCTGCATGCAGTTCGCCCGCCGGTTCGATTCTGTCCCGGAGGGACACTCGACAATAGCCCAACGCTTCAGCGTTGGGTGACAGCCATTAAGCCTCAATTTCGTCCCGAAGGGACGACTGAAATCCAGCGTGTTTCAGTCGTCCCTTCGGGACGCATTGGCTCTTTATTATTGGCGATCCCAACGCTGAAGCGTTGGGCTATTCCCGGATGTCCCTTCGGGACAAGGCACTTCCGCCCGCGGCGTGGGCCCGGGCAGACTCCTCTGCCTTGGGGTTGACGACCGGCCGAATACGGACAACACGATCCGCGCTCCACGCTCACCGGTCATCGACCTTGGGAAACCCGAGATGCGCCCAGAGCCTGGAGCTTCTCGGCTCTCAGGCGGGATACCAACGGGACGCGGGTAATCTGGTGGCGCTCACTGTCTAACCTGCGCCGCGCGAATTTTCGGGCCTCCGCTTTGAGGAGGGTCATGAGATGGTTGATATGTTCCATGTCATCCAGTTCTGCCTCCTCGCCCTCGCTGAGCTGGGTCTCCCGGTTTTTCTGGAGCAACTCGGCAGACCTTTCCAGGTGGGCCGCTGACGGCCGGAAGGCAATGATCTTCTCCGGTCGCGGGCCGCTGGCAAGAAACTCGATGACCTCGCGCCAGTGCTCGGAGGCGCCGCCGCCCCGCTGCTGCTGGGCTGCGGCGCGTCCAACGGGTTCTTGACCTTTGCTGCCCTGGGTGCGGCGAGCGGGGGCGTATCAGCGAGGCGCGCTTGAACGAGCAGATTGAGTGCCCGGTGCGCAAGAGAGTATATCCGGCCCCAATCGCTCTTGCTCAGGCTCGGGCGCGTTGAGCCGTTTGGCGTTGCTGGGGCACAGTCTATGCCCCATATTATTGACATGGCAGTCACATTACCACTCGGGCGTATGTCTCGTGAGGACAAGCTGCGGGCGATGGAAGCACTTTGGGCGGATTTGAGCCGAGATGAAGCTGAGACGGATTCCCCCGGCTGGCATGAGGCAACCCTGCGCGAGACCGAGCAGCTTGTTCGAGAGGGCAAGGCTAAGTTTTCGGACTGGCAAAGCGCGAGGCGCAGGATTCGCCGCAAGGCCGGCCGGGTGGCATGAACCTGCGGATTCTGGACCTGGCGGAGGCCGATCTGCTGTCGCGATCCGCATGATGACGCTTCGCCAATTCGCCGCCGAGCCTTCTATGCTGCCGACCCGCACTGCGTGGCATCTTGCCGAGCTCGGCGAAGCGCGCGGCAAACAGGAGTTGTTCACGCGCCAGTCGCCGCCAAAGCTCAAAGTGCTCCGGGAGCACGCGCTCATCGAAAGCGCCATTTCCTCTAACCGCATCGAGGGCGTTGAAGTGGAGCAATCCCGCGTCGGCACGCTGATCTTCGGCAGGCCGGCGCTTCGCGACCGCGGCGAGGAAGAGGTGCGCGGCTATCGGGACGCTTTGAAGCTCATCCACGAAACCGGGGCGGGGCTTTCCATTTCCGAAGCCACGGTCAAACGCCTGCACAAGCTCTGTCGCGGCGAGGTCTGGGACGCCGGCGCCTACAAGGAGAGGGACGTGGACATCATCCAGACCTACGCGGATGGCCGCAGCCGCGTCCGCTTCAAGACCGTTCCCGCAGACAAAACGCCGGCCGCCATGGCCGAGTTGGCCACGCTCTGGGACCGCGGCCTCCGTGAGAAGTGGGCGCCCCCTTTTGTGTTGCTGGCCGCGCTCAACCTCGATTTGCTCTGCATCCACCCTTTCCGAGACGGCAACGGCCGCGTCTCTCGCCTGCTTCTACTGCTTGCCTGCTACCATTGCGGCCTGGAAGTGGGCCGCTACATCAGCCTGGAACGTCTCATCGAGCAGAACAAGGAGCGGTACTACGAAGTGCTCGAACAGAGCTCCCAGCACTGGCACGAAGGCAGACACGACCCCTGGCCGGCAATGAACTTCCTCCTCTTCATCCTCACCGAGGCATGCAGGGAATTCGAGCGGCGCGTCGGCCAACTCAAATCTCTCCGTGGTGAGAAAACGGCAATGGTGCTTGCGGCGGTTGATCGGCAGGCCGCCATATTTCGAATCGCTGACCTTCTAGCCGAATCTCCGGGGGTGGGTGTGGATCTGGTTCGCCTTGTCCTTGACCGGCTTCGAAAGGAAGGCAAGGTCAAATGTCTTGGCACTGGCCGGAGCGCCCGGTGGGCCAAAGCCGGAAACTAAGTAATAACTCGAAACTACCTAATAAACTGGGTAATAACTATTTCGCCTTTGACGCGGTTCGGTACAGATCGTCTCCGAATGGGACGGCGGTGTCTTCCCAGATCCGATTCGGACCGGCCGAGCGGATGAGCACTTCGGTGTCCGAGAAATAAAACTGGAGCGGCGTGCCCCAGGGGTCGACGATCTCCCCTTTTTCGTTGACCTCGCTGTGGTTGCGGGCACTCAGGATGACGACCTTCTTCTCACCTCGGCCCAGGAGGTCTTTGGTAATCGAGGCGTTGTTGCCGGTCGGGTAGCTCCCCACGAATTCCCTGTATTGTTGCAGGCTCAGGATGAGATTGTCCGCCACGACGTTAAACCGGGCGACGTTCTGGTCGAGCTGCCGCCGTGTCCAGGTCTTGGCTGCCCACAAGGCACTGGCGGCGCCCACCGCGATGAGCAGGATGGCAACGATCTTCTTCATCCGAGTCGAGGTGTAGCAGGAGGGATGCCGGTACTGGCGCGCACGACCAGTTCGGCGGGCAATGGCTTGAGCTCGGGGCGCTGGCCGCGCAAAAGCTGGCGCATGGCAGCCACGGCCGCCGAGCCAAGCCGGTATTTGGGCTGGCGCACCGTCGTCAGGGGCGCCTGGAAGCAGTCGCAGAAGTCAATGTTGCCGAAGCCGGCCAGCGAAACGTCCCGGGGAATCCGCAGGCCGCGCTCGAGGAAGACCCCGGCGCAGCCCAGGGCAACCAGGTCATTGACGGCTTGGAGGGCGGTGGCACTGGCGGATTCAGCGAGCACCTGGGCGGCCGCCTTGGCCCCATCCTCCAGGGTGTCGCCGGCCTGGAAGACCAGCTTGTCATCCACATCCATGCCCGACTCGCGCAAGGCGCGGCGATAGCCCTCGAAACGCTCCCGCGCCCAGGGCGCGGCCGGGGGGCCGGCCAGGAAGGCGATGCGCTTGTGGCCCAGTTCAAGAAGATGCCGCGTCACGGCGTGGCTGGCCAGGAGGTCGTCGGTCTCGATGCAGGGAAACTGGGCGCAGAAAGGGGCCGCATGGCCCAGCAGCACGGTGGGAATGCGGCGGGCGAGCAGCTCCTGATAAACCCGCGCCTCGGTGGCAATGCGATAAACGGGCGAAAGGAACAGACCATCCACCCGCCGCGCCAGGAAGCGCCGGATGCAGGCCTCCTCGCGTTCCGGGATGTTGAGCGTGTGGGCCAGCAGCACGTCATAGCCCAGTTCGTAGGCGCGCTCCTCGATTGCCAGCACGAGCCGGGACAGGAACGGATCGGCGCAGGAAGCCACCGCCAGGCCGAAGAGCTTGGTCGTGCGATTGCGCAGGCCCTGGGCGGTGGAATCCGGCACATAGCCCAGTTGCTGCGCCAGCAGCTTGATGCGCGTCTTGGTCGCGGTGGACACGTCCGGCTCATCCCGCAGGGCCTTGGAGACTGTCATCACGGAAACCGCAGCCCGTTGGGCGATGTCCTTGAGTCGAACCATAGCCTCAGATGGTGGCTCCCCGCCAGTGCAGCTTGCGCCGCAACGTCTCAAAGAAAGAACTGCCCGCCAGTTGCATCAAGCGGACGGCGCGACGGCTGCGGCGTATCCTGATGCAATCGCCGGGGGCCAGTTCGCTGACGACCTGGCCGTCGGCGCTGAGCATCGTCGCCAGTTTCGGGCTCACCACCGTTACGTCGATGGTCGCGCTCTCCGGCAAAATCAAGGCGCGATTGGAAAGGGTATGCGGGCAGATCGGCGTCAAGGCCAGCACGGCGGCGGTCGGGAAAACGACCGCGCCCCCGGCCGCCAGGGAATAGGCCGTCGAGCCGGTCGGCGAGCTGACAATCAGCCCGTCGCACCGATAGCGTGTCAGCAGGTCGCCATCGACGCGCACGTCCAGCTCGATGAGCCGGGAGACGATGCCACGGCTGACGACGATGTCGTTTAACGCGCTCTGGTCGATCACCCGCTGGTTGCATCGACCGCTGACCTCCAGCAGGGCGCGCGCCTCGAACCTGAACTCTCCGCTCCAGACGTGCTCGAGGGCTCGCGGCAATTGGTCCGAAGGAACGGCGGTCAGGAAACCCAGGCTGCCGATGTTGATGCCCAGCAGCGGCGTCCGCGACCCGGCTATCTGCCGGGCCACCCGCAGAATCGTCCCGTCCCCGCCGAAGACCAGCAGCAAATCCACCTCCCGCGCCAGCAGCGCCGCATCCGGGCAGAGCGTCGCTTTGAACTTCGCCACCCGCGCCGTGGCGGGGTCGCTGTAAAGTCTCCGCCCGGCGGCGCAAATCAGGCGGGCCGCCTGGCTCACAGCGCCGAATCCGGCAGCCTTCTCGGAATTGCCGATGACGCCTACCCGTTGGATCTTGTCAGCCAGTTTTCTCAAGCAGCACCAGGAACTCTTTGTTGCCTGCCGGCCCGAGCAACGGGGACTCGGTCACCCCGCGCCACTGCAGGCCGGCCAGGCCCGCCACGAATTCGGCCAACTCGCGCAACACCCGCTCATGAATGGCGGGGTCGCGGATGACGCCCGCGCCCTTGTCGGCTTCCGCCTTGCCCGCCTCGAACTGTGGCTTGACCAGCGCCACTATTCTACCGGAAGGCCGCAACAATGCAACGGCGGGTGGCAGGATTTTCCGCAACGAGATGAAAGAGCAGTCGATGACCACCAGGTCGACCGGGACAAAGGGCGGGGGAAAATGCCCGGGGGCCAGCTCGCGCGCGTTGGTCTTTTCCATCACCACCACGCGCGGGTCGCAACGCAATTTCCAGGCCAATTGGCCCCGCCCCACGTCCACCGCATAGACCCCCGCCGCCCCGCGTTGCAGCAGACAGTCGGTGAACCCCCCCGTCGATGCCCCGACATCGATGGCCCTGCGCCCCGACACCTCGAGCCCAAAGTGGTCCAGGCCGTGCTCGAGCTTGAGCCCGCCCCGGCTGACAAACTTTTCCGTCCCCGCCACCTCGACTCGATCCGCAGCCCGGACGCAATCGCTGGCCTTTCTGGCCCGCTGGCCGTTGATCCGGACCCGCCCCTCCAAAATCGCCCGCTGGCCCATCTCCCTGCTCCCTATCAGTCCGCGCTCGACCAGTGCTTGATCCAATCGGCCCATAAAGACAGTGTGCCAACCTCTTGTCCGCCGCGCGAGTTTAAGTTTGATTCGCAGAAACTTTTGCGAAAAGTGCTTGCTATTTGGCGGCGATGATGCAGTGTAGGGGCGTCTAATAGATAGCTTGTCGCTTCCAGGACATGGTGAATCCTCAGGTGAACCTCGTTCAGTGATGATTTGAAACCCGATGATCGGGAACAGTTTGGAGAAACAGGGTAACACTAAGGACACTGAAACATCACATGAACACAAAATTATTCGTGGGGAACCTTTCGTTCAACACCACCGAAAACGACCTGCAAGACGCCTTCGCGGCGCACGGCACAGTGACGGAGGCCAACCTGATGATGGACCGCGCCACCGGCCGGCCTCGCGGGTTTGCTTTCGTCACCATGGCAACGCCGGAGGAGGCGCAGAAGGCGATTGACGCTCTGAACGGGGCGACGCTCGACGGCCGTAATCTTACGGTCAACGTGGCGCGGCCTCCGACCGAGCGTTCCGCAGGCGGCTCACGCGGCGGACGGGATTACGCGGGGCAAGGCAGCTACGGCCGGCGTTACTAAGCGCGGGTTTTTGCCAACCGGCGTGGGGCCAGGCAGGGCTGCTCTGGAGTCACGCTGGTGAGGCAAAGGGCAAACCCCGCAGCCCTGAAATCCGCAGTCCGCAGTCCGAAGTCCGAAAGAAATCCGAAACCCGAAGTTCACATTCGATCCCTCGTCCAGCGTGGTCGTTGCGGGACACGGAAGCGCCTGCGGCCTCAGTATCGAGCGCAGAGCCAACGCCCGGAAGCTTTGCGACCTCAGCCTTCGGATTTCGGATTTCCTTCGGATTTCGGCCTTCGGATTTCGGGTTTCTTTTGAGGCTTTTAAATTGCTCGCAGCCTGGCCGCCGCCGTGTTATCCTCACAACGGCGGCGGTCGGGTGCGGTTCGTTCAGCGGCGCTCCGGCGCCAGCAAACAAATTGAAAAACAGGACCATGAATTGCGACGGCGCCAAAGAGCCAGGAGCCCCCGGGAACTTTCACCGTTCGCGCGGGCCTTTTATCTTTGGAGCGAATGCCTCTGGAAGCCGTCGAACAGGGCCCAAGAGAATCTGCAGCAACCTGGCCGGGGCTGGCCCCGCCGCCCAAGGCAAGGACGTCCAGACCGACAATGGGGCCAAAGCCGCGGCGGGCGCGCCGGACGCGCCGGCGGACCTTGCCGCCACGATCAAGAGTTTGCTGCACCTGGCGCGCGAGCAGGGCCAGCTTACCTACGACGACGTCAATGAACTGCTGCCGGAGGGCGTGTCGGCCGATGATTTGGACGCGCTCTATGCGAGGCTGCACAGCCTGGGCATAAAGATTGCGGCCGATGCCGAGAGCGAGAAGGCCAAACCCGAGGAACGGGAACCAGACAGCGAAGGCCAATTCGACGCGTTGGACGACCCGGTTCAGATGTATCTCAAGCAGGTGGGCAGGGTGCCCCTGCTCACCCGCGAGCAGGAAGTCGAGGTTTTCAAACGCATCGAGCAGGCCGGACAGGAAATGAAGCATTTGGTTTACGGCCTGGGCTTCGCCGCCAAAGAACACGCCGCGATTGCCGAAAAGCTGCTGGCCGAGCCCCCAAAGGAACGTTACGACCGCATCGTAATGGACAACGAAGCCTCCAATCGCGAACAGCATCTCAAGCACCTCCGCCGTCTGGTGAAAAGGATGGAAGCGCTGGACGCGCAGGCCGACGAGCTATACAGCCAGTGGCAGGCCGCCCCCGCCGGGCAGGCCGAAAGGTTCTTTGGCCGGCTCCAGAGGGTCGAGAGAAAACTCCAGGCCATGTTTCCGAAGTTTTCTTACAAGCCAAAGGTGCTGGATGACATCATTGCGGTTGCCGGCAACGTCCACGCGAAATTCCAGGCCGGCTTGCGGCGCATCCAGGAGCTGGAGCGCCTCCCCGAAGCCCGCCACCAGCAAGGCGCTATCCTGGAGGAACAGGGCCAGCTTCACGTCCTGGAAAAACTGGTCCGCTCGCCGCGGGAGGAGTTTTACAGGACCTTCGACGTGTTGCAGCGGGCCGCCGGGCGCGTTCACCAGGCCAAAGCCCATATGGCCGAAGCCAACCTGCGCCTGGTAGTTTCCATCGCCAAGAAATACGTCAACCGGGGGCAGTCTTTGCTCGATCTGATTCAGGAGGGCAATATCGGGCTGCTCAAGGGCGTCGAGAAATTCGAATATCGGCGGGGCTACAAGTTTTCCACTTATGCGGTCTGGTGGATTCGGCAGGCCTTGACCCGCTCGATTGCCGACCAAGCGCGCACCATCCGCATCCCGGTGCACATGATCGAGATCATGACCAAGCTCTGGCGGGCGCAGAAACAACTCAGCCAGGAATTAGGCCGCGAGCCCGCTGCCGAAGACCTGGCCGACGAGATGCACGTGCCGCTTTCGCGCATCAACGCCTTGCTGAAAATGGCCCGCCAACCGGTTTCCCTCGATGCGCCTGTGGGCGAGGATGGCGACGTGAGGGTGGGAGACTTCATCGAAGACAAGGGCGCCGAGAGCCCCTCCGAAGGAACCAGCCAGAGCATGCTCAAAGAGAAGCTGGACCACGTCTTGGCCCTCCTCAGCCAGCGGGAAAGGAAGATCCTCGAAATGCGCTTCGGCCTGGTCGATGGCTACGGCCACACCCTCGAGGAAATCGGCAACCTCTACAAGGTGACCCGCGAGCGCATCCGCCAGATCGAAGCCAAGGCCCTGCGCAAACTCCGGCATCCCACCCGCGTTCGCCACCTCCAGGGCTTCCTCGAAACGAAAGAGAAGGCATGATCAGTTTGGGCTGGCCTGCCACCTCCGGCCCCTTCGGACTCCTTGTCATTACCCACATGTTCGGGGGAGATGGTTGAGAGAAACTGATTGATGCACACCGCCTGGATTTCGGCCCTTCGTGCCACCGCCGGCGTGAGCCAAGGGCCAAAAACCCCGTAGGGGTGACCTGTTCGACAGGCGGGCCGGAGCCGCGCCGCTGAAAAACAAAAGGAAGGAGGGGGTGGCTGCGCTGGTGCTATAAACAGGCCACCCCTAGCGGGGTTTGAAACGCTTGGCGATTCCGGCCACGCGGCCCTGCTTGGCGGAGCGTTTGGAGTGCGCGGCATTCCCGCGCTTTGGCTTGGAGGGTTGCGCCGGACATCGACGCGGCCGGTCAGTCAACCAAAGCATCTGGTCCAAGGCCTGAGTCATTGCCTCGCGTTACCCGCGCGCGAATCCAACACCGGCTTCCGACGCCTCGTAAAACCTGCGAGCTTCTTCCAGGTCTTCGGCGGCTTCCGCCAAAACGACCACGCGCCTCATCGCGCTGGCTTCTGCAGACGTTCCTTCAACTCCGGGACAGTCAGGAACTCGGCCTCGCCGCGCTCAATCTTCGCCATGCGCTCGGCAAGAACCTCTCGATGCCAATCTGGAGAAGGCGCCGCCTCGGGCGTGCTCGCCAGCGAGGCCCACAGCAACTCCATCGTCTGGAGCCGTTCCACCAGGCTCATCTTCTCGATTTCATCCGCTCGAATCATGTCTCAAAACTATCCTTGTAAGAACGGTACTGCAAGTCTCCCATTACATGACCCACGTCATTTCTATGACGTGAGCCCATGGGACCCGATGGCACCCAAGCCTTCAGCTTGGTTCAACCGCGAATGGGCGCAAATTGACGCGAAGACTCCTCGCGGGATCCGAAAGCGCACGGTTTGCCGGGATTCGCGTCCATTCGCGTCTATTCGCGGTTCCTTTCCTGTTTGAAACAGTGCGTTTTTCAACAGGCTGTTAGAGCGCCGCCGCGTAGATGCTTTCAAAATCCGCAACGGTCACGGGCCGGGGATTGAATTGGGCGGTCCATTGCCGGGCAGCCTCGAGGGCCAGACCGGGGATTTGGGCGGCGCCCAGACCCAGGCCCTTGAGGGAACGGGGCAGACCGGCCAGGTCCAGCATCCCTTCCAACAGGTTGGCAAGCTGGGCCGCCGCCTTCCCGGGAGTTTCCGAGGGCGAGACGAGCCCGGCGGCGCAGGCCAGTTCAGCATAAGTTTGCGCGGCCGCAGGGTCGCCCGCGTTGAACCGGACGACGTGGGGCAGCATGAGGCCGACGGCGTGGCCGTGGACGATGCCGACATGGGCGGTCAGCGGATTGGCGGCGGAGTGGGCTGCACCAACCATGCTGTTCTCGATAGCCGTCCCCGCCCAGGCGGCGCCCAGCAGCATCCAGCCGCGAGCCTCCATGTCTTCGGGGGCGGCCAGCACGCGCGGCAGGCCGGCCAGGGTCAATCGGAGGGCCTCCCGGGAAAAAACCATGGAAAGCGCGGTGCGTTTTCTCGTGACGGCAGTTTCCACGGCATGAGCAATCGCGTCGACACCGCTGCAGGCGGTGACCCTGGGCGGTTGGGAGACGGTCAGGCCAGGGTCGAGCAGGGCGATGCGGGCGGCGGCTTTTGGGTCGCCGCAGGCCATTTTCTGGTGGGTCGCTTCGTCGGTAATCAGGGCGAAAGACTGGCACTCGCTGCCGGTGCCCCCGGTGGTAGGGATAGCAATCAGCGGCAACATCGGCCGCCTGGCTTTGCCGATGCCCCGGTAGTCCTGCATGCGGCCGCCGTTGGTAAAAAGGAAATTGCAGCCTTTGGCGGTGTCCAGACTGCTGCCGCCCCCCAGTCCGACAATCGTGTCAATGCTTGAACGGCGGGCGGCCTCGAGGCATTGCTCGACGCATCGGGTGCCTGGGTTCTCCTCCACCGCATCAAAGCAGCAAACCGACAGGCCGGCGCCTTCCAGCAAGCCGCTCACCCGTCCGGCGTGCCCGGCGGACACGATGCCGCGGTCGGTGACCAGCAGAACATTCCGGGCGCCCAGCTCGGCGGCCAAGCCGCCGACCCGCTCGATGCTCTTGAGGCCGAAGACGACGCGGGTTTGCGGGTGGTAATCGAATTGGGCGGCAGAGGCGGGAACGTCGGTTGTGTCGTTGTGCATGGAGATCAGCGGCGCTCTGCCGAGACGCCGCTACGCGGGAGAAGGGGGACGGTCGTGGGTTTCGGTGTGCATGGGGCGAAGCGATCAGACACCGTCGCTCACTTCAATGGCGCGGCGGCGGTAGAGGAAATCGAAAAGATTGCCTTCATGGGGTTGGTCCCAGGAGACGCGCGTCGTCGGGATTGGGCCGAGGTTCAACCGCTGGATGAGGGGAGACTCGAGGAGTGACTCGCGGAAGGCCGGGTCTTGAGTGATGGCCGTAACCACCAGCGACGGACCGATTTGATCGAGCATCTCGGCTTGGGGCGTCTCGACGATGCTGGCGTACGGAAAAAGGAATTCGCGATTGGCAAGCGGATGGGTAAATGAGCCGCAAAGGACGAGGGTCGGGCGCAGGTAAATCGCGCCGCCCAGAGTGACCTTTCGCGGGCCGTCCCGGTGCCTGGCGGTGATCTCCATCGCACCCGGGGTCCGAAGACCTTCTTCGATCGCGGCATCGATGCGCTCGGCCATCGCAGGGTTGGCAAACGCGGAGAGTTGGGCGCTCATGGCGGAAGCCGGGCGCGGCACGACCGGCCCGAGTTCGCGGGCGAGGGCCTCGGCAATTTCGGCGCCGTGCCTGGGCACGACAATCGCCGAGGCATTGATGCAACTGCGCCCGCCGTTTTCGGCGATGGAGGAAACCATCAAATCGATGAACTCGCGCCAGCGATGGATTTGGTCCCCGCCGATGAGGATTTTGCTCAACCCTGGGCCGTGAATCTGGATGGCGGGGTTGCTCGCGTAAGGCGCCGTGGCAGACGTGTCGCCGAACACCAGCGCGCGCCCGCAGCCACGGAGGATCTCGGCAGCGCCCTCGTGGTCTGTCGGATAAAAGCCCAACGCTGCGGCCGGGCAACCTGCCGCCACCAGCGCCTGGATGAGACGGTAAGCCGTCCAAGGCTCGTCGCGCCCCGGCTTGAGGACAACAGGAATCTTGAGCGGAATGGCCGGAAGCCAAAGGGAATTGACGCCGGGGGAATTGCTCGGCATCACCAGCCCAAGGCACTGGGTGGTGGGATAAAAGGACATTCGTCTGCCGTGTTGCTCGCCCAGGCCCCGGTCCAGAATGGCCAGGTCCAGCCCGCGAGTCAGGCCCTTGAGAATCAGGCCCATGTTGCCCAGGACGTGCGCCAACTTCTGGCTGTTCCGGTGCGCCATGACCCAGGGCAAACCGCTGGTCGCCGAGAGGGTCTCGATATACTCATCGGGCGACTGAGAGTGGCCCTGGTCGCCGACAGGGAGGGTTTCATTTAGAAAGAGGCCGTCGGCTTTGCGGCAGATTTCGATGAGTTCTTCGCAGGTGAACTCTTTCAGGGCGGCCCGCGCCTCGCCGCTCCTGGCGAGGTCTTTTCTGATTATGCCGGCGTTGACCTGGCTGATGCGCGCCAGCGGTTGGCCGGTGCGGCAGTCCTTGACCTGCCCCTGGTCGAGGCTGGCGTAGGCTTTGCCGCGCCGCAGGGCTGGGAGGTGTGGGAACATGCAGGATTTAATATACTCCCTCGACAATCGTCTGTTCCATGGCGCCCAAGGGGCGGACGTCCCCTACGCCGTCCCAGGGGTACGGGTCGCGAGGTCTTCGGCGGATGGCTTCGTCACGTTCCAGAAAGCGCGGCAGAAACAATTCCTGCGTGAGCGTGGTCAATTCGACCCGGCCCCACTGGCCGTATTCGACCAGAGCATCGGTTCGAACGGGGTCCACGACGCGCAGGACCGCCCGAGGCTGCGGGGCGTAATAGGTGACAGAGAAACTGTCTTCGCGCCGGAGCGGCGCGCTGGCGGCCAGGCCCATGAGCGTGTTGCCGTAAGTGGGATAGAAGCCAATGCCCTCTCCGAGCACTTCCTCGATGATGAATCGCACGTATTGGGGGGTCATGGTGGTGCCCCCGCAAAAGACGCCGCGAATGCCCGCCTCCCGCAAATCGAGTTTTTCGCCGAGCGCCTCGAGCAACTTGGGCGTGGTGAAAAGACAGGCTATCTTCCGGTGCTTGAGCAGGGTCACGGCCTGGGCCACGACGTGCTCCATGTAGGCGCGGGCCTGGTCGAGCTGTTGGTCGGCGATCACCTTCTTGACCCAGCGCGGGTCCAGGTCGACGAAATAGCAGGGGCTGCCGCGAAAGTTGGCGAGGTGCTCGATGGCGAGGCGGAGCCGGCGCGGGCCGGTCGGGCCGGCCATGAGCCAGGCGGCGCCGCGCGGGAAATGGTCGTCGGAAAGCTTGGCGGAGAATTCCTCGTAATCGATTTTGTAATCGTCCCAGCCGATGCGCTGTTTGGGGACCCCGGTGGTGCCGCCGGTTTCAAAGATGTGGTAGGGACGGTCTTTGAACCTGGCGGGGACCCAGGCCTCCGGCGGCAGATCGCGCAGCCATTGGTCCTGGAAATGGGGAAACCGGGCGAGCAGGCCGGCAAAGGTTTTCACCTCCGCGCGCGGGTCCCAGCCGGCCTTGGCCGCCCACTCCAGCCAGAATGGACAGCCCGTTTCGGCAGAGAAATGCCAGTCGATGATCTTGAGCAAGTGGGCGTCCAGTTGGTCTCGAGCGGCCTCCGGGCTTCTTACGATGGCTTGCATAATGCGAGAATGCTAAGTTTCCCCGGGAAACCCTGAAAACAGGAGACGCCCACCCTCAGCCCACCCGTGGGCACCCACACCAATGGAGAGGTCCCTGAATTTCCGGCCGACGCCTGTGCGTCTTGTCCCGGAGGGACTGGACGCGGACGCATTTCGTGCGTCCCGTGTCTCCTTACCCCGGCACTCTCCCCGAGGGAGTGGGAGCAGCCAGGGCCGGCTCTCGTAAACTCCCACAACGCTGGATTCGTCGACCGACTGACGACGATTTTCCCTCTCCCCGGGGGAGAGGGCCGGGGTGAGGGGAAACGGGCTGCCCAACAAAACCAGTTTTCTACGCATGATTGTAAGCCGGCGCCGCTTTGGGATTCATCGGCTGTCCCGCCGCCCCTGCGGACCTCGAGGCCGGCTGGCTTTCGGCTCTTGGAAAGTATTTGTCGAGGGTCTCGCGGCTGGGCGCTCGGGTCAGGAGCGAGCCGGCGAGCATGCAGAAGGCGGAGCCGAAGACCATCGGCACGACGGTCATGAACCCGTTCCAGAAGCTGACATCCCCGCGCGGGTTGATGAACAGGAGTTTAAGGGCGGTCTGGCCGTGGCCCAGTTGCCAGATGACATCGCCCGGATGGCGGGAGTTTTGGAGCACGGCGAAATAGAGGAGGCAGGCGGCGGTGAAGAGCGCGGCGGCCAAGGCGCCCCATTTGGTGCTGCGTTTCCAGAACAAGGCGGCCACCATGATGGGCGCCATCGCGGCAAACCCCGAGAAGGCGTAACGCACGGCAATTTCAAAAATGCCTTGTTTCGCCTTGAGCCCCAGCGCGATGAGATAGGCGGCCACCGTCACCAGGATGATGAAAGCGCGGGCGAAATGAACGGCGGCCTTTTCCCCGTACTTCTCCCGCCCGCCATAGTGCTGATAAATATCCTTGGTGAACATCGTGCTCAGGGCCAGGACCTGGTGGGCGTCCGAACCCATCACCGCAGAAATGATCCCGGCGCCCAGCAGGCCCGCCAGCCAGGCCGGCGCATACTTTTCCAGCATCGACAGCAGGATGCCGTCCGGGTCGGCCACCTTGCCCAAAGCGGCCACGCCCAGGACGCCCAGAAACACGCAAGGCAGCCAGATCAGCAGGATGGCCAGCGGATACAAAACGACGGTCCGTTTGAATGCGGTCACTTTGCGGGCGGAAAAACACATCATGGCCATGTGGGGAAACATGATGCTCGACAGCGGAATGAGGGTGTAGCTCCAAAAGACCTGCGGGGGCATCTTCTCGCGCGTGACCAGAAAGCGGGTCTTGGGATCGCCGGCGAGTCGGGCGATGTACTGGCCGAAACCGCCGGGCAGGGCATGGTAAATGGTCAGCACGGCGACCGCGCCGAAGCACAGGAATAGAGTGGTCTGCAAGATGTTCACCCAAACCGTCCCCCGCATCCCGCCCAGGAAGACCCCCAGAGTGACGACCACGGCCACCACTCCGCAGCCCAGCCAGTAAGGAATGAGCGGCGCGGCAGCGCCTCTGACGTGCGAGATCTGGGCCAGGACCGTCCCGCCGCCCATGATGCTGATGATCATGTAGGGCACCAGCATGATCGCGCTCAGGGCAAAGATGACCGTGCCGATGGCGTCGCACTCCCACCGGTCCCGGAAAAAGGCCACCTGGGTCTGGTGGCCGAACTTCTTGCCCAACGCCCAGAGCCGCGTGCCGATGAGAAAAATGGTCAGCGGAATGACCAGCCCCGAGGACGAGGCCATCAAACCATAGATGCCGATCCCCTGGCGATAGGCCTGGCCGGAACTGCCGAGGATGGCAAACGCCGTCATGTTCGTGGCGAAAATCGAAAGGAAAAACACCATCCCCCCCACCGAGCGGTTGGCCAGGAAAAAGTCCTCCGTGTTGGTCTTGCCCCGCCGGAAGGCGATGCCGCCCACCAAGGCGATGATGGCCAGATAGACCAGGATTACGATGATCGGCGTCATGTCGGAGCAGCGTCCTCAAGATGTTTGGGCCAGGCGAACTTGACCAACACCGCCATCGTGACGGCCGCCAGGATCGAATATGCGGCGTGATAGGCCAGCCCAGGAGGCAGGAAGCCCAGGAGGAGCGGTGTGGCTCTCTTCCAGTTCCAGAAATCCTGGTGCAGCAGATAGACAGCAATGACCAGGAGCGTCAGGAGAATGGGTTGGAGGCGCTGCCGGATGCGAGGGGCGAGTGTCGAGGGGCGAGTGTCGAGGGGCGGCGCCTCGTTCCCTCGACACTCGACGCCAGACCCTCGACCCTCGACCCTCGACCCTCGGCGCTCGGCGTTCATTGGGACGTGGCAGTAACGGCGGTTGAGGGGTCGGTCGCAAAGGCGAAAAGGTGGGTGTTGGAGGAGACGTAGAGGACACCGTTGGCCACGACGGGAGTCGAATAGACCGGCGCGCCCAGGTTGATCGCGCCCAGGACCTTCTTTTCCTTGCTGGCGGCCAACACCACCAGGTCACCGTCTTCGTCCCCGAGATAGACTTTGCCGTCTGCAACCAGGGTCGAGCCCCAGATGTGCGCCTTGAGATCGTGGGTCCACCAGACCTTGCCGGTTTCTGCGTCCAGACAATGCAGGTAGCCGGCGAAATCCGCCACGAAGAGCAAACCGTCCGGCGTGATCGAAACCGTCGAGAGACTTCTCGAGATTTTGTCGTAAGACCAAATCTTGCCGCTCCCGGTGATGTCCCCGGTTTTTGTGGCGTCGATGCAAGTGAGAATCCCCACGCCCTCGCCGTGTTCCGGGTCCTGGCCCACGGCCGTATAGACCCGGTTCCTCGAGAAGACCGGCGTCGCATCGATTTCGCTGGGGCCCTGGGCGTCGGGATATTTGAACTGCTTGCGCCCCGGGGGATTGCAGTCATACCACCAGACCTTTTTCAAGTAACTGCTCTCCCCTTCTTTGACGGGGACGGGGTCGAAGGCGTAACAGACGCCGTCGCCGCCGCCGTAAAAGATGAGCTGGCGGCCATTGACGTTGCCGGTCGAGGGCGAACTCCACAGCCCGTGGAAGATGCGCGGGCCAATCTTGGCGTCGTCTTCGCCCGCGAACTCTCCCGTGTGCTTGTTGAGTGCAATGAGACTGGGGGCATTGGGTGAAGGAATGTCGGAATGGGTCCAATCCTGGCCGTTGGACGTCTGGACATACAGGAGGTCCCCTGCAATGACCGGCGCCCCGTCCGAGGCGTTATGCGGGAACACACCCAGTTCGTCGATCATGTCATAGCGCCAGAGAATGTCGGCATCCTTGGGCCCGGGCTCGATCGGCGGCGCCGGACGCTCGGTCGGCTTGCCCTTGTCCAGAATGACGTCTTTGACGACGTATTTGGCCTCGTCCTTGAACGGACCGTCGTTGCCGTTGGCCATGCCGTGAACGTCCAGGCAAAGCACCTCGCAACGGCTGGTGACCAGATATATACGGTCGCCTTCGATCGTCGGGGAGGAGAGCAGACCGAGCGACTCCCAATCGTTGACTTTGCCCGAGGCGAGCTTGGGCACCACCAGTTGCCACAGAAACTCTCCGGTCTTCTCGTCGAAACACATCAAGATGCTGCGGTCCCCTTGATGGCGCGGGTCGCGCGGGCTCTCGTTGTTGGTGCCGATGAACACCCGGCCCTGGGCCACCGTCACATTGCCGTAACTCTGCGAGCCGATCTTGACCACCCATCTGAAGTTCTCCAGGTTCGTGGTCTCGATTTCCTCCGTGCCGGGTTTGAATTTGACTTCGGCGGATTTTCCCCGGGTGAAATGGTCCGGCAGGCCCTTGGCCGGAGAGTACATATTGCGCTCCGGCGTGCCGCCCCATTGGGGCCAGTCCTGCGCGTGCGCCGCCAGGGCAACCAGCAGGGGGATAACTATGATCTTCATATCAGTCCGGTGTAACTTCCACATTATCGATGTAAACGCGCATGTCCTGCGGCGAGAATCCGAAGAGCCCTGGCGAGCCCGCCGAATGGCCCGTCCGGTGGGGGACTTCGAGCGTCCAGTCGCCCGGCTCGGGCTCCTCGCGTTTCCAGGCCTTGGCCCGCACCAACACCGAGCCGTCCGCGTTCCGGTCCACCCGCGCTTTGAGGCGATACCAGGCGTTGGGCGACCACTTGAAATCCTGGCCCACACGCAAACGCTCCTGGTTGGAGTTCACCTCGAGCTTCTGTTCGTTGCCTTTAAGGACAATCAAGTAGTGCTGGTCGATGACCCCGACCTCCGACATCTTGCGCCGGTTGCCTTCGCTCATCACGTCGGCCTGAATCGTGTAGCGGCTCATGTCCGGCCTGCCGATGAAGACCGTGGCGCGCTGAAAGAAACGATTCTCGGTGGTCTTTGCCAGGACCCTGCTGCCGTCATGCTCGCGCACGTCGAATTTGAATCTGGCCCCAATCCAGGGCAGCGGCGGATAGGCAAAGGCTGTTCCCTGGGAGTTGGTTCCAGAAAGCGTGAACGACTCGAAGTCCTCCTTGTACGGAGGATTGGCCATCACGCGGCCGCGGATGTAGCCCTTGAGAGGACCCACGGCGGCCTCAAAGGCGCCAGCCGATGGGCTCGGATCCGGCGCGGCAACCAACTCGCCCTGTTCGTTGAAAGCGCCCTTGAGCGCCGCCTTGACCTTTGCCGTGGCCGGAAGATAGCTCGCCCATTTGACCTCGCTTGGCGGGATGGATTCGCGGACGGTGAACCCGTTGGCGTCGATCGAACGCACGCGGAAGCTCGCCCGCTCGCCGGGATGGAGCAGCACCTCGGAGGGGATGACCTGGAGTTGGGTCGGCGGGCCGGCGGCGGGCCACCCTTGCTCTGCCGTGGGGGCCGGGCACCCCGGATTATCCCCGCGCTTGCCCCAGCAATAGAGGTGGCGTGTGGTCTGGAGATAGAGCCGGCCGTTATAGGCCACGGGCGTGCCGAAACAACGGCCCTCCAGCACGGCATGGCAAAGCACGCGCCCTTCCTTCTCACCGGGCTGGATGATGTAAAACGCCCCGGCAGTCCCCGCCTCGGCTTCACCGGTCGCCTTGCTCTCCGGGTCGTCCAGCATCGGCACGTAGAGTCTGCCGTCGGCGAAAAGCGGGCACGAGTTGCGCTCCTCGATGCCGAGCTTCAGTTTCCACTTCACCGCCCCGCTGTTGGCATCAACCGCGAACAGATCGCCCCCCTCGGCTATCTGGTAAATGGTGTCGTCGGCGAGAATGGGGGAACTGGCCGAAGAGAAGATTTTATCGACCAAGGGGCAGGCCCACAGCTCGAGCGCTTTGCGCTCCAAGACAACCGGCCCGGCGGCGGGATCACTGGCGGGCAGGGCCTCCGGCAGCTTGAGCGCAACCATCGTGCCCGGATCGTAAGGCGTGCCATAAACGGCGATGACCTTGTTGTTGCCATGGAGGACCACGGCGGCGTTGATGCCGGCACGGAACAGAGTGGTCCTCCAGAGAGGCTCGCCCGTGCGCGCGTTGACGCACGCCACACTCCCATCGCCCAGCGCCGTATAGAATACCCGCTTGCCCTGGTACCACCCAAACTGAGGGTGAGAGTACGAATTGTCCTTGGGCTGGCCGCCCGGACTGGACGTCCAAACCAGTTCTCCTGTCCTTTTGTCGAAGGCGTAAAACCGGTCGGCGGCGGGACCGTGCGTCCCCCAATTGGACGTAATGCCTCGGGTAATGACCAGGTCGCCATCGATGGCCGGCGTGGCCGTGCGGCTGTTCGGAAAAGTCAGCCGGCCATATTCCTCCATCAGCGAATGCTGCCAGAGCCGCCGCCCTTCGGGAGTGAATCCCGCCAGGATGCCTTGCGTGCCCTGCATGTACACGTTGCCGGTCTCCGGATCGATGGCCGGGCTGGCCGTGGCATAGCGCAGGTATATCGTGTCGCTCAAATAATCATTGTAGAGCTGCTCCCAAAGCTTCTGCCCGCTCTGGGCATCGAAGCACGTCACTCCCTCCCGCAAATCGCGCCCCTGGCCCACATAACCCATCGCGTAAAGCCGGCCCTCCGCCAGCACCGGCGCAGATTGGCCCGGGTAATCCGCCACCCACAAGGCCCCCTGGGCAGATACCTTCTCCGGCAGGCCCGTCTCCCGCGATACGCCCGTCTGCTCCGGGCCTCGCCAACTCATCCAACCCCGCATCGGCGCCCCGCCCGCCCACAGAGTTGGCTCGAGCAAACCCCCCAAGGCCATCGCCCCAACCAGAGCGGCCCAACGGAAACCGGCCTGCCGCTTTCGTCCTGTCCTCGTGCTCAGGGCCAGTGACCAGGTCCGTTGACTCGCAGGCAGCCCGCTTTGGAGTGCGGTGGCAAGCGGCCGCACCTTGCACGGATCTTTCGCGGCTCTTAGGGTCCCACGCCGGGTTTGGCACACGGGAGGCGCTGCGGGCCTGTTTGAGACGCCAACGGCGTCCTTCATACCAGCCCAGGGCAACGCCCTGGGTTTGTCGGCCAAAGACCATTCTGAGCGCTGAAAGCGCGATTCATTGTGCTGAGGAACTGAGGAAACCCAGGGCGTTGCCCTGGGCTGATATGAATCAGGCCTTTGGCCTGAGCGCCGGGCTAATGTCGGCCGGTCCCGCCCAGACAATAAATCCGACCTGTGTTGGGGCCGGAGGTTGCGCGAGGCGATGGATCGCAAAAAGATCCGTGCAAAGTGCAGGCCAAGCGGAGCGCGACCCCGCTTTGGCTCGGGCGGTGTCTGGCGTTCCTGGACGTCCCGGGTCGCCGAAATCCCGGCTCGTCGGGACGCTCCGCTCTGCCGACGCACTCTAATCCCGATCTGTCGGGATGTCAACGGCTCTATCATCATGCTGTGCAACAGTTGTTTATAATTCGACAATTCCAAGTTCCCCGGAAACAGAGTGAATGCCTCCGAGCGTTGTCCCGGAGGGACACCTAAGAGACATTCGATGACGTTTAATGATTTTGCAAATGGAAAGTGCTCATCCCGTCCCGTTAAGCGCGGACCTGTACCTGGAGGGGTCTTGAGTAGAGCCGCTCCGAGTCGACCTCCGGACGCGCTAAGCCGACTGAAGTCGGCGCTCCGCCAGCCACAGCCGGCGGTTGCAGCCTCTCGTCCGGGGGACCGTGAGACCAAATTCTTCGCCCCACAGGATTCGCGCAGGTGTTGGGAGGACGCTTTGTCTACGGAGCCAGATACCGGCCCGGCTCTGCTCATCGCGTAGGGATAATGTGAAGGCAGCCGCGTGGCCACAGCGCCAACGGCGCGGCTCATACCAGCCTGGGCCAACGGCCCAGGTCGTGACAGCGAAAGTGCCAAAGGGCTGAAAGCCCGCCCCATGTGTTGGCGTCGTCGGCGATGGGGTGGCAGATGGCGCGTCGTCGCTGGATGGAACGGGCTTTCAGCCCTGGCAATCCTCGCGCGTCCCTGCCCTGGGGCGTGGCCCCAGGCTAGTATGAGGCCGCGCCGTTGGCGCTCGGTGCCATCGCTCCTCAATCCCGCACAGGTGGCTAAAGACAAGGGCTAAAGCCGTCCGGCTACTATCAGGACAACGCTCCGCGGTGAACCGGCCCGCCGATCCGAAGAATCTTGCCTCACGCCTCTCGTGCGGGGGCCGGGGCCGCCCGGAGCGCCGACTTTAGTCGGCTTAAACCGCCCGAAGACCATCCCATGCTGAATGTGGCTCACGCACCCAAAACCGCGGAAGGAAGGCCAACACGTGAGTGGCGGGGGTGCTGGCGGAAATCCAGGGGCCTGGCAGTATGTCACGGGGCGGGGGGGCGGTATCCGCGCTTTGTTGGATCACTTCCTCGAATTCCGCCATGACAAGGGCAGAGGCGCAGAGCGTGGCTGAACCGTCAAGCGGCGCGTCCACCAATCGCGAACGGTTGCCCCTCCACAGCGAACCCGACACGAGCACATTGACATCAACGACGAGCCTCACGCGCGCCCCGCTCCGCCCGGGCGGCCTTTATTTCGGCGCCAATCTCGTCCATGGTTAACGGTTCGCCCGGCACGGAACGAACCTCGTCCAGCACCTTCTTCAATTCCTGCCCGGCGCTCCGGCGGCGGACTTCGTCGGCCAGCAGTTCCGCCACCCGACGGTTGTCCAGCAAACCCATTTGGCGCGCTTGCCGGATGAGTCCTTTGGGCAGATCCAATTCAATGGTGACGCTCATATTGCACGATTTTTCTGCCAGAAAACCTACACCAATCGCGGACCGTCGCCAAGAACAGATTCGGACGAAAAGCAGCCTCCGCCCCCCTCCACTGACCCCTCCACCTCCACAGTCGTTTTTGGATTTGCGGTTTTGCGATGCCTGGATTACGTATCCGGGGAATGAGAAAGCCAATCTCTGTTGTCGTCGCTGTGCTAGCCCTGTTCAGTTCAGCCGAATACAGTGCCTTTGCTCACCCCGCGTCCGGCATCGTCGTTGACCAGCAGGGCCAGGTCTTTTTCATTTACAGCGGACATGGTGTCTGCAAGGTCGACTCCCAAGGCAAGGTGAGCTATATCCACCGCTCCAGAGGCGGACATTGGATGTGCCTCGACCCGGAAGGCAGTTTTTCACACGTTCAACCCAAGTATTTCGAGAGGATCTCACCGGAGGGCGGCAAACCGGCGCTTATCTTCGCGGACGGCGGCTCCCCCATTGCCGTGCTGCCAGATGGCAATCTCTATTACGTGAGCAATGATGAGAAGCTGACGCCGGGCGGCCTGCAGGTCACACGCAATTCGCCAAGCGGAGATATATCGGTCTTCGCGCCCGGCCTGAAAAGAATAACCAAGGAGCGTGGCGTCACAGGGTTAGCGGCTGGTCCGGATGGAAATCTCTACGTTGCCTGCCCCAATGCCGTGCTCAGAATCAAGGGGGACGGAACGTTTTCCGCAGTTGTCGATCCAATACGGTTGGAGGGCTGCGACGCGGATTACCCCGACAACAATACCAATAACGCTCTTCCCTATCTGCGGGGTTTGGCGGTCGATAGCCAGGGGACGATCTTTGCAGCCGGCACAGCCTGTCATTGTGTCGTGAGAATAACACCGGCCGGCAAGGTTGAAGTAGCGTTAAAAGCGGAGCGGCCATGGTCGCCCACCGGAGTCGCGGCGCATGACGGAGATGTTTACGTCCTGGAATATACTCATGCGACTGAAGCTCGTGACAAAGGGTGGTTGCCACGTGTCCGGAAGATTGCCCGCAATGGCACCGTCACGACCCCGGTGACGATTACGTCCGAGGAGAATATTCGTGTGGAACAATAAGCTCGAAGACCTGCAACTTTGGCGATATTCGAGTCAGAGAAAGCACCCTTTTCAAGTCTTCAGCAAGCGTTGGTTGCAGGAGCACTCTGTGTACCGCGACCAACAAGTGTCAAGCTTCGCTAATGGCACAAAACCACCCGCCCAGCCTCAATAAACCGGTGGCATGTCAAAACTGCGCTCATGCGGTTATTTTCACCCACCGCCGGGCCTTCATCTCAAAACGCGGCAGCGAGCCGGGGGGAACCAGCACGACCGGGACACGCAGGTTGAGGACCGTCTGAAAGGATTGCTCAAGGCGGCTTTGGAGCGAGGCCAGGGCCGGAGAATTGGGCACGGCCTCGACTTCCAGGCAGAGCTCGGCCATGGCCTGGCGGCAATCGACCTGGACCCGGTATTCGATTACCTCCGGACAAGCCCGGACCAGTTCCTCGACCAGGCCGGGATAAACGTTCACGCCACGGATGACGACCATGTCGTCGCTCCGGCCCAGGATGCCGCCCTCCAGGCTGAGTTCGTGGCGGCCACAGGCGCAGACCGAGGCGGCGCGCGGCCTGACGAGATCGCCGGTGCGGTAACGCAGGAGCGGCGAACCCACGCGGTCGAGCGTGGTCAGGACCAGTTCGCCGGTTTGACCCGCTGGCGTGGGGGCGCCAGTCTTGGGATCGATGACCTCGGGCAGGTAAGCCGATTCCAGGACATGGAGCGCGCCCGGCCTGGCCGGGCATTGGTAAGTGACCGGGCCGGTCTCGGTCATGCCGTGGTGATCGAAGACGACCGCGCTGGGCCAGGGCCGCTCGATGCGCGCGCGCGTGGCCGGAATGCTGCCCCCGGCCTCGCCCGCGACAATGACCAGGCGCAGCCGGCTGGCGCTCAGGTCTATCCCCTTGTCGAGGGCGACTTCGCCCAGATGTTGGGCGTAGGTCGGGGTGCAGCAGAGCACGGTGATGTCGTTGTCGAGGATGGCTTGGAGACGCGCAAGGCTGGTCATCGCCCCGCCCGGGAAACAGAAGCAGCCAAGCTGGACCACCGCCTCCAGCGCGGACCAAAACCCCAGAAAAGGCCCAAAAGAAAACGCGAAGAAAAACCGGTCCCGGCGGGTCACGCCGGCAACGGCCAGAATCTGCAGCCAGTTCTCGACGATGTGTTGCCAACTCTCGGCCGTATCCAGCCAGCGTATCGGCGCGGTGGTGGTGCCGCTGGTCTGATGGCAGCGCACGTAGGCCACCAGTGGAAACGTCAGGTTCGTCCCATAAGGCGGGTGGGCCAGCCGGTCCCGAACGATCTCATGCCGCGACGTGATGGGCACAAGCCGAGAAAACTCCTCCAGGCCCGTGACGGGCAGCCCGGACGCGCAAGGCGCAAGCTTGCGAGCATAAAAAGGGTTGGAGGGCACGACCGCCTCGAGCAGAGAACGGACCTTCTCGAGCTGCAAACCCTCGATCTCGGCCCGTGAAGGTAACGTGCTCCGTGCCGCCGGGCCGCAAGGCGGCAGGGCTGGAGACGGTTCGGTGGGAACCGAGGTTAAGGTGTTGGGGGCTGAAAGCACGCGCGAATCGAATTATGGGCATTGTGCATGCCAACGGGGTGCGGGCACATCAGCCCAGGGCAACGCCCTGGGAAACCGGCCTCCAATGGCACAGCCCGCCCTGCAAGGGCGGGGGTAGCTTCCGTGGCCTGCGCCCTTTCAGGGCGCCGGAGTGTAGTGAGGGGCCGGCTTTCCCAGGGTGTTACCCTGGGCTGATATGCCGGCGCGCTTTCAGCGCGTGACCCTGCGGTCGAGACTTCAAGCCTCACGCCAAGCACGCGAAGGACGCAAAGAGAGAGACCTGCTGGCGGCGGGAAGGCAATTGCTTGGAGGGAGCGATTATTACGGCGGCGGCGAACGCCCTCTTCTCTGCGTTCTTTGCGTCTCTGCGTTTGAATACGCCTTCCGCCAACTGCGCGGCCACAGTTAAGTCTCTGCGATTTACCCGTCACCCGGCGACCGGGAGCGGCGATTGAAGAGCGGTTCCAAAACGGGGCCCGTTGAAATGGCGTGGCAGCAGAGAAAACGCGGAGACGCGAAGAACGCAGAGGGAGATTCATCTTCGTCCTTCGCGCCCTTTGCGCCCTTTGCGTGAGGCATTCCACGGTCTGAGGCCCCGCCTCGCTATTAATTCATACTCCATGCTTCGCACCTCGCCCTTCGCCCTTCATCCCTCATCATAGTGGTTGTCCCGCGGCACCGCCCTCCAGAGGCACGGTCGTGGCGGCAATGACGGGCCTGTGGGGCGGGGGGCCGGGGGCGGGTTTGTAAAGGGTCACCAGGCATCCGCCCAGGGCCGCCAGGACCAGGCCCACGACAAATGGCCAAGGCAGCTTTTGCCAGCCGCCGGCGGGCGGGTGCAACGCCAGCGAGTAGAGCGCATTCAACACGGGCGCCCCGGCGAAGACGATCGACATGACCACCGCCGGCGCCCCTTTGGCGCCGAAGGCCAGCAACACACCGAAAGCGCCGACGGCCCCGACAATTCCCGCCAGCACAGACCAGGCGACCCCGCCCGGTGTGAAACTCCAGGAAGCCCCTTTGAGCAACAGGGCAACGAAAGGCGCCACTACTGCCGTCAGGAAATAGGCCGCCCCAACGCACAGGAAGGCCTTGTAGCGGCCGTTGACGGGGTCGTTCATGCTGACCTGGCCGGAATGCAGAAAGGCGCCGTAAAGGCCCCAACAATAGACCGTTAGGAGCGAGAAGAGAATCCAGGACTGGTTTTGCGGACTGGTGGTCGCGCGGACGATGTCAT
>Ga0187853_10000691_pt1 | contig 34095 bp, 33 predicted proteins | sample June2016WEW_6_10_2_FD_132417 | JGI IMG/M metagenome (GOLD analysis project Ga0187853, IMG submission 132417) | Peatland microbial communities from SPRUCE experiment site at the Marcell Experimental Forest, Minnesota, USA - June2016WEW_6_100 | ecosystem: Environmental > Terrestrial > Soil >... | reverse complement strand
GCCGTAGCGCCGCACCCCCTCGATCGCCATCCACTCCAGGGGCGCCCACCCGTTGGGCGCATCCCACTGCTGCCCCGAGGTCACCAGCGTCGTCACGAGGCCGCCGCGGCGGAGGAAGTCCCGCTCGAGTCGCGCGGCCACCGCACGCCCCTGCTCGAGCGTGGCGAGTCCGAAGTAGAGCGGGACGGCGGCGGCCAGCGTCGGCCGGCCACTGACCCGCTTGCCGGTCCGCCAGCGCACGTCGTAGAAGAAAGCGGTTGCCGAGTCGTACGCCGCGGCGAGCAGACCCCTCCGACGTTCTGCCGCGGCGGCCGCGAAGCGCCGGGCGACGGCCGTGTCTCCCGCGTGCGCACGAAAGGTCCTGAGCGCCGCGATCATGCGTTCGGATTCGAACAGCAGGCTGTTGAGATCCACCGGCACGAGGTCCGTCGTCTCCAGCGTGCGCAGGTCCGTCGGATCCCGCATCCATCGGCTCGAGAAATCCCAGCCGCTCTCCGCGGTCGCCCGGACGTTTCGGTAGAACGCCTGGCGCTGCGCAGCGGGCACCCGAGAACCCAGCTCGGCGTCGTGGCGGTAGGCCTCCGGCCGCGGCTCGGCCAGGTCATCCCAGTAGCGGTTGAGGAGCGCGCCGTCCGCGAGCCGCACGACCCGGCGATACGCCTCACCCGGCGCGAGGCGCGTGGCGCCATCCATCCAGAAGGCGTGCTCGCGCTCCAGTGCGCCGAGGTAGCGGAGCGCGTGCGCGGTGTCGGTCGCACCTGCGTAGAGCCCGACCATCGCCGCGAAGAACGGCGGCTGGCTGCGACTGAGATAGTAGGAGCGGTTGCCGTTGGGGACGTGGCCGAAGCGCGCGATCAGGGATGCGAAGTCGTCGAGCATGCTGCCCACGAGATCGGTGCGGCCGCTCGCGAGGAGCCCCAGCATCGTGAAGTAGGAGTCCCAGTAGTAGACCTCGCGGAACCGCCCGCCCGGGACGACGTAGCGCTCGGGAAGCGGGATCAGTGAGGAGCGGGCGTTCGAGGTGTCCGGCGGCGAAGCGCGCGTGAGGACGGGCCAGAGCGCGCGGAGATGCGCCTCCATCGTCGCCGACGTGTCGGTGCGGTAGCCCGTGCCGTACTCCGCCGGCAGGTCGAAGTGCCGTGCGACGAACGCGTGCAGGTCGAACCCCGTGGTGCCGCGCGACTGCTCGAACGCCGCGACGATCGCGGCCGGCGGCTCGAGCGGCCGGGCATCCGCGAACGTCTTCGAATCCAGGAAGATCCCCGCGAGCTGGACGGCCGGGAACAGCGCGCCGAGATCGTGGGCCGGGTCGTAGAGGCGTGCGGTTTGGCTGGGTGCGCGGACCCCGGAGCGGCATCCGGTCGCCAGAACGAGGGCCGTCGCGAAGACGAGGCGGAATGCCTGTTCTATCGCGATGATGTCCAGATGGTGTTTAGTTGATGATCGGCGGAGTTGGAGGCAGCGGAGGCAGCGGAGGCAGCTGCGGCGGCGCGGGATGCGCCGGCACCGGCATCTGCGCCACCGTGATCGGCACCGACGCTGCGTGTGCACCGTCCACCGTGATCTCGAACGTATAGATACCGGTGCGCTCCAGCGGCACGTCGAAGGCGAGCACCGCGGCGGCCTCGATGTCGACGACGCCCGCCGGGGGCTCGCCGATCTGGACGTTGCCCTCGCCACGCAGGACCTCGCGGCCCGCGTCGTCCGCCAGCTGGATCAGGACGGCGTGATCACCGACCTCGGTGCGCCGGCCCTTGAGCCTCAGCACCAGATGGAGGCGCGGGTGGATCGCCGGGAAGCGCTCGACCCAGATGCGGTCGAAGATCCCCAGCACCGACAGCTTGCCGTGCTGGTCGATGATCGCGTGATCGCAGACCAGCGCGAGCTGGATGTTCACACGTCCGACACGCGGATGCTGGTCAGGACGTCGCCCTGCTGGATCTTGTAGACGGCGTCCAAGCCGGTCTCGACCTTGCCGAAGACGGTGTGCACGCCGTCCAGGTGATTCAGCCGCCCGTGACAGATGAAGAACTGGGAGCCGCCGGTGTCCTTCCCCGCGTGCGCCATCGAAAGGGATCCCGCCTCGTGGACGTGCGGGTTGCCCTTCGTCTCGCACTTGATCGTGTAGCCGGGTCCGCCGGTGCCGACGCGCGAGTTCTTCGGGTCCTTCGAGAGCGGGTCGCCGCCCTGCGCGACGAAGTCCTTGATGACCCGGTGGAACCGCGTGCCGTCGTAGAAGCCGCTGTTCGCGAGCTTCTCGAAATTCGCGACCGTCCCCGGCGCCTCCTTCGGGAACAGCTCGGCCACGATGCGACCCCGCGCCGTCTCGAACACCGCCTGCTTCTTCACGAGGCCTCCCGCTTCTCTGCGGCGAGCTGCTGATGGAAGGTCGTCAGCTGCACGACCTTCAGCTTGCGCGGGCCCGCGGGGAGCGCCACGACGGCCGTCTCCCCCACCTGCTTGTTGAGCAGGCCGCGCCCGAGTGGCGACGCGACGGAGATCTGGTTCCCATCGAATTCCATCGCGTCCGGGATCACGAGCTCGTACGTCTCGCGTTCCTTCGTGCCGACCACCTCCACGACGACCCGCGAGCCCAAGCCCACGCGGTCGGTCGGGATCTTCGAGAGATCGATCTGCGAGAGCTTGGAGAGCCGCGACCGCAGATGGGTGAGTCGCGCATGGACGAACTGCTGCCGCTCGAGCGCGGCGTGATAATCGCCGTTCTCGCGCAGGTCGCCCTGCGCCAGCGCCTTCTTCAGCGCCTCCGGCAGCGTGATGGCGAGCTCGTGGTTGAGCTTCTGTACTTCCTCTGAGAGCTTCTGTCGGATTTCTTCTAGCATCGGCTAATCCTAAGGGGAGCGACCGAAAGTCTCCAGCGTCGCGCGCAGCGACCCGCCATCGGACACCGGTGCGGCGCACACGGTTCCCGCACAGACCAGGGCGACCGGGGCCGAGCGGCCGGGGACGGGGGACATGGCTGAGTGCACGACCACGCGCCGGGGCCGGTAGGCGGCCAGCGCAGCGGTCACCAGGGATCCGTTAGTAGTAGTATCTGCTACTACTATCCGGCACTCACGGTTCAGCAGGAAGTCCAGCCCCCGGAGCCAGGTGGCGGCGAAGACGCCCAGCTCCGCGGCGCCGGCGAAAGCCCCGAGCGTGCGCTCGCCCGCTGCCCGGTAGGCCTCGTTCTCGAGGATCGCGCCCAGTCGCAGGAAGACGAGGGCGGCGACGGCGTTCGAGGCCGGGGTCGGGGCATCCTGGATCGGCGTCGCCGGCTGGGCGAGGAGTCCGGCGCCGGAGTCGCCAGCACTGTCGCGGAAGCCACCCTGAGGATCGGCGAACCGCCGGAGGACGAGGTCGGCGAGGCCGCGGGCGCGGTCCAGCCAGACGGCCTGGCCGGTGAATTCGTAGGCGGCGATCGCCGCGGAGGCGGCCTGCACCTGGTCGTCGAGAAGGGGTGGGGCCTGGAGGCCGGCGCGGTGGAGGAGGTGCCCGTCCTGATCCTGCGCGCTCGACCAGAGCCGGTCCAGGGCACGGAGCGCGGCGTCGGAGCAGTCGCGCCGGCCGAGGATGGCGGCGGCCTCGAGGAGCGCCTCGGCCAGCATCGCGTTCCAGCTCGTGTAGACGGCGCGATCCACCGCCGGCGCGGTGCGCGCGTCCCGCACCCTCTTGAGCTTCCGCTTGGCGCTCTCGAGCAGCTGCGCGACCTTGCTCTCCGGCATCTGCAGCTCCTGGGCGATCGCGGCGAGGTCGCGCGCGACCCACAGCACGTTCCTCGAGGGATCGTGGTGCATCTCGCCCTCGGCGTAGATGTCCCAGCGGCGCCGAGCCGCCTGCCATTCCTCGGCGGTCAACGCCGCTCGGGCCTCGCCCTCGGTCCAGGTGAAGTAGTTCCCATCGTCGTCGAGGCCGACGTCCGCGTCCTGCGACGCGCCGAACCCGCCCTCGCCGTCCGCGAGAACCTCGAGCGTCCAGTCCACGATGCCGTTCGCGGCGGCGGCGAAGCGTGCTTCGCCGAGCGCGGCGAAGGCGTGGACATAGGCCTTGAGCAGCTCGGCGTTGTCGTACGCCATCTTCTCGAAGTGCGGCACGATCCAGCGCTCGTCCACCGAGTAGCGGTGGAAGCCGCCGCCGATCTGGTCGTAGACCCCGCCGTCGGCCATCCCCGCCAGCGTCTTCGCGACGATGTCCCGGAGCCGCTCGGCGCCCGTGTCCCACCAGCGCGCGAGGAGGAAATCCACCGCCGCGGGGTGCGGGAACTTCGGCTGCGATCCGAAGCCGCCGTGGCGCTCGTCGAAGAGCCGCGCCATCCGCTCGGCGCCCCGCTCGAGCAGCGCGGGGGCGAGCGGGCCGCTGGCGCGCTCGCTGAGCAGCGCTCCGACGTGCTCGCGGATCTCGCGGCCGCTGCCCGCGACCTTCTCGCGCTGGGCGCGGAAGACCTCGCGCACCTTTTCGAGGACGGTGCGGAACGACTGACGCCCGAAGCGGTCGTCCGGAGGGAAGTAGGTGCCGCCGTAGAACACATCGCCTTCGGGCGTCAGGAAGGCCGTGAGCGGCCAGCCGCCCTGGCCCGTGAGGGCCTGCACCGCGCGCTGGTGGCGGGCGTCCACGTCGGGGCGCTCGTCGCGGTCCACCTTGATGCAGACGAACTCGGCGTTGAGGAACGCGGCGAGGGCGGAGTCTTCGTACGACTCCCGGTCCATCACGTGGCACCAGTGGCACCAGACGGCGCCGACGTCGAGCAGGATTGGCTTGTCCTCGGCGCGGGCCCGCGCGAAGGCCTCGTCGCTCCAGGGGTGCCAATGCACCGGCTGGTGGGCGGCGGAGGCGAGGTACGCGGACGACTCGCCGGCCAGACGGTTCAGCGCAGGTATTCCCGGGCGAGCCGGTCCAGGAGCTCGACGCCCGTCGGCATGGCGTTCTCGTCGATGTCGAAGTGCGGGCTGTGGTGGGGGGCCTCGAAGCCCTTCGCGGGATTCTGCGAGCCGACCCACGCGAAGCACCCCGGCACGCGCTGGAGGAAGAAGGAGAAGTCCTCGCCTCCGAGGGTGCGCGCGGCCGTGAGCACGTTGGCCTCGCCGACGAGCTGAGCGGCGATCCGCGCCGCGAGCCGCGCCATCGCGTCGTCGTTCACGGTGGCCGGCGTCTGGCGCACGTAGTTCACCTCGGCGGTGCACCCGAGCGCCGTCGCCACGCCGCTGGTGATCGTGGTGAGCCGCGCGGGTGCTTCATCGTACAGGCGGCCCCCCATGCTGCGCACGGTGCCCGCCAGCTCCGCCGTCTCCGGGATGACGTTGAAGGCGTCGCCGGCCTTGATCTGCGTCACGCTCACGACCAGCTGGTCGAAGGGGTCCGCGCCGCGGCTGACCATGGATTGCAGCGCCGTGACCACGTGCGAGGCGGCCAGGATCGGGTCCACGGCTTCGTGCGGCATCGCCGCGTGCCCGCCCTTGCCGCGGATCGTGATGTTGAACTTGTCCACCGAGCCCATGATCGGGCCCGGAGTCGCGGCGATCCTTCCGATCGGCAGGTTGTTCATCACGTGGAGGCCGAAGGCGGCGTCCACGTGCGGGTTTTCGAGCACGCCGTCCTCGATCATCGCCAGGGCGCCGTTGCCGCCTTCTTCCGCCGGCTGGAACGCGAACTTCACGGTGCCGCGCCAGTTGCCGCGATCGGCCGCGAGCCGGCGGGCGACCGCGAGACCGATGGCGACGTGCGCGTCGTGGCCGCACGCGTGCATCACGCCGGGCGCGGTGGAGCGGTACCCCACCGCGTTGGCTTCGTGGATCGGAAGGGCATCCATGTCGGCGCGCAGGAGCACGGTCCGCTCGGGGCCGGAGCCGCCCGCCGCGGCGCCGCGCAGCACTCCGACGACGCCCGTCTTGCCCACCCCGGTCTTCACCTGGTAGCCCAGGGCCGCGAGACGCCCGGCGACGAGCGAGGCCGTGCGGCGCTCCTCGAAGCCGAGCTCGGGGTGGGCGTGGAGGTCGCGGCGGGTGGCGACCAGCTCGGCGAACTCGGCGTCGCGCGTGGCGGTGGCGGTCATTCTTCACTCACGGGCAGGGAGCCGGGGTAGTCGCCGGTACCGAGGCCCAGCCGCGAGAGGGCGGCGACGGCCGCCTGCCGGACCGTAGCGTCGCTCTCGGCGCGCAGCGCGCGCTCGAGCGGGCCGCGCGCCGCGGGGTCGCCGATCTTGCCCAGCGCTTCGGCGGCGGCGCGGCGGACCGGCGCGGAGCTGTCCTGCTCGAGGACCTGCGATAGCTCCCGCACCCCTTCCTTGAGGTGCGAGACCCCGATCGCGCGGGCGGCCTGACGGCGCACGACCGCGTCGCGGTGGCGCAGCTTCTGGAGGAGCTCCTGGCCGGGCTCGGCGGTCATCCTAGATCCTCGACGAGGGACAGAGGGGTGCGAGCGGGCAGTCCTCGCAGCGCGGCTTGCGGGCCACGCAGACGGCGCGGCCGTGGTGGATCAGCAGGTGCGGGAAGAGCGTCCACCGGCGCTTCGGCACGACCCGCATCAGGTCCTGCTCGATCTTCACCGGATCGGTCTGCCGGGTCAAACCCAGCAGCTTGCTGATGCGGGCCACGTGCGTGTCGACCACGATCCCCTCGTCCTTGCCGAAGGCGTTGCCGAGGACGACGTTCGCGGTCTTGCGCCCGACGCCCGGGAGCGAGGTCAGCGACTCCATCGTATCGGGCACCGTGCCGCCGAACCGCTCCAGCAGGCCCTGCGCCATCCCGATCACGCTCTTGGTCTTGTTCCGGAAGAAGCCCGTGCTCCGGATCTCCGTCTCGAACACGGCCGGGTTCGCCGCGGCGTAGTCCCCGGCGGTCCGGTATTTCCGGAACAGGTCCTTCGTCACGAGGTTGACGCGCGCGTCGGTGCATTGCGCCGACAGGATCGTCGCGACCAGCAGCTGCAGCGGTTCGGCGTGATCGAGCGAGCACCCGGCCTCCGGATACCGGCGCTCCAGCAGGCGCAGGATGTCGCCGATCCGCTCCAAGGCTGGACGCACGGACGCACGGGCGGACGGACGCACGATGCGCCGGTGCGCCTTCCCCTTAGTCCGCTTGCCTTTTCCGGGCATGGTCGAGGAATCCCTCCGCATCCAGAGTATTGAGTATATCGCCGGCCTCAAGGCCACCCTTCCTGGCAATACCCAGCCCCCACTCCGCGTTGTCCAGGCCGGCGAGGCTGTGGGCGTCGGCGCCGACGACGATCGAGACGTCGGCCGCCCGGGCTTCCGCGCAGAGGCGCCAGTCGAGGTCGAGGCGGTGCGGATCGCCGTTGATCTCGATCGCCACGCCGCGCTCGGCCGCCCGCGCGATCACGGCGTGCATGTCGATCGGATACGGGTCGCGCGCCAGCAGCAGGCGCCCGGTCGGGTGGCCGAGCACCGAGAGGTGCGGGTCGTCCATCGCGCGCAGCACGCGCTGCGTCATGGTCGGGCCGTCCTGCTCCATCCGCGAGTGGACGGAGCCGATCACGAAGTCGAAGCGGTCGAGCAGCTCGCTCGTGTAGTCGAGCGCGCCGTCGGCCAGGATGTCGGCCTCGATCCCCTTGAGGATCCGGAAGCCGCCGGGGCCGCGGTTCAGCGCGTCGATCTCCTCGTGCTGACGCTGCACTTTCGCCTCGCTGAGGCCGCCGGCGTACGCCGCCGCGACCGAGTGGTCGGTGAGGCCCAGATACTCGTACCCCGCGGCGCGGCACGCGTCCGCCAGCGCGGGAAGGGTGTCGGTCCCGTCGCTGTACAGGCTGTGGCAGTGCACCAGGCCCCGGAGGTCCGAACGCGTCACGAGGCGCGGCAGCGTCCCGGCTGCTGCGCGGGCGATCTCGTCTCCGCCCTCGCGCAGCTCCGGCGGGATCCACGCCAGGCCGAGCGCCGCGTAGAGCGCCTCCTCGTCGGGGCAGGGCACCGCCGCGCCGTCGCGCCAGAGCCCCGCCTCGTCGAGGCGCAGCCCGGCTTGCGCGGCGCGCTGCACGAGCAGCTCCCAGTGGCGCACCGAGCCCGTTGCCCGGACCCACGCGTGGCCGAACCCCTCGGCGCTCACACAGTAGACGTCGGCCGCCGGGAGCGGCGGTACGCTGCCGCCGCACACAGCCACCAGGTCCACGTCGCGCGCGACCTCGGCGCGGCGGCGGACGCTGCCGGCGACCTCCACACGCTCGACGGCGGGCAGCGCGGCGAGCGCGAGGCGCGCCTCATCGGCGGCACGCGCGGCATCGTGCGACAGGAGGAAGCCGCTGGCACGGCGTACGAACGCGATCCCTCTCAGGACCTTCTCGGCCGTCTTCCCGCCGAAGCGCGGCAGTGCGGCCAGCCGGCCGTCGCGGGCGGCGGCCTCCAGCTCCGCGAGGGTGCTGATGCCGAGCTGCTCGTGCACCGTGCGGATCTTGGTCACGCCGAGGCCCGGAATGCGCCGCATCTCCAGGAGCCCCGCCGGGATCTCGCGCTGCAGCGACTCCAGCGTGCTCGAACGGCCGGTCAGCGCGGTCTCGCGGATCACCTCGAGCGTCGCGGGGCCGATTCCCTTCATTTCGGCCAGCGCTCCGGAGTCGAGCGCCTGCGCCAGGTCGCCGGTGAAGCTCTCGAGCACCTGCGCCGCCGTAGTGAAGGCGCGGACCTTGAAGGGGTTCTCCCCCTTCAGCTCCAGCAGCGAGGCGATGGATTCGAGGACGTGTGCGGCGGCGCGCTTGTCCACCGCCGGGATACTAACCCTGTGCTGCGGAGAGGGCGAGCAACGCGAGGAGCGCGAGCTCGGATGGAGACGTGACGGAGAAGAGGCCCACGCGATCCCCCGCCGGGAGCACCGTCGCGAAGGGCGGAGAGCCGTCGGGCCGCTGCTCCAGCCGGGGCGGAAGAGGCGCCTCCGCCTCGATGGCGGTGAACCCCTGACGGTCGGGCCGGAAGCCGAGCACGGCCAGCGCGCGGCAGCGGCGCTGCGACCGGATGACGAACACGCCGTCCATCGGCTCGTGAGGTGCACTCGGAGCGCTCGCGGCCCAGACGAGGCGCTCGGGGAGCTGGACGTAGGCGACCGGCGGCTCCGCGGGAAGGGCCGCGGCGTCCGGTGGCGCCGACAGCAGGGCCGTCGCCGCTCCGCGTTCGAGCACGCGCACGGGCGAGCCGTGTGACCAATGGAGGTAGAGCGCGTGGAGGAGGGCGCCGTACCCGGTCACGGCCTCGGCCGGGGCGTCCGCGGGGACGAGGTCACGCAGCACGCGTCCGACCGCGCCGTCGAGGAGGAACGCGTCGCGGTCGAACGGATCGGCCGCGGCCTTCGCCAGGGCCGCGCGCATTCCCTCGAAGGTGGCCTCGCCCAGCGCTGCGATCAGCGCGGTCCACGGCAGAGGCCGCGGCGCGCTCACCGGGCCCGCGGCAGAAAGGCGTCGAGCTTTCGCACGAAGCGGTCCGTTTCTTCGGCGTAGAGCGCGTGGCCGGAATCCTCGAACACCACGAGCCGCGCGTGCGGCAGAGCCAGGACGAGCGTCTCGGACGACGCGAGGGGGATCGGATCGTAACGGCCGTGGAGCACGAGCGTCTCGGCCGTGATCTCGCGGAGGCGCGGGCGGAGATCCATCCCCTCGAGACTCCGCCAGACCGCCTGCTGGGCGCGTGCGGCCACACGGAATGGCGTGAGGTTGGACGCGCGCGACGGCTCCTTGAAGTAGCCGGCGACCGACAGCTCGAAGGCGCGCCGCCAGAAGGCGTCCGGGTCACGCTCCCGCAGACCCGACCGCGACAGTGCAGCGCGCGCCTCCAGGATCTCCGGCGCGGCCTGCCGCTCGGCGAAGGTCTTCTCGAACTCGAGCCGGATCCCGGGGTGGGTGCCGGCCGGCGCCACGAGCGCGAGCCGCGCGACCAGCTCGGGGTGCTCGAGGGCGAAGAGGATCGCGAGCAGGCCGCCCCACGAGAAGCCGAGCAGGGTCAGCGGAGCCCTCACCGCGCCGCCCGCGATGGCCGCGAGGTCGGCGACGTGCTCGCGCCAGCCGAGCGGGACGTCGCGCGGCACCTCGGAGCGGCCTCCGCCGCGCTGATCGTAGTAGAGCAGGGTCCTGCCCGCGGCCAGGCCGTCGAACTGCGGACGCAGGTAGTCGTGCGACGCTCCGGGGCCGCCGTGCAGCACGACCACGGTGGGACCGCCGTCGCCCGCCCCCACCCACCGGGCGAACAGCTCGACCCCCGCCCCGGGAACGCGGCCGGTGCGCTCGATCAGCTTCTCCGGCCCAGCGTCACGGCGAGCGCGAGCGTCTGGTCGCCCCGCCGCACGCGGATGCTCACGATCTCGCCCGGATGATGCTTGACCAGCGCGTTCTGCATGTCGTTCAGGTTGGCGACGGTGTCCGCGCCGATGCCCACGATGATGTCGCCCGCCCGGATGCCCGCCGCGTCCGCCGGGCTGCCGGCCCGCACGCCCGAGAGGCGCACGCCGCCGGGCTCTTCCGACATGTCGGGAATGGACCCGAGATAGGCGCGCTCGCCGGTGCCGGAAGCCATCTGCGGGAGGGGCGCGTCCACGAACGTGAGCGGCCCGGATCGCACGGCCAGCCGCCCGGCCACGTCGGCCGCGAACGCCGCCACGGTGGCGAGGCCGCCCCAGTTGATCTTGTCCCAGGTGTCCGAAGGGCGGTGGTAGTCCGCGTGCAGGTCGGTGAAGAAGAAGAGCACCGGGCGGTGTTTGGCGAAGAAGGAGGCCTGATCCGACGCGCCCCAGCCGTCGCCCGACGCGCGCACGTCGAGATGGTATGCGGCATTGACCGAGTCGAGCAGGCGCTGCCATTCGGTCGCGGACTTGACGCCCAGCACCAGCAGCTTGTCGTCGCGCAGCCTGCCGACCATGTCGAAGTTGAGCATCGCCAGCGTCGAATCCATCGGGACGACGGGATGGTCGGCGTACCAGGCGGAGCCCAGGTCGCCCTCTTCCTCGCCGCTGAACAGGACGAAGACGATCGTGCGCCGGTTCCGTTCGTGCGACCGGCTGAGGAGCCGCGCGATCTCGAGCACGGCGGCCGTCCCGGAGGCGTTGTCGTCCGCGCCGTGGTGGATCAGGTGCGCCGAATCGCCGGTGGCCAGGGAGTTGGCAGGCCCGTTGCCGAGGTGGTCGAAGTGCGCGCCGATCACGATGTCCTGCCCCGCCAGGCTGCCCCGGCCGGGGAGGATGGCGACGACGTTCGCGGTGCCGCGCCCCGCCACGGTCGCCTCGCGGGTGGCGACCGTGGAGCCGACGGTCCAGTGCTGGAGCCAGGCGCCTGCGTCGCCTCCCGGCCGGAGCCCCAGCTCGTGGAAGTGGCGGGCGAGATACGCGGCGGCCGAGTCGTTCCCCGGGTAGCCGGTCAGGCGGCCGTCGAGGGCGTCGGACGCCAGATAGCGGACGTCGTTCTCGATGCGTGCCGTGTCGGTCCGTGCGCGGCCGGAGGTGTTCTGCGCGCGGGCGGGGACGCTCAGGGCGAGCAACGCGGCGATGGCGAGGCGGGTGGCGTTCATGCGCTGAAGCTAGTGCGGCTGGCTCGCGGGCGGGAAGGGACGCCTCTGGTCGGGCGTTCGCCGCCGCTGCATCATTCCCGGTCACCATGGCACACGACGGCTCTGTCTCGATCCGGCCCGCGCGGTCCGGCGATCGGGAGTGGATCCTGGCCCTCGCTCCGCGGCTCCACGAGTTCGGACCGCCGCCCTGGCGCTCACGCGACGTGATGGACCACGCGGTCACGGCCTCGATCGACGAGGGGCTGACGACGCCCGCATCGGACCAGACCGTGCTGATTGCCGAGGGCGCGGACCGCGAGCCGCTGGGCTTCGTGCATCTCCACGGCGCGACCGACTTCCACACCGGCGAGCGGCACGGGCACGTCTCCGACATCGTGGTCGCGCCGGCCGCGGAGGGACGCGGCGTGGGCGCGGCGCTGATGGCGGCGGCCGAGGCCTGGGCGCGCGCGCGCGGCTTCCGGCTCCTGAGCCTCCACGTCTTCGGTGAGAACGCCCGGGCGCGGGAGCTGTACGAGCGGCTGGGCTACCGGCTCGACATCGTGAAGATGATCAAGACGCTGCGGTGACGGTCGCCCCCTTCGAGCTCGACATCCGGGTGCTGCCGTCGGACATCGACGAGCTGGGGCACGTCAACAACGTCGTGTACCTCCGCTGGGTACAGGACGTGGCGGTCGCGCACTGGCGCGCCGCCGCGACGGCGCAGCAGCAGGCCGACGTGCTCTGGGTGGTGGTCCGGCACGAGATCGACTACAAGCACCCTGCGCTGCTCTCAGACGGGATCATCGCCCGCACCTGGGTGGGCGCGGCGACGCGGCGCACCTTCGAGCGGCACACCGAGATCCTGCGGGCCGCCGACCGGCGCCTGCTCGCGCGAGCGCGCACCCTGTGGTGCCCGATCGCTCCGGATACGTTCAGGCCGATGCAGGTGGGCGACGACGTCCGGGAGCGCTTCTCGACCCCGTAGCCGGGCCGCCCGTCGCATGGCCCGCGGAAACCTCTGACCAGGAGTTTGCGATGGCCGGCATCACGATCGCTCGCCCGGCGAGCAGCGAGTACGTCCCCTACTTCGCCCGTTACGTGGATCTCGTGCCCGAGCGCGACATCCTCGACCTCCTCCGGCGCCAGGTGGACGAGACGGCGGCACTGGTGGGGAAGCTGAGCGACCGCGACGCGGATCACCGGTACGCGGACGGGAAGTGGAGCCTCAAGGAAGTGATGGGGCACCTGGTGGACGCGGAGCGGATCTTCCTCTACCGGGCCGTGTGCTTCGCCCGTGGTGAGCCGCACGACCTGCCGGGGTGGGACGAGAACGAGTACGTCGCGCGCGCGAAGTTCGGCGCGCGGCGGCTCGCGGACCTGGTGGCGGAACTGCGCACGGCGCGCGCGGACACCGTGAGCTTCTTCTCGGGGCTCGACGCGGAGGAGCTGATGCGGAAGGGGAGCGCGAACAAGCGGGAGTATACCGTGCGCGCGATCGCGTACGTCGCCGCCGGGCACGAGCGGCACCACGGCAACATCATCCGGGAACGCTACCTGCCGGGCCTCACGCGGCAATGATCTCCCTGGTCGTCCCGGCCTACAACGAGGAGCGCTATCTCCCGCGGCTCCTGGATTCGGTGGACACCGCCGCGGGGGCGTACCGCGCCGCCGGCGGCGCGATCGAGGTGATCGTCGCCGACAACGGCTCGACCGACGGCACCGCACGCATCGCGGCCGGGCGGGGATGCCGGGTCGTGGCCGCGGTCCCGCGCGCGATCGCGGCGGTGCGCAACGCGGGGGCGCGGGCGGCGGTCGGCGAGATCCTGGCATTCGTGGACGCGGACGCGCGGATTCACCCCCGGACGTTCCACGAGATCACCCGCCTGCTGGCCGACGGGCGCGTCATCGGCGGGACGACCGGCATCCTGCCCGACCGCTGGTCCCTTGGCCTCGCGGCCACCTGGGCAGTGTTCCTTCCGTTGGTCTGGATCACGGGGTTCGACACGGGGGTCGTGTTCTGCCGACGCACCGACTTCGACGCGGCAGGCGGGTATGAGGAGACGCTCCGGTTCGCCGAAGACGTCGCGTTCCTCTACGCGCTCTGGCGCCTCGGCCGGCGGACGCAGCGCCGGCTGGTGCGCGCGCGCCGGGTCAAGGCGATCGCTTCCACCCGCAAGTTCGACGACCACGGCGACTGGCACTACTTCGGACTGCTCTGGCACGGGATCGCGCACTACTTCGGTTCCGGGACCATGGACGACGTGGCCGACCGCTACTGGTACAGGCCGAGCCGCTGAACGCCACGTGACCACGCTGCTGGACGAGCTGGATGCGCGCATCGCCGCGTCGCCGCTGGCCGCGGCGCCCCTGAGACGGGTGCGGCGTGAGTTCTCGCGACGCCTGAAGACGGAGCAGCCGGCGCAGGTCGTGAAGCTGGCGCTCCAGCTGCAGCGGCGCGGCGGCATGAGCCGCCGGATCGTCGCGTGCGAGCTGGTCCACCACCATCGCGGAGCGCTGGCGAGCCTGCGGGCGCGGGTCCTGGAAGCGTTCGGCAGCGGACTCGACGGCTGGGGTCCCGTGGACGTGTTCGCCTGCTACCTCGCGGGCCCCGCGTGGCGGGAGGGGCAGGTGAGCGATGCGCTGATCCGGCGCTGGGCGCGTTCGCGCGACCGCTGGTGGCGGCGCGCGGCACTGGTGAGCACCGTGCCGCTCAACAACCGGGCTCGGGGCGGCCGCGGCGACGCGGCGCGGACCCTTGCCGTCTGCACGATGCTGCTCGCCGACCGCGACGACATGGTGGTGAAGGCGATGTCCTGGGCGCTCCGAGAGCTGGCGAAGCGCGACGCGGAGGCCGCGCGCCGGTTCGTCGCGGCGCACCGGGCGGCGCTGGCCTCCCGCGTGGTGCGCGAGGTCGGCAACAAGCTCGCGACCGGCCTCAAGAACCCGCGCGTCGGCGCGCGGCGCCGCGGCAAGTCCGCGTGAAGCTCCGCGATCTCGTCCTGATCCGTCTCGGCGTGGCGATCAACCTGGTCATCGGGCAGATCGTCGTCGCCCTGCTCCTGCCGGTCTATCTCGATTCCGTCGGCACGATCCTGCTCGCCGCGCTCGTCGGCCCCAGGGCGGCGATCACCGCCGGCCTCGTCTCGCAGGTCCTCAGCGCGGTGATCTCGGGGAACTTCTCCTGGCTCCCCTTCGCCGTGGTGCAGGTCGTCATCGCGCTCTACGCGTCCGCGGCGGCGCGGCTCGGAGCGTTTCGCCGGCTGTGGACGGCCGTGGCCGCCGGCCTCGGGCTCGGCCTGGTCGCCGCGTCCTGCTCGGCGCCGATCTCCTACTTCGTATTCGGCGGCGTCACCGCCGGCGGCGTGACCGTGGTGACCACGGTGCTGCGAGCGCTCGGGGCGCCGTTGAGTGTGGCGGTGGCCGCGGCGAGCTACTCCACCGACCTCCTGGACAAGGCCATCGCCTGCGGGCTGGTGTGCGTCATCCTGCGCGGCCTGCCCCGGACGATGGCGGCGCGCTTTCCGGCGTTGGCCCGATGATCGGATACGTCGCAGGCCGCTCGCCGCTGCACCGCGCCCATCCCTACACGACGCTGGCGCTGGCCGGCACCGTGCTGCTGACGGCCTTCGCGATGACCGATCCGGCGACCGTCTGGGTGCTGGTGCTCGCCGGAGCCGCGCTCGGGGCGATCGGCGGCGTGCTGCGCTCGAGCGTGCGCACCGCGCTGCTGCTCTCGCTTCCGATCTGGGCGCTGCTGTTCGTGCTCTACGGTCTGCTGGGCGGAGATCCGCGGGTGATGGTCGGCCCGGTGTCGCTCTCGGCGCCCGGCATCGCGCGGGCGCTGGTGCTCGGCGGGCGGCTGACGGCGATCGTCCTGAGCTTCCTCACGGCGCTCGCCACCACGTCGCCCCACCGGCTGGTCGAGGCCATGACTGCGCGCGGCGTGCCGTTCGGCCGGACGTTCCTCCTCGCCTCCACCCTGACGATCCTGCCGCGCATGCGGGAGCGGGCGGCGCAGATCCTCGAGGCGCAGCAGTGCCGGGGTCTCCGGCTCGGCGGCTCGCCGCTGGCGCGGCTCCGCGCGCTGGGACCCCTGGCGCTGCCGCTGATCCTGGGCGCCCTGGCGGAGGTGGACGAGCAGGTGCTGGCGCTGGACGTGCGCGGCGCCGCGGCCGGCGTGCGGCGCACGGCGCTGGATCCGCCGCCCGACTCGGCCGGGCAGCGGACGCTGCGGTGGGGGCTGCTCGCGCTGGTGGCGGCCGCCTACCTCTGGAAGTTCTGGAGAATGCGCGGATGACGCCGCCCGTCTCGCTCGCCGGCGTGACCTTCACCTATCCCGGCGCCGAACGGGCGGCGCTCTCCGATCTGTCCCTCGACCTGGAGGCCGGCGAGATCGTGGCCTTGGCCGGTGCGGCCGGGGCCGGCGCTTCGACGCTGCTGCTCGTGGCGACGGGCCTGGCGCCGCGGCTGGTCGGGGGAACGCTCACGGGCTCGCGCACGATCGGAGCCCGGCGCTGCGGGATCGTGTTCGCGCGTCCCTGGACACAGCTGACGGGTCTGTGCTCCACCGTGCGCGACGAAGTGGCGTTCGGCCCCGCGTCCTATGGCGCGCCGCGCGAGGCGGTGCTCGAGGCAGCCGCGCGCGCGCTGGAGCAGCTCGGCATCGCGCACCTGGCGGCCCGCGATCCGTCGCACCTCTCCGGTGGCGAGCTGCAGCGCGTGGTGGTCGCAGCGACCCTCGCCCTCGAGCCGGATCTGCTCGCGCTCGACGACCCGGCTGCCGAGCTCGATCCGGACGCGGCGGACGCGCTGTATGCCATGCTCCCGGCGCTCGCGCGCGCCGGGACCACCATCCTCATCGCGACGCCCGACCTCGATCGTGCGGCGTCGGTCGCCACTCGGGCGCTCGCGCTGGAACGCGGACGCATCGTCCGCGATGGAGCGCCGGCCATGGTGCTGACATGAGCGCGAGCGCTCGCGCGGCGGGGCTTCCCATGGCGTGGGAGGGTGTCAGCTTCGCGTACGAACGGGGCGCGGACGTCGTGCGGGGCGTGTCGCTCCGGGTCGCGGCAGGCGAGTCGGTCGTGCTCGCCGGGCCCAACGGGGCGGGCAAGACGACCCTCACCCGTATGGCGATGGGCTTGGTGCGCCCGCAGGCCGGACGCGTCTCGGTGGGGGACTGGGACGTCGCCTCGAGGCGCCCCGACGAGATGGCGCGGCGCGTGGGCTACGCGTTCCAGCACGCGGATCAGCAGCTCTTCGCACGGTCGGTGCGGGAAGACGTGGCGTTCGGTCCACGGCAGCTGGGGCGCTCCGACGCCGCCGTTCCCGCGGTCCTGGAGGAGCTGGCGCTGACCGAATGCGCCGCCGTCCACCCGTACGACGTGAGCGTCCCCCTCCGCAAGGTGGTGGCGCTCGCCGGCGTGCTGGCGATGCAGCCGGCGGTGCTGATCCTCGACGAGCCCACCGCCGGCCTCGATCGCGAGATGCGTGGGCGCGTGGTCGGGGCCCTCCGGCGCCGCCGCGACGCCGGGATCACGCTCATCGCGATATCGCACGATCGGGCATTCATCGGGGAGATGGCGCAGCGCGTCGTCACCATGAAAGACGGACGGATTGCGGGGTGACAGAGTTCGGAACAGTTGCGAGACGCCGAGTTGCGAACGGTTACGAGACTTGAGAAGTGAGTAAGAGAGAAGGCCCCGCCGCGGCTTCGTGGCGGGGCCTCTTCTCACTCCCGATCACTCACCTCTCACAACCGCTCGCAACTCGCCGTCTCGCAACTCCCCTGCATTCTCTGCTCTCACCTCAGTTCACCGCCTTGAGGATTCCGGTGAGGAAGTCCCAGAACTTCGGCACGGTATCAATGAAGATCTTCTCGTCGGGCGAGTGGACGCCTTCGAGCGTCGGCCCGAACGACACCATGTCCATCCCCGGAATCTTCTCGCCGATGATGCCGCACTCCAGCCCCGCGTGGATCGCCTTCACCTGCGGCTCCTTGCCGTACAGCGCCTGGTAGGTCGCCTTCGCGGTCTTGAGGATCGGCGACTGCAGGTTGGGCTTCCACCCCGGGTACCCGTCGGAGGTGGCGGCCGTCGCGCCGCCCAGCTCGAAGGCGGAGCGGACGGTGTCGCAGGCCTCCGTCAGCTCGGAGGTGACCGAGCTGCGCTGGCTCGTCACCACGCTGAGCGTCTTCGCGGACGTGTGGACCGCGGCGACGTTGGTGGAGGTCTCGACCAGGCCGGGGATGTCGGGGCTCATCTGGAGCACGCCGTGCGGCAGCGCGGAGATGACACGCGACAGCTTCTGCTGGAGGGGCTTCTTCAGGACCTTCCCCTTCTTCCCCTTGATCGCCGTGGCCGAGATGGTCAACCCCGGATCCACCGTCTTGTACTCGGCCTTGATCGCCGCCTCGAGCTTCTTCACCGCCGCGGCGGCGGCGTCCCACTTCGTGGCCGGCAGATAGACGGTCGCCTCGGTCTCGCGCGGGATCGCGTTGTGCTTGTCCCCGCCCTCGATCGAAGCCAGCCGCGCGCCCAGCGGCGCCAGCGCCATCACGACGCGGTTCATGATCTTCACCGCGTTGCCGCGCCCCTTGTCGATCTCGAGGCCGGAGTGACCGCCCTTGAGACCCGTGACCTTGAGTTCGCAGGCCACGGAGCCCGCGGGCGCGGCGTCGAAGGCCGCCTTCCAGGTGCCGACCGTGTCCCGCCCGCCCGAGCACCCGACGTACAGTGCCCCCTCTTCCTCGGAGTCGAGGTTCATGAGGGTCCGGCTCTGAAGGAAGTCGGGCGCGAGGCCGCTGGCGCCGGTGAGGCCCGTCTCCTCGTCGATCGTGAAGAGGAACTCCAGCGGCCCGTGCACCAGCGACTTGTCCTCCATGATCGCGAGGTTGGTGGCGACGGCGATGCCGTTGTCGGCGCCGAGCGTCGTCCCGTTCGCCATCATGTGGTTGCCCTTGCGCACCAGCTCGATCGGGTCCTTCGAGAAGTCGTGGACCGTGCCCTTGTTCTTCTCGCACACCATGTCGAGGTGGCCCTGGAGCGCGATGCTCTTCGCCCGCTCCTTGCCCGGCGACGCGGGCTTCTTCACGACGACGTTGCCGAGCTTGTCCGCCTTCGCGGACAGGCCGAGCTTCTTGGCCGTGTCGAGGATGTACTTCGTCGCCCGCTCCTCGTGCTTGGAGCAGCGCGGGACCCGCGCGAACTCCGCGAAGTACTTCCACACCAGCTCGGGCTTCAGTCCTTCTATGGCGTTGCTCATGACGACCGGTCTCCTGTGAAGTCGTAGTCCTCTACATCACTGCCGACGGCGGCGCCGGTTCGTCGGGCGCCCCGGCGTTCCCGAGCGGAATCTGCACGAGCAGCCAGCCGAGGAACACCAGCACCACCAGCGCGAACCAGAACCCCAGCACGGCGCCGCTCGGCACGAGGAGCGTGGCGTAGTTGATGTTGCCGAACGCGAGCGCCGCGAACAGCAGGCCGATGAGCGCCTCGCCCGCGATCAGCCCGGCGGCGATCAGGATGCCGGTGTTCTCCACCCGTGCCTTCTGCGCGGCGTTGTGCTTCAGCCGCTCCACGAACCAGTTGACGATCGCGCGGATCACGCCGCCGAGGAAGATGGCGAAGGTCGTGCCGAGGTTGATGTACATCCCGACGCACACCAGCATCGGGCTCGGCACGCGCATCAGGATCATCCCGATCCCGAGCATGATCCCGACGATGATGAGCGGCCACGCCATGTGCCCGCCCACGATCCCGCTGGACAGCAGCGCCATCAGGCTCGCCTGCGGCGCGGGGAGGTTGGGGCCGCCGAACCCGCCCTGGAACGGAGGCACCGCCATCTGGCCGGCCTTGATGTCCCCCACGTGCAGGACGACCAGCGGGAGGAACATCACCGATGCGGCGAGTGCCACGCCCAGCAGGTCGCCGATCTGCATCTTCCACGGCGTGCCGCCGAGGATGTGCCCGACCTTGAGGTCCTGCAGCATCTCGCCCGCGACGGCGGCGGAGACGCAGACCACGCCCGCGACGCCGAGCACGGCGGCGACGCCCTTCGTCCCGGTCATCCCGAGCGCCACCATCAGCAGCGCGGCGACGACCAGGGTGGACAGCGTGAGGCCGCTGATGGGGTTGTTGCTCGAGCCGATCATCCCCACCAGGTAGCCCGACACGGCGGCGAAGAAGAATCCGGCGACGATCATCACCACCGTCGCCACGAGCGCGGCGCCCGTGGCGTTGCCCGTGAAGAAGTTGTAGATGAAGAACGTCAGCACGCCGGTGGCCAGGACGCCGATCATGATCCAGTTGAACGGCAGGTCGCGCTCCGTCCGGTCGCCGACCGGAGCCCCCGCCGCCGCCTTCTTCACGTCCCCGACGGAACGCTGGATCCCGGCGATCAGGCTGTTGCGCATCCGGAACAGCGTGTACGCGGCGCTCATCAGCATCCCGCCGATGGCGATCGGCCGCACGATCGTGAACCAGACGTTGTTCGCCAGCGCGATCCAGGTCTCCGTCGTCGGCGCGGGGGAACCGGCCGTGAAGACCGTGGGCGCGATGAAGTAAGTGAGGATCGGCACCATCAGGCCCCAGGCCACGACGCCGCCCGCGAAGTTCAGCGAGGCCAGCTTCGGGCCGATGATGTAGCCGACGCCGATGAACGCCGGGCTGATCGAGGGCGAGGAGAGCAGCATGCCGCTCTGCCCCGTCGCGCTGCCGCTCGACCGGAGGCCGATCGACGTGCGCGCGAACGACACGAACTTCTCCCAGGTCGACGTGAAGAGATTGACCTGGGCCAGGCCCTGGATCACGGCGCCGATGCCCATCGCGCCGAACAGGAACTTGGCGCCCGTGCCGCCGCCGCGCCCCGCCTTGTGGATCTCGGAGGCCGCGACCGACTCGGGGAAGGGCAGCTCCGGGTCCTCGACCATCACGCGCCTGAGCAGCGCCACGAACATGATCCCCAGGACGCCGCCGGCGATCATGATGAGGGTGGCCTGCAGGTAGTGGCCGGTCGTCGCGAAATCGGTCCAGATGCCCGCGATGTAGAACGCCGGGATCGTGAAGATCGCGCCCGCGGCGACCGACTCGCCGATCGAGCCCACGGTGCGCGCGAAGTTCTCCTCCAGGATGGAGCCTTTCATGGTGCGCAGCACCGCCATCCCGATCACCGCCGCCGGATAGGTCGCGGCGATCGTCATCCCCGCCTTGAGGCCCAGATACGCGTTGGCCGCGCCGAGCACCACGCACATCACCAGACCGATGACCAGCGCGCGCACCGAGAACTCCGCCATGTCGGTGTTCGCGGGCACGTAGGGCTTGAACGGTTGGGTCATGAGGCTCCGCTCCGTCAGAAGGGGATGAACGAGGTGTCGCTCTTCAGGCGCCGCACCCACGCGGCCAGCAGCGCGGCGGTACGGTCGAGATCGTCGAGCGCGACCATTTCGTTGGGGCTGTGCATGTAGCGGCACGGCACCGAGACCAGAGCGGTGGCGATGCCCCGCCGCGACGTGTGGATCGCGTCGGCGTCGGTCGAGGTGCCGCGCGGCGCCGCCTCGATGGTGAACGGGATCTGCTCGGCTTCGGCGGCCGCGACCAGCTGGTCGAAGACCACGGGGCTCACCGCCGAGCCGCGCGAGAGCGCCGGCCCGGAGCCGAGCTTGAAATCCCCGACTTCCTTCTTCTCCACGCCGGGGTAGTCGGTCGCGTGCGTGACGTCGACGACCACCGCGGCGTCGGGCTCGAGGCCGAAGGCGCTGGTCCGCGCGCCGCCCCCGGAGTACGCGATCTCCTCCTGCGTCGTCCCCACCGCGAGCACCGAGGCGGCGGGCGCGTCCTTCGCCAGGCGCCGCAGCGCCTCGAGGACCACGAACGAGCCGATCCGGTTGTCGATGCTGCGCGAGACCAGGCGCCCGTTGGGCAGGTCCAGGGGCGCGGCGGCGAGCACGCCGACGTCCCCCACCCGCACGCGCTCGGCCGCCTCGGCCCGCGTCGCGGCGCCGATGTCGATCCAGAGGTCGGTGATCTTCGAGACCTTGTCGCGCTCCTCCGTCTTCATCAGATGGATCGCCTTCTTGCCGATCACGCCGTCGACGGGGCCGGCGCGGCCCTCGAGCCGTACCCGCTGGCCGACCAGCACCTGGCTGTCCCATCCGCCGATCGCCCCGAAGTGCACGAACCCCTCGTCGTCGATGTGCACCACCATCAGCCCGATCTCGTCGAGGTGGCCCGTGAGCATCACCCGGGGCGTGCCGCCCCCCGTGAGCCGCGCCACGGAGTTGCCCGCGACGTCGGACTCGACCGCGGCGAAGGTCGCCGCTTCCTCGCGCCACAGCCGCGCGGGGGCGCGCTCGAAGCCCGAGGGCCCGGGCGCGTCGAGCAGTCGCTTCAGGAAGGCCAGCGCGCGGTCGTCGAGCATCAGTCGCCCTCGGACGGGAGCAGCCGCGCCGTCGCCGTCCCCACGAGCCGGAACGCGGCGAACAGCATCACGACGAACATCACGATGGTGAGGCCGCTCCAGGTGCCGTAGGCGGCCTGCAGGAAGAGGTACCAGCCGATCTCCACGCCGACCTCGAGCGGCCGGGCCAGCACGACGATCGCGACGACCAGGGGCACGGCGCTGGCGAGCACGATCAGCGCGCTCGCCGCTCCGGTGAGCGGCCGCCGCGTCGGCCCGATCCACGGCCAGAGCCACGCCGCCAGCACGAACAGCCAGACCGCGGCGAACGGGTCCTGGAGGAGCGTCGTCACGACCACCACGAGCAGGGTGGTCAGCGCCGTGGCGCGCCCGGCGAGCGGGTGCGACAGGACGAGCCCGGGTCTGCGGCGCATCGAATTCAGCAGCAGCCCCACCACCGCCATGATCAGGAGGACGGCCAGGACCGGCAGCCAGCGCGTCGAATAGAGGAACGGGTCCCGCACGGCGGGAGGCGCGTTCTCGTACTCCGGCACCATGCCGAGTCGAACGGTGGACCAGGTGGCCAGCAGGCCGACCACGCCGACGAGCCACCAGCAGCCTGCCCGCACCAGCTCCGACCGGATGGCGAGGCGGGACGCCGGATCGGCGCGGGCCGCCTGCCACGCCTCCCAGGTGGCGAGCGCCAGTGGCACGAACAGGGCGATGGCCGCGAGCAGGATGGCCCACCCCTTCACCATCCGGTCGTCGCCCAGGGCGAGGTAGTGCACCGGGCCGCGCGGCCAGGGAGCCGCGTCGAGCGCGGTCACGAGGCGCTCGGTACCGATGCCGAGCAGCGGGAGGGCGCGCCGGTCGAGCGTCTCCCAGCGGTCGCCGGGCGTGTGATACTGGAAGGCGGCCTTCTCGGGATAGCGCGATTCCACCTCCAGGTTGACCGCCGGGATGTCCGCGTCAATGAACGGTCCCTGGTCGGTCAGCGTGGAGCCGAGCGTGCGGTGGATCCACTCCTCCAGCGCCCCCACATCCGAGGTGCGGACGTTCCCGGCCCGGAACGCCTCGGCGGCTGCACGGCGGAGCCACAGGGGCGCGTAGTCGTCCTCGATCCCTTCGCCGCTGATGCGGACGCCGCCGGCGGCGTAGTTCTGGACGTGATCGAGGGAGATGGCCGCGAGGATCTGCCTGGGATCGTCGAGCGCCCCGACGAAGTGCCGCGAGCCGCCCATGCCCCATTCGGTGGCGTCGGTGGCGAGATAGACGATGGTGTGGCGATGGCCCTCGTGCTCCAGCACGCGCGCCAGCTCGAGCAGCACCGCGACTCCAGCGGCGTTGTCGCCCGCAGACTGGTCGGACGTCGGCTGCCCGTCGTAGTGGGCCAGGAGGACGATGGTACCGGGCGCGGGGCCGGCACTGCGCGCGAACACGTTGCTGCCGCGGCGCTGGATGCTCTTGATGACGATCGGGAAGTCCTGCCGCTGCGGCTTCAGGCCGAGGGCCTGGAAGCGGGCCGCGATGTAGGCGGCCGCATCCTGGCCGTGCGGGCTCCCGGTGACGCGGTTCCCGAAGCTCTCCGACAGGATGCGCGTGGTGATGAAGGCGGTGTCGCCGCTGAACTGCGGCGCGCTCCGGGGGATCGGCACGTGGTCGGCACGGGCCCCGGCGAGGCGCAGGAAGAGGAAAGCAGCCACGAGCGCTCCGGCGAGCGCGGACAAATCGATCGCCGGGTGGCGATGCAGCCTGATGCCGCTGACGTCCATGCGGGCACCAATGTACGGCGCGGCGGGGGAGGGCTCAACCGCCGTCCGGCCCGCGGCACCGGTGCGGGCCGCGCGGTCGTCAGATCAGGTCGTCGCCGATGGTGCCCAGCGCCGCCGTGAGGCGACGCAGGAACTCCGGCTGCGGCACCTCGCGCGCCGCGTACGCCTTGACCAGCGCGTCCAGGAACCGGAGCTGGAACTCATACTGCGGATTGCAGTGGGCGCACTCGGACAGGTGGAGGCGGATCTCCGCGGCCTCCCCCTCGGGCAGCTCCCCGTCCAGGTACTCCCAGAGCTGCTGGATGACCTCCTCGCAGTCGCTCATGCATCGCTCCCCGGAGGGGGCAGGAGCCCCGCGTCGCGCGCGTAATCCACCAGAGCCTCCTGCAGCAGACGGCGGCCGCGGAACAGCCGCGATTTCACGGTGCCGAGGGGAACCCCGAGCACCTGGGCGATGTCAGCGTAGGACTGGTCCTGCAAATCCGACAACTCGACGACCTCCCGGTACTCGGCGGGCAGCTTGTCCAGCTCGCGCCGGATGACGTCGCCCAGTTCGGGCGCGTCGAACAGGGCGCGGCCGGCGTCCGACGGAGCGGCTGCCGCCTGCGCGGCGGCGGCGATGCCGTCGAGCGCGGCGGCCTCCATCGGCTCCTCCCGCGAGCGGCGCTCCCGCTGGCGCAGGAACAGGTTGCGACAGATGGTGAACAGCCAGGCCCGGGCGTTGGTTCCCGGACGGAACTGGTCCCAATGCCGCAGCGCCTGGAGGAAGGTGTCCTGGGTGAGGTCCTCCGCCTCCGACCGCTCGCGCGTGAGGGCGTACGCGTAGCGGTACACCGCGTCGAGGTGCTGGAGGGCTTCCGCCTGAAACGCGGCGTGCCGGCCGTCTGCGGGCTCTTTCACTGGCCGTGTAGATTACCCGCCCATGACCGGCCCGGGAATGCCAGCCGAGGAGGCCCGCCAGCGCCGCCAGATCGCGGCGTTCGTCGTCATCGTCCTCGCCGTGCTCACCGCCTGCTGGCTGGTGCTGGCGGTGCTGCTGGCACCCCTGGTCCCCGGCGGCGGGGTCACTGTCATCCTCGTGTATGCGCTGCTCACGGAGATCCCGCTCGGCGTCTTCATCCTGACCCGCACGTTGGGCCTGTACGCGGGCGCCGCCGTGCGCCTGCTGGTCTTCCGCCCGCTCTGGTACGCGCAGTTCGTCGTGCTGCTGCTGGCGCCGCTCGGGATCCTCGGAGTCCTGGCGGGTCTCCCGTTCGCTCGCGCCGCGGACGCGGGCCGCGCGGCCGTGCTGTGCGGCGGCGTCCTGGTCGTCGCGCTCTGGGTGGCGGGTTACGTCGGGAGCCGGCGGCTCGAGGTCCGCCGCCTCGTCGCCGCCTTCCCGGATCTCCCGTCGTCGCTCGAGGGCCTGGTCATCGCGCAGGTCTCCGATCTCCACGTCGGGCCGCACACCTCGCAGCGCTACCTGGCGCGCGTGCGCGACGCGGTGCGGCAGGCCGGTCCCGACCTGATCGCGGTGACCGGCGACCTCGTGGACGATTTTCCCGGCGACGTGCGGCACTACGCCGCGGGCCTCGGTTCGCTCGCGGCGCCGCTGGGCGTGTACGCGATCCCGGGCAATCACGAGGTGTACAGCGGGTGGCGGGTGCTGCGGCCGCTGCTCGAGACGCTCCCGCTGGAGCTGCTCGTCAACCGGTCGGTGGCATTGCGGCGGAACGGCGGCGCGTTCTGGGTGGTCGGCACGGGCGATCCCGCCGGCGGCCGCGGCGCGGAGGTCGCCCCCGACATCGCGCGGTCGCTCGAGGGCGTCCCGCCCGGCGCCTTCGTCCTCGCGCTGGCGCACAACCCCGCGCTCTGGCCCGCGCTCGCGCAGCGCGGCGTCGCCCTCACCCTGAGCGGGCACACGCACTGGGGGCAGCTGGCGTTCCCGCGCCTGCACTGGTGCCTCGCGAGCCCCTTCCTCGAGTTGGCGATGGGATCGCACGCGCGCGGCGCTTCGCTGCTCTACATCCACCCCGGCACCGGCTACTGGGGCATCCCGTTCCGGCTCGGACACGCGGCGCAGGTGGCCGTTATCACCTTGCGTCGCGGAGAGAAAGCGGAATTCAGGAGCGAGACGGCAGACTAGTTGCGAGACGCCGAGTTGCGAGCGGTCGCGAGGTGGGAGAGTGCAGGAAAACAGCCAGCCACCGCGTAGGAACGACTCATCGCTCAGCGGGACAAACCGCATCTTGGGGCCGTGGGACGCTTCAAGCAGCTCAAGGCGTGGCAGCACGCCCAGTCCGTGGCAGTTCTCTCGAAGGCCGCGATCGCCCGGCTGCCGGCGGCGGAGACGAATGCGCTTGCCGACCAGTGGCGGCGCGCCTCCTACAGTGTCGCCCTGAATATTGCTGAGGGTGCCAGCCGGCGCGGGACCAGAGAGTTCAGGAAGCACCTCGACATCGCGCGTGCTTCCCTGCACGAACTCGAAGCGATCATGGAGCTGGCGGTGTCGCTCGGCTACTGCCGGCCGGAGGAACTGGCGAAACTGGAGGCTACGGTCGACGAGTGCGCGAAGACGGTCTTCGGTCTCCTGCGCAAGTTCGGCGACAACCCCTCACCTCCTCGGCCTCAAGTCTCGTAACCGCTCGCAACTCCCCGTCTCGCAACTGTTCCGGAATCTCGAGTCTTCAGTCTCCCATCTTCGCCGTCTCGCGGGCGAAGAGCTTGGCGTAATTCCTGGCCTCGCGCGCCCGCCACGCGCCCTTGTGATACGCGTAGCCCGCCACCAGCGGCAGCGCGACGGTGGCCTCGGCGTACACCATCTGCTCCTCGCCGAGCTTCACCTTCCCCCACGAGTTCGCTTCACGCAGCGTCGAGCCGGAGAGCGCCCCGTCGCGCTCGTCGGCGACGGTGATCTGGATCGCGTACCGGTGCATCTCGACGTCGTGCCCGAGGACCTCGGCCGCGACGACCACGTCCTGCGCGAAGTTCTTGGGCACGCCGCCCCCGACCATCAGCAGGCCGGTGGCCCCGGCGGCCAGCTTGAGCTGCGTCAGCTCGCGGAAGTCCGCCGCCGAGTCGAGCGCGATGTGGCCGTCGGGATGGTGCACCTGATGGTGGACCAGGCCGAAGCCGGCGGAGCAGTCGGAGAAGGCGGGCACGAAGATCGGCACGCCCGCGCGGTACGCCGCGGACACGATGGACCGCGTCCCGGGCCGCTCCCGCTCCAGCCACGCGCCCATCTCGCGGAGAAACAAGCGCGAGCTCACCGCCCGCGGGCCGCCGTTGGCGAGCATCTCGTCCGCGATCTTGCCGACGGTCTCGTCGCAGATGCGCAGCTCGTCCTCGTCGATGTACGTGTCGTAGATCCGGTCGATCGCCAGCTTGCGCAGCTGGTCGTCATCCGCGCGCACGTCGCCGCGCCAGTGCCGGAAGCCCAGCGCCTCGAAGAAGTCCTGGTCCACGATGTTGGCGCCCGTCGAGACGATCGCGTCGGCCATCCGGTGCTCGATCAGGTCGATGAACACGTCCCGCAGCCCGGCGGAGCAGAGCGAGCCCGCCATGCACACGATGACCGAGCACGCCTTGTCGGCCAGCATCGCGTCGTAGATGCCCGCGGCGCGCCCCAGGTTCCGCGCCTGGAACGCCATGGCGCTCATCGCGTCCACCAGCGGCCGCACGTCGTGCTGCTTGATGTCGATCGAGACGACCGGAGTCGCCAGGAACTCGCCCTTCTTGCTCGGCGCCATGGTACCTCCCGGAACGAAAGAAAGCCACCGTCGCCCGGCTACGGTTCCGACGGAACCGCCATCGCGCGGGAGGGGTGGCTTCTGCGCGGAAAATGTAGGAGCGTTCAGCGCCGCGTCAACCGCGCAAACCCTTGCCATAGTGTCCCATGTCCAAAATCCGACTTGCTATGTCGGAATAGCCGCCGCAGTCTTCCCGCATGTCCGAATCAACCGGTGCCACGGAGCTGCGCCTCAGGGCCGCCGTCGAGTCGTCGCCGAGCGGCATCCTCATGACCGACGCCCGCGGCAACATCGTGCTGGTCAACCGGGAGGTCGAGCGGCTGTTCGGCTACGCGCGCGAGGAGCTGCTCGGCAAGTCGATCGAGATGCTCGTGCCCGAGCGCTTCCGGACGGGGCACACGGGCTTCCGCGGCGGCTTCATGACGGACCCGAAGGTGCGCTCGATGGGGGCGGGGCGCGACCTGTTCGGCCTGCGCAAGGACGGCACCGAGGTGCCGGTGGAGATCGGGCTCACGCCGGTGGCGACGGGGGAAGGGATGTTCATCCTCGCGTCCATCGTGGACATCAGCGCGCGCAAGGTGTCGGAGGCCGAGCGGCGGCGGCTCGAAGAGGAGTTGCGGCAGTCGCAGAAGCTCGAGGCGATCGGCACCTTGGCTGGCGGGATCGCGCACGACTTCAACAACATCCTCTTCGGCATCGTCGGCTACGCCGAGCTGATCGGCACGGCCAAGAGTCCCGAGGCCGCGGAGGCGGACCGCGCGGAGCTGCTGAAGGCGGCGGTGCGGGGCAAGGATCTGGTGGATCGGATCCTGGTCTACAGCCGGCGGCAGCCGACGGAGCGGCACCCGCTCGAGCTCGGCAGGACGGTGGAGGAAGCGGCCAAGCTGCTGCGTGCCACGCTCCCACCCGCGGTCGAGCTGCGGCTCAACCTCCATCCGCAGGCGCCCCGCATCATGGCCGACCTGACCTCGATCCATCAGGTCGTGATGAACCTCGGCACGAACGCCGCGCACGCGATGCCCGCAGGCGGCGTGCTGGAGATCCTCGTCGAGCCGCGGTATCTGCGCGACAGCGTCGTCCGCCTGCACCCGGGCCTGCACGAGGGGCCGTATGGCGTCCTGACGGTGCGGGACACCGGCCTGGGCATGGACCGCGCCGTGCTGCAGCGGGCGTTCGAACCGTTCTTCACCACCAAGCCGAAGGGCTCCGGGACGGGGCTCGGTCTCTCGATGGTGCACTCGATCGTGAAGGCGCACGAAGGGGCGATAGACCTCGAGAGCGAGCCGGGCCGCGGGACCACGGTCACCTGCTTCTTCCCGGCGCTGCAGCCCTCGCCCGCCGAAGAACGCGTCGGGACGCGCGAGCCTGCCGAGGGGCACGGAGAACGCGTGCTCCTGGTCGAGGACGAGCCGGCCCTGGCGCAGATGAGCGCACGCCGGCTCGAGTCGCTTGGCTACCACGTCACGGTCGAGACCGACGCGGTGCACGCGCTCGGGACCTTCGGTGCGCGGCCGCGGGACTTCGACCTGGTGATCTCGGACTACCTGATGCCGGGCATGGTCGGGCTCGATCTGGCGCGCGCGGTCCACAACGTCAGGCCGGAGCTCCCGATCGCGCTCCTCACGGGCTTCATCGAGGAGCTGCCGGAGGCAACGCTCCGCACCGCGGGGGTGCGGCGGCTGATCGGCAAGCCGGCGACCCTGCTCGAGCTGGCCGAGGCGGTCCGCGAGGTATTGCACGGTGCGCACGCGGGTGGCGAGCGGCCCCGCTAGAACAAAATCGGAACGCGCGCGTCCAATGCGTGGTATCAGAGAGCGTATGAACGACGGTCGCCGCATCCTGCTCGCGGGCTTCGCGCTCGCCTCCCTCGCCTCGTGCGCTCCGGCCATCCGGAGCGAGCGCGACGAGAGCATCCCGGTTCCGCAGGGGGCCACCTGGGCGTGGGCGGTTCCGGACACCGGCGCGCGCGCCGAGCGCGGGCCCTCGCCGGTGGGCGAGATCGTGCAGCAGCGGTTCCACCGCGCCATGGAAGCCACCATGCAGCGGAAGGGCTATCACCTGGTGGCCGACGCCACGCAGGCGGACTTCGTGCTCTCCGTGCAGTTCGGAGAGCCGCAGGGCGGCGCTCCCGCGCGTCGAAACACGGCGGTCGTCGTCGGCTTTTCCACTGGATGGGGCTACTGGCCCTGGGGCGTCAGCCGGTTCGGCTACCGCCCGTGGGGGTTCTGGGAGCCGTACGGCCTGTACCAGCCGTGGGGCTGGGGCTTCTACGGTGCCCCGGTGTGGGGCGGCTACGCCGTGCCGGCATACGGTGGCGGTGGACGCGTCTACTCCGACCGGGCCATGGTGGTCGTGCTGCGCGAGCGGCCGACCGGCCAGGTCGCGTGGAGCGCGCGCCTCGGCTCCGATGCCCTCGACTCCCATCGCCTGACGCAGGACCGGGTCCAGGAGCTCACGAACAAGCTCTTCCGGGGCCTCGACTAGCTCCCCGATCGTCTTGACGGCCGCTTGACGGCCGGCGTGCACCATACACCCGGACCTTCACCGGGAGTGCACATGCCGGCGTTTCCTCCGACCCTGGGCTTCTTCGGCCGCCATCCGCTGATCCGGCGGCTCTTCGCGACGATGCTGCCGGCGAGGCTTCGCAGCTAGGCTGCGGGCACGGCGGCTTCCGCTCCGGCGTGGATTGAGACAGTATGTACCGCTGTCCTCCCTCTGCGAACGGTCGGGGCTGCCGTGACAGTTCGGGTCTCGTCGGAACAACGTTGGGCCCTCGCCGCCGTCGCGGTCGCCGTCGCGATCGCCGTCATCGATGTCCTTTCGCCGCCCGAGCAGGTCTTCGTGGGGTGGCTGGTCGTCCCGCCGCTCATTGCGGCGGGGACGACGCGTCCGTCGACCACCTGCTGGATTGCGCTGCTCTGCCTGGTCGAGGCCATGTGGCTTGCCGTGCCCGGCCACTACTGGCTGACCAGCATGCATCTCATCCGTCTGGTCTCGGTCGCCGCGGCGGGAGTGCTGGCGGTTCTGCTGGCGATGGGGCGACGGGGGACGGAACGGTCGCTCGCGGCGACCTACCGGATCTCGCAGGCGGCGCACGCGGCGCTTTCGCTGCAGGATCTCTTCCGGGCCATTCACGGGATCGTGGGCGAGCTGATGCCGGCCCGCAACTTCTACATCGCGTTGTGCGACGCCGAATGCACGCAGATCACCTTCCCCTACTTCGTGGACGAGTACGACCCGCCACCCGAGGCCAAGCCGCCGGGACGCGGGCTCACGGAGTACGTGCTGCGCAGCGGCGAGCCGCTGCTCGGCACGCCGAAGGTCTTCGAGGACCTGGTGCGGCGCGGCGAAGTCGAGTCGATCGGCGCGCCGTCCATCGACTGGCTGGGCGTGCCGCTGAAGGTGGAAGGCCGGGTGATCGGCGTGCTGGTCGTGCAGAGCTACACCGAGCGCGTCCGGTACACCGAGCGCCACCGCCGCGCGCTCGAGTTCGTCTCGACTCAGGTGGCGATGGCCATCGAGCGGCGGCGCAGCGAGGACGCCCTGCTGGACAGTGAGGTGCGCTACCGGGCCCTCGCCGACGCGACGATGGAGGCCGTCGTGATCCACGACGAGGGACGGGTCGTGGAGGTGAACCCCGCGTTCCTGCGCCTGTTCAGGTACGACGACGCCCGCGAAGTGCTGGGACGTTCCATCTTCGACTTCGGGACTCGGGAGACTGCGGTGCAGGTCGCCGCCGCGGTGCGCTCCGGCCTCGAGACGCCGTACGAGGCGGTCGGCCTCCGCAAGGACGGGAGCACCTTCCTGGGCGAGCTGGCCGGCCGTCCGGCGACCTACCGCGGCCGGCAGGTGCGGATGACGGCCATTCACGACATCACCGAGCGGCGTCGTGCCGAGTCCGCGCTGCGCGCCAGCGAGGCCCGCCTCTCCCAGGCGCAGGCGATCGCGCACCTCGGCGTGTGGGAGCTGGACCTGACGGACGTGGACGACGTGAACGCCAATCCGCTGTGGTGGTCGGACGAGACCTTCCGGATCTTCGGGTACGAGCCCGGGCAGGTCCCGGTCACGAACGATCTGTTCTTCAGCGCGGTGCCCGCGGCCGACCGGCCCCGGATCGAGGCGGCGATCGCGCGGTCGATACGCGAGGCGACGCCGTACAACGTCGAGCACCGCATCGTCCGGCCCGACGGGTCGGAGCGGATCGTGCGCGAGCAATCCACCATCGTGCACGACGCCGCGGGCCGCCCGGTCCGCATGATGGGCACGGTGCTCGACGTGACGGAGCCGCGGCACCTGGAGGAGCAGCTCCGGCAGGCACAGAAGATGGAGGCGGTGGGCCAGCTGGCGGGGGGGCTCGCGCACGACTTCAACAACCTGCTCACGACCATTCTGACGATGTGCCAGATGCTCCAGTCGGAGCTGCCGCCGGATGCGACGGTGCAGGCGGACCTCGAGGCGATCCGCGGCGCGGCGGAGCATGGCTCCGAGCTGACGCGCAAGCTGCTCGCCTTCAGCCGGCACCAGCGGCTGCAGATGCGGTCGGTCGCGGTGGAGCCGCTGGTGCGCGAGTTCCTGCGGATGGCGCGCCGCGTCGTTCCCGAGGACGTGGAGGTCCATCTGGCGCTGGAGACCGACGGAGCGGCGGTCGTCGCGGATCCGGCGGCGCTGGAGCAGATCCTCATGAATCTGGTGACCAACGCGCGCGACGCGATGCCGGCCGGCGGGCATATGCGCATCGAGGTGGGCCGCGCGACCCTGGACGAGGAGGACTGCCACGCCTACGGCCAGGGCGCGCCGGGCGACTACGTCGTGATCTCGGTGCACGACGACGGCGCGGGGATGGACCTCGAGACGCTGCGCCGCATGTTCGAGCCGTTCTTCACGACGAAGCCGGTCGGCAAAGGCACGGGGCTCGGGATGCCGATCGTGTACGGTCTCGTGAAGGAGCACAACGGCTTCGTGCGGGCGTACAGCGAGGTGGGCAGGGGCACGACGGTCCGGGTCTATCTCCCCGCTGCCGCGGCGACCGCGCCGCATCCGCGTCCGGCGAGCGCCGAGGCCCGGGGCGGGTCGGAGACCATCCTCCTGGTCGAGGACGACGAGGCGCTGCGGCGCTCGGGCACGCGCGTGCTCACGCGCTACGGCTACACGGTGGTCACCGCGGGTGACGGGCGTGAGGCCCTCGCGATCGTCCGCTCCGCGACGGAGCCCTTCGATCTGATCGTGAGCGACGTCGTGATGCCGCACGCCGGCGGCCCCGAGCTGCTGCACGCGCTGCGCGAGGCCGGCATCGCGGCGAAGGTGCTGTTCACCAGCGGCTACCCGGTCCGCGACGTGCACGACCGCACGCCCCTCGAGCCGGGCGTGCCGTTCCTGGCCAAGCCCTGGACGATCCAGGAGCTGGTCCGGCGGGTGCGCGAAGTCCTGGACACACCCGTCGCCACCTGAAGCCGACAGCAGGAGCGCTGCCGATGCCGTCGCCAGTCCGCCACGCCCTCGCCCTGGCGGCCGCCGCCCTGGCGACCGCCGCTTCCGCGGCCGCGCAGGGCACGTCCGCGTCCGCCCGCGACTGCCGCGAAGCGATGATCCAGGTGCGGGACGGTGTCCGCCTGCACACGACCATCGTCGCTCCCGCTGGCCCGCACGATCCGCTGCCGATCCTGCTGACGCGCACGCCGTACGGCGCGCCGCGGTGCCCCTTCGACGGGGGGATCCCCGGCGGCTACATCCGGGTCTGGCAGGACATTCGCGGCCGCAACGGCTCCGAGGGCGCCTTCATCATGAACCGCCCGAACCGGGAGCCCTCGGACAGCGGCGCGACCGACGAGAGCACCGACACCTGGGACACGGTGGAGTGGCTGATCCACAACGTGCCCGCCACCAACGCGCGCGTGGGCATCGCGGGCATCTCGTACCCCGGGTGGCTGTCGGAGGAGCCCCTCATCGGGCCCCACCCCGCGGTCAAGGCGGTCTCGCCGCAGGCGCCGATGACCGACACGTGGATGGGCGACGATTTCTTCCATCAGGGCGCGTTCCGCCTGTCGTACGGCTTCGAGTACGGGTGGGGGATGGAGTCGGAGATGGTCGGCGCCGGGCCGCTGCCGATCCGCGGCGCCGACGTGTACGACTGGTACCTCTCGTTCCCGAGCCTCAAGGCGCTGACCGATGCGACCGGCGCGATGCGCATTCCCACCTGGCGCCGGTTCGTCGAGCACCCGGCCTACGACAGCGTCTGGCAGGCTCGCGCCTTCGAGCGCGTCGTGACGCAGCTCGCCGTGCCGACGCTCACCGTCGGCGGCTTCTGGGACCAGGAAGACCTGTTCGGTCCGCAGGCCACGTATGCCGCGCTGGAACGGCTCGACTCGGCGGGGCTCAATCACCTGGTGATCGGGCCGTGGAGCCACGGACAGTGGGGAGGTCCGGGCGGCGAGCAGCTCGGCAACGTGCACTGGGGGCAGGCCACGTCGGACACGTTCCGGATCCGGATGCAGGGGCCGTGGTTCGATTACTGGCTGAGAGGGCAGGGCAGCGGCCGGTTCCCGAAGGCCCGGCTGTTCGACGGCGGAGCGCGGGCGTGGCGCAGCTTCGACGCCTGGCCGCCGCGCGAGGCGGCGCCGAAGGCGCTGTACTTCCACGCCGCCGGCGTGCTCTCGTTCGATCCGCCGTCCGAGCGCGGCGGATTCGACCAGTACGTGTCGGATCCCGCGCATCCCGTACCGTACCGTCCGCGGCCGAT
>Ga0187853_10000683_pt1 | contig 34306 bp, 31 predicted proteins | sample June2016WEW_6_10_2_FD_132417 | JGI IMG/M metagenome (GOLD analysis project Ga0187853, IMG submission 132417) | Peatland microbial communities from SPRUCE experiment site at the Marcell Experimental Forest, Minnesota, USA - June2016WEW_6_100 | ecosystem: Environmental > Terrestrial > Soil >... | reverse complement strand
GCCCTTTCCGATGGACGCCAGTCGCTCACCCCCGAGAAATTTGCAAAGCTTGTAAAGCAGGTCAAAATGGTTGCTGAAGCGGTCGAGCGTCGTCTTGCTCCCGTAGTACATTAGGGCCGGCCATGTCAGATGAGGATGGTTTTTCCCTGGCAAGATCGAAAATAGCCATTATTGGCCTAGGCCTGATGGGGGGCTCACTCGCGATGGCCCTGAAAGGAAAATGTGCAGATTTGCTGGCGGTGGTAAAACGCCCCAGCACGCGTGAATTAGCGCTCCGCCTGAACATAGTGTCCCAGGCCGACGAGGATCCCTCGAAGATCCTTCCACAAGCAGATGTGATCATCCTGTCCACACCGGTTCCGGCCATCTTGGAGTGGCTTGCCCGGCTACCAGAATACACACCGCAGGGCTGTGTTGTCATGGATATGGGCTCGAGCAAGCAGATCATCGTGGAGGCTATGAACGGATTGCCGGAAAGGTTTAGCGCTCTCGGAGGACATCCCATTTGCGGGAAGGAAAATCTCTCGCTCGAAAATGCGGAAGCGATTCTGTACCAGAATGCTCCTTTTGTACTGACACCTACCGCGCAACTCGGTGTGCGTGCCAGCAGTGCGGCATTACAGATAATCAATGCGATTGGAGCCCGTCCGGTCTGGTTGGACGCTATTTCCCACGATCGCCTGCTTGCATTTACGAGCCACCTGCCGTTCCTGCTGGCATCTGCGCTTGCCATTACGGCTCCTGAAAACGCCGCTTCGTTGGTTGGACCAGGTTTTAATTCAACCGCCCGGCTTGCAGCCACTCCCTCCAGTATGATGCTAGGAATACTGGAGACTAACAGGGATAATGTCTTGGAGGCTATTTCAATTTTCCGCAATAATCTTGATTCGATCGAGCAAGCGATTCGTTCCCAGGATCCTGACAATCTGGCTGAAATCCTGGATGGTGCCAGACTGAAACGTCAAAAATTCTTATGAAAGCCATTGACGCACTTCATCAAAATACGCCTACATGCGTCACTGCAAACTATCATGGATAATGTAACCAATATCAATCAAAAAGCAATAATCGGGATCAGCCCAATCTCTCACGCATTGCAAGCCAGCGTGCGCGTCCCCGGTTCCAAGAGCCTGACGAACCGGGTGCTCCTGATCGCTGCGCTGGCCGATGGGATTACCGTCCTAAGGAATGCGCTTTTTTCGGATGACTCAAGCTATTTTGCCGGAGCTCTCCGACAATTGGGCTTTGATATTAGGCTGGATCCATCCCAGTCTGAAATGACTGTATCCGGCCAGGGAGGGCTCATACCGGCGCGAAGCGCGGAGCTCTTCATAGGAAATGCCGGAACGGCGGCCCGCTTCCTGACGGCTTTCCTGACGCTGGGAAATGGCAACTATACCCTGGATGGAGATGAGCGCATGTGCGAGCGCCCCATCGGCGATCTCGTTTCTGCCCTTGAACAACTGGGTGCGAAGATCGTTAGTTATCAATCCCATTCCGGTAAGAAGTCAACTATTGTCCGCTCACAACCCATCTGCACGCCCTTACATATTTCAGCTTCCGGTTTGCCGGGCGGGCGGGCAGAAATTGCGGGGAATATATCCAGCCAGTACCTTTCCGGCCTGCTGATGGTTGCGCCGTATGCCCGCAACCCGGTTGAAATTCGATTAGCCACGGAACTTATTTCCAAGCCTTACGTGGAGTTGACCTTGGGCGTCATGTCTGATTTTGGCGTGGAGGTAACTCGCCAGGGTTACGAACGTTTTGTTATTGATCCCGCCCATTACCAATCAAGGGCAACTTACGCCATTGAATCTGATGCATCTGCAGCCTCCTATTTTTTTGCCGCCCCAGCCATACTGGGCGGTAGGGTGCGCGTGGAAAACATCAGTCGCCGTTCGAAACAGGGCGATATTGCCTTTCTGGACATTCTGCAGCAAATGGGCTGCACGGTTACCGAAGGCAGAGAATATGTAGAAGTGACAGGCCCGGTTTCCTTGCATGGCGTAGATGTAGATATGCGGGATATTTCCGATACCGCCCAGACCCTGGCGGCGATTGCGCCTTTTGCAGATTCGCCCACGCACATCCGGGGGATTGGATTCGTCCGGATAAAAGAATCCAATCGAATTTCTGATACCTGTACAGAATTGAGTCGCCTGGGTGTGGTGGTAAAAGAACATCCAGATGGGTTGACGATCCAGCCTTGTGCGGCCATCAGGCCGGCAAGCATCCATACTTATAACGACCATCGCTTGGCGATGTCATTTGCCCTGATCGGATTACGCGCACCTGGCGTTAGTATCGAAAATCCCGCATGTGTTTCCAAAACGTTTCCAGACTATTTTAGAGTGCTCGAGACTTTACGATGATCCGTACCGGACTTACAGGTTATCCTCTCTCCCATAGTTTGTCGCCCAAACTTCATGAGGCTGCTTTCGCGGCACTGTCCCTGCATGGCGAGTATCTCTTGTATCCGGTTGCCCCAACAGAAACCGGAGGGCTTGCCAGACTGACAAGCCGCATCCGCAATGGGGAAATCCTGGGTCTGAACGTTACCATCCCCCATAAGCAGGCCATCATAGCATTATTGGATGAGTTGACGCCATCGGCACAGGCAATTGGGGCTGTAAATACTTTATATATGGAGGATGGCAAGCTGGTTGGGGATAATACTGACGCGCCAGGTTTCCATGCCGACCTGATGAGGTTCCTGACGAATTCAATTTCTGAGAAAAAGGCGCTCGTCATGGGCGCAGGGGGAGCGGCACGGGCGGTGGTGTATGCCTTGCTGAAAGACGGCTGGAAGGTGACCCTGGCTGTCCGTCGAGCAGATATCAGCCAGGCACAAGCGTTGATGGAGTCGTTTAAACCACAGACAGGAGGCAGTTCCATGGAACGGGTGCGGTTGGAAGCCAAAGACCTGGGCCGGCTGGGAAACGGGATATGGCTCATCGTCAACGCAACTCCCATAGGCATGTTTCCAGAGGTGGATTCTTCTCCCTGGCCGGATCATCTCCTGTTCCCACATGGAGCAGCCGTCTATGACCTGGTCTACCACCCGCGACAGACGCGCCTGGTTCGGGAGGCCCAAGCTGCCGGTTTACAGGCGACGACCGGGCTGGGAATGCTGGTGGAGCAGGCAGTGCTATCGTTTGCCTGTTGGACGGGGCAGGAAGTGCCCCGTGAAGTAATGTTTGTGGCGGTGGAGTCATAATGTTACGATTTTTAACTGCAGGCGAAAGCCACGGCCCAGCGCTTACGGCCATCCTGGAAGGCATCCCGGCCGGGTTGGCGTTATCGCCGGAAGTGATCGACCAGGAACTGGGGCGACGTCGAAGAGGCTATGGTTCCGGCGGACGCATGAAAATCGAGAAGGATGTGGTGCGGATATTGGGCGGTGTAATGGGCGGTGTGACTACCGGCGCACCAATCGCATTATTGGTGGAAAACGCAGACCACGCAAAATGGAAAGGTAAAGTGATGGAGTCAATGACGGCACCTAGGCCGGGCCATGCCGACCTGACTGGCGCGGTCAAATATGGTTACCACGATCTGCGTCCCGCGCTGGAACGCGCCTCGGCGCGAGAGACGACCATGCGCGTGGCAGTGGGTGCGATCTGTAAATATTTCCTCTCTCAGTTTGATATACGGGTGGGGGGATACGTAAAAGCAATCGGGGATATCTCAGCGGATTTCACAGGGATGTCATACCCGGAACGATTTACGCGCGCCGAAGGGAGTGATGTGCGCTGTCCGGATACAGCCGCAGCCAACAGGATGCACATTCGGATAGAACAGATCATGCAAAGCAAGGACACCTTGGGCGGTTTACTTGAAGTAGTTGCCCTGGGCGTGCCGGTGGGGTTGGGCTCGTTTGCGCAGTGGGACCGGCGATTGGATGCACGGCTTGGGTCAGCATTGTTGAGCGTACAAGCCATCAAGGGAGTTGAGATTGGCGAGGCCTGGGCGAATGCAAGCCTGACCGGAACACAAGCTCAAGATGCGATAGGATTGGAAACCAGAACGGCAAGCCATGAGAACATTGACGGGAAGAAAGGTGAACAATTGCTTTACAATAATTCTCTTTCCCGTACGACCAACAGGGCCGGAGGGATTGAAGGGGGGATCTCTAACGGACAGCCAATTGTCATTCGGGCTGCAATGAAACCGATAGCGACTACGCTGACTGCGCAGTCTACCATTGATCTGGCATCCGGCAAGCCGACAACCACGCGCTACGAACGCTCGGATTTCTGTCCTGTGCCGAGGGCTGTTCCAATCCTTGAAGCGATGATGGCTTTTGTGTTGGCCGAAGCATTGATCGAAAAACTTGGCGGCGACTCCATGGATGAGATGCTGCCGCGTTTCGCGGCACTTCGGAAAGCCCGACTGGATGATTTAACGATGGATGCTGTTTCCAGGGTCTGGTGGGAGTAATCATGAAGCATATTTTTCTTTACGGGGCACCCGGTTCCGGCAAGTCGTCTGTGGGAAGACTTCTGGCGGACAGCTTGAATTTACCTTTTTTTGATCTCGATAAGGAGATCGAGAAAACGGCCGGAAAATCCATTCCGCAGATCATGGCAGAACAAGGCGAACCCGCTTTTCGGAATCTGGAATCTGCCGAGCTCAAGAAAGTGAGCTTTGGCCCTACGAGTGTGATTGCTCTTGGTGGCGGGACATTGTTGCGGGAGAACAACCGGAAACATACTGAATCTGCAGGAGAGGTGGTCTTTCTGGATACCAGCTTACCCATTCTTTTGGATAGGCTGAAAATGGAAACGGGCCGGCGACCATTGCTGGAAGGTGATATTAAGGAAAAGCTAACGGATCTACTGATGCGCCGGAAAGGCCATTACGAATCCTTCCAACTGCGTGTAACCAATTTAAGAAATACACCTGATGAAATTGCATGGGAAATTCAACGAAAATTGGGGCTTTTCCATGTACGCGGGATGGGGGCGGGTTACGATGTAGTTGTCCAAGCGGATGGATTGGACCGGTTGGGCGAAATGTTGGTCAAGCGAGGAATTAATGGAACCGTTGCCATTGTGGCCGATTCCAATGTCCTGCCTCTCTATGGGGAACGGGTGAGGGAATCGTTGCGAGGCGCGGGGTATACCGCACCAACTTTAACCATCCCGGCAGGGGAACAATTTAAAACACTCGATACTGTATCTTCCCTGTGGCACAGTTTCCTCACTGCCGGGCTGGACCGAAAAAGTATGATAGTTGCCCTGGGTGGAGGGGTGACGGGAGATCTGGCAGGTTTTGCAGCTTCGGCGTTCATGCGCGGCATCCCCTGGGTTGGAGTGCCGACATCCTTGCTGGCAATGGTCGATTCTTCGCTGGGAGGAAAGACAGGCTGTGATTTAGCGGAGGGCAAGAACCTGATCGGTGCATTCCATTCCCCACGGCTGGTATTATCCGATCCCATAAGCTTGTCCACATTACCAGAAGATGAGATGCATTCCGGTCTTGGGGAAGTGGTGAAACACGGCATCATTGCTGACCCGATCTTATTTAATATGTGCGCTGAGGGGTATGCGGCTTGCAAGGCGAACCTGTCCGAAATTGTTTGCCGGGCAATGGCGGTGAAGATAAAGGTGATCGAAGCCGATCCATTTGAAAGCGGGCTGCGAGCCGCCCTTAACCTGGGCCACACGATTGGACATGCGTTGGAAACCGTCAGCGGGTACCGGCTACGACATGGCGAAGCGGTTGCCATCGGGATAGTGGCCGAAGCTCGCTTGGCGGAACGGTTAGGAATTGCTGCCACAGGCTTGTCCGAAACAATTGCTGACACTTTATTGAAACTGGGCCTGCCTGTCAAAGTACCGCCCAACCTGTCAAGAGAAGATATCATGCATACCATGCGGTTCGATAAAAAAATGAACTCAGGGGCGATCCACTTTTCCTTGCCAGTGAGAGTTGGTGAGGTGCGGGTAGGGGTGGAAGTAGAAAACCTAGATTTAGCTTTTATGGAGGTGTGAGTTGACAGCCATACTTGTCTTAAATGGCCCAAATTTGAATTTGCTTGGCAAGCGCGAGTCGGAAATATATGGAAATCTGAACTTGGAGGAGATTAACAGCCGGCTGGTGACGCTAGGCCGGGATCTCAATATCGAAATACGCAGTAACCAATCTAACCATGAAGGGGTACTGATCGATAGTTTGCACGAGGCACGAACATGGGCGCAGGGCGTCATTCTGAATGCTGGTGGATATACCCACACTTCGGTTGCTTTACGGGATGCCATCACAGCCATCGGCATACCGGTTGTGGAGGTGCACCTGTCGAATGTCGACGCACGGGAAGAGTTCAGGCACACTTCGCTCATTTCGGCTGTTTGTATAGGGAAGGTGACCGGATTTGGCTGGCGGTCCTACACACTGGCGCTACAGGGGCTGGCCGAGATATTGGCGAAAAAAAAAGACTGAAGGCTTTCTGATTGTCAATCCGGGTAGATTTTCCAGCCCAACAAGGCCGGGTCAACGTTATTGATCATCTCCGGGGGAATATCAATCAGCAATGAATTGCATTCGGCCAGGAGAATGCCAGCTTCATCGTATATTCCTGCCCAACTTTCAGCCAAGCGCCCTTTGGTCTTGCCGGCTTTTCCAACGATACGCAGCGGCTTACCTATGGGCACATTCTTGCGGTATTTTACTTCCAGTTTGGCAGTATACATGAAGCGCGGCTGAGAGGGATCGCCCATGTGGGCGCGTCCGCTGATTTCGTCCAGGATGGTGGCAACAATGCCTCCATGCAAAATTCCAGGATAGCTCTGATAATGGTCAGGGGCGGTGTAGTTTGTCTCGATCAGGCCTTGTTCAACCTCGTAAATTTTCAAGTGGAGCCCGACTGGATTTTCCAGCCCACAGATAAAGCACATACGAGAATTGGGTTGTTTTTTCACTATTCGGGTTTCCTTACGGTTGGTTCTTTGGGACCGAGAAGAATCGCAAGCTGCTTTAATTCTGAAGTGTGAACCAAGGCCAATATCTCGTCGGCAGGCTGCAAGACGGTATCGCCATGCGGGATAAACAGCTTGTTCTTGCGGATAATAGCGACGAGAACGCATTCCTCAGGGATTTTAAGGTCACGGAGGTTTTTATTTACCGAAAGCGAAAGCGGGTGGACTTTTTCTTCGATCAGTGAATACTCACCCTTGCGCAGCTTAAGCAGGGTCATCATATCGCCAAGGGACATTTCCTCGGCCACAAGTCGTGCCAATATATCCGCCTGGTTGAGAGCCACATCAACACCCATCTCCGGCGTGAACAGCCAAGCGTTCTTTGGATTATTGAGACGGGCAATAACACGCGGCACATTAAATTCAAATCGCGCCAGAGATGTTACCACCAGATTGGTTTCATCGGACCCGGTCACTGCGGCCAGAACATTGGCTTTGAGCACGCCAGCATTTTCAAGGACCTGTGGTGAACTTCCATCACCAACAAGGATCGATTCTGGCGGGATTTCCCCCTCCATTTTTTCCAAAACCAAAGGGCGTTCTTCAACGACTTTGACGTTATGCCCGGCTTCCAGGAGCAGTTTTGCCAGATAGGAACCGGTATTGCCACCACCGACGATAATTACAAACATACTTACCTCCTTCCCAAGCCAAGCATTTCTTCGAGGCGGTCCATTGCAGAAGATAAGACAACAAGATTGATCAGATCCCCTTCCTGGAATTCTGTCCCGACAATTGGGATAAAGGCCTGTTCGTTCCGTGTAATGGAAATGACCATGACTTCACCGTGAACATTCAGTTGATGCACAATCCTGCCAAATAAATGGGGAGGTGCTTCCAGGTGGACGAGCGAAACTTCCCCGCGGCCAAAAGTTTCACGAACATCCATGTCAGTATGCGTCAGTTCCTGGTAGATCCTCTCCGCGGCCCAATTGGTAGCGGAGACAGTCGTCAACCCCAGGCGCTGATAAATTTCTGCCCTGAGTGGATCATAAAGGCGTGCAACCACGCGTGGCACATGGAAGATGTTTCGGGCGATACGCGCTGCGACGATATTGGCATTGTCGGATGTGCTGGAGGCTACAAAGGCCTCGGCCTGCTCGATACCGGCCTGGATCAGAACTTTCCGGTCAAAGCCGACGCCTTTTATGACCCGCCCTTTAAAGGCCGGGTCGATGCGCGTGCCGGCGATAGATTCATGGTCAATAATAGTGACATCATGGTGCTGGTCGGCAAGAAGCTTGCTGACCTGCGACCCGATCCTTCCGAAACCCATGACAATGACTTTCATAATTGATGCCTCCTCTCAGCGAGAATCAGAAAGTTGACTTGCGTGCGTTCTTTCTTTCCTGCGGACCAACGCTTTTCGGAACCATTCCAAGATATACAGGATCAACGAAAAGAGTACAAGAATTGGCCAAAAGATCGCCGGAAATACCTGATTATCAAAGGCTTTTGCCAGGAAGGGAATGTAAACCATGCCTCCAATCATAAGCAAAGCCAGTACAATACCGAACAGTAATACTTTATTACTACCCCAGCCCATCTGGGTATTGTGTTCTTTGGATGTCCGGCAAGCAAATGCATTTCCAATTTGAACGAGGACCACGCCAGCCAGGAAAACAGTCTTGGCGACCACATTTATGTCTCCGGGGATACCCAATAATTTAGGCCAATTAATACCATTCAGGAAGGGTTGGTTAAGCAGATTGGCATTTCCAGAAAAAAGATAAGTGCAGAGAAAGCCCAGATAGCATAACCCAGCCTCGAGAAGCCCCAGCCAAAGGAAGGATCTTGTAAGCAAGCCTTTGTCCAGGAGCGGCTGGGAACGGCGCGGTGGATATTTCATGATATTTGGCTCGGGTTTTTCACTACCAAGCGCCAGCGCAGGGAGAATGTCAGTGCCCATGTCAATCGCCAGAATTTGACGGATTGTCAGCGCCGGTGGAATACCAATCGCCGAAGTCAAGAGAAATGGGAGAACTTCCGAGACATTGCTGGAGAAAATATAGGTAATAAACTTGCGGATATTATCAAAAATGGCGCGGCCTTCTTCGATGGCGGCTGCAATGGATCCAAAATTATCGTTGGTAAGTATTATATCGGCCGCTTCTTTGGCTACATCCGTGCCAATAATCCCCATGGCAATCCCCACATCGGCTTTGCGCAGAGCGGGTGCGTCATTGACGCCATCTCCTGTCACCGCGACCACCTCTCCGCAGGCTTGATAAGCAGAAACCAAGCGCAGTTTATGGTCGGGGGCCATGCGAGCAAAAATGATTTCTTCATCCAAGAGTTTCCGCAGCTTAAGATCATCCAGCGTATCTAGTTCAGCACCGGTCAGAATGGTCGGATTAGGCGTGGTAACCATGCCAACGCGTCTGGCCAGCGATTCGGCAGTGAGACCATAATCGCCGGTAATCATTACAATGCGGATGCCTGCCTGACGACAGGTTTGAATAGCCTGCTCAACCTCAGGCCGTGGTGGATCCATCATAGCCATAAGACCTAGAAAAGTCAGATCCCGTTCGATTGTTTCAGGTGTATAAGCCCCGGAACGCGGTGGCAAATTGCGACGGGCTATGCCAAGCACCCGCAAGGCACGGCGCGAGTACTCATCGTTGGCAGTTAATATTTCTGTCCGGATGGCCTCACTAATCGGCCGTGATTCGCCATCAACCAGGATGCGGGAGCACAATTGCAATACTTCGCGCGGCGCGCCTTTTACAAAGGCAACTTCGCGGTCTATCTCCCGGTGGATGGTGGTCATGCGTTTTCGGCGAGCGTCAAATGGTATTTCATGAACGCGCGGCAAAAAAACTGCGACGGCGTTTTCGTCTATGTGATATTTCAGAGCTGCCACCTTGAGGGCTGCTTCGGTCTGGTCACCGAGACTGGTCCAATTGGGATGTTCCGGACCAGGAGGATTAATACGGGCATTATTGCAGGACAATGCTGCTTCCAACAGGCTTAGGAAGTCTTTTTCATAGGGAGTGTCTGCAGGGGATGGGATATATTGACCTTTCGGTTCATAGCCGACTCCTGTAACCTTGAGACGGCGGCGAGCCACCCATATTTCGCGGACGGTCATCTGGTTTTGAGTCAATGTCCCGCTTTTATCGGTGCAGATGACTGAAACGTTCCCCAATGTTTCGATCACGTTCAACCGTTTTGCCAAAACGCCGCGAGATGTCAGCCGCTGGACAGCCATTGCGAGGGAGAGTGTCAGGGTGGCAGACAAACCTTCGGGTATCACTGCGACCAAGGTACCAAGCGCAAGCAGGATAGCATTATTGTAATGCTGGCTAACATGCGGTTCGAACGTGGCAAGTGCCCAGACAGTTCCACCGATGATGACTGCGATCAATGTCACTCTGCGACTAAGGCGCCCGAGTTCTTTTTGAAACAAGGAGGGCTCATCTTGGACGGTCTGTGTCAATTGAGCGATTCGCCCAAACTGTGTTAACATCCCAGTGGCATAGACGATGGCTTTTCCCGTCCCGGACGCAACAGAAGTCCCGGCAAATATAACATTAGGGCGTTCAAGGTCACTGAGACCGGGGAGGATAGAGGCTTCGGCGGTTTTACGAGCAGCGACCGCTTCACCTGTTAATGATGCGTTATTGACCCGCAACCCGTATTCCTCGACGACGCGAGCGTCTGCCGGTATATTATCACATTCGGCCAGGATCAATAAGTCACCCGGAACTACGTCGCTGGCTTGGATATGCACATCCGTGCCATCGCGGATAATATGTGCGAAAGATGGAAGAAGATGTCTCAATTTTTCAATGGCTTGTTCAGCACGATGTTCCCGCCAATAGGAGAAAGCACTGTTAGCGATGCTTAAAAGCAGGATTATCAGGGCAAGAGTCCAGTCCCTCTGCCAAAGGCTGATTATGGCTGCAAGAAGCATAAGGAGGTTGAATGGGTGCCGAACCTGGCGAATAAATTTTTGCCATTCAGGCGGACGTGGTTGTTCTGAAAGTACATTATCTCCATAAAGCGACTTGCGCGACTCTGCCTCATTTTTAGACAAGCCTTTCGAAGATGTTTCCAGCGATTGGAAAACTTCCGGGACACGTAAAGAGTAAATTGGGGCAGAGCTCATAAGTTATGGGGAAGCGGGAGAAGTTCACATTTTGCGTGCAAGCACAAAAAATGTGGTTCTTCCATAAATTTCAGATAGATGCATATTCCAATTTTATTCACCGGATGCCTCGAAGGCATCTCCCAACATTTGGAGTTCGGTCATCAGGTGAGTACGTGTGGAATGGCTGAAACGGGTATCCTGGGCTATTTTCGCCTGTTCTTCAAGGGCTGCGCGCACCACAAAAGCCGGTACAAACATGATCCGTCCGGCGGGTATTATCACAAAATTATGTGTCTTAATAATCAGATCCTGATCATCGAAATAAGGGAGGCTCAAACTGAGACCCCTATTGAGACTTTGGGCTTTGGCGCGGTCCTGAATGGTGAGGATAATTTCCCTGGTTTGAAAGCGAGCCATAGCACGGCCCTGGTTGACCAACTGTCCGAGCATTCCATAGAGTTTCTTTTCGAATTCTTCATCGGCAACAATATAAGGAACCAATGAGCGGGCATCAAAAAGAATAGTCAGAAAACGTTGCATAGAAGCGACGTGCGCCTGAGCTTCCCCGATGGAATTTACAATCAATTTATCGTGACTATCGAAGGCGATCCATTGTGGCAGGAAGAAGCGACGTGCTTCCGGCACATAGGGTACCTGGAGAGTGCCACGACCTTCCTCTAACTGGCCTTCCTCAGCGATGGCGTCCGTACTGGAAGTAATGGCCGAATCCGGATCAGCGTTAACATCCCCACCTGGGATAGAAGGGATGTCGTCATCATCAGCGGGCAGGTAGGTTACACGCCGACCCGAAGGCAGCATATTGCGTACCATGGTATTGGCGGTCGCAAACCGAACCAATTCTGCGCTGACAGCGACAGCTTTGTCGCTCGACTTGTTCAATTCTGCAAAGCGCTGACGCAGGGTCTCGTGGACATTGCGCCGCGAGACAAGATCGCCAATTTTGCCAACTCTCTGTTCGCGGGTTGAGGGTGGAACAACAAGTGGCTCGGTCGTATTGGAAAGTGTTACGCGGTCCGGTAATGAAAAGCGCAGGTTGTACTGACGTTCAAAGAAAGCGTTAGCGACCTGGGTTGCTTGGGCTTCCACGAAACGCTGAACGATAGTAGGCTGGGCGTCGAAGAGAGCAGATTGCCGCTCATATTCCTCCCGCAAGTGGTCAGCAGCGGTTGCACTATTTTTTAATTGTGTTTTCTCGGCCATACGTTCATCCTCTCCAGAGACGCAAGTTGCAAATTATTATACGCTTCAGATGCTCAGCAAGCTTTGCCTGAAGAATTTTCAACTGCTTCAATTGTATAATACTTTTGCCCAGAAGTGGGAACGAAATGGCTTATATCGCGAAGGTATCGATCAATAGTTGGATACTTCCTCCAGCCGGGTAAAGGATGGGGCAGGTGGCACCATGGTTGATATATTCCTGTACACAGGCTCGGGCTTCGTCAGGCGTGCCAGAAGCCGTGACACTGGAGATCAAGTCATCCGACACAAAATGCTTGGCCTTATTAATCTGTTCCCTGGTAGCAGGCCAACCCAAAATTGACTGAATTTCGGCGATAACATCCGGCGAAACATTGCTGGCTTTGGCGATATGGGGTTGTTGAGCGAGATACTGACACAAGAGCATTTTGCTTTCATCAATGGCCTTGTCGTGATCCTCGTTAACCGAGCAGACGATCAACTGTGGACGGTCAATGTCTTCGAGGCGGCAGCCTGCTCTTTTTGCACCATTTGACAACAGTTCCAATGCCCGGTCATTGTATTCCAAGGGGACGCAGTAATTCAAGATAGCACCATCGGCGATCTCACCGGCCAATTCCATCATCTGATCACCGGTAGCACCGATCATAATTGGTATATTGCGCGGCTCGCGCCGCCCATGCACGACATCCAGCTCGATGCCATCAACATGGATGAACTCACCCTGGAAAGTTACCCGCTCCATGTTGAGCAGCTTCTTCATTACCGTGACAGTTTCCCGCATGGCAGTCAGCGGTTTCTTGCGGTCAATCCCGACTTGTCTTGCAAGCGGATCCCACCAAGCACCCATTCCACAGATGATCCGATTGGGAGCCAGGTCATCAAGGGTTAGAAAGGTGGAAGCAAGCAGGCCGATATTACGTGACCAGTTGTTGATAACAGCCGAACCCACCTTGATTCGATCAGTTACCGCGGCATAGGCAGCCATCGGGACTATGGCATCGCGAACCAGACGAGATTCGGCTTGCCAGACGGCTTCGAAACCACGGCTTTCTGCATACCGGACACAATCTAGTCCATCGCGCAAATCATGGGCATCCTGGAGATAAAGAGCAACGCGTTTCATATTCTATTATCCTTATAAAGATACGATTTGTGTTATTATAGTATATTAATTACAGTTTTTGAAAGAAAATTTTACAGCTCTCAAGGAATAGCCAGAGTTAGGGGAAAAACGGATAGGTTGGTTGGACTTTGCCCGGCCAAAACCCTCTTTTCTCTTGCCATATCGGTGCAATTCACAAACAATCAATTGTATTCAGGAATTAAAAGGGCGCACAAGTTATTCCTGTGCGCCCTTTTGATTCAGGAAGGTCGAATGATCTTAGAGTTCTTGCAGCCGCTGCCACATTTTCGGTGCGAGTTCGCGCGAGCGAGCTGCAAGACTATCTTCATCCATACTAATGATCTTTTTACCCTGCATCAAAATCTTCCCGCGGCAGACGGTTGTATCAACGACAGCATCCACCAGCCCAAAGATGAGGTGACCCAGGAAATTCGCCTCGCTGAGTGGGGTTGGCGGACAATAATCAAGGATCGCCAGATCAGCCGGGCGACCTTCGGCAATTTCGCCAAGGCGCAGGCCAAACTGCCGCTTTACGATTTCCGCGTTGTTTTGAAGGAGCATTTGCGGGGCCTCCATAAAAGCTACGCGTGGATCGCGGTTTGCCAGACGATGCAGGAGATAGGCACAGCGCATTTGGGCAAGCATGTCGGAACCCATGCCGTCGGTTCCAAGTCCGACGAGAATCCCCTTATTTAGCATTTTAAGAATTGGGGTGACTCCCACCGCGTTATTCATGTTCGATTCGGGGTTATGGACGACAATCGTCCCGGTCTTTGCCACGATATCCATCTCAGCCTCGTCAATGTGGACACAATGGACGAAAATGGATTTTTTGCCGGCTGCACCCATCTTTTGCAAACGATTCACGATGGTTGTATTGTATTTCTTGAGTGAATCTTCCCGGTCGGAGAGATCTTCTGCCACATGAATGTGGCACCCAACGTTACCATCTTTGGCAATGCCGACACATTTTTCCAGGGTCTCGTCAGAAAGGGTGAACGAAGCGTGCAAGCCCATCATAGCTGCAATTTGACCATCGCCCTGGCCAACCTTCTTGATGAAGCGTTCATTTTCGGCAATCCCACCGCCGATAACATTACGATCGGAGACCTCGTAGCAGAGCGAAGCGCGCAAGCCAGCCTGGCGGACGGCATTCTCAATGATGTCAAGGGAGCCATCCCGCATGGATGGGGAGGCATGGTGATCAATTACAGTGGTTGTGCCGTTGCGGATACAGTCAATCAATGGGAGCTGGGCCGAGAGCAGGATATCCTCTTCACCCAGCGCACGGTCCACCTTCCACCACAGTTTTTCGAGTATTTCGACGAAATTCTTCGCCGGTTCGCCAGGAATTGCCATGCCACGTGCCATGGTCGAGTAGAAGTGATGATGGGCACAAATGAATCCGGGCAGAATAATCTTTCCGGAACATTCAACAGATTTGGCTTCGGGGTAACGATGCTTCATTGCATCTGAATCGCCTAGCGCGACAACCATTTCTCCATCAGTTACAACAGTGGCGTTCCAGAGGACGCGATTCTTTTCCCCAAGCGTAACAACGATTCCATTTTCAAAACGAGTGGTCATGGTTCGTATCCTAATTCTCTTTCAACATCGAAAGTTCTTCAACATTACGGGCGCGCATTAGTATGGCTCCGGTGAAGCACTTCTTGGCGCAAATAGAGCAGCCAATGCAACGGGATGGGTCGGTGTGCGGGAGGCCTTGCCCATCAAGGGTGATGGCCAAGTATGGACAACGAGCGCAGTTACCGCAGGAAACGCAGTATTCAGGCCGGGCTTCGGAAATCTTTTTAACTGGCGTCAGTACCATGAAGTCTGTAACGGGGTGAGGCCAGGTGATGCCGATCAGTTCCTTCATCGAATGGATGCCGCGCTCTTGCATGAGGAATGACGTACCCGATTCGAGATCGTGGATGACACCATACCCTTGTTTCATGACGATGGTGCAGAATTGAACAGTCTTGACACCCAAAGCAAGAAAGTCCATGGCGGCTTTGTAATTCATCGGACCGCCGTTACCGGAAATCTCAATGCCTTCGGGCACAGCCTGCATCAACGTAAGGTACGAAATCGGTGTGACGCCTTCGCCACTCATTCCGACGATAACCCCTTCATCCCAGGCGTGACCCGGAGCCGGGCGAAAAGCCAGCGTGGGGAAGGAGTTAGCCAGGGTGATGCCAGCCTGCTTGTTTGGGTATTTATCCAGCACTATACGAATCGCGCGCAGGATAGGAACAATGGAAGTTACCGCCGCTGAAAGTTTGAATAGCTTGGGAATATCCGGATCACCGACTTGCATGACCCAGTCAATGATCTTGGCGGTGAGGGCAGCATTCTGAGAGACAATATCGCCTTCGGTGCCGTCGCCACCTTGCGGGCAAGAAAGTGAATATTCGATACCCATAGCACCGGCTGATTCCAGTTTCTTCGTATTGGATTGCCAGCCAGCGGCATCGGAGGCATCCTTGCCGGAAACAGGGCCGCCAGTGGAGGCCATGGTCAAACGGTCGGGCCATTGCTTTACCAGTTGCTCCACTTCGCGGCAGACACGGTCCAAGGGATGGCCTGAAACGTTATCCGCATTGGCATAGGTGTATTGGTTGAATGTAAACATGTATTCACCGGGGATGTGAATGGGCACGTTGTCGAAGGCTGTCTTCATCACACCGCCGGCCCAGCCAGCCTGGTATGCTATGGTCATCTGATCCAACCCGTCACTGGACGGGGATGCAGAGAGCAGGTAAGGGGAAATGATCTTGCGCCCGAAGAATTCAGTTTCCAGAGAAACTGGCACCGGGTTGAACCCGGGCAGGGCATAATAGGATTTATTAATCTTTTTGATTTCCGGCTTAGCCTTCTTTTGGATCCATGCATCAATTTCCAAAGCAGCATCCTTGCCAGAGGCGGTAGCTTCGACGACGGTCTTTGGGCCAGTCAGGAAATCTCCAGCATAGAACAGACCCTCGATCTGCTCGCCACGCGGAAGTGTGGGACGCATGCCGATGGCGATAATCACTGCGCTGAAACCGGTGCGCTTCCCATTTGTTCCGGCGATATCGCGGACATTTGCCGGGCTGAAAGGTTTCCCCTCAGGGAGTTCCAGTTTTATGGTTTCCAGGCCGGAGATTTTTCCGCCTGAGGCCAGGATTTTACTGACCCGGATGCGCCCATTAACTTCGATATCAAAGTCGAGAAGGTCTTTGCGTTCCTTAGATGTGAGCGGCATTTCAGCCAGTTTTTCGAGCATAAAGAGTTCGACATGGGTAGCACCATATTTCCGGGCAGTGACGGCGCAATCCAATGCTGTCGCGCCGCCGCCAATAACGGCCACACGCCCTTCGAAATGATGGGAAGATGGATTTGATAACAAGTCCACCATCCTGGTAGCCAGATGTTCGTTTTCGATGCCGAGGTCAATGGGTTTCCACAGCCCAGCGGCAACGCAGACAGCATCGTAGCCTTGCTTGAACAGGGATTTTGGATCTTCCACTTTTGTCCCTGTTTTTGCATTAATATTCCCAAGCGAAAGAAGGAATTTAATATCAGATTCGACCACTTTCCTGTCCAGCCGGTGATCAGGGATAAAGTTTGCCATTCCGCCCAGACGATCCAGGCTGTCAAAAATGTCAACCAGGTAGCCCATTTGACCAAGCGCAGCGGCCGCGCCCAGACCTGCCGGGCCGCCGCCTACAACCGCTACCTTCCCACCGTTTGCCTTAGGCTTCGAGAATTCCGGGATGCCACCCTGGCTCTTGGCCATTTCAACTATAGTAGCCTGCACAAGAGGAATATTGATCGGGCCATCGAATTTTTTATGCGTGCAGGCTGCCATGCAAAGCGTATCCGGGCAGACCATACCGCAAATGCCTCCCAAGGGGTTGGCATGCATGATCTCGCCGGCCGATCGCCGGAAATCGGACGGGTTGCCCACCCGGGCAGCCATGATGAAATCGGCTGGGGAGCAATTGACTGGGCAGGCTTCCCGGCACGGTTTCTCCTCGCAAAACTCACATCGAAGCAATTCCGTCTGTAGTTGCGCGGGGGTCATGAAGAGTGAGGAGATATGTTCTTTTTGCATTGGGCACCTCTATAAAATGGATTGTCTGACAACTGGACTATATTATAGCATTTAATAATAAAGAGGCACACTCGCGCGTACCCTATTCCAAATTCAATCCTTTCAAGCCTCCGACCTTTTCCAGGTCATCTGGCAGATCCAGGTCGAGCCCAATCCTTTCCGAGTTCACCACCACCAGCTTTCCACCTGCTTCGTTTGTGCGCTGACAATGGCGCTGGAATGAACCCGGTCCATAACCATATTCGATTAATCCGGCTGGATTGATAAACAGTCCATTCGTACCGTCAAGTCGCCGGTCAGGGGCAATAACTACGACTGGTGGGGTCATTCCCTGACTTAGAAGGGATTCCAGGTCGGAAGGTTCGACCAGTGGAAGATCAGCAGGCAGAATAAGCACGGCGCGTGCTCCCTGCGCCTGGGCGACTATGGTAGCGCGCTTGAGAGCTGTATTAAATTGGGGCGCTCCATCCTCCATTACTGTGCGCCCACCCATGCTGCGGGTAAGGGCAAGGGCCGCAGGGTCACGGCTGACTACCAGAGTATGTTCGATGCCAGATATTTTATTCAGGACGGTTAGGGTATGTTCGAGCAAGTAGCGATTGAGAGATGTACGCTGCTCTTCCGAAAGTAAACCTGCCAAGCGCGATTTTCCGCGACGCAAAGGTTTTACGGGAACAATGGCCCAGATGGTCATATAATCAAGTTTAGCACATCTTGAGCCAAACGACGCCGGTCATCCCGGTTTTTCATTAGAGTTCGGGTTATTTTTGTTGGAATTGTAAATTCTTTCGCTATGGGCTCATCAACAATATCCAGAATGAATCCGGATAATAAATCTTCGTAGTGACGCGCAACGGCGAGAGCCGAGGGACAAATACCCAATTCGGTGTACATTTTAGCGGCGGGGCCCTTAACGGTCTGGCCACCAATAATGGGAGAAACCGCAAGAACGGTTTTTTTTGCCAGGGCGGACCTGAGTCCAACCAGAGCCAAAATTGGATCTATGCTGACCCAAGGATTGGATGGACAGATAACAACACCATCTGCTTCGACAATGGATTTCAATACTCCTGGAGCGGGTCGGGCGGACTCAATCCCAACGAACCGGAAACCCTTGACCTTTGGCTCACAATTCCTATGGACAAAGTATTCCTGGAAAGGTAATTCTCCACTATCAATGGTATCGACCATGGTACGAACTGACTGGTTACTCATCGGCAGAACCAGGTGCTGCACGCCCCAAACCCGACAAAATTGCATGGTAATCTGACTGAGTGATTGACCTTCCTGCAGGCGGCGTGTGCGTTCAAGGTGAGTAGCTAGGTCTTTGTCGCCAATTTGGAACCATGCCGGACCACCGAGCTTTTGGATATTTTCCAATGCCTGGAATGTTTCCGCCTGCCGGCCCCAACCGGATTTGGGGTTCGCCAGCCCAGCGAGCGTGTAACAAACGGTGTCAAGGTCAGGGGAGATGGAAAGGCCCAGGTGCTCAAAATCGTCGCCTGTGTTGACTACTACAGTCAGGTCATCAGAGGGGAGCAATTGGGCAAGTCCATCTGCCAATTTTGCGCCTCCAACTCCGCCTGCCAATGCCACAATTTTCATATGAACCTGGTTATTTCCTGAAAAGAATTCCTTTGCGGCATTTCAGGGGTTTCGTCGGGATATCCGAGAAATAGCATTCCCTGGGGTTCCCATTCCTGGGCCAATCCCAAGGCGAGACGAGTCTCATCAGGCGCGTAGAGTGGCCAACAGATCCAAGTACCGCCCAATCCCTCAGCGTGGGCAGCCAACAGCAATTGCAGACCAGCCAAAGCCACTGATTGTGTACCCATCAAGGCTTCTCTTTGCCGGAGAAGCGAATCTGGCTGCGGCTTGACCTGAGTCGTATCCCGGCAGAGAATAATAATGACCGGCGCCTCACCGGCTCGACGAACCGTTCGGTTGACGCGTGCCTGTATGTCTGTTTCAGGAACGCCATCGACAACCATATCCTGCCGATACCTGGCTGTGAGGGCTTCTGCCAGACGCTCCTTCGCTGCAGCGCTTGTGAGTACTGCGAAACGCCAAGGTTGCAGATTATGCGCAGAGGGAGCGTAAATTGCAGTTTCCAGAATTCGTTGGATGCAATCAATAGGCACCGTGTCCGGTTTGAAGTGGCGGATAGAACGTCTCGAGCGCAGGAAAGCATGCAGATCGTCTTTTATCATCAAAAATTATCCATGCGGATCAACCTTTTCAGGGATGATTTTGTAAATGACCCGTATTACGCCTGGCTGGTGGTGTTGGTATTTGAAATTGCCGGTATATTTGCCGGCCAATGCGTCAATATGTGCATCAGCGCCTTCTTCGGTAATTTCCACCACCCGTCCGCGCACCTGTAAATAGCGATAAGGATCGGTTGGATCCTGAACGCAGAGGGTTACCACCGGGCGGCTGCGCATGTTCTTATCTTTCACACGCCCTTTGGCAGAATTTACCAGAAAGTAATCGCCTTTGGTATTAAACCAGACCGGGGTAACCTGCGGAGAGCCGTCGGGCATCAAGGTTCCCAAATAGACGAAAGCACGTTTTTCATCTTTAAGTAAATCAAGGTGGGATTCGGGAATCATATACATATGTTGTCTCCTAATTCATTTCTTACTTGAAAATAGCTGTTAGTTGAGGAAATACCTGTCGTTCCAAATTCTCAAAAAGACGTTGAATGACGCATAGCCATCATATCAAAGCCCAAAGGGATATCTGACTGTTACGGGGGGTTGATCTCCCCCTTGCGTGACCAGAATCAGGTTATCAATCTGGATATTGAGGTCAAAGGATTGGAAAGCCATGAATTGCATGACACAATCCAAGTTAGCCGGAGTGATATCATTATAGGCCAATGTAATATGCGGAACCCAATGACCGGGCGAAAAGTAGAGAACTGGATGAAAGGCAATCCCGTTCATTTGTTCCCACAGCAGCGAATGGAAACGCATTAATTGTTCATCTTTGACAATAGTAATGTACAGAATGGGATGTGCGCCGGTGAAGAGGCCAAGCCCGGCAGTGTGAATGATAAATGGCGTTGCCTGGCTGGCCAACGCATGCAAAGCGGCCTCTAGCCGGGGAAAGACATAGTTCTCGGTGACCTGCCATGTTAAATGTGGGAAGGGTGTGGTCTTAACTCCAACCAAGCCACAGCGCGCTTCCAATTCCTGCCACAGGGTTTCCACCCGGGAAGTAGCGGGTTTATCGAGTAAGGAGGCGATGCCGTTCATTCTTTTTATCGGAATAAATCCTGCTTTTTTGGCCGGAGCAATTCCTTTAAAGAGCCTTCACGAAGCGGGTAGGGGAAACCGCGGACATGGACGGCAGGAGTTCCTTCGGCAGCTTCCCCCATCACGAGCGAAGCAGCGGCGGCCAGTTCATCTGCTGCAGCAACGATAGTGATCTTCAGCCTGTAACCAAACAAATCCTTCCAACCGCGTTTATCCACCAGGCCAGGCAGGCCGGAAATGCCAATGGCTGTACCAATAGTGCCCAATCTCCAGGCACGCCCATGCGAATCAATGATCATGACACCCAGGCGGTTTCCAGTGGCTATTTTTATTCTTCGGCGAATATCAAGTGCAGACTGATCGGGATTTTCAGGTAATAGCAGGACCCAATCTTCCGGGTTCCCATCCTCTCCCATGACATTGGAGTGGTCTATGCCGGCACTGGCGCATACGAATCCCAGGCGATGTTCAACAATGATCGTGCCCGGGCGAACGCGCAAGACTGAACGGCTTTCACGGAGGATTAGCTCCACCAGACGCGGGTCCTTTTCACTGCGTGCAGCCAACTCAAGGGCTTCTTTCGATGGAGTGACCGTTGTAAGGTTGACCAAGCGGTTTTCGGCTTTAGAGACGATTTTTTGGGCAAGTACCAGGATATCGCCATCTTCCGGAGAGATTTTGGCGGTCTGCAAAGAAGCAAGAAGAATTTCTGCAAGGTCGTCACCAGGGTGGATAAGAGGAATTTTAGGAAGAGGAGTGAAGGTGAGAGGCATATGTGATTGAGGAATGTTGCTGGATCATTGGGAAGAAACGAGCTTCTTGTAGGATGGATGACAACCGGGTACGAAGGAAATCGTGAGTAGTTATTATAACGCGATGTACATGTTTACAATTCGCTGCGTATTCCTGTTATTTTAATTCCGGCATTGGTGGAGCCAGATTGACGATTGATGTGGATCAACACACTGGTGAGCCCTTCGATCACCACCGAGTTCTCGATCGGCCCGGCATCCCAGCCAGTAAGTCCGGCTGCAAGAACCAATTTAAGAGTTTCAATGCGGGCTTCCTTGCTGGTTCCAGTAACAAGCACATCGCAATCGATTGGTTCAGCGTGCATAAGAAGTTCATGGGATATGTTCTGGAAACCAGAGGTCACCTGTACTTTTTCACCGAGAATCTCACAGGCCTCCTGTGCGGCGCTACCGGCGGGGGGCATCTGCACCTTGGTTACCTTAGGAGTAGCCAGTGGAACGGTCACATCCACCAGCATTTTTCCTCGCAGAGCCTCTCTAACACCTTCAAGGGTTTCACGGTGGGCAGAATATGGAACGGTCAATACCACGATATCGGCTGCCTGGGCTGCTTTGATGTTGGTGGTTCCCTCAACAGACGCTTTCCCACCGAGCAGGCCAAGGATTTCCAGCGCAATAGCGTTGGCCTTTTCGGTGTTACGAGAGCCAATCAGGATTCGATATCCAGCTTTTGCCCAACGATATGCCAGACCTTTGCCCTCTTTTCCGGTACCACCAAGAACTGCGATAGTTGATAAAGCAGGAGATGTGCTCATATGAATATTTTGAATATCCTTCCTGGATCTTAATGGCCTTTTCCCATTTCAGCCCAATCCAAACTGGATTGGGTCTGGAACTTCCACGCCCGTGGAAGCCATTTCTGAAAAAATCCGAAATACTGCTTCACGCAATTCCGGTTCTCCTCCATACATGGCCTGATATAGCGCGCCAAAGACACCTTCCATAGGCATTATGCGCAGATATGCCAAAGAGGCCAGTCGTTCCTCCGGATCGTCCGATTTAAGAGCCAAGAGCAGCAAGTCAGTGGGAGGCTTATCAGGCGAGATGCCCTCGCCTTTTTTTCCGGCGAAGGTGATCAACCAGGGCGATTCCGACGGTGGTGGAAGCCGTTTGGGAACGTGCGGATTTGGTTTCTGGCGTTCTTCAAGCACCTCCTGAGCGGAATTGCGAACAATCCATTGGTCGTCTTCGGTCTGTAATTTATTGAGCAATTCTTCAGCCCATGGTTCATAAATGCGACCCAGGCCGTAAGCCGCCGCACGGCGGACGTTCAGATCTTCTTTCATCACGGCACCTTCCCTGAGCATTCTATAACCTTCGCCGGGGTGATTCGCCAGAGCTTCAGCCGCGGAACGACGCAAGATTTCATCACCATGCAAGAGGGCATTGGCTATAACATCCATTGCATCCGTTGTCCCGATAGCGGAGAGCGCCAGACAGGCAGCACGGCGAACGTTTGAATTGGAGTTGCTTAACAATGGAGCAAGCAGTGCGATCGATTTTCCGTCGTGAAGTGCACCAGCACCGAGGGCGGCTAGTTGCAAAAGATCGTCGTCGTGTTTCATGAGAAGCTGTCGAAATAAGACCCCAGATCCTGCGTTCCCGCTTTGAACGATGGCCGCCAATGCCTGTCCACGCAGACCCAAGGGTTGTCCGGTTCGTTGTAGCAGGTCAGCAAGTCTTGCCATTACCTCTCCACTCCATGGGATTCGCGCTGGAGCGTCACGCAGCCAGCGGGCAGGTACTAGAAGATTACGCGAAAGCGGCCGATCTGATTGGGCCAGGAGTGCGTTGGTTAGCGGTGTTGCATCTCCCTGGGCAGCCAAAAAGTGCATGGCCAAATATTTACCGATCCAAGGTGGTTGTTGTAGAATGGCATCCGTGTAATTTGCCAATGATCTTCCTGCCAGATAACCGCCAAAGATGGGATGAATAAAGCGCATGCGATTGTTGCGATGGGCGGTTAGGAGCCCATTCTCGACCATTTTGGAAATTAACCCGAGTGATGGGGCGTTTTGATTACTCGATTTGGCAGGCTGCTTAATCTTCTTTTCGTCCCCATCGGCACTCTCAACAGTTTGAGGTTCATTTGGCTCGAAAGATTTCAGCCATTTTCTGGCTTCGCGCGGATCAAAGATTGGGGTGGCAGCAAGGTTGATTTGCATGGCCAGCGATTCAAGCGCCTCGCGCGGCGTATTTGCTGGTGTGATACGCCTTACATGTGTCTCCAGAGCGTCAATTGGAAGAGGACCGCGCAAATCCCCGGCAAAAGCTCCCCATGTTTTGAGAGTTATTTCCAACGGGGTCAAAGTGCCGGAATCGGCGTTAAGCCAGCCATTGAGGATGAGCGGTTCGACCGGTTCGCAGGTTTGTGCCCAAGGTTCGTTTGCCACATGACGCTCCCACAATTCACCCCATTTCTCGAGGAATTTTGCTCTTTGTCCAGAATTCCAGGCAGTCAATGCAAATGGAATGAAATTTAGTGAGACCAATCCATCCAAATAATCGCAAGAGGCGGTGGTAATCATGCGAGTTTTGGGGTATGCACGCTTAATGGTGCGGATGAATTCAACCGCATCCTTCAAACCATCCGGTGTTAACTCGTCGGTCCCATCCAAAAGCAGCAAGGCGCGCCCCTCAGAGAAGACACGGCGGATAAAGTCCGGGATGCGCGGCAGATCGAAAACGGAGACTTTCTCGGCAACCAAATCAATCAATGGATTGAGCGGGTTGTCCTTGTTTACCGGCAGATCGAGGTCGGCAACATGGATCAAGAAAGGCAGTGTTTCCGGGGCCAGTCCAGGTTCGGGATCCCGGCGGGCAAGACTGGAGGCAAGGCTAGCAAGAGCGACTGTTTTACCCATGCCGGTTTGTCCAACCAGTACGATATCCGAATTTCCAGATAAAGCCTCTGCGATCGTAATTGTGGGAGCTTTGTAAATGGCCGCCAATTCCGGCCAGGCGGGAAGGTATGGAACAGTTGTCTCAACGATATCCTCAATATATAGATAATCGCCTGGTTCCACACGATGAGGAGGTGCAAGCAGCTGAGATGGCACAAGGATTTCATCCAACGAGAAAAGTGGAGCGGCAAGGTGCAATCCTTGGGCATGATACAAGACGCTTTGCCGGTAACGTTCCTCAACAGCATTGAAAGCATGAGCCTTTGCTTTCTTCCCAGCTTGCTTGAGTTGTGCATTTGCGCGAATCTGCTTAAAAGCCGGGCGCAGCATGGAAATGACCCACCATACGAGAGATGAGAGAACCACGCCCAACAAGAAAGAGAAATTGTCAAGATTTGGGAAGCGGAAGCGCATACGCCACCTGAGGAGAAGTCAACTTCCGTAAAGGATACGGCCGCAAGAAGGGCAGAGGGTCATTTGACCGGAGGAACGGGCGGATTGTATCTGAGCCAGGCTAAGGGTGGAACCGCAAGCTCCACAGGATTTATCTCCAATTACTGCCACAGCGATACCACGACGCTGCTGGCGCAGTTGATCGTAAAGGGCCAATTCAGTTGGCGGGATGGCTCCTGCAACGGCATTTCGCTCAACGAAAAACCTTTCCAGATCAGTTTTAAGTGTTGCTTGCTCCAAGTGCAAGCCCTTATTCTTTTCAGCCTGTTCAGCTTGACCTGCCAATAATCTCGCCTGTGCAGACTCCAAGTCTGCTGTTGCTGTTTCACATGCAATCATGGCTTCTATCTGATGGTCTTCCAGAACAACCAGATGTCGCTTTAATGAGGCAACATCGTTTTGAAGATCCTGCAATTCTTTCGGACTATGAGTTTTTTCCCCATACAGGCTGGATTGGGTCTGCTCAATCTTGATATGCTGGCTCTGTACTTCCCCCTCAGCTTGCTTTAACGCCTGCTCAGCAGCTTTATAACGAGCTTCGATTGCACCCACTTGCTCGTTCAATTGACGCATTTCAACGTCATTGTCCAATATCTCCTGAATAGAATGTAAACGAGCCTGAAGACGGTCAATCTGAATGTCAATTTGCTGGAGACGATAGAGGCTCAATGTCTGGTTCATAGCATCATTATATACTGATTACGGATTTTCCAAGAAGATTTCGGGTGAAAAAGCCCGCCATGGAAAAATGGCGGGCTTAGGTTCATTGCGATGGCAAGTTGAAGTAATTGTAAATGGCACGCGAAAGTTCGGCATACATGGGCGAGACCTGCGACCAATCTCCTCCACCCGGGTTGTAAACATATATTGTTAATACGAAGTTGCCTCCAGGTGTGTATACGATTCCGGCATCGCTGTACTGGGTCAGGTTTATATCCCAGCCATGTTTGTGAGCTACGATTGTTCCTTCCGGAACACCCCCCTGAATCAGCGCCCCAAGTTTATCCTCTTGCAGGTATTGTATCATCTGCTGACAGGCTGCCTGGTTAATTTGGCCAGGGAAAACTGCAACAAGGGAACTGCCACCGTTCTGCGAGCATAGATAGATATCTTCGAGCAACATGCCCATATCGGACGGAGTTGTCTGACTGTACGTGTCCGGGTCGGTATTTATATCTGTTCGTTGATTGGCAGGTGTGTTATAAAACTTTAGAACGCCTGCTCCTGGATAGAAATATCCATTAATGAAGGTGTTTTCCAGGCCCAATGCTTGCATGGTTTCCGTGACGACCAGCGGACCACGAGTCTTATCCAATGACTCCATCAAGGAATCGGCAGCGTCATTGTTCGATAGGGCGATCATATCTTTTAATTCAGTCCCAAGCTGGTCGTCAATCTTACTACTGAAGTGACGAAATACGGAAACCATTATGGGAATTTTTATAGTGCTGGAAGCAGTAAAGGCGATGTCGGGGGTAACAGAAATATTCTGCCCGGATTGATAGGCGAATTGCAATTCATCAGAGGTCTGCAGGTCAAGGAAATAGAGATCCACTATTCCTGTAAATCCGCTCTGGTCTATAATCTGCTTGAGCAGAATTTGCAGGGTATCCAGAGTTGGCCTTCCTGCGGCCGTTTGTTGGGAGGAGAGAAGTATCACCCGTTGATTGGGAGATTCCAAAGCGCTCCCGATCAAATCAACTGCCCGGTCAATATCGAGAGTCTGACCCGGCTTGCCCGGTGTAAAATTGACCGTGCCAGGAATAGGTTGCGCTGGAACCGGCGCCTGGTCGTAACGGGCGGATATTTCAGTTTGCAGGTAGATGCGAAGCCGGTCTGATGAATACGTAGCCACTAATGGAATCTGGCTGGCTAGAGATGGGCGATTCCACAAATAATCCCAGTATCCACCCCAGAAAGATGCGCCAGTTCGTTGTAAATCTGCCGCGGCTAACATACTTTCCGTGTTTAATTGAAAACCGATCAGACCTGGATCAAGGTCGATAACAGCGTTATTGTAGTGGATTTCGATGGGTACCGAATAGACCTGCAGAAGCCTTTGGGCTGCAGATTGTGAGTCTAGCCCACCGACAGGTACGCCACCGATAGTCATATCTGGTGGATAATTCGAACGGGACACACTATACTGAACCAACTGGTAAACGATAAATATAGCTGCCACCAGGATAAAAATTAAGGAAACCCCGCGTAAGAAAAGAGAAGAACCGCGCAGTCTCACAACACCTCCAAACCAAATAAAATATTTATATTTATCATATATGCCGGGTAAAAAGTATAACACACTCACCAAAGACAGAGATGTTTGAATTATATAGTCACTTTTTGTGGTAAAACATAGGCATGGACAAAGATTCTATTGCCCTGGTTACTGGAGCTGCGCATCGTTTAGGCCGTATCTTTGCATTGACATTGGCGCAAAATGGGTATGCAATCTTATTGCATTATCATCGTTCTGCTGAAGCGGCCATCAACACAGCGGCAGAAATCCGAGCTCTGGGTGCTCGGGTTTATCCGGTGGAGGCTGATCTGACTGATTCAGAACAGATCCAAGCTTTGTTCTCCAAAATAGACTCACTGAATCTTCCAATGAAAGTTTTAATTAATTCTGCTGCCAGCATGAAACATGAAAACCTGCGAAGTGTCTCAGCTGAGGATTGGGATTCCGCACTCAATTTGAATCTGCGAGCTCCGTTCCTTATATCGCAGAGAGCCGCCGAACGGATGAAGGAAGGCGGCGTCATTGTGAATGTTACCGATGCTGGAGTGTGGAAAACCTGGACCGGTTTCCCAGCCTATCTGGTTAGCAAATCCGGATTGGAAATGCTAACACGTCTCCAAGCCAAAGCATACGCACCTAATATACGTGTTAATGCCATCGCGCCTGGTCTGGTGTTACCCTCCAGCGACACAAAGGATGAGGAATGGGAAAAACTAATCAGCCATCTCCCGTTAAAACACCCTGCCTCGAATGATGAACTCGCCAGCGCGCTTGAATTTTTGCTACATAACCAGTCAATTACCGGGCAGACGATATTTGTGGATGGTGGATATTCGTTGACTTGATATTCTGTTTTTATCTCAAAAGCTCTTATGTTAAATTATCGGATGGCTATCAAATTGGCACGGCCGCTGCAACTACTGCTGTCTGCTTTGACCTATGGCCTCGGGGCGGGGATTTCCCGATATCTTGGGCATCCGGTTCATGCCGCAGCTTTCGGATTAGGATTACTGGCGATATTGGCGATCGAAGTGGCAGCTTTTTGTTTGGTGGAATACTTTCGTCTACCCTTAACCCCTTTGGCCGAGGAAGAGAGCCCTCGTCATCGAGAAGCGCTCCGGATCAGCCTATTCCAGTCAGCAGCGGCCCTCTTGATTTTAGCTGGAGCGACCATCGTAACCCTGCTGCTTGCCCGTTTGATGCCCGTGCTAGCCGGAATTCTGATGGGATTGATTGTCGTTTTCTTTATTGCATACGCTGTTCCTCCCATGCAACTTGCTGAGACCGGGTATGGCGAACTAGCCATGGCAATCGGGTTGGGCACCCTTTTCCCGGCTTTGGCGTTCCTGCTTCAGTATGGAGAGTTCCATCGGCTGCTGACATTTGCAACGTTCCCGCTAACATTGCTAGCTCTGGCATATTTACTGGTGAATGATTTTCCGGCCTTTGCAACCGATCTGAAGTATGAACGTCATACATTGCTGACCCGGTTGACCTGGCAACACGCTATTCCCATCCATCATTTGTTGGTTTTGGTTTCATTTCTTTTCTTCGCGACCGCACCCTTGCTGGGTTTCCCCTGGGGATTGGTCTGGCCGGTTTTCCTGGCGCTGCCCTTCGCAGTAATCCAGATTATATGGCTCCAGCGTATCGCTTTGGGTGGTCGTACGGTTTGGAAGCTTTTGACAGGTCTGGCGCTTGCGACTTTTGGCCTGGCGGCTTATTTATTAGGGTTTACCTTTTGGATAAGATAGATATGGTAAGATTTCCTCCCGCCTTGAAAATGTTAACGATATAATTAAGAAGGCATATTATTTGGGAGAATTGAAATGACGATCGCACTTATAATTGATGATAACAAACAGACCACCGAAGCACTGATGCAGATGTTGAAGATTTGGGACATATCCGCCCGCCCAGCTTACGGTCCAAGCGCCGGGATGAAGATCCTTAGTGAGGTAACACCCAATATAGTTTTCCTGGATATTAATATGCCTGGGGTGAATGGTTTTGAAGTGTTGGCTTACCTGCGTCGTGAGCCGAGGTTGGCTAATGTACCGGTTATCGTTGTTACATCGGATGACCAGCCCGAAACAACCCAGCGCGCACTCGCGGGGGGCGCAAGTGCTGTTGTTCTCAAACCAGTCATGGTTACCATACTTGAAGGAGCTTTGAAGAAAGTCGGAATTCTATAGAATTATATATTTTAGTTTTGTCAGATAATGCAGCGATGGACTAGCCAATAGCTGCATTATTATTTATAATATAGATAATAATTATCAATTAATTTCCTTAGTGAAATACAAATGGAGGTAGCAATGCCTATAGAACCCGGGATTAAAGCGCCAGACTTTTCCCTACCTGATGAAAATAATCTTACCCGCCGTCTTTCTGATTTCCGCGGACGGCCGATTGTATTGTATTTTTATCCCAAAGATGATACTCCTGGGTGTACCACTGAGGCATGTGGCTTTCGTGATGACTATAGCGCCTATATAAAAGCGGACCTTGTCGTGCTGGGAGTCAGCCCGGATTCACCTCAATCGCATGCAAAATTTAAGGAAAAATATTCCCTGCCATTTCCACTCTTAGCTGATAACGGTCACAAAGTATGTGACGAGTATGGTGTATGGGGACCCAAGAAATTTATGGGGCGCGGATATGAGGGCGTATTGAGAACGACTTTTCTAATTGATTCCAATGGCCGTATTGCCAAAGTTTTCGAAAATGTCCGGCCGGCCGAGCATAGTACCGAGGTGCTGGAAGCGGTGAAGAAGCTTTAGCAAGGCAAAAAGGTCGCGTAGTAACCATTGTCTAGTTTTCACGCTTTTTCAACAACTCATTTTATGAATATGGTGCTTTGCTTGTCTGAAAAGGAGACGTGCCAGGCAGGGGATTGACGGAGGGCGATGGCCAAAGGGGCGTCAGATTCAACCAGGACTGTCTGTATATCTTGAGTATTCAGCTTATCTTCCCAGCCAGGTTCGGCGTTGTAAATACTTAAGTAATCGACGATAAAAGCATCTCCATAAACATCCGCACGCCCGTCAATGTACACCCTATACTGAGGGAACAAACGCCAGATGAGATAACCGCCCCAATTATATGAATTGAAAAGATTCCCTGCAGGCGCATTATTTTGTAACCAATCCACAGCGGTTTTGGGGAAATTTTCAGCCTCTGTTCGGGGTTGCTCCTGAACGACTTGAATAAAACGCAGGCAGGTGATCAATAAAATACCGACCAGCAGAATGGGGACAAACAATCGAAATAATCTGCCTGGAGCATAGACAGTTGAGTGGATATTTATCAAGGAACCGATCTGCTCCGCTAATACCGGGATAGCCGCAAGAGCGAAAAAAGGGATATTTCGCATCGAGATTAATGCAGCATATCCGAACCCGATTGTCAGCAGGATATTGGTCGTGGAAATGTACTTTTTATTGAGCATGCCAATGCCGATAAGAGCCAGGATAAGCCAGGCGAGGGGCTGCCACATCAGCTGGTGGAAATCAGGTGAGAACCATTCCTGGATGAACTGCTGCATGGACGAGCTGGTCAAGGTCTGGAATGGATAGATAATGATAAGCACGCCATTCGGGTTCACTAGGGTTGCCAAGACGCAAACGCCCAAAGTTATGCACAAGGTGAGGATAGGTTTGAGGTTTGGCACATGTAGAACCTGCTCTCTTTTCAAAAACCCAGACAGAAGCAGGTCTGTCAATCCACCGGCAATAAAAATACAAATAAGAACAAGACCAAGGAAATAGCCAGCATGCAGGTTAACCCATACCAGCATAATTAATGGAAGCGGGACAAGGAAGTAAAGGTTTTCATTGCGCCGGTAGCCGTCAAGTAAAAATAAGAACAGGCTAGCAAGAAGAAGAGAAACCATTTGCGGGCGCACTCCCCACGTAGGTGCAGTAGCGACAGAACCCAAAAGCAGCACAAATCCAGCCACATAAGGTCGCGTCTCTGCCGGGCTGCGCAGGTAAGCGAGCAAGAACGCCACAGTGATGAAAATGGAAAAAGTAAATATCGGTAATCCATAACTGCCCAACTGGAAGAGGGCATAAATTAATATCTCTGACAACCATTCGTGAGTGATCCATGGCTTACCAACCATGGTATATGAGAACGGATCAGTGTGAGGTATGGTGTGCGTTTGAATGATGAACTGGCCTGTCCGCAAATGCCACCAGAAATCCGGGTCGGCGATCGGGCGCAGTGTCATCATGAATAAACCAAGAACGAGAACGATGAAAAAGACCTGACGAATGGTTAATTTCATGATGTTATTTTACTGCTTCTTTAATAAATAGGTGCACCTGTTGATATCTTCTTCCCGATGTAATAAAAAAATCCCGCCACTAGAAAAGTGGCGGGATTTCAGATTCAGGCTATTCACCCAAGTAATCACGCAATTTACGACGAATGGATGGATGACGCAAGCGGCTTAATGCCTGAGCTTCGATCTGACGAACGCGTTCCCGTGTCACGCCCATCTTGCGTCCGACTTCCTCCAGGGTATAGGCCTGGCCATCCAGTAACCCATAGCGTAATTGTAAAATTCGTACTTCGCGTGGAGGCAGCCCATTCAAGACCTCACTTAAATGCTCGCGCAACAAATTATATGTTGCGGTTTCATCGGGAGGAGCGGCTTCATCGTCTTCGATAAAATCGCCCAAGACTGAATCTTCTTCATCATCCGTTGGCGTCTCCAACGAGAGCGGGCGACGCGCCACCTGGATCATATTCTCCACCTTCTTTGGAGGCACTTCCAACGCTTCCGCCACTTCCTCGACGGTTGGTTCGCGACCGAGGCGTTGGGTTAACTGGTGCTGAACGCGCAGAAGCTTGTTTATCTGATCGCCCATGTGGACTGGGACGCGAATGGTGCGGCCCTGGTCCGCAATAGCGCGGGTCACGGCCTGGCGGATCCACCAAGTGGCATAGGTGCTGAATTTATGGCCGCGGCGATAGTCGAATTTCTTGGTGGCCCGGATAAGGCCGATATTGCCTTCCTGGATCAAATCGAGAAATGGTACGCCGCGTCCCATATATTTCTTGGCGACACTAATTACCAACCGAGAATTGGCCGTAATGAGGTGTTCGCGGGCTGCCCAGCCATCTTCGATCAGTTTGCGGAGTTCAATCCGGCGACGCTGGCTAACGTTGCCGCGCGCCAATTCTTCGCGTGCCATACGCCCGCGTTCGATGCGCTGGGCAAGTTCAACTTCCTGGGTTGCGGTCAGTAACGGGACACGGCTGACTTCCTTGAGATACAACCCGATGGTATCATCGGTGTCAATATTGGCGAGATAGTCATCCAACGAAAGTTCTGGTTCAACCTCAGTCTCAGTTTCTTCAACAGCGACCAGCTCATCCTCTGGGGGTTCGGTTGTAGGAGTATCTTCCACAAACGCCACACCAGCACTAAGGAGTGCTGCAAAGGCCTCCTCCAATTGTTCAACATCCTGTTCAGCCTCGGGAAAGAAGTGCAGGATGTCATCAATGGTTACATAGGTTTTCTGCCGTCCCAACTCAATCAGGCGAGCGATCGGTGAATATTCTTCTTCCTCCTCAAGCAGTAAAGGATTTTCCATTTTACTTCCTTAGAAAATTGATTTTAATTAGAATACTCTTTTTTCAGTTGATTTTCAATACCCTATTTAGGTGTCGGAGAGGAAATCTCGGATGCCGGGGTACTAGTGGTATCAGATGTCGGGAGAGGCGTCGGCGTGGGCGGGAATGGCGGAGTGGTAAGCAGATTCAGTAGGGAATCGATCCCTGACTTTTCAATCACATAGATTTTTGCACCGTCGAAACGAACATAGTATCCGCTACTGGTTGGGGTCAGGTCCCCAATTTCCATTTTGTGGCTCGTACCGTTGACAAATACCAGATCAATGGTGTCAGCCGGAACTGCCAAGCCTATATCGCTCAAAGCGGGTGGCGTACTGAGCGTGGTAACTATACTTAGCGCACCTACCTGAGTCTCAGCAGCACCAGCCAAGCCTTGATCAGCAGGCCCGGAGGTTGGCGCAGTAACCACCCATGCCTTGCTCAAATCCCTTTGCATTTGGAAGTTATTGCCCTTATTATCGACAATATGCAAGGTTTGTAAAACACCTTGAGCCTGGGTGATGAGGAAACTGCCTCCGGTAGGCGAGGGTGTCAACGCATTTATCTTTGAAGGTTTGTTCTCAATAAAGAAATATGCACCAACGGCCAGAACCAATAATACAAGCAAAATCCAGGTGGAGCGCTTAATCATGGGATCATCCTCGTGAACGCCGAACCAACCAGGACCATACACCAGCCGCGATAATCAACCCAGGGATCAGAATGACAAAAGCAAAAGCCAGCAGTAAAACAGTGAAGCTACTTGGCAGGCGCAATTGCCGGCTGACTGGTTGGCTGGATGTCAAATTGATCATATTGCCCTGCCCGGCGGCCCAATCAACCGCGTTGATAAATAAATCACCATTGCCATATTGATCAAAATAGATATCGCTGGCAAAGGAAGAGTCGCCAACCACAACCACCCGACCGTTTGAAGTGGAGTTTTCTGCCGCAGCCGCAACGGTCAAAGGGCCAGCGAAGTCGGTTTTTGCATCATAAGAGACTTGATTATTTTGCAAGGCGGTAAAGTCGGTCTCGCCCCAGGAGGTGTTTATGGTCGTAACCAACGCAGTCGTTTGCACATTCTGAATATTGGTATTCAGAGAAAGGCTGCAAGCGGTTGGAAAGAATGAAACCATGTTTTGGCTTTGTAACTTATCAGTGATCGGGTGGGTACCGTAAGCATTTTCCACCGCAACAATAATCTGGCTTGAACTCGGATCTATCACAAGATCATTCTCGATAGTAATTCCCCAAGTGGTTGTCAAATAATTAAGTAAGGGGTCAGCCGGTTTGCCCGCATTCGAAGCCAAGGAGGAGTCTTCCATGACAATAAGGGAGCCTCCTTTGGCGACATAGGCGCCAAGAAGAGACATCTCCTGGCTAGAAATCGGTTGGGTAGGTCCGTCAATGATTATTGAAAGTGCGTCTGGTGGAATTTTATTTTCAGCAAGGAGGTTGAGGGATTTGACTGTGTAATTCTTCGATTCAAGTACCG
>Ga0187853_10000678_pt1 | contig 34434 bp, 35 predicted proteins | sample June2016WEW_6_10_2_FD_132417 | JGI IMG/M metagenome (GOLD analysis project Ga0187853, IMG submission 132417) | Peatland microbial communities from SPRUCE experiment site at the Marcell Experimental Forest, Minnesota, USA - June2016WEW_6_100 | ecosystem: Environmental > Terrestrial > Soil >... | reverse complement strand
GCACCTTACCAACGGACGCCTGAACGAGAAGCTCATGCCAACGGTTTCAAGCCGAAGACCATGCATACCCGGGTCGGGAAGATCACCTTTGATGTGCCCCAGGTGCGTGAAGGCGGTTTCTACCCTGAAGCACTGGAGAAAGGGCTGCGCAGCGAGCGAGCCCTGACCCTGGCGCTGGCGGAGATGTACGTCCAGGGGGTCTCCACCCGCAAGGTCAAAGCGATCACCGAGCAGCTGTGCAGCATTGCGGTTTCTTCTGCCCAGGTGAGCGCTGCAGCTGCCCTGCTGGACACCGAGCTGGAGAAGTGGCGGAGCCGGCCGCTGGGCGAATATCCCTATCTCTTCCTGGATGCCTATTATGAGCAAGTCCGGGAGGACGGACAGGTGCGTGACCTGGCTGTATTGACAGCCGTGGGCATCAATCTGGGCGGGAAACGCGAGATATTGGGCGTTTCGGTATCCCTGAGCGAGCACGAAGTCCACTGGCGAGCCTTTCTGGAGAGCCTGAAAACCCGCGGGCTGGGTGGGATCCAATTAATCACCAGTGACGATCACCTCGGTCTGCATATGGCCAGGCAGGCAGTCTTCGGGAGCATCCCCTGGCAGCGCTTCCAATTTCACCTGCAGCAAAATGCTCAAGCCTATATCCCGCACAAGGACATGGCGGCTGAGGTCGCCGAGGACATCCGCACAATCTTCAACGCTCCCGATCGCTCCACTGCCGACGCCTACCTGGCCAGGGCGGTTCAAAAGTACCTGAAGACCGCCTCCCGTCTGGCGGAGTGGATGGCGGCTAATATCCCGGAAGGCCTGACGGTCTTCGCCTTTCCAGCTGTCCATCGACGTTTGCTCCGCACCACGAATGGTGTGGATCGTCTGCATCGCGAAGTCCGACGGAGAGCCCGCGTAGTGAGCATCTTTCCGAATCAGGCCTCTTGTTTGCGTCTGGTCTCTGCCATTCACGCTGAGATCAGCGAGGAGTGGTTGACAGGCAGAATATATTTGACGTTTTAAGGTTCTATGGTTTTTGTTTTTCTTTCAGAGGAAGCACTTGACCTTGAATTTACAGAAAAACTCTTGCACAATCGCCACCATCAACGCTTCATATACGAAAAGCTGCTGTGTTTCGCTTGGATTTGTAGATGAACCGTAATTTTTGTAAGTTCCAGAAATAAAAAGAAGAGGATAAATGCGCTTAACATAGAAATAGTTCAATCTATTAAGCCAGGTATTTGAACGAACGGATAACACTCTCGGTTGTCTATTGTGGTTTGGAGTTTAATGCTGATGGATGATTCGCATGTTTGAATTAATAACTGGACCCAGAGGACTCTACAAATTTATTCAGGGCCGTTACCCCCTATATTTGGAAATGTTGCCAGATTCTCCCCTAAAAAGCCATATTTGTAGGGCGGGTGGGGGTCGAACCCACACGGTATTTCTACCGGCGGATTTTAAGTCCGCAGCGTCTGCCAATTCCGCCACCGCCCCATCGGGGGCTATTATACAACCATTTTCCGCCAGCGGGCATAATAAGAAGCAAAATGCACCCAGAAGGGAGATAAGCTTCCCTGAATTTGTCCTTCTCGGATAACCTTCCGCAGCTCATCTGGTCCCGCAAATTGAGGCAGCACCAGCCGGGCCTTCCCCAATTCAAAAGCGGCATGGGCATCCGAGCCAGCCGTACCAGGCAGATGCTGGGCAAGGGCAAACTCAACTGCCTTTTGATTATCGACCGCGTTGGTGCAACGTGCATTGAATATCTCGATGGCATCCACCAGCGGAGTAATATCCAGAAGGTCCTCCAATTTCCAGGCTCCATGACGCCATGAGTCGAACGGGTGGGAGACGCTGATGAAAGCGCCCTGGTCTCGCAACCGTTTGATCGTCTCCCGAGGTGAGAGTCCTCGTGGAATTTCTTCGGTCACAAACGCTGCCAGGATCTCGCCCCTGGTGGTCATGATCTCTTCACCGACGATGATCCGTTCCGGATCCAAATTATATGTAGCCTGCGCCCCGGCAATGTTATTATGGTCGGTAACAACCACCCGGTCCAGATTTTTACGACAGGCGGCTGCAACAAACCGTTCGGGGGAGGTGAGCGAATCCTTGGATTCGAAGGTATGAGTGTGAAAGTCAACCTGAAGCGACATAATTCGCAACATCCATTTGCTTGACAAACAGGATTCTAACAGTATATACTGCTTTTGTCCTTGCTGGAAGTTTTTTTGGGGTATGAGCTACCCCTGGCCACAATTATTGAATGATGGACGTTCTGGTAGCCGTTTTTCCCCTGGTTCCACGCCATGCAGGGCGGCTCATCATACCCGCATTCCTAGTTTCTCGTTACGAAAGAACTATCGCGCTCCTCTCGCTGCCGTAGAAATTGGTTTTAGAAAGACAATAAAAAATGCTTACTCACCCTAATTTTAATATCTCTTCAACTCTCAATCTCAGACATTCAATCGTCGCCCTTGAATCGACCGTTATCACACACGGCCTGCCGCGCCCACAGAACCTCGTTCTCGCCCGCGACATGGAACGCATCGTACGGGAGAACGGTTCCATGCCTGCCACCATTGCCATTTTGGATGGGAAAATTCATATTGGTCTGACTGATGTTGAACTGGAGCGTCTGGCAAATGAAGAGAATGTTCGCAAGATCAGCCGCCGGGATTTTGCCACTGCCATCCTCAAGAAAGAATGCGGGGGTACCACCGTTGCTGGAACCATGTTTGCCGCCCATCGGGCCGGGATAAAAGTGTTCGCCACAGGCGGCATAGGCGGGGTACATGAAGTGGAGGCGCTCGATATTTCCACCGACCTCCAAGCGCTATCTGATACCCCCATGCTCGTTGTTTGCGCCGGCGCAAAAGCCATCCTAGATTTGCCAGCCACCCTGGAATACCTGGAGACAATGGCCGTTCCAGTCATTGGGTATGGCACTGATGAATTCCCCGCCTTTTATTCCCGCCAGAGCGGATTGTCGGTCAGCGCCAGGTTGGATTCTCCGCAGGAAGTGGTTGCATTTGCAGAGACCCATTGGGGACTGGGAATGGACAGTGCCATTCTGGTTTGCCAGCCTCTCTCCCCCGAAGAGGAAATTCCACAGGAAAGAATTGATGGAGCCATCCAACAAGCCCGCCAAGAAGCCCATACTCAAGGCATCCACGGCCAGCCTTTAACCCCTTTCCTGCTGGCTCGCCTGTCCGAGTTGACAGGTGGTGAATCCTTGAAAGCCAACCTGAAACTCCTGAAAAATAACGCCAAGTTAGCCGCCCAGATCGCGCAGGCATGGGCTAAAGATCACCAAAAAACCATCTAAGAGTTCTTCGGATTACGCTATACGTTTGTAGTTCACTTCGTCACCGTCGGCCAGCGGGTATCAGAGGGTCGCGGTGTGAGGCTGGGTATTGCAGACTTCGTCATCGTGGGGGTCAGGCTCGGGAACGTGCTGGGTGTCGCAGTTAGCGGCTCGCCGGTTACGCGAAACTCCCCCACCACTTTCCAATCTATCCCCACAAAGAAAATAACCTGGTATGTTCCCGGCAGCCATTCCTCGGCAGGAAGATCCAATTCGTATTCACCATATCCCCCCGTGCCACCGCCCCAAGGTGATGTATCAAATATTAACAGTTTGCCTTCCCGATACCACAACATCGTCCACTGGACGCCGTTCGTCATTTTATCGTAAGAATAGGTGATAAATATTTTTTGCACAGGGTTCTGGAAGGAGGTCTGTGGGTCAACTGCTTTGTATTTAACAACTGAGCGGGAGAACTGCAACCGGCTGAATACTGCCGCCGGGTTGGGCGTTACCGTACCGGAGAATTGTACTTCAATGGCATCCGGCAGGAATGGCGTACTGGTGATTGTCGGGGTATAACTCGTGGCCGGGGTGAGCGTGATGGTCGGGGTTTCGGTAATGGTTGGGGTTAAGCTGATGGTCGGGGTGGGAGAAATCGTCGGGGTTGAAGATATCGTTGGGCTGGGAGGAAAATATATATATGCAACTGGTTCTGCAATGATTCCAATCAAAATAGCCAATAGAACTAACACCGCAGCAAAAACAATCGTCCACCATCCACTGGACACCAAGTTGTAGCGGATTCGATAATAGACCACGTTGCGGCTTTTGCGGATGGACCTTACAGCCCTCCAAGTGCTGAAAACCGCGCCAAGGATGGTGATAATAACCGCCATGATTACTGCATCGTGAATATCCAGGTTCATCCGACTCGATTATACCTTCTTGACGTCTTCCCCGGATCGTGCTACATTTTTCCCATGAGCCTAATCTTTCTCAAACTCGGTGGGTCGCTGATCACAGACAAGACCCATCCCTACACTCCCCGACTTGAAAAACTGGACTTTCTTGCCGAGGAGATTGCTTCTGTCTTGAAGGAAAAGAAAGACCTGCAACTTGTGCTAGGACATGGCTCCGGCTCATTTGGGCATGCTGCTGCCAGCGGTTACAAGACCCGTCTGGGCGTATCCGGACCCGCTGCCTGGTTTGGGTTTGCAGAAGTCTGGTACCAAGCATCCTCTCTGAATCGTATCGTCGTGGAAGCCCTGCACCGTGCTGGGCTCCCGGCAATAACCTTGTCTCCGGCTGCCTCCATTACAGCGCACGATGGAAACGTCGCGCATTGGGATCATTATCCCATCCAGGCAGCCCTATTAAATGGTCTCCTCCCTGTCATCCACGGAGATGTTGCCTTTGATGAGATCCGCGGGGGGACCATTCTATCCACGGAAGATTTATTCGCGCATCTTGCGCGCAAACTCAGCCCGCAACGGATCCTGCTTGCCGGTTTGGAAGCCGGTGTGTGGGCTGATTTTCCGGCAAAAAAGCAATTGCTAGCGGAAATGACGCCCGGAAGCTTTGCGCGACATGCCTCCGGTCTAGGAACAGCTGCCGGGACAGATGTGACAGGCGGCATGCTCTCCAAGGTTACCGGGATGTTGTCGTTGATTGAGCAAATCCCTGATCTGGAAGTATTGATTTTCTCCGGCGAACAGGCAGGCAATCTCACCGATGCCCTGAGGGGGCAAAATCCAGGCACCCGTTTGCATTGTTGACAGCCCACCCTGGCTGTATTAAACTCATCGTCCGTCATATGTTTGGAGGAAGATAATGTTTTCCCGACAGGAACTTGAAGAGAATGAAAATCGCAGTTTGGCGCCCTATGGAATCCGCAGTAAGGAATCGAAAGGACGTGCTTATTTGGATGACGAACCGGATTACCGGACATCCTTTCAACGCGACCGCGATCGCGTATTGCATACTACTGCCTTCCGAAGACTGGAGTACAAAACGCAGGTCTTTATCAATTTCGAAGGCGATTACTTCCGAACTCGTCTTACGCACACCCTGGAAGTAGCCCAGGTTGGCCGTACCATAGCACGTGCTTTGGGCGCCAACGAAGATCTGGTGGAAGCCATTTGCCTGGCGCATGACCTGGGCCATTCCCCATTCGGCCACGCAGGCGAATATACACTGGCGCGCTTGATGAAGGATTTCGGCGGGTTTGACCACAACAAACAGTCCCTGCGCATCGTCACCGAATTGGAACAGCGCTACCCGGATTTCCCCGGTCTCAATCTGACCTGGGAAGTACGCGAGGGCATGGTCAAACATGAGTCCGAATACGATGTAACAGATGCCCGTGAATTTAATCCTGATTTGCGCGGAAACCTGGAAACACAAATCTGCAATGTGTCCGACGAATTAGCCTACACGACCCATGATCTGGATGATGGCCTGCGTTCAGGCTTGATTACTCCACAATCACTGGAGGGAATATCCATCTGGGAAACCCTTATACAAACTTTTAACTGGCATGGTCCATTTTTGCAGGATTTGGACCGCCATTGCATGATCCGTCACCTGGTCGGATTGATGGTAACAGACATGGTACAGGCTACGGATTCTCGCCTTAAAGCAAGTGGCGCCAGATCCGCATTGGAAATTCAAAAATTGTCGTACAATGTCATCGGGTATAGCGAGGAAACACAACGCCATAACAGGGAGTTGAAAGATTTTCTCTACACCGGCCTCTATCGGCATTACCGGGTTATACGTATGCAGGTTAAAGCCGAACATATCATTACAGATTTATTCAATGCATATCGTCTCGAACCGCTCATCCTGCCCGACCATGTCCAGGCTTGGATTCCTTCCCGCGGCCTGGAAAGAACCATTTGTGATTATATCGCCGGGATGACTGACCGTTACGCCATCGAAGAGCATGAGCGACTCACCGATCCCAATCTCAAACCATAGACCGAAGCGAGCAAAGCATGCCAGACAAGCAACCTACTTTCCTGACCGCAGAAGGTGCGGCCAAACTAGAAGCCGAACTACAAGATTTAAAAGGTCCTCAGAGAGAAGCGATTTCCAGACGCCTGCGCGACGCCATTCAGATGGGCGACCTCTCAGAAAACGCAGACTATCATAAGGCCAAAGAAGATCAGGGTTTCCTCGAAGGGCGCATCCAGGAACTGGAGTTTATGTTCCGAAATGCTATTATTGTAGAAAAGACGAGTGGCCCAAAGTACATAGTTGCTGTTGGTGTACAAGTGACCGTACAAGAAGAAAACTTTGACCCGGAGGTCTATCACCTGGTAGGAGCCAAGGAAGCCGATCCGCGTCACGGCAAAATTTCCCACGAGTCCCCCATCGGCCTGGCATTAATGGATCACCGTGTCGGTGACACAATCGAGGCAGAAACACCAAGCGGAAAGATAAAGCTGAAAATTTTGAAGATAGAATAATAATTAAGTTCTTTAAAGAAGTGGGCAACCCCAAAAGGTTGCCCACTTTTTTAAATTATTACTTTGTTTATCTCTGGAGCTTTCAAGCAGATCCTTATTGTGGTTGTGCTGTAGAGGCAGGTGCCACCACCTTTGGCCAGACAGCGATCTCCAATGTCAGGCGATCGAAATAACTCTGTTCGGGTAGAGCACCCTGCCCATACTCGGCATCTGAAACTGTTGCAACCAGCTGCAAAGCTGCAGTCTCTAATACCACCTGTTTATCTTTCTCTACCATAAACGGTTCACCTTTGGCCTGCAAGCGCTGGAAAGTAGCTGGGTCATTGAATGCATGTGCACTCATCAGCACCTTGGTCACAGTCTGAATATCATTCTTGTCAAAAAGCCAGACCTCGAATGCCTGGACCTTCTTTGGATCACCAACGCCGATGGTTTCCGAGATGCCAATGCCGCATTCTCCAAGAAATTCACCCGAGGGCGAATCAATACTAAAGGAATCGTCAAATAGGTCATCTCCCAGAACGTAAGTCGTTACGAATTGGGAGATCGGAGGTTCCTGGCCCAAGGATTCGTAATCGGTCATTTCTGTCTGGCTGGAAATATCATGTGCTCGGGAAGCAGCAGTCGGCGAAGCAGTACTTGTATTCCGGAAAAGGGGAATCAGGTATCGTAAAATCCCATACCCAACCAACGCAAACAAAATCACAGCAGCCGCAATAAGCGCAATGCTGGTAAATGAAACGCCTTTTGCAGGTGCTTGTTCGCCGCCCGGTTGGGGTGTTGCCACAACCCCCGCTGGTTGGACAACACCGATAAAACTTGAGATGGCATTTGGATCTTGACTTCCTGGATTATTCTGGATCGTCGTCAAAATCGATGTCCCCGCTGGGCCTAACGCCTCGAAACGTTGAAGAGCTAATGCAGAATCAGGATTTACATGGTACGAATCAATTGCCATTCGAAGGTACTGCTCCTGATAGGTCGCTCCCAGCTGGGAAGGAGGCACATCCTTCCATACCACCGGCTGGACTATCCAAGCCCAAATCAATCCAACAACGAGTCCTAGGATTCCTCCCAGTACTGCAGCAACAACTGGTTTTTTGGCATAGTCAAGAAGCTTCATACGCATCTCCTCCGGATTCAACCACCGATATCCTTATTATACAGAACCTTGTCAATAATGCAACACCTATTTTCGGCGCATCAAATACAAACACCGTTCGGAATCGCGGATCACACTCGACTGTTTTACAGTGTACCACTGTCCGAAAGCTTTTTCGAACCCAGCTTGTGTATAATCGTTGAAAATATCAACGCGGCTACGTAACAATTTTTGGACCTGCGAATCACTCTTTGGCACGAATTCAACAATCAACCATTCCCCGCAGATTGAAAAGAATTCAGCCACACGGGGTAGCGGGACATTATTCGAAATGGCAAGATGATGCACCAAGGCCAGAGCCAGAGTGGCGTCCACTGGGCCACGTTGAATGAACGAATCGCGCTCCAGATTGTTCCATCCTATTGCCGGGCTGGGGTTGGTTAAGTCGAGCACCAGCGGCAAAAGATTCTGCTCTTTCCTTTCCTGGACCAGGCGATAATTTACCTCCACAGCTGCAGGGTCGATATCTGTCGAAATCACGTAAGCGCCGGTTTCTACCGCAACCCGGCTAAAAATACCCGAGTTCGCGCCCAAATCCCATACTGTTTTGGCTTCGATTTTTGACAACCAATCCATCACGAGGACTTTCTTGTGCTCGAAAGCTGTATCAGTGTAATTATTTGCCGCATAATAATCGGCCCATTCTGTTCCGGCGGGTTTCCAAACCAATTTCCGGATGGTCGATTGAAGACTTTCAATCAAACCAAGCAATGCATCCTTGCTCATTTTACGTCCGCTTCGTGCTTCTGATACCGCTACCTCCGCGTAACGCTTTTGCGCACTGGCATGAAGATGGATATGCGTAGCAATACCCAGATTCCAGCGACTCCGCATCGGCAACAATACACTGGCAAGGTCAAGAGGAACTCCATCAATATAAACTCGTAATAATTGGTTCAGCCTTATATCACGGTATGCCATCAGAGCCAGCGGGGCCAGGAAGTGTTGGCAAAATTGACGGTAAGCCACCCATGGTTCTCCTTCTTTATAGGTCTCGAAGGAAAGAGTGTCAATTAGGGTCGGTTTTCCGCCGTGAAACTGAATGTTATATGCACTGGCATCTTTAAGCGACATCCCCATTTTCAACGCGCGCTTCTGGATTGATAAAGTTGCCAGAGCCGCATCCTTTAACTCTCCAAATGACCATTCGTATGGATATGAGATGAACTCGACAAGTTCCGGGCGCAAAGTTCTGAAAGCTGATGTTGTTTCGGCTGGTTGGAATGCTTGCCCATCGCCTGATTCTGTGTGCGGGATAAGCAGGCCAGCCTTTACCAGTTTGGCGTAGAGCCCGGAGTCCATCAAGCGCGTATAATCATCTGCATAGATTTGGTTCACTTGACGATAAAGGATTCCATCACGCCTGAAAAGGAAGCCGCTAGGGTCGCGGAATGATGCATCAAGCGCCGGGGTGTTGTTCGTCGTCGTCTTCATCGTTCGGTTCTACCTTATTTTTCTTTTTACCAAGCATGCGCTTGATTTTGCTCCAGTTGGCACCAATGGCGATACTCATGCCAGCGATGGCGGCGATTAAAAGTTGGATCAAGAAACTTCCCGACCCAGGATCAAGATATAACGGCAGCATAATTTACTCCTGAACAGAATCTGTAACTATATTTTCAAGCAGAAAACTTTCTTCGCAAACCGTACATTGTGCTTCCCGCTTATTGGCAATAACAAGTAATCCGCCGCACTTGAGGCACAGCTGAGCGATTGGGCGCTTCCAAGAAGTGAAATCACATGTTGGGTAATTGGCACAACCAAAGAAAAGTCGTCCTTTACGGGTCTTTCTTGAAACGATGTCGCCACCATCTTTAGGACATGTGACGCCAATTTTTTCCAGCCAGGCCTCGGTATGGCGACATTCCGGGAACCCTGAGCAGGATATAAATTTCCCATAACGCCCATACCGGATAACCAATTCCTTACCGCATTCGGGGCATGCCCTTCCAATCGGCTCCGGCCCGGTCTTGGTTACCGGCATTTCGGCTTGGGCCTTTGCCACGGTGACTGCAAAGGGTTTGTAGAACTGTTCCATCACGTTAACCCAGTCAGCATGACCAGCAGCAACCTTGTCCAGGTCTTCCTCCATGCGGGCAGTAAAACTCAAGTCAATGATCTCGGGGAAATACTGCACCATCAAATCGTTGACCAGTATGCCAGTCTCAGTAGGGATAAGGCGTCGGTCGACCCTCTCCACGTAACCTCGAGCTTGAATTGTTGACAACGTCGGGGCATAAGTGGATGGACGTCCAATTCCATATTCTTCCAAAATCTGAACCAGCGAGGCTTCTGAATAACGCGGTGGCGGTTGTGTGAAGTGTTGTTCTGGAATAAGCCGTACCAGATCTTGCTTCTGGCCTTCTTCTATCGAGGCGGGGATGTGTACATTCATCTCATCGTCTTCCACAGACTTCTTGTCCTCATTCTTGCCTTCTTCATATACAACTAAAAAGCCCGGGAACTTGATCGCAGAACCAGCCGCGCGCAAGGTATAGGCATGGTCGGATCCTTTGCCGCTAACCTCCACCGAAAGGGTGGCATATACGGCTGATTCCATCTGGCAAGCTACAAAACGCTGCCAGATTAACTGGTAAAGTTTAAACATCGCTGGCTCCAGGAATGGCTTGACCTTTTCCGGATCGCGCAGCACAGAAGTAGGCCGGATCGTCTCATGAGCCTCCTGTGCACCAGCTACCTTCTTGGTATACTCCACGGGCTTTTCTGGCAGGAAATCATTGCCATAACGTTGGTTGATATACTTGCGTACTTCCTCAAGGGCCACTTCGGCGATATTTGTTGAGTCAGTTCGCATATAAGTAATGAGACCGGTTGTGCCACCCTCACCCACATCCTGGCCTTCATAAAGCCCCTGCGCCAACCCCATGGTCCGTTTGGCGGTGAAGCCCAGCTTGCGCGAGGCGTCCTGTTGGAGTGTGGAGGTTATGAATGGGGCAGAAGGCTTACGCCGCCGCTCGCCGCGTTTCACGCGAGTCACGTTGAAATCTGTCTTTTCCATATCCACAAGAATGGGTTTGACGATCTCCTCTTTTCCCAACTCAGGATCCTTATCGTCAATTTTTGCCAGTTTGGTTATAAATGTTTGCTTTTGCCCATGCGGACGTAGTTCGGCCCCGATAGACCAGTATTCAACCGGGTTGAACGCGTCAATCTCGCGTTCGCGTTCAACAATCAAACGCAAAGCGACAGATTGAACGCGCCCTGCCGAAAGCCGGCTCCTTACCTTTTCCCACAGGATTGGGCTGATGCTGTAACCGACCAGCCTGTCCAACACGCGCCGGGCTTGTTGGGCATTGACCAGATCCATATTAATATCGCGCGGGTGAGAGAAAGCTTCATTGATGGCATTTTCAGTAATCTCATGAAAAACCACCCGCTTGGCCAGCTTTTGTTCAATTGCAGCCGCTTCCAACAAATGCCAGGAAATGGCTTCTCCCTCGCGGTCAGGATCGGTAGCTAGGTAGATTTCAGCAGCCTCTTTGGCCAGTTGTTTGAGTTCTTTGACAACCGCCTTTTTTTCGTTCGGAACGCGGTATTTTGGTGCAAAATTGTTTTCCACATCCACTGAAAGCTGAGAGCGCAACAAGTCACGTACATGTCCTACCGATGCTCGTACCGTGTAACCCTTCCCGAGGAAACGGCCTACCGTCTTGGCCTTCGCGGGGGATTCTACAATAACCAACTTTCCACTGCGCCTGTCAGCTTTTTCCGGCTTGACCATGCCCTCATGAGCCGCGGTCTTTCCGATACGGTAAAGAGTCGTTCCGCAAATGCCGCACGTTCCGCGCGTTACGGGAGCGCCGGCAGAATTGAACGATGCTATAGGGTCAATAATCTCCCGTTTGGTCTTGCATTTCATGCAATAGGCTTCCACGAGATACCTCCTAGAGATAATCTTCCTGCTGTAATTCCTTCAGATTCTTTATCACCTGACGCACCTGCTGGGCTTGGTCACGGCGGCAGACCAACAGCGCATCACTGGAATTAATGATGATTAGATCATCCAAACCTATTGTTACCACCAACTTTTTCTCGTTAGAATAGATCAGCGAATCATGGGTCTCCAACAACATATGATCGCTATTGACAACCACATTTCCTTCTGTATCCGGCAACAGTACATCGAAAAGGGAATCCCAGGTACCAACATCGCTCCATCCCAGGCCACTGGCTGGCAATACAGCCACCTTGGTGGCGTGCTCCATGATACCGTAATCAATTGTCTCCACGTTGAGCCTGGGCCATTCGGATGCAAGCACGACACTTCGTTCAGGCGTATCCCAGGTTCCGCCGATCCGGTCAAGAGCCGCTTTCAAATCTGGCATCTGAGCCGCAAATTCGTCCAGAATTCGGTCGGCCCGCCAGATAAACATGCCCGAGTTCCATGAATGGTCCCCACTTGCCACCATGGCACGTGCATTTGCCTCGTCCGGTTTTTCGGTGAAACAAACCACCCGGTAGACCGGATAATCAAATTTCTCCGGTAGTGCGGCATCCTGCTGAATGTAGCCATATCCGGTAGCCGGGAAAGTAGGGGTTACACCAAGTGTAACCAGGTAACCCTTGCGCGCCACCTGAACAGCTACCTGCATCACCAGCCGGAATAAATCAGTATTGCGAATGAAATGGTCGGAGGTTAAGACAAGCATGGCTGCTTCCGGGTCATGCTTTTTCAATACAGCCGCTGCCAGACCAATTGCAGATGCCGTACCGCGCGGCTCTGGTTCGATCAGGAAATTCGCTTGCAATAGATGAGGCGCCTGCCGCTTAAGTTCTTCTGATTGGTCAGCCGCCGTAACCACCAGGATCCGTTCTGCCGGAATAAACCCTTCCAGGCGGTCCACTGCACTCTGGAAAAGAGTACGTTTTCCCAGCAAAGGTAATACATGCTTGGGATGTTTCTTGCGTGAAATGGGCCAGAGACGAGTTCCGCCTCCACCAGCCATGATAACTGCATAAGTGTGGTTCATGCCTTTACCTCGTACTCGGCCTGGTCTTCCCGAACCGCCACGTAATTCATTCCACCGACCTGCTTTACTAACCCCTTGAGTTCCATCATGACCAGAGTTGCCGAGACTCGTTCGATCGGCAGGCCGGTCTGGTTGCGGATATCATCCATATGCAATGGCTCATGAGATAAAACACGCAAGAGTTTTTCTTCGGTTTCATTGCTGGGAAGGATTTTATGCACTTCGCGTTGTTCGGTAACTCGCCATAAATCTAATATATCCAATAGATCCTGAGCGGAGAGCATTGGATGTGCTCCATCGGCTATAAGGCGGTTGGTGCCTTTGCTCTGCAGGGCCAGGATATTACCGGGAACGGCAAAAACCTCACGACCCTGGTCTGCAGCAAATTGCGCCGTGATGAGCGAACCACTGGTCTGACCGGCTTCGACAACCACGGTAGCCATTGAAAGTCCGGAAATAATGCGGTTGCGAGGTGGGAAATTTGATGCGTCCGGTGGTGTCCCGGGCGCGTAGTCGCTCAAGATGGCACCACAAGCTATTATTTTTTCGGCCAATTGTGTGTTTTCCGGTGGGTAGATCCGGTCAACGCCGCACCCAAGAACGGCAATTGTCCGCCCACCGGCTTTGAGGGTGGATTGGTGGGCAATCGCGTCCACCCCGCGTGCAAGGCCCGAGATAACCGTCACACCATTATTGGCAAGAAACATGGCCAGTTCATCTGCCACCTGACGGCCATACGCGCTGACCCGACGGGTTCCTACAACAGCCACCGACCAGAAGTCTTCAGGTTTCAATCCCCCACGTATATATAAAACCGGTGGCGGCTGGTCAATTTCTTTCAATCGTCTCGGGTATAGTTCATCATCCCATGTCAGGGTTTGGATACCCTGCGCTCCAAGCTTGGACATATACCTTTCCAGGTCCAGGCTTGCACGGATTAGCAAAACGCGTTCAGCCAGTTTCGGGCCCAGTCCGGCAGCTTGTAACGCATCCATAGGAGCCTGCCAGGCCAGGGACAAATCTCCAAAATGATCCTGCAGAGCCTGTAACCGGACAGCCCCTATGCCTTTGACCAGATTAAACCCGACCCAATAACGCTTGTCCATATGTCCAATTATTTATGAAGATCATAAATCGCGATCCCCTTTTTCCATCAGGCCGGGAAGTAAGTGTGCTTTAATAATCTTTGAATCCAGATCCACGTCCAGAATAACCTCAGAAATGGCTGGCAGCAGGATTTCTCTTCCAGCATCATTTGTGACCACATAGACGTCATTCGCTCCAGTCTGCATGATCTCAGTCACTTTTCCAAGTGCTTTGCCATTCTCATCTATTACAGAGAGGCCCTGCAGTTCATGGTAATAGAATTCGCCTTCCGGCAATTCCATGGCATCTTCTTCAACGATATAGAGGATTTGATTACGAAAGCGGCCCACCTGCTCAGGGGTTGAATAACCATCAAACGCCAACAAAATACCATCATTATGGCTTCGTTGGCGACGAATAGTCAATTGAATATGAGTTTCGCCCGCGTAAACAACCGCCGTTGGCTTCAATCGTTCCGGGAAGTCTGTGTACACTTCCACCAGCGCATCTCCGGCAACGCCATGCGGACGGCGAACCTTCCCAACTGCCAACCAAGAGGGCCCGCTAGCGGTTGGCGAACCAGCCGTTCTTTTAGCATGTCCGGTCATTTTCCAGAATTAGGGCTCAACCACATCCAATGTGGCCTGGCATCCATCGCGCTCTGCGGCAACTCGCAAAAGAGTCCGGATGGCGTTCGCCACCCGCCCGCTCCTGCCGATGACACGCCCCATATCATCTTTTGCGACGCTTAGCTCCAGCGTCACATGGTTGCCGTGACGTACTTCGTCAACCACAACTTCTTCGGGGTGATCCACGAGGGATTTGGCAATATATTCTGTGAGTGCTTTCATGACATCTCGATTATTATGGAGACAGCAGTCCTTTTGAAGATTGCAGCCTTCACTTTTGATTACCGGTTGGTTTTATTGCTGGTGATACGCGCTGCTTTAGCCTGTTCAGCTTCGGCTAAGAGTACTTCTGCAGCTTCACCCTTCTTAAGACGTTCATAACGTTCAGAAGTGCCAGATGTTTTGAATAACTGCGCCACCGACTCTGTCGGCAAGGCGCCTTTATTCATCCATTCATAGATACGGTCTTCCTTGATTTCCAGGGTTCCTGGCTCGGTGCGTGGATTATAAAAACCCACGATTTCAAGAAAACGACCATCGCGCGGGCTCTCTTTGTCCGCAACGACAAGACGGTAGGATGGCTGGCCTCTTGAGCCAGTACGGCGAAGACGAATACGAACCATCGAAATATTTCTCCTTCTAAATAATATTTTCTTCAGTTTTGTGGTTCAGCGGAAGTAGCAGAGAGGGGCAGAAAGGATTGCACCGCGCGTCGCTGGGAACCTGTTACATGATGCATACAACTTTAGATTGCCACTCTTCCATTTTAACACTAACCGAACAAGCGTGACAGGCTTCGCCCGCCGGTCTTTTGCAGAGTCTTCATTAATCTGTGCATCTCACGATACTGCTTAATCAGTTGGTTCACATCCTGGACCTCGGTGCCGGACCCTGCCGCGATCCGCCTGCGCCGGCTTGCGTTCAATACGTCCGGGGCTCTGCGCTCACCAGGCGTCATTGAACTGATAATGGCCTCCGTCCGCTTGAACTGACGTTCCATATCTTCCGGCGAAACAGCACGGGCTGCCTTCCCCACATCGCCTGGGAGCATATCCATCATCTGGCTCATCGGGCCCATCTTTTTTGTAGACCGCATTATCTCTGCCAGATCCTCTAATGTGAATTCATCTTTGGACAGACGTTCAGCCTGCTTTTGAGCCTGTTTTTCATCAAAAGCAGCCTCGGCCTTTTCGATCAAGCCGAGAACATCGCCCATACCAAGGATGCGGGAAGCCAACCGCTCAGGCTGAAACGCCTCAAGCGCATCCAATTTTTCACCGGTGCCGATAAATTTAATCGGAATACCTGTCACCGATCGGATGGAGATAGCGGCGCCGCCACGGCTGTCGCCATCCATTTTGGACATAATCAGACCGGTCAGAGGGATGGTTTGTTGGAAGCCTTCGGCAACATCCAAGGCCTCCTGTCCTATCATGGCATCCACTACCAGAAGCGTCTCGGAGGGAACTACATTTCGAACAATTGCCTGTAGTTCGACCATCAACGTTTCATCCAATTGGGAACGGCCAGCTGTATCCAAAATGACGACTGAATAGCCGCCATTTCGGGCTTTTTCGAAAGCGTGTTTCACCAGGTCAGGTGGCTTTACATTCGTCTCGAAAAAGACCGGAACATCCACTTGCTGGCCCAGGGAACGCAACTGCTCCGCTGCAGCCGGTCGGTAAGGGTCGCCGGCTACAAGCATTACCCGTTCCCCGCGTGCCCGCAAATAACTAGCCAGCTTTCCTGCAGCAGTTGTCTTGCCTGATCCCTGCAGGCCCACAAGCATCAGGGTGCGTGGCTTTTCTCCGGTTAAATTAAGCGGGGACGGCTGGCCTAGGGTGCTGATCAATTCATCGTTTACAATTTTAATGACCTGTTGGCCTGGGTTAAGGGCCTTCGAAACCTCTGCGCCAATCGCCCGCTCGCGCACACGCCCAACAAAATCTTTGACGATAGTGTAGTGCACGTCGGCTTCAAGCAACGCCAGACGAACTTCCCGCATGGCCGCATCAACATCAGCAACTGAAAGCTTGCCACGCTTTCTCAGTCCATCAAAGACCTGATTAAGCCGTCCTGTAAGGGTCTCAAACATCATGTTTCTTCATTAATAAACAACAATTGCCCGAAGGCGGACAGATTTTAGTCTAGATTAAGCCGATGGTCAAGGAAAAAAGGATTATGCCCAGGCATTTTACAAAATCAGCCTTTGCTGAACCGGGTGCTCTTCTCGCGGTAATGGAAAGATCCTGGCAGACATCCAATGACCAATCCACTGACTATTTCAGGACATTGGCAATCTGCCACATTTTATTCAGCATTGCGACGGGGGGGTAAACTTAGTACAATACATTCATTCTGCATTCCAGGAGAGATTATGTTGAAAGTTGCCATTGTTACCGATAGCACCGCCTACATCCCTGAAGAACTATGCAAGCAATTGAATATTACTGTAGTTCCTCTCATCCTAATTTGGGGAACCGAATCTTTTGAGGATGGGATAGATATGCTGCCGGAAGATTTTTATAAACGCATGGAAACCTCCAAAGTGATTCCATCAACATCGCAGGCAACCATACCTTCCATGAAGAGGTCTTTTGAGATGCTTCTTGAACAAGGTTATGATGTGTTGGGAATATTTATCTCATCGAAATTCTCTGGGACGGTGCAATCTGCAATTCAAGCACGCGAAATGATACAAAAAGGGCAAGACAAGATTGCCATCCTCGACTCATTTTTTACTACGATGGCTTTGGGCTGGCCTGTATTGACAGCTGCCCGCGCAGCCAAAGCTGGAGAGAATTTAGTCACATGCAGGCAACTGGCTGAAAAAGCCCGTGACCGAACCGGTGTCATGTTCGTGGTGGAAACGCTGGAATACCTCCACCGCGGAGGACGCATCGGAGGTGCACAGGCGATGCTGGGAACTATCCTGAACGTAAAACCCCTTTTGGAAATGCAAGATGGGAAAATTGAAGCGGTTGAAAAAATTCGCACCAAGCGAAAAGCCCTAATTCGAATGCTCGATCTTGTTGAAGAAAAAATATCAGGGCAAACTTCTGTTCGCTTGGCCATCGTCCATGCCAATGCTGAAGGCGAGGCTCTTACTCTGCTCGAAACTGCTAGGCATAGGTTTAATCCCGTTGAATCCATTCTCAGCCCACTTAGCCCTGTAATCGGCACGCATGCCGGGCCGGGGACAGTGGCAATCGCTTATATGACGGGATTTTAGTATATTTGGACATCTCCAGGAAATTTGGGAACAAATAAAGGTTCCATTCATTTAGTGGGACCTGTTTATATAACGCACCTTAATACATTCCAAAGTGTTTTATGGTTACCTGTTTTATCCCCGCAAAGGAGATGCCATGCCAAAAGTTGCCATTGTCACTGACAGTACAGCTTATCTTCCCGATGATCTTTTAAAGCTTTACTCCATCACCGTTACCCCCCAAATCCTTATTTGGGGTGAAGAAACCTTCCAGGATGGCGTGGATATCCAGCCAAATGAGTTTTACCGGAAGCTTGAAAACTCAAAGACGATGCCCACTACTTCACAAGTAGCCATTGTCACAATGAAAACCGCCTTCGAAAATCTGCTGGCTTCAGGCTACGATGTGCTGGGGATTTTTATCTCAGCCAAGCTTTCCGGTACGATGCAATCTGCCCATCAGGCTAAAGAAATGCTTCCAAAAGCCGGTTCTCATCTTGTCGTGCTGGATTCGAACAGCACTTCGATGGCAATGGGATTCCACGTTTTGACGGCTGCACGCGCTGCCCAAGCAGGTGCCAGCCTGGCAGAATGTCAGAAATTGGCCGAAGAAGCCCGCAAGTATACAGGTGTTTACTTTGTGGTTGATACCCTAGAATTCCTGCGGCGCGGCGGACGCATTGGAGGCGCCCAGGCTATGCTTGGTTCGGCATTAAATCTGAAACCCTTGCTGGAACTTCGTGATGGACGCATTGAATCTATCGAAAAGGTCCGCACCAAGAGCAAGGCGATTAGTCGGATGATTGAGCTGATTATTGACCGCACTGCCGGGCGGAACCCGGTCCGGCTAGCCACGCTCCATGCCAACGCGGAAGCCGAGGCAAAATCCACCCTTGAGACCGCCGCTGCCCAACTTAATCCGGTCGAGCAGATTCTGGCTTCCTTAAGCCCGGTTGTTGGTACCCATGCCGGTCCGGGGACGATCGGTCTGGCTTACATGGCTGGCATGTAAAAAAAAACGGCATACCGAATGGCAGGGTTCAGCGGCTGTCTGAACCCTGTTTTATTTACCTCTACTTCGCAAAGAATAATTCAAAAGAATAACAAAAAGAATAATTCGGTTGACGCAATTCACCATCAAAGGTATAATCCGCCGTCGGCTCAAATCAAGGACTTACTGGAGTAAAGTTATGGAAACGAAAACCGCGGCGCCAGATAGCGCGCTGCAACCGAAAGCACATCTGACAGGCAAAGTCATTAAAACCACCATTGCAGGGGCTATTGTAGATATCGGGCAAAAAGTACCCGGTGTCATACACATCTCCCAACTACAAAAAGGTTCCGTAAACCGGGTCGAAGATGTTGTCCAGGTTGGACAGGTAATCGACATCTGGGTGCGGCACGTACATGAAGACCGCATCGAATTAACCATGGTCGAGCCGCTACTGCTCGAATGGCGCGAGATGAAACCTGACATGCTTGTCAAAGGCAAAGTAGAAAGGTTGGAAGTCTATGGCGCATTCGTAGATATCGGTGCTGAACGTCCGGGGCTTGTTCACGTCAGCGAGATTTCCCACGATTATGTCAAGAACCCTTCCGAGATTCTGAAAGTTGGTGATGAAGTCGAAGCGAAGATATTGGATGTGGATCGACGCAAGAAGCAGATCCGTCTGAGTATCAAAGCTGCACTGCCCAAACCGGAGGAAGTTCTGGCAGAAGTGACCAAGCCGGAACCTCGCAAAGGCCGCGCAAAGAAAAGCAAAAAGCAGGAAGAAATTGTTGAACAACAGGAACCGACCGAACCTGAACTTACAGCTTTCCAGATTGCCTTTCAGAAGGCAGAGGAACGCGCCAGCAAGCGCACGAAGATCAGAAAAACAAAAGCAGATACAACCCGGGAACAGGAAGAGATTTTCAATCGCACGCTTGAAAATCGCCTGCCAACTGGCTAATCCAAGTTAATCTCATTGAGCCCCGGTGGAAATCCTTTCGCCGGGGTTTATTATTAATAGGGGATATTTACCTTGACCAGGAAAGGGACCTGGTTATAATGGTTATGGATATTATTCAAATCTTGGGAGGGCATTTGCACGGGAAAACAAATCGCTTTTATTATATTAATCATTTCGATTCTTGCTTGCGGACAGGTCCAGTCCCCTCAGGTAAACTCCACGCAGACGGCTGTTGCAGCTGCTTCCTGGACTCCAGTTCCAACCAACACGGCGGCCATTGACTACTCCGCCGATTTAGGGATATTTAGCGCGCAAATTTACGACGGTCCAGGTACAGATTATCCAGTAACTTTTGGTTTCTCCTGTAAGGTGACTATCGTAGGTCAGGCCTATCAATGCGCTTGGTTTAAAGTCGTTTCCAATACCGATTCAACTGAGGCCGGATGGATCAGCGCAGATAAATTAACCTACACATTAACATGTCCAGATGTACAGGAGGCTGAATTTGCGCCTGTACCCTCTCCAACATCGACAGATACACCTGTACCACCAACTGATACTCCGCTTCCGACCGATACTCCGCTTCCCCCAACACCGGTCGCGACATCCGCTCCAGCAGTTCGTTCCGCACCGAGTATAAGTTGCAAGATAGATAGCAATATAATAATTCAAAATCGCTCGGGCGCCCCTTTCACCATTTACCTGACAGGGCCTGGTAATTTCACGTTCAATTTAGGGGCAGGGAATTATTCCACTGTCAAGGTGTGCTCCGGTTCGTATAACTATACCGTTTATGGCATCTGCCACGGAAGCCCTGCCAGCGGTTCTGGCAGGATCAGCGATGGAGACCAAGTATATTTTGCCTGCAAATGAAAAATATTATTTGGTTTGATTATTCCCGTTGCCTTACTATAGGCGCCGGGAACGAACATTATGGATAAATTATTCCCCGGAGGACTGAACCCTCCGGGGAATATATTTAGTATATTTGCCTCTTTTCCTGCATCTCTTTCAAAAATTTATCTCGATTGGCAGATCGGGCAGTCTTGCCGCTGGAAGTTTTGACCAGCCAATGCTTCCCAACCAGATGGACATATCGCAGCGCTACTGCTGATCCACGCGTCACCGCTGCACGAATCCCATCGGCTATCTTTTGTTTTTCAACCTGCTCGCTTGTATCCACTTCGGCTACCAGCACCACGTCTTCGGTACCGGTTCTGTCATTGAAAACACCAAAAGCCGAGGCTCGACCGGCATGCACGCCAGGAACATCATAAGCCAGCAATTCCAGGTCTTGCGGGTAGATGTTTTTTCCACCCACAATGATCAAGTCTTTCTTGCGACCTGTAATATAGAGTTCACCACCCACCAGGTAGCCATAATCGCCGGTGAGATACCAGCCATTAATAAAAGCTTTTTCGGTTGCATCCGGGCGGTGATAATAACTGCTTAACATGCAATTGCTTTTTAGGGCCACTTCGCCAACATGCCGGTCCGGTAAAGCATGTCCCTTACCATCCAAGATACTGACAAAAGTATTTTGAATGGATTTCCCTGCTCCCAGCATGCGGATGACCGGTTTCTCCGCGAAACCTGGACGCGCCACTTTCTCCATTTGCAAACTATCCCGGTCGATATCTTCAAAAACCACCGGCATGTCGATGCCTCCCTGGGTAACTGCGAATACATTTTCAGCCATGGCATAGCAAGTCGTCATTGCTTCGGAACGTAATCCCAGACTCTGAAAGCGCTCGTGGAAGGCATGCTGGGATTCCCAGCGCATTGGCTCGGAACAGTTCGAGATGGCCCGCCAGGAGGATAAATCCACATTTTCCAGGTCGCGATCACGAATCTTTTGGGCGCAGAAATTAAAGGCAAAATTCGGCAGCCAGGAGAGCGTGCCCTTATAACGGCTGACAGCTTGGAGCAAGCGAAAAGGGGCTCGTATCCATTCGAAAGGCGACATAATCACAAGCGGATAACCCAGCAGGATGGGCATCAACCAGCAAGCGATCAGGCCCATATCGTGATAGAGTGGCAACCAAGATATGAACACATCCGAATCGCGCAGGTGAATGGCTTTTCCGTAGTCTGTTAGCTGGTTAATCACGGCCTGATGTGAGAGCGCTACACCTTTCTGCAGGCCGGTGGTCCCGGACGAATGTTGCAGCAAAACAATATCTTCCGGTTTGCGCTGCAGGCCGCCAAAGGTGCCAAAATCGGGCAGACATGCCCCATCAACTTGGTCACTGACGATAACTGCTTTGACCGAATCCTCGCCGGGCTTGAGAGCTGCGCGTACTTCCGTTTCAAAATCCCGGTAGGTTACTATGGCAGTTGGCTGGGTAACGGACACCAATGCAGCCAGGTCAGCCCGGTAACGTTCTGGAAGCAATTTCTCGGTCAGGAATGGCATGATGGAAGGGATGGCACCATGTAGAATTGCGCCATAGTAGGCATACAGAAGGTCAATACCGTGCTGCAAGATCAGTAAAACCACTTCGCCCGGCCGGATGTCATTTTTTACATAGGTTTTTACATAACCGGATGCGCCATGGATCAGGTCGCAGTAAGAAACCGGTAAATCAGGTTGTCCGCCATGCAAGATGGTAACACAGACCTTATCGGGAGTCGTATCGTAATGGACCTTGAGGAAGTCGGAAAAAGTCAGCATTTTACTGGCGAGATTGGATTAATGCTAAGAGTCCATCAAGACTATCGAAGGTGGATGCATTCAGTTCGGAATCGTCAATATGGACACCAAAGTTGTCCTCGACATACAAGGCCAGATCCACCAGGTGGAACGAATCAATTAGACCGCTGGAAAGCAGCGCTTCTCCAGGCTGTATGACTCGGTTTGGTTGTTTCAAGATCTCTGTTGTCAGGTACCCGGTAAGCTTGGTTTTCATTTCATCAGCATTCATGGAATCCTCCAGATTATTTATTGGCTCATGCGAGCCCCAATCATATCACGGGAGAGGCAGCCAGTCAGCATTAGTAACAGCTACATAATTCGTGCTGGATTGGCCAATGGCATTGGTCAGGTCAGTAACCTTTTTCGAAGCCCGATCCACCAGACTGCCACCTATTGTAAAACCAGTTTTACTGGGCACGGTTCCTAACCAGAACAGATATGAACCATCCGGAGACCAGAGCACTTTTGGATTCAACAAACTGGACTGAGCATATTCGCTGACCGACAGCGTGTGTGCATCGACCACAAAATTACGGTTTCCCGAGCTCTTTCCAGAATAATCACTTACCATTGCCACCACTGCTGCCAATGTATCCCCGGTTGGAGACCATGCATAATCAACCAGCGAAGTTCCGGGCAATTGATAAGGACGCGGGTTGGTGCCATCCGGCAAGGCAAAAACCAGGCTGTTTTGATTCTTTGGGTCAGAATCTGCTGAGACTAAATGAGCCTCATCCGGAGAAAGAATTGGCCCGGTGACACCGGTCAATTCCTGGTTAAATTTCCCGTCCGGGCTGGTGACCCACGCCCCACTCAATTGGCAAACTCCTGGCAAGGTGCAGGATCCACTCTCCCAATAGACATGACCGCCATCAGATGTTTGGAATATATCCACCGGTGAAGCAGGGGCAGTAGGTAGGTTATTTTCAATTGCCCCATCTGGGGATAAAATGGTTATTCCAGAAACGCCGGATTTGGTCAGTATCACCGCAATCCGCCCATCCGGCAGCCAAACAGCATCGGTATCACCAAAAGCATACAGCGAATTGGTCAATATGAGTGGGTACGCTCCATCCACATTGGTTCGGTAAAGGGCTGACCCTTCACTAACCAGCAGATATTTCCCATCAGGCGAAGTGGATTGTAACCTGACACCCGTGCCGAAAAGCTGCACAGTCTGCCCAGTTACAGGGTCGAGCAGATATACACCCGGATAGCTGTACTCTTCGCTCTGGCGCTCCGAAAGTCCAAAAACAATCCGGTTTGAACTCCCCACCGGCGTCGGCCCCAGGGTGGGCGTTTCAGTCGGAGCCAGAGCCTGCAAAGATGCGGAAATCGCTCCGGGAGTGGCTGTCAGTTCCATTGTTGGAGTCGCCGAGACTGCAGGAGCAGAACCCAACAATTCCTTCCAGACGCTGTCAAGCGCTTCCAATCCGGTGAAACTGCGTGTCGACCAGGCGTCTGTCGAAATATGAAACCCATCGTTGCGTTTCGTATCCATACCATGCGCAGGCAATGGTTGAACTGCCGCCCAGAAGTTCCACAGCGGTAGATCATATTCACTTGCCAGCTTGGCCGTAGTCAAGTTCAGGCTGTTATCGCCTTCAACGTTGTCCGCCTTCGTAGCCAGGATGGGTACGGCCCCATGTGCAATGATGGTATCGAGGATGCGACGCATAAGTGCTTCATATGCCTGGGGTGTCCGTCCATTCCACCAGACTTCCAGGCTGACGATGACAATAATTGGTTTGGTTATACGCAACTCGCAATCGAGCGGATCTTCTCCTGCCAGGCAGGCTTTCGGATCGGCCCATAGCGGAGAAAGTACCGCTGCGGCATTAAAGCCTCCTCTGACAGCCTGGCCATCGGTATTGAAATGGCCGGCGAAGTTGTTGATCGTTTGCTGGAGATAGGCATAATGGCTGCCCAGGGAATAGCGGTCGGGGATATCAAAATATCCCATGAAAGCTGCTTTCACGCTCTGGCAATCCCCCACTTTGGAGAAAGCATGCGGATCCAGACCCATCGTCTGGCCATTCCTATAGATTTCAATGGCACGTGCCGTCACTGTTGGGACGATTGGCCAATCCCGCCAATCTTCCGGGGGGAGGCGTTTCGCAGTTGTTGCAGTGGGACCGGGAACCACTGTCGGGGCTACGATGGTTTCCGGCGGTGGGGCAATCGGGAACGTGAGACTAGGAATGGACACCTCTTGGCTGCTGGTTGGGATAGCCGTTCTTTCGCTTTTAATCGGGGATGCACAACCACACAGAAAAAGAACAAATATGATCAGGGAAAAGATTCTTTGCATGTGAACTTTCTCGCCGATTATGGCTGGCTGGAAACGCCCTGGTAAACAGAATCAAGCACTTGCAAAGCAGTCAGGTTGCGCCATGGCCATGCAAATTGGAAGTTGATCGGATTGCTGAAATCACTATATGCATAAGTGAGATGCTCATTGTCCGGTTGCAGTCCATGTGCCGGAAGAGGCTGAACAGCCCGCCAGAAATTCCACAGCGGCAGGTTGTATTCGTAAGCAAGCTGGGCAATGATTGTGTTTATGCGAAAATTGCCTTCCTTGTTATCCGCCTTGGTGGATAGAATGGGAACCACCTCTGCCTCCAGCAGGCGTTCGATGATCTGCCGCAAGCCCGGTTCAAAAATCTCAGGTTGCCAGACCTGGTTGGTCCCTAACGAAATGATCGCAAAGGAAGGGTGATATATCCGAAGTTCGCAATCAAGGTGAGCCTCACCCTGATTGCAATCTTTCGTTCCTGACAATACCGGACCTAAAACGATTGTAGTGTCAAAGCCGCGCCCAGCTGCCAGACTTACATGGCTGAAGGAGCCAGAGAAATGTTCGATCACAGGCAGCAATTCCGTATGCGAGCCGAGGTGATAATTACCCGGGTCCATGTCATATTGGGTTAAGAACCAGACGGTCGAGATTTCGCCATCACCAATCTTGGAAAAGGCTGCCGGATTGTTTCCTAATGCCAACCCGTGTTGAAAAAGAACTTTCATTTCCGGACTGACAGCCGGCACAACCGGCCAATTCTGCCAATCTTCCGGGGAGAGACGCATATCAGGAGTTTGACTGGGAAGCAAGGTCTCCGTCGGTGTAGGGAGTTCTGTGGGAAGGGAAAATTCTGTCGGAAGAACAGTTGGCGCAGCGATCGTCCCGCTGGTTGTTGGAGTCGCATCAGGAGCTGCTTGCGTACCCCATCCAGGGGTTTCGCAGGCAGCCAAGAAAACGCACACCAGAACCAACGAACCAGTTTTATTCATATCGAATGGTTATCACATGCCAGACTGCCATGTAAAAACTGCCGTTTCATTCTATAACCTTAATGCTGTCCACTTACCCCACGATAAACCGCCTCAATCGCTTCCAACGCAGTCAGGTTGCGCCAGGGCCAGCCCTCCTTCATATCTGATGGGTTATTGAAATTAAATAACTCAAGGCCCTGTGTGAGATGGAATCCGTCCGCGACCAAACCATGCGATGGCAATGGGTTCGTGGCCGCCCAGAAATTCCAGAGCGGCACCTGGTAATCATAAGCAACCCGGGCCACGACCTCATTGATACTGTTAGCACTTCCAGGATTCTCCGCACGGGTGGCCAGAATGGGCACTACATTTTGGGAAAGAATATATTCAACAACCTTGCGCAAATCTTCGTTATATACAACAAGATTCCCATTCCAGGATTCTTCAAAGCTGACAGTTACAATGCTTGGGTTATTGACCCTGATTTCACAGGCGATCGGTGTTTCTCCGGCATTGCACTTTTTAGGATCGGCCCAGAATGGAGTTAGTGCTGATGCCACGTTCTCTCCGCCCTTGGTAGCCAGGCTTGACCGTGACCAGGATCCGGCAAAGTGATTAATCGTTGGCTGGAGGTATCCATATTGTGTACCAAGAGTGTAATCTTTTGGGTTGTCAAAAGAGGACAGAAAATAGGTTGAGATGTTCTGACAATCCCCAATTTTTGAAAACTTGTTTGGGTCGCGGCCGGCTGCCAGCCCTGCCTGGTACACAGCCATCATGCGTGCCGAAACCACCGGGACAATTGGCATACTTTTCCAGGCATCCGGAGCAAGCGTAGGTGTGGGAGCCTGGACAGTACTGCTCACATCATCCGGCGTAGGGAGTGGCGGCATGGCCGTAACCGTAGCCGTAGCCAGATATAACGTTGGCACCTGGGTACTGGTTGCCGTTGAATTCGTTAGGCTCTGGATATGCCCCCACTCCGAAGTATTACAAGCAGCAAGTAAAACGAGCACTAAAAACAATAAATGGTATTTTTGTGTCTTCATGGACAACTCTGCTGTAAGATGGTATTTTCCACGCTCCCGGTCACGAGTGCTTCTCCGGCCGGCGTCACATGGATGGCGCTGTTGGTAAATTGATCCGCAGGTACCAGTTTCCACAGATCAAGATAGTCCCAGCCTTGGCTGGCGGCTTTTTGATCCATCATCTGCCGCCATTGGTCATATGCCCACCGCGGGTAATAAAAATTGTACCGCAGGTCGCTGTTCTTGCCAGTACTGACCAGTATTGGTTCATTGATAAGCAATACAGGGGTTTTACCGGCCGCCCGCAGGCCCGCTTCCAGTACGCTGAAAGCCAGTTTCGATTCGTCCAGCGTCGGCGGTTGCATCCCATGATATGTCACATCGGAAACCAGGTCAGTTTGGGCATGTGCATAATCAACCGGATAGCTCTGGTCTATGCCGGTGGCAGACCACAATACACCATACATTTGAAGGCGGAACAAGTCTGCCAGGGAACGACGCTGGCCGATCAAGGTCTGGTCCCAGAAGCTTGGATGTACGAGCGCCGGGTCAGCAGGATTGAGAGGCAGTTGATAACGGGCAATCAGAGCATCCACGCGGTTGGCATTATTCGCAACAATCGGCGAAGTCAACTGGCTATCAAGTGGAAATGCTTCCAGGGTGATCGGCCAGATGATCAGGTCAGGCTGGAAGCGCATGGCATAGTCCAGCACCATCAGATCCTTGGTCAGCGAAATGGTCGGATAGCCCAGGTTGTATACACGTACGGTCTTCCCACACAGATTTAACCCCGCACTTTCCAATTGACCGGCCAGGGTTTCTGCTGGGCGAAGGAGGATTCCCCAGGAAGAAGAGTCGCCGACGACAAGCACACGGAATTCATCGGCTGGTTTTGGTGCAGCCGAGATAACAAGCGATGCAAACATCGCATCCAGATTGGACAGGCTTAGGTTGTAGGATTGGGCAGGGTCTTCACCAAAGGGAAAGCGCGGCCGCCCAGGAAAAACATGATTATAAAGAGAAACCCTGCCTAACGAGCCCGGATTAACGGCTACGAACGCCAGGTCGAATAACAGGAACAGCGCCAGGCCTTTCAATAATACATTCCGTAAAAAACTACCGCTCACCCAATCTCCTATGCGTTATTTCAAACCTGCCAGTGTTTGCAGGAATTGACCGGAAATGGACAGGGACGGCAGGGCAAAAAAGACCCAACCGATCGCCACGAAATGGAACGTCAGCAACACGCCACCTGCATTGAGCACCTTCTGCCAGTACATCGGCAGCATGGCAAAACGGCCTTTTGTCCATTCGGACCAGCGATTGTGGAAGAACAGCCCCAATCCGTGCCACACGCCCCATGCCACGAAATTCCAACTTACGCCATGCCAGAGTCCGATCAGTACCATCGTGCTCATCTGTGTAAGGAAAACAATACTCGTTATGGAGAGTTTCTTTTTTCCGGAACGCAACGCCCGAGTCACCGGGTTGAAATAATACGTCCGAAACCACTGTGTTAGAGTCATGTGCCAGTTGTTCCAGAATTGGGTCAGGTTGGGTTTCAGGTAAGGCGCTTTAAAGTTCTCCGGCAGTTTGATTCCAAGCAGTCGCCCGAGTCCGATGGCAATATCGGTGTAACCGCTGAAGTCGAAATAAATCTGGAAGGCGTAAGCATACAGCAAGATCCACGCCCAGCCCGAGGTATGAACTTGTGTCGCGTTGGTGGCGTTCAAAGCCACCAGCCCGAGTGTATCGGCGATGACGAACTTCTTGAACAAACCCACTGCCAACCGTTTACCTGCCTCGCCATAATCCTCGCTGGTGAGGGAAAGTGGATGCCGTAAATCTCCTATGAAACGCTCGATACGGTCGATCGGACCGGCGCTGAGCGCCGGGAAAAAAATTACGTAAACCACATATTCTGACAAACTCACCGCCGGCAAGCGCCCGCTCTGGCGATCTCGAAAGGTGTGCAGCAGGCGAAAAGCGATATACGAAAAACCCAGCCAGCGCAAATCCAGCGGAGAAGCCAAGGAAACTGACTGGCCGTTCCATCCGCGCAGAACCTGGCTGGCCCAATTCGACAGTGCCGGAACTTTTAGTAACAGAAAAATAAGAATAACAATTATGAAGGCTACGCTTAGTATTAGCTTTCCGGGCTTTGTGAAACGCCATAAAAGGAAGCCGGCCGCGCAAAGAATCGCCAGGAAAACCAGGATCTCTTGCATCTGAGGCGGGTTGGATGCAGTCAGCGGGAGAGAAATGCCCAGATAACGCGTCAAGCCTAGCACCAGGACGATTCCCCCCAAAATGGCCATCCCCGGCCAGTTGACCCGCCAAAGACGTTCCTGTCGGGGTGTGGTTAGTACCCAACCCAGCACGGTCAAACCCAGGGTTAGGGTAGGCAGCCAGAAGTCCAACCCGCGCACCGGCAGGGCCGGCTGCAATGCATATACTGCCAGGGCGCTGATGGCCAATAGCAGTGGCAAGCGTCCGCGCCTGCGGGTTGCTACGCCAAGAGCAGCAGCGATGATTACGAAAACCAGGATATATGCCAGGGTCATTAAAAGCCCTGATAGATCCAAGTGGGGGCGCTACTGGCCGTCAATATGACCAGCGCCACCAGGATCAGGCAGAATACCAATGCCCAGATATTTTCGCGGGTGAAAAGCCGAAATTTCATTTATAACCGCACACCAGGTAATCCCCGCCCTGTTGCACAACCTGGTATGTCCGCGCCGAGATATCCAATGTCTGGTCTTCACCGTTATAAGTGGCCAGGATTCTCCCCTGGCAGTTCACCTGTGAAGTACCGCTGGTTGTACCGGAGGTCTTGCAGCTTACTCCGTCCAGGCGGGTCTTGACTGCCTGGAGCGAATCCAGTTCAAGCAAAGCGCTCGATTCCCAGCTGGCGCAGGAGAGCGCCGACAGCTTGGTGGAATCCTTGGCGACCAGTGCGTTAAGATAATCCACGACTGCTTTGGAGGCGGGGTCGGCTGCCTGGCTTCCACAGGCAGAAAGTGACAGTGCCAGCATGCTGAGCAGGATAACCAATAATGCAAGCTTGCGCATCTTCTTCTCCTTGAAATAAAGGTGAGACTTGCGGGATTATACTGCTACTTTCAGAAACAGAAAACTTTTTTGCTCTGCGAACTTGACAGACTTCTTGCTTGACTATATAATCCCGCCTGCCTTCCTCGCTAGCTCAACGGCAGAGCGGGCGGCTGTTAACCGCTAGGTTCGAGGTTCAAATCCTCGGCGAGGAGCTAAATTTACCGGTTTTTGCATAAAAGACCCTGCGCCAGCAGCCAGCCAGCACAGGGAGGTTTGCCCCAATCTCGGCGGATAAAGTACCCCGTGCCGGTTACAAGCCGGCACGGGGAAGTGTGCCCCAATCTCGCCGGACCTTGGGGCGCTGGAATTGTAGCACAAAGGAGTTCGACAATGGCAGCGCTTCCCATATTCATTTCAACAGATGAAGCCGCCCACCGATTGGGGATTAGTGAGGCTCGTGTACGCCATATGATTGAGGCTGGAACGATCAAAGCAGCCAACATCAGTGGAGAAACTATCGTAAGCGAAGCCAGTATCAGAGGATTAATCCCCAAAGAGGAATTACCTGAATACCAGAAATATACGAATCTAAAGGGTACGCCGATTTGGATCAGTAAAGCTGCTCGCCAATATCATGTTACTCTTTCTGTTATTCAAAGGTGGGTTGTGAGAGGTTACATTGCTCGACTTGGAAAAGATAAGAACAAAATACTCCTGAATGAGCAAGATGTTGCCTATTGCGCTGAAATCTACCATCAGTCTGGGGGACAGGGTAAATGGCTCTTCAATCCTGACGGTTCGCCCTACGTATTACGGTCTGAGAAATTGCAAGCTCCCGCATAAAAACATGCAAACACCCGCTGAAGAGCGGGTGTTTTTTTAGTTCCTGTGCGATGGATGAACAGAGTATTACAGTTCTTTAAGCCGTTCCAGAAACACACTTGGCGCGAGGACTGCAAAACCTCGAAATTCCTTCAAATCAAGCAAATGCTTATCCCCGCTAACAATGTAGTCGACCTTTCCAGCAACTGCAGCTTCGAGAAATTTATTATCAGAAGGGTCGGCTTCTATTACACGGATACTTTCTTCTGGCGAGACAAACTCAGCTTTGCTAAGAATCAAGGCAGCGAAATCATCCAACTCTACGCGAAGAATCTTGAATTTGGGGCGGCTCAGCACATTGATTTATTCACTTACGATTTGATTGCTTACAGTCAGCACAAATTTCCCCGCAATCCATGCAACGATAATGGCCTCCAACCTTCCACCAAGGTAGGCTGAAACCATCACGTTTGTATCAATGACGACATTTCTCATTTGCCTTCCTGTACAGCATGGATTTCAGCGGCAATATCTGCTTGTGTAATTTTGAGTTTCTTTGCCCGAGTACGTACTTTTTTCCAGGATTCGTCAAAACGTTTTTCGATTCCCTTTTCATCCGCTAAACCAAGTTTCAAGAAGCGGATGTAGGCCAGTACATCAGTTCGGCGCGCCTCAGGCAAATCAGCAAGTTCGCGCAGAATGGTATTTTCAAAGGTTGTCATCGGATTACTCCTCAAATTCAATTTTACAACAAATCGCATAATAAGCAATAACCGACAGAAATTAGCAATACGCAATCAACATTCACCACATCTCTAATTCTACTATATTTTTACCTATGTATTGACAACATAGGTGGATAATGCTAAACTGCTTCGCTATACATTTCCATCCCATAAGATGAAATCTTCGAAGTCATAACACATTAAGGTACAGGACGAGCGCGATTAGGCAAGTAAGAAAAATACAGCGCCATCCCCTTCGATGCGCCAAAACCTCCAGGGATTATATTTTGCCAAGCGGGTTGGACCGGAAATTCATCGGGTTCCTATAGTCGCCGCAAAACCAGAGTTGAAAGGAAAGTAATAATGGTCCCCTATCTCCCCAATGAACTATGGACCAGCGCTGAGACAGCGAAGTATCTTGGCTTAACACAAACCCGACTGCTTCTACTGGCAGGCAAGGGCTTGATTCCAGGCAGCTACAAAGCCGGGCCAGGCCAACACGCAGGTTGGCGATTCGATGCCAATAAGATCCGTACTTTCAAGTTGCTGCGCGATGAACACGCCAGAAAAGTCACGGGGATGATGAATATTCATGAAGCGGCCGAGTTTCTAAAATATACAAAGGAGGCAGTTCGCCGCCAAACACGGCTGGGCAGGATCAAAGCTATAAAAGATGGGGATGGTTCAAAAGCTGAATGGCGTTACGCCAAAGCCGATCTCACCCAATTTCTTATCAACCGATCTAAATCCGGCAACAACGGAGAAGGGTCCAATGCATGACCAATGTTATCGCAATTGCAAACCAAAAGGGCGGCGTCGGAAAAACCACTACTGCCGTTTCCCTGGCGCATGGCCTAGCTTTAAGGGATAAGGAAGTACTGTTGATCGACTTGGATCCACAAGGTCAGACAGCGGTCTCCCTGGGTATGAAAGCCGAGCCGGGAGCGTACTACTTGCTTACCCCTCCGCCTGGTGGTGTGGTCACGGTCAAGCAATGGATCCGCAAAGCACGCGAGCACCTATGGCTGATTCCGGGTGATATCTCCACCAATGCTTCCCAGGCCCTTATCAACGCCGAAGCCCGCCCTTCCTCCTACATAGCCGACCAGCTTAGGCCATTGGTCAAGGATGGGCTGGGACTGGATTATATAATCTTTGACACTGCCCCAAGTGTGGGCGGCATCCAGGAAAGAGCAATATGGGCATCCGACAAGGTACTGGTCCCAACCGCCACCGAATTCCTGGCTGCCGACGGTGTCCGCAAGATCTATGAAGCGATGGCTAAATTGAAAAAGGAACAGGCGTGGACCGGCTATCCACCTCGTCCTGTGAGTAGGCTATCCCCCTACTCACTACTTTTCATCTCTTCATTTTCCAAAATAGGATCGCACCTTGTATCCAAATCAAAAGCCGGCCTAAGGACCAGCTTTTGATAAAATCAAACTACAGGAATTTTCCTTGCCAGATCACAAAATCTGCGTAAACACTTCGGGCTTCTTTTCTACAATCCGTAACAAGGCTTCAGCAAGGCCACTAGGTTTACGACGCCCCTTTTCCCAATCCTGAACGGTACGCAGGCTTACTCCGATCAAACCTTCAAATGCCGCCTGCGATAGATTAAGTTTGGAATGAATTTCTTTAGGCGCGGCAATTACCTTCAAGCCATGAGAACATAAAACTTTCACACCGGCCTCGTGAGCTTTGATGTCTTCAATACCTTCAAGAATTTCCAGACCAATATCGCGTTTAGACATTCACACTACGTGATTTTTTTTAAACAGCGATGGCCTGTTCCCGCAGGATCTGGTCCCAGAAAGGCATCAACTGGCGCTTCTCAATCTCCTGCGGTGTAAATCCATTGGCTTGTACCGATTCGAGAATGCGCGCCGCGGCAACCCCCAGTATCTCCAACCGTTCGCGCTGGTTGTAAGGGGCAAAATCGGGAGAAATGATGATCAGGTCAATGTCACTGCCATCCTGGGCTGTCTGATTAGCCTGGGAGCCATATAACATGACACGTTCAATATGAATGCCCATCTTCTCCAGTTCGGCACGGAAGCGGCGGATTATTGGTTTAAGTTGGGATGTTGTTTCAGCCATTGGATGATCTCCTGAGTCTGACGAAGATATTCTTTCGCGACCGATTCGGGATAATCGCGAACAGCACGGTCCAAATCTTCCGGGTAGCGCGTGGGAATACTGGCCGTATTAATCTTACCGATAAACTCCAGTTGTGCTTGAACCATTTCCAATCCGCTCTTTTTGACAAGGTAAATCAAGTCATGCGTTTTGACGGGGATGGTTTGCGTAACTTCTGTCACGTGTGCCTTAAGCACTTTCTCGAGCGCCAGATGGCAAAGGAATACCACATAGAGATAGCGGCCCGTTTCGAGCATATGGACGGCAGTCTCCATATCATAATCTGCCAATGCTATCCAGTTCCTGGTATCTTTGCGCAGCATGTTTCGAATTATACACCTACCATATCATCGAGGGCTTCCGCCGCCCGTTCCTTCTCCCTGGCCTTCGGACGACCGTACTTCATGGCCGTCTCAATGGAGTGACCAGACATCTCCGCCCGGACTTCCAGGCTCACCCCAGCCTGGCACAGAGCTAATCATCTTCTCCATTGGGCTGGTCCACCTGTTCGGCGCCGCGATCCAGGTCATCTTCTGAGATCGCGCCGTACTTCATCATTGTGGCGATACTGTGGCCCATCTGGGCGGCCCCACCCGATCGTCTTTCACCCACTTCTGCCAGATCTGTACCGCCGTATGACGGAGAATATGAGGAGAAAGATCAGGAATACCGGCACGTTGCTCCACGTCGGCGATCATAGCTTGCATGGAGCGCTGGCCGAGCGGTTCGTAGGCGTTCTATTTTCCAGTGAAATCTTTTTACATCCCGGCCAGATATGCCAGGCCGACCGTCCCGGGGCCAGCGTGGACGCCGATGGCCGGGCTGACACTGGTGAAGAAGGTCTCGACCGGGTTGAGTTTCGCTGTGACGGTTTCCAGCAGAGAACGGGCTTC
>Ga0187853_10000674_pt1 | contig 34523 bp, 34 predicted proteins | sample June2016WEW_6_10_2_FD_132417 | JGI IMG/M metagenome (GOLD analysis project Ga0187853, IMG submission 132417) | Peatland microbial communities from SPRUCE experiment site at the Marcell Experimental Forest, Minnesota, USA - June2016WEW_6_100 | ecosystem: Environmental > Terrestrial > Soil >... | reverse complement strand
GTGCCGGGCGCTGGCTGGCCCTGCTGGACGGGCGGCGGCGGCGCGGCGGCGGCGCGCGCAACGGGCGCGGCCTTTGCTGGCGCGGGTGCGGCGGGTTGCGGCACTGGCGCGGCGGCGGGCGCGCCTGCCGGTTTCAGGCTTGCGATCGGCTTCTTGACCGTCGCGTACCCGTCGCGCAGGTAGGCGTCCTGGCCGTCGACCCGGACGACCTTCGCGTTCCGCGTCTTCCCGCCGTTGGTCTGGTAGGCGACGGTATCGCCCGCCTTGGGCGGTGGGTTGCCAAGCTGCGTCTGCTCCGGCGACTCGGCCAGCACGGCGCGGCCCTGGAGCTCCGGCTGTTGGGCGTCCTGCATCTTGGCGGCGATCTGCGCGCCCAGTTCATCGGCCTTGGCTTGGTCCCCGGCCGCCAGCGCCTTCTTCTGCTGGTCGTACAGGTCGTCCGTGGCCTTCATGGCCTCGGCGACCGGCGCGGTCACAACCTGGAGTTCAGACTGCTGGTTCGGCTCTCCCGGCATCCCGGTCTGCACGGCGTATTGGTCGGCATTCACGCCGTTCGAATCGATCTTGTCGGCACTTCGAACCGGAAGCTGGCTCTCGATGTTCTGCCTGATCTGCTCAACCGCCTCTGGCGTGGGAGCCGAGACTCGAGCCCCGAGGTGGTCAACGATGGTCTCCGGTGGCTTGCCGCGGTCCTCCTTGTTCTCGACGGCCTCTGGCTCCTTGACCCGCATCCCCTCGACCTTGGCGCCGGGGATCCCCTCGACGGCGGTCTCGGCCATGTCTTTGAGGACCGGCTTCTGCTCCGCGGCCGATTGCCGGATCTCGGCCGGTTCGGTGCTTGCCTGAACCACAGGCCGCTGGGCCTCTGGCTGGCCCTGTGGGGCGTTCGGCTGCAGGATGGTGGGTTGGCCTGCCGGGGAGGGCGCGGCCTGTACAGGGACAGCCTGCGCGGGCGCTGGTGCCATCACAGCGGGCGTGGCCAACCTTGGAGCGACGGGCCCGGGCTGGACGGTCGGCGGGACAGGCTTGGCGATGATCGGCGTCTTCCGGCCGGCCGTCTCAACCGGCGGCGGCAGACCGGGGCGCACCGGGAGCACATTCCCCTGCTGGTCGACGATCATTCCCCGAGCGGCGGTCGGCGCTGGCCGCGGCGCGAACTGCGGAGGCGGCGTCGTGCGCTCGACGGCCTCGGCGCGGTTGACGGGCGGCGGCGGGCGGAGTCCGGCCGATGTCGTGGCCGGCAGTTGCGCCTGCTTAGCCTCCTCCCACGGCGTCACCTCGGCGTCAGGGATGCCTGCTGGCTGCGGAGGGGCTTCCGGCTCGCCCACGTACTCAGGCTCTGCCGGGGGAAGCGGGAGCATCGGAGGCTCGTGAGGGGTGTAAACGCCGAGGTTGAGTTTTGGACGGGCTTCACCGCCTCCGCCCAAAAGCATGGGGGCAACCTGGGCGGCTGTGCCAAGGACCGTGCCAACTTCCGCTGGGTTTATCAGCTCGTTCGGCCCGAGTTGCTGAACGCCGGTCTGGATCCCCGCACCGACGAATGGGATCGCCTGGACCGCATGGACCGCCGCGAAGCCAGGCTGGCCCTCTGCGAGCGCCTCGCCTCCCTCTTTCAGCTCGCCGGTGATGCGCTTTGCGCCCGCGTACAGCCCCTCCGCAAATTGTCCAGGGGGACCGGCGAGAGCCTCGATGGTGCCTTTTACGGGATGGGCGCGCAACTCAGCCTGTCGCTGCTCCTGCTGTTGCGCAGCTTCTTCGACGGAGCCAGGCAAACCAACAGCGCGCGCGAACGAAGATGCGGCAGGTTTAACGACCGAAGACCAGAATCCGGGAGGGGATGGAGGCTGTGCAGCACTTTGCGTGCTAGGTGTATTTGGAGTTCTGTTGTAAAAGGTTGGAGGAACAGATGTTCCGGCTGGCCGCGTGAACCGCGCGGCGTCCTGGTCGCTAAATGGTTGGGCTGCAGGGGGAGTGCCGGGAGGGTAGGGAGATGGCGCGGCTTTGGTCTGCGCCTGTGCAGCCTCTTCCCACGGAGGGGTCTGCTGCGCCGCCTCTTCCCACGGGGCGAGTTGGACCGCTGCGCTGCCCATTACTGCTGGACCTGCTGCCAGCTTTTCGGGTTCGCCCTATCGCCGCCGAGGTACTTGTATCCCTTGTAGACCTGGCCCTGTGTAACCGTCGTGGCGGATGGCGCAGTCTGCGCGGGAGCGGCTGGCGCGCCTGGCTGTGCCGCGGCGGGTGCGCCGCCGGGAGTCGTCGCCGCGACGGTAAACCGGACGCCGAGCGGGCGCATCTTCTTTTGGGTAAGCTGCGCGTCCAGCTTTGTAGCGATCGCGTTCTTCATCGCCGTGAACTCGGCCGGGGAGTATGTTTTTGTCCCGTCGCTGTGCGGGTCGTAAAATCCGCCCGCGCCGTTCTGGGCTTCAGGATCCCACTCGTAAGTGTTGAGCTTGTCAACCTGTGCGGTTGCAGCGTCGATGAGCGGCTGGCGCCGGGGATCGTCTTCGCCGCCTCCAACCGCCCGGTTGGCGTACTGGAACCTCTTGACTTCCTGGGAGGCGATTTGCTTCGCTGCGGCGGCGTATCCCTGCCGCTTCTGCGGGTCTGGATCGATCTGCGAGGCGATTACGGCCTGCTCGTAGGTCTTGGGCACGCCGCCTTGGTTAGCGAGCTGCTGGCGAAGGTCGGCGATCTGGCCTTCGTATTGGCTCTTTTGCTCAGCGCTCTGCTGCGCCGTGGCGTCCCTGGCCACACCGCCGTAGGCAGTTCCAACCCTGCCGGCCGCCGTCCCGACATCCTTGATCCGCTCGCTTTCTGCCTTCTCGTTGGCGATGTTGCGGTCCTCTTCGGACTGAAGGACGGTCGCCTGCGCTTGCCGGCGCGCGGTGTCGATGTCGAATTGGCGGTTGGGTGCGCCGTAAGCGGTTGCTCCTACTGCGGTTGGGTCAATGGCCCCGGCGATACCACCCTTGCGGGCCGCGGCCAGTCCGCGTGCGATTCTGGTTCCGATTCCGGGGCGATAGCCTTGGTCTTGAGGATTCAGAGGCTGTGCCAGGGCGACGCGTTGCGCTTCGAGCAGCTTATTCTCAGTCGCGGCGTTCGGCTGGTTCTCCAACGCCGTAACCGTTCGGGCGTCCTGGTCGGCCATGTTCAGTGCGCCCTGTTGCCCGCGCTGGTAGAACGATGGCGTGTTCGGAGAGACAGCGTTCGGCGTCGCTGGCTTTGGCGGCACCGCTGGCGATGGTGATGGCACAGGTTGTGCGGGAGCGAGCGCAGGTCTCTGGACCGGAGCCGCTGGCGCCGTATTCTGTGCGACCTGCTGCTCAGCCTCCGGGGGAGGGTTGAGAAGCCGGCCCAGCATGGCGCCATACTGTTCGTCTTCCGATAAAAATTGACTTGGATCGCCTGCCATCGTCGCCACTCTCCCCTATCCCTTCGGTCCGAATACCATTTGTCCGAACCCCTTCGCGGCTTCATCTCCAAACTGATCCCACCAAGACGGCGTTTCGCCGGCCTTCTGTGCAGTGTTCAGCACGCCTCCAGCGGCTTCGGCCTGCTGCCCGGCGAGCCGGGATTCCATCTCTGCTGGTGCCTGTGTGGCCTGAAGCACGTTCCGGCCGTATCCCGCGCCAGCCACGATCCGCTCCTGGTTGGCTCTGGCCTCATCGGCCGATAGCGTCCGCGTGCCCTGCTGCTCCATCTGCTCGGTCGCTGCTACACTGCCCGCGCTGTTCTGCCCGGTGCGTAGGGCTTGACTCTGCAGCCGCTCTCCGGCCGCGCGCGCGCCGGCGTCCGCCGTGTCTGCCAGCATCTGATTTGTTGTGGTCTGGAACTGGCCGCCCTGGACGTAGGGGTTGCTCGCCTTGTACTTAGCGAGCTGGTCCTTGTAGTCCTCGACGTCACCCTGGGCAGCGGCATAGGAGTTTTGGGCATCGTTGTAATAGCCCGCGTTCTGATTTGTGGCCGTGCCTTCGACTTGAGATTCCTGGGCTCTCGACAACTTACACCTCCCTGAAGAAACTGGCGAATCGTGTATCGTCGCGCCTGAACCCTGCTGCTTTCATCGCGGCACTTACGGGGTTGGCCTTGGCCTTTCGGCGGCCAGCTTTGAGAATCGAGCGTGTGACCAAACAGCGAATCCAGTTGAAGCCCATGGCCTTCAATGTGAAGAGAATGCCGGGCGACTCACGCGCGATCGTCGCTGTTACGCGAGGATCGATCCCGATCAACATCATTTCGAGCCCCTTCGACTCGAATGTCGTGCCCCCAAGAACCTCTCCGCAATGCTCAATCACATAGGCCAGTGGCACGTTGTCGGCCTGCCGACCGTCCTCGTCGAATATCTCGGGCATCGGGTAGCGCGTCTTGTCGCGGAGGTTCTGCTCGGCCAGCTTGTGCAGCAACGCTGGCATGTCGCGCGGTTCGGCCAGCCGGAGGATGGTCTTGCTCATTTCGCCTTCCTTGGAACGTTGAACTTCTTCGCGTAGGCCACGCTCTGCGCATGGCTCGCTTCGAGCGCAGCCAGTTCCTCTTTCAGAATCGCCTGGAAGTCGATCTCGCCCGTGTTGGTTTTTGGCTGCACGTGTCCGCAGGTTGGGCACGCATCGTGGCCGGTGAGAATAATCAGATGGTGCTCCGCGCCCGTCGCCGGATCGTGCAGCACGGCGTAGTGCCGCTGCACCGTGTGGTCGAACTCGTGGTGCTTCAGATCCCAACTCATATCGCGGTCAGCCTCCCGCCGTTTCCACCCATGTTCCCACCGCCGCCTGGCGATTCCTGTGTTCCCGCTTGTCCCACCGGCTCCCATGAATCCTTCATCGCTCCCGGCAGAGTAGACGCCAGTTGAAACCGCTTGCCGTCGAACGCCACAATCTGATTCTGCTTGTAGCTGTAATTGAGAATCGTGGCCGATGGCCGGCTAACCTGCGCCGTTCCCCGTCCAGCCGTGTATCCGCTGTACGGCCCGTTGGGACCGTAAACCCGGATGACCGGCGCTACGCCTGCTGATCCCTCACCGACGACGTTCGCGTAATTCCAGTTGTTCAGAACCGTGGCCGGCTCACACGCTGCGCTCGACTGCAGCCCCGCGGCGACCGCTGTCTGCTGAATGAGCCGGGGAGCGTTCCATGTCGATCCGTCGTAGCTGGAACTGAGTTCAATAAAGTGCGTCTCCCCGGGAGCGGGAATGCTGACGGTACTCGCCGGAGACGGCGGCAACTCCGTCACGCCTTGAGAGAAGTTCTTCACGGGGGAATATCTGATCCTGTGATAGATCGTCGCTTTGGCGGCTTGCGCCGGGTTCGTGATCTGGATGGCGATGGTCCCATTCGCGCCCGAGGCGGCTGCTGTCGCGGCGGGAGGCGGAGTTGTTGACGGCTTTTGCACTCCCGATGTCGGGCTGACCCAGTTCGTACCCGTGGCCTGGTTGTGGATCTCGAATTGATCGTTGAACTGGAGAAGCAGCGTGCGCAGGTCGTTCACGTTCCCCTTGCACGCCGACTCGATCAGGCTCTTGTTATCAGCCACCTAACTCACTCTCCTCGCGGGCCTGGAACATTGGGATCGAGTAGATAGCCAGCCATTTGAGCGCAAACCACGCGCCCGGAACCTTACCATTGCTGAACCTCATCCGCCATCTTTCCGAGATTCGGCTTGGCACCATGCGGCTCAACCCCTCGCTCTCCATGATGTCGAGTTGAATTGGCCTGCACGGAATGACCATCGGATTCACTGGGCCAAGCGGGACATTGCCCGTCACCATCGTGCGACCGGCCAGGAAGTAGGGATAAAGCGTTCCGTTGCCTCGGGCGTTCAAAGTGAACCCCTCGATCTTCGAGAGCGCCATCGTGGTTTCAGGCGAGACGGTTTCGTACACGCAGTCAATTCCCGCCCCATTGTCGGAGAACGTTCCAGGCGTCACCGCCTGCACCGTCCCATCAGCCGCGCTCGATCCGTAGACAAACTGAGAAGTGAAGTAGCTCGAATCGAGGAACGGAACGCCGGCCTGCCCCTGCGGGAACGGAGTTGGGTTTGGCAGCGTGCGCTCGATGCGATCGCAAACAAAAGCCTGCACATCGTTGATCGAGAACTTCCGCACCTCGGCAACGGCGATCTCTTTTTGAGAGTAGGTCGAGAAGTGCACCGGCTGATTCCAGCCCTCGAGATAGTTGAGCACAACCTCCTGATTGGGCACCGTCGAGTTTCCGACCGGCACGAGGATGTGGACTTCGTGCTTCTCCTGGTCGATCTTGCAGCAAATGACGTTGGCCGCGAGCCAGTTGATCGTCTTCCAGAAGTAGGGAATCTCCTTGGTCACCAACTCCGGCGTCGTCTCGGTGTACCGATAGATTCCGCTCCTGTGAACGAAGATCAGGAAGTCGCCGCAGGCATCGAACGCTCTTGGACCGCACGGGCCGCGCTCGCTCCACCGTTTTGTTGCTGTCCAGGTCTGCGGGTTATTGGGATTCGCCGTGAAGGTGTACCCAGACCTATCGCGGAGTCCGTAGACCGTGCCGCGATACTCAATCGTTCCCCACGCGCGCTCGCCATCGTCTGATCCAACCGAGATGTAACTCAGGTCCGAATAGTAGGACTCGGGATCGCCGGCGAGCGATACCCACCAGCCGGAGTAGTAGCCTGGAACTCCAGCCTGGAAGATGCGATCGACACTCGGGCAGTAGGTGCAGTGGACCGCCTGATTCGGCCAGATCACATCAAGCCTGTCGGTGACGTTGTTCGAACTGGTCAGATACTCGTCGGTAAAGTTGAAAGTCCCGTTGGTCGTTACGTTGTCGAGAAAGAACGTCGAGCTCTGGTTTACCGTGTCCGAAAGAAAGGTCTGGGGGTAAACGAAATTCTGTGATGGGATCTGTAGGTTGACATTGCCGATCCACCAGAACGGGCCAGCATTCGATCCATCAGCCACGCTGAACGCAACTGCACGTCCGAGCACATACGCAGGTCCAGTTGCGACCTTGAAGATTCCGAGTTCCCAACCATCCTCATCCACGTCGTACTGGATCACCGAAGCGGCCGTGAACCCTGAGACCGTGTAGTTCTGGTTCATGTACATGATGGCCGCGTAACGATAGCCCTGCGTTCCGTTGATCCCGCCAGTCGCCGTGTCGGCCACGATAGCCCCGCCCGGTCCAGTCCCATTCACGATGGGAGGGTTGGCGCCCGCGGCCGTTTCAAGAATGAACGGCTGATTCGTGTTCTGGTAGTAGCCGACGAGGGAGAAGGCTGTCGATGGAGGCGCAGGATCTCCAGTGGGCACGTCCGCTTCGTAGATGCCCACTGAGGCGATGGTGTAGAGGTCGTTGTTGTTCTCGTCCTGGGGCACGGCGATTGTGACGAGCACGGCATCGTCGCCGTTGGAATTGATGATTGAATTGAGCGGCCCGAGAGTAGTCTCGCCCGCGCTGTTTTTGTAAGTCTGTGCGACGTAGATGTCACGGCCGGCAGGGAAGAGTCCTCCTGGAAGAGTGGCCGTATTGGCAGATGGCGGATTTGCCCCTCCGCCAGCTCCGGTAATGATCGGAGACGATCCGAGAGCGAAGGTTCCTTGAAAGTTTAGAGAGCTAACCAGAGGCGGAGCGCTGCCTTCGGCCACATCTGTCGCGTAGATATTTACTCCTGTGACGGTCGGGCCGTAGTTGCTTGCGAGAAATACCTGCGCACCTTGATTGTTGCCAGTCGTGGTGATGTTGGCCATGGCCCCCGGAGTTGTTTCTCCAGCCGCATTGACGAGCGTTAGGGCCACGTAAAAGGTGCGGTGGATGGCGACTATTCCGGCCGCAAGTGCCAGCCCTGGAGCATTCGGCGGAGCAACCGTCGAGCCGACCGGAATCCTCTGAATCTGAACCTGCGCATCTGGCGTGGGGAGTTGGCCGGGAACCACGCGGGCAGTGCAGAGCGATGGCGGGGCGACGCCTGCTCCCGCGGCGGTGATCCCGTAAGTCGAGCCAAGAGCCTGAACGCCGACGTTGACCTTTTGGTAGGTCGACAGTGGCGGTGCCGATGACCCGTGAGCCACAATGGCCGCATAGATGTTGCAGCCGGTCGGGATGTAACTGGCCCCGAGTTCCTGCATCCAGCCAGGCAAAGAGCCGAGAGTCAGCGTTGGCAATGGCACGTTGACCGTTGTGGAAGCCGCCAGAGTTTCGATGAACGTCGGCGTCGAGGGAAGGCTTTCGCCCATCGTGTTGACCAGCGTGATGACGACGTACACGTCCTGGGTCGCTGCGATGGTCCCACCGCCGGCCAGCGCAAGCACTGGCACGGGAGGCGGGGAAAGCCGGTTCGCCATGACCGCCGTGTACTCTTTCCACTTTGCGGACCCGTCATTGACGATCGCCTCTTCGGCGGTCGGCCAAGGCAGCGGCTCGTTGTTCCCCGTGACTCCAGCCTGCGTGCAGAGGTAGGTATGGCCGTTTCCGCTCGGCGCTGTGGGCGTGCACACCTCTCCCGCGAGAACCGGGGTGTTGGCCGTCCAAACCCATCCGAAAGGCTTTAGGCCATAGGGCCACACGGCTTTTGTTAGGGGATCGATCACCGCCATGCTTGACAGCGGCACGTTGAGATCGGAGAACGCCGCAAAGATTTTGTTCCCCGTCTGCACGGAGATCATGTGGGCGTTCGCTGGAGGCGTGAACGTGGAATTTAGCGGGAAGGGAACCATCTCGCCCGAGCCGACTGGGCTCTCGTACTGAAGAGCGCCGGTCATGTCGAAGATGGTGGGCACCTGGAGGAAGTTCTGCGCAGCGGTTTCCGGCGTGTAGAGCGTCCCGATCAGGCCCGTGATCGGGCTTTCATGCTCGCCCTGCATCGTGGTATTGATCCCGTCGCGGGTGCGAACAGAAGTCATAGAGTCAAAGCAGCAGTTGCGGACCTGGGCAGACAGACCACTAGGGAGGTTGCTACTGTCATCCTGATCGACCATGCCTAACATGCGACTTATTACGGTCGCGGACCCCAAAAAGTTGGCCGTAACTCACCCCTACCTGAGTGGCAGTTTCACCACAAGCGTGCCCGCCGGATAGGCCGTATTCCCCAGTTCCGCATTGTTGTTGGTCCACAGGCTGATCTTGTTCGTCGCCAGTGTCGCACCCGGCGTGAGTTGCGCGTACACGCCGGCCGCCAACTGACACGATTCGATTGACGGAGGCGTGGTCGGCTGATTCAGCGGCTCGCCGAGAACGCCAACACTGTTGGGGTCAGAGAACGTGCCTGGGTTGAGATCGACAGTCGTTCCGCCCTGCCCGGGGACATAGTTGCCGCTCATCACCGAGTTGAGTAGAACCGCATCCGGAGCGCCAATGCTCGGGACGTATTTCAGAACCTGAAACTTGATTCCCATGAGAGTCTTCTCCTTGATTTGGTTTTTGGTTTACCACTGCCCGCGACGCCCACCACGGTTGCCGCGTCCCATTCGTCCTACTCTGCTGGAAGTGCCTTGCTGCTGGCGCACGAGTGTTGCCGAAATGTCGTCCAACGTCTCGGTCGCCTGCTGTCCGTAGTTCTGCACGTAGCTCGCGTTGATCCGCTCTCCGCCGATCAGTGCGGCCGTCATGAACGAGAGCGCCGCCACCATCTGCGGATGGATGGTGATGATGTCCGAATCCTTGACGAGTGCCGGTGGCCGAAATTCGCCGCGGATTCGGATGTCGAACGGGAAGGCGAGAGGAGTTATGTAGATCACGTAACTCCTCCACTCCCACCCAAATTTTCCCCAGAAGTTCATCGCCGGATTGCCCGGAGCGTAGTTTGTGCTGTTGGGCAGAATGTCGTATCGCCTGCCCATGACGTAGTTCAACTCCGGCAGTCCGGTCTGCTTCACCTCAAGGTCCAGAGGATTCACCAAGCCATAGAAAGGCTGGCCTGGCTTCTGCTGTTCGGTGAGGTCGGAAGTCCCGAGCGGGATGTTGGTCGCCACCTGGAGCTGTGTGATGAAGGGAGAGCACGTGCCTTCCAAATAGTTCACGGCCCGGTCCAGTGCCTGATTGATGAGAGGCAGTAAATAGGCGTCGGTCGCAAAATCGGCGTCTGGGTCGCCAATGAGCGACCGCACGCGAGCCTTCACATCGAGTAGCGTGTTGATGGCAACCTCCGATTACAGCCCTGTGCGAAGTGCCTTCCGGCGCTCCTCTTCTTTCCTGACCTTCGGCCAGTCGGCATCCTCGATGCGGTCCATCGCTGGGTGCGTGACCTGGATTTCCCTGGCCATGTAGGCAGCGAGTGGGTTGTACACGCGCTGACACTTGTGGCAGAAGAATGCGTCGACGCGCTTCTTGGGCTCTCCGCAGCCGGCGCACAGTTCCTGCGCCTCATTCTGGAGCGTGACCCACGGCGCCACGGTCTGCCGCCAGCCCATGTCCATTTCAAACTGATGCCAGACCCTGTGCACCACGGTGATGTTCTTCCGCTCCTCATCGCCCTGGTCCCAGTAGTTCTGCGCCTGCTGAGTCTGGCTGTTGCAGTACCGGCGTTGCATCGCGAGCGCTGCGGCCACAGTCTCTTCAAAGTCTGCGTCCTCGGTGATGTACTCGCGGGTCCTGTTGGGCAGGCGGACGAAGGCTGGAACGCGGATCGTGAGCCGTTTCTTCCGATCCTCGGTGCGGTCGAGCACGCGACGGTCACCCTCGAAGGCGACGACTCCGCCCATGCCGGAACTCGACGGCGTTCCCTGCGTGTAAGCCACGAGGAAGCAACTGGCAATCTCGATCTGCTTGCACGCCTTCATGTCGTAGACGCCGGCCTCGACACCTTCCTCGACCTTTACATCCTTGATCTGCGGGAAGACGCGCGGCTCCTTGATCGTGAGGACGCTGGCCCGGTAGGTTCGCCCTTCGTGCTTCCAGTGGAAGCGGCTATTTTCCTGCACGGCCTCATCGACAATTGACGGTACCTTGAATCCGATCCCGCCGTCGAGCGAGAGCGGTACGGGGTTGAAGTTGAGGATTGTGGCCGGCTGGGCGAGCCCGGTTGCCTTCAGAGACAAGAGCAGCGCTTCACGCTCAACTTTGAGCGCACGCATCGACTTGCCATCGATCCGGCGGCTGAGCCAGCCGTTTAGATCGGGGTTTGCCATCGGGTTTACGGGTGTAAATGCTGGTGTTCCCATGATTCCTTTTCTCCTGGTGTTGCGGGATTTCGGTGCGGGTTATGCGTCGTGCACGGCTCCCAGATGACTCCGATCGCCGATGGATTCGCTGAGCTGGTTGCGGAAACGCTGCGCTGCAAGTGACGTGCTTTTGAGCACAGGGACAAGTTCGGTCTTGCGCATGTACGCGAGATCAGCTTCGAGTTTTTCTCTCCGCGCCTCGCGCTTCGCCTCCTCGTCGAGAATCGTCTGCTTCAGGACGCGCGCGTAGTTGGTTGGCTGGTTCGCCATCGCCTGCCGGTGCATGTCGATCGCCTGGCGAAGATCGGCCAGCTCGGGAATTCGTTCGAACGGGCCGGCCAGCATCCAGTAATCGCCTCGGCTCGGGTACTCGCCCATGATGGTCGAGCCGTCTTCCGACTTGTGGCTGCGCCACTCTTCCGGGCTTCCCCATGTCGTCGGCGGGAACCAGCGCTCGAGCACCCACCCTTCGCACGGGTATTTCGGGATCTTCACGCGGCCTGCTGTCACCCGGTCGTTCGGCTTCTGGTAGTACCGCTTGCCGTCCGGGCCCGTGGCGAAACAGGCCACATCGCCGGTTTCAAGCTCGTGCATGATGCCGTTCGCCACGATCAAGCAGTTCTGTGCGAGGACAAGCCGCCACATCGGGCGGTCCTGGCCGGGCACCTTTCCCCCGTGGCTGGCGATGGCGTCCTGTACGGATTTCGGTGCGTCGGTAGACGGGTTGGTGATGCTCATGCGGTCCTTCAAAATGGAGCGGGCCGACCGAAGCCGACCCGGTGTATACTGGTTACGTCGGCTCACGCCGGCAGGGCATCTGCTTTCGAAACAGATGTTAGGGCTGCATCGCCCCAAGCCTTGCAGCCCGTCCGCTTGGGGAGGAAACCATGGAAGTTCCGTTCGGCTTTTGCCATTGTGGCTGCGGCAAGAAAACCAACATCGCAAAGAACACGGTCCCGCGTTGGGGCTTCGTCAAAGGGCAGCCGTACAAGTTTCTGTGCGGCCACGGGCGCGCGACCAAAGCTGTCGGCTCTACGCTGCCACCCAACCCAGATGGACTCTGCATGTGCGGATGCGGTCGCAAGACGCCGCTCGCCATCTACACCTCCCATCAGACCGGGAACGTGCTTGGCGAGCATCGTCGCTACTGCGTCGGCCATGGCAGTTCTTACGCACGCATGGTTGTGCCGGAAAATGAATCCGGGTTGTGCATGTGTGGCTGTGGAAAACCAACACTCATTTCGAAGGTGACCCGCAAGGAACGCGGATACGCAGCCGGCCAGCCCGAGAATTTTCTTCACAACCATCATGGCCGAACCCTGGATTACGTCGTTGAGGATCGCGGCTACAAAACGCCGTGCTGGATCTGGCAAAAGAATCTCGACAAGGATGGCTATGGTGGCGCGAGCGTAAACCGAAAACAGGTTCGCGCACACCGCGCCTACTACGAGAAGTACAATGGTCCGATCCCAGAAGGTTACGATGTCGATCATCTGTGCTTTGTTACCTCCTGCGTGAACCCAAAGCATCTTGAAGCTGTGCCACCGATTGTGAATCAGCGCCGCAGACGCACCACGAAGCTCACCGTGGATGCCGTGCAACGCATTCCCGAACTGCGATCAAAAGGTCTTTCCTACGCGAAGATAGCCACGCTTTTAGGTGCCACTGCGATGGCTGTCTACAACGCCCACATCGGTAGAACATGGAAAGGTATTGGGGGTTCAACCGAACCCCCAACACTAACTGCAAGCCATTGAAAACAAATGGCTCAATTTGAAAGCAAGGGTTGTACGCCGAGCGAGGTTATGGCGCCAGACGCCCATGGAAGCGACGAGTAGTAATTCAGCGAGTCCTGATACATCGCGTCCGATTCTGCAACCCACAGCCCGCCGGCCTGCCGCGGCCAGAAGATGCCCTCGACCATGCCGGGGATGAATGCCATCGAGCCGGGATACCGGACCCGCTTCATGCAGCCCTTGTCAATCCAGCGCATCTTGTCGGTTGCGCACATCGAGTCTTCCACAACCTCGATGCCGGCAACCATCCAGGTCGCAAACGGGTTTACAGCCACGTCGTAGCTGTCAGGTGTTTTGCCTCCGCCAGCCATGAAGAGGGTCTTCGAGAAGCCGAGGATGTCGGCGGAGACCTTCTGGGCCGGGTGGGCATACCACACGTTCCGCTTGCGCTGCTTGAACCGCGCCGTCCCGAGGGCCTGCTGCATCCGCGTCATGAACGCAGACACCATGCCCAGCGTGAGGTAGGCGCCGTTCGCGTTGTAGGTAGGAGACTGGACGTAGGAGTTCGCCCGCGAGATGCCGCAGTATTCGAGTGCGGTCGATCCGCTGATGATGTAGTCCAGCCCGTTGATGCCGATGGGATTGCCGGTCGCCAGGCCAATGGGGATGATCTGGTAGCCGTTCCCCGTTCCGCCCGGTACTGCATCGACCGTGCAGGTGTCGGTGGTTCCCACGCCGTTCTTCTCGAGGTCGAGAACGTTGATGTTCCCAGCCACGTTGAAGTTGGCGTCGGTCACCTGGTAGTAGCCGTTCCTATCGAGCAGACGGCCGCCGAACGGAGGCGTCAGCAGCGACAGCACGGTGCCGTTGACCGCGGTGATGGTTGCGAGCAGGCCGTTGTTGTAGCCCTGCAGGTAGGCGTTCCGGGTGTGCGCAGTCTTGTCCTTGACCTTGGAGATCATGCGCGCAATCCAGTTGTCGACCGTGATGTCGCGTCCGCCCTTGGCGATTCGGCGGGCGAGTTCGGTTGCGGAGATCGCTACCATGATCGGCAACGGAGCCACGATCATCTGGTCAACCTGGTTGGCCTGGCCCTGGAAGTAGGAGCCGCCGTCAGGCTGGTAGTAGCCGGCGATGCCGCCGACTTCGATCTCGATCGGGTGACGGTACTGCTGGAGGCCGATCTCCTCGGTTGGAGCTTGGGAGAACAACGAATCGCCGGCCATGTCCAGGTTCTCCGAGATCTGGACATCGGCGTTGACTTTTTGGAGCATCCAGGCAGTCTGCTGGGACGCTGCTCCGAGATTGGGCGCTGCCATTCTGTGCCTCTTCTCGCCGCACCCGTACTGATCCTGCGGCTATGGGGCTGTGGGGCACTGCTTGGCGTGGCGCTTCCGACCATTGCCGGGAACGGTTTGCGTGTTCTGTGGGAACCAAACTTTCGCGCTATTCTGCTCTACGCCCCCGGGTTGGGCGAATACTCCGGTGAGCTTGCGTCAGTAGCGGTTTCCCGATAACTCGTTTTTCTTGATGATCGCTTTCTCCGTCCGCTCAGCGGGGCTGAGGTCCGGAAAGTTCTGATCGACCCACTTGTAAGCCTCGGCCATCGCTTCTTGCGGAGTCGTTGGTTTGGCCGCTGCCGCACCGCCGCCAGCTTTCGGTTCGCGCTCGGCCATCTGTTCCCGGGCCTGCACGCTCCCCTGCCGCTTGCTGCGATCGGCAATGTCCTTCTTCTGAATTTCGCGCAACTGCGCATCGAAGATCGCCGGCAGATGCTCGTCGATCAGCCGGTTGGCAAAGTCGACGCGGGCCTGCTCGGCTTCGGGAGACGGCGGGCGCCGCGCCAGCATCTTTGCCTGGTCGCGGATGTACGCCACCCCGCCGATGACCTTTCCGGTCTTTCGGTCGACGCGCCCGTAGGTCTTCTCCTCGAACGTGTCGAGCAAGGTCTTGGCGAAGACCGAGATCCCCGTCTCGGGGTCTTTGGCGTCGAGAACGTAGCTCGGGATGAAGACGGCCGCCTTCTCGTGCTCATCGATCATGGCCTTGAGGCGGCTGCCGACCGATCCTCCCACCTTCTTCTGGACGGAGAGCTCGTAGTTCGCGCGCTCCTGCTTGCGCTGCTCGGCGTTCTGCTGCTTGCCCTTACCCTCCAGAGCTTCCTCACGCTCCTTGACGGCGCGCTCCCTGGCTTCGAGGATTGCCATCTGGTCTTGGGGTAGCCCGGTCAGATCGAGTTTCTGGCCCTCGGCGTTGCCAGCCTTCCAATCCTTGAGGTACTTGAGCGCCTGGAGCGCCATGTCATCGGCGCTGCCGTCGCCTGCGGCGAACTTGCCGGCCTGCTGCGCGGCTTCGAGGTCTGCAATCTCGATCCCGTGGTAGGTGTCCACGATGAAGTCGTTGAGCATCTGGAAATCTTCGCCGTAGGTCGGGTTGCCGGCGGCGTCAAGGACCGGCTTTCCGTCTTTGTCCTTGATGGCGAACTCGTCTGCGAACTGCTCAAAGGCGGCTGGAAACGACTCGGGACTGTCGATCGCCTCCATGAACTGCGTCCGGAGGTTCACCATTGTGTTCGAGGTCTCGGCGGCGAACTTCGCTGCCTCGAGATTCGGGAAGAGTTCTCCGATGGGAGCCAGTTGGGCGTTCTTGCGCGCCATGGCAAAGAGCGCGTTTTTCACTTCGGGCGATGCTTCGAGCGCCGCCTTTAGCTCGGGGCTCTTCTCGGCCAAGGCGTTCAAGGACTCGGGCGTCAGAGACTGCTCTGGCTCGGGAATCTTGGGCTGCTGGTCCTCCGGCTTCGGCTGCTCACCTTCGGCCGGCTGCGCCTGTGAAGCCTGGTCGGCTGCTGGTTGATCCAGACCGTCGCGTTTACGTTCCCAGGCGTTGTGCGCTTCGAGGAAGCCTACGACGTCGCCCGGAAAGTCAGCTTGCTGTGGTTCTGCGCCCTCGGCTGGGGCGGAAGGCTGCGCTGGGGTGGCTGGCTGGCCTTCTGGGGCCGCTGCGGGCTGTGCGGGTACTTCTGGCTGCGCCGGCGAAGAAGGTTGCGCTGGCGCTGCGGGTTGCGGCGAGGCTGGGGTCGTCGTCGCGCCGGGTGACGACGAGGGTGCTGTCGCTGTCGGCGCTGGGGTCGGTGCTGCGGGTGCTACGGTACTCGTGGCCATGCTCTTCTCCTTGGTGTTTCGGGCAAACGAAAGGGCCGCTCGAAAGCGACCCTGCTATCGGTGAACCGTGATGGATTGATTACGACTCCGGCTCAGTCGGAACTTCGCTGGACGCCGCTGGCTGGACGAGCGCGTGCGGCGATTCTGGATCGCCACCCTCGACGGGCCCCTGGACCTCATCCATCAGTTCGGCGGCAGATGGTCGTTGTGCCGCGATGGCCTCAGCGATTGCCTGCCCGAATCCCTTCGGAGGCACGGGCCGCTCCTTCCACCCGAACGTCTTCCCGCCGGTCAGCGGGGTAACGAAGTCGCGCCGGATTGCCGCGTCCACGTTTGATCCGCTCAGGAGCGGGCTCGCCTTGGCGGGGTCCAAGCTGACAACCGTCAGATGCTCGCCGTTCGGCTGCTGTACGGACTGGACAACCAGCGCGGGCGTTTCGACGTTCCCGCGCACCAGAGTTACGATGTCATTGAAACGGTGGGACATTGAATCCTCCTATTTCCCCGCCTTGGCGGCCTTTTGCGCGTCAAGGGCTGCTTTTGCGATGTCGTTTGCGGCACTCACTTGGGGCGTGATGTTTACGCCCGGCGGTTGCGGTGGCATTTCTGAGAGTTCCTGAAGCCGCTGGACGGCCTGCGCGCCGTCCTGGGTGAGCAACTGCAGAACCTGCTGCTCCTTTGGGTCTGGCGCCGGTGGCGGCGGCATCCCCGCCATCTTTACCTTGGATTGTCTCTGGGCCTCTTCTGCCGCGGTCTCCGCCTCGAGATTCAGCGCCGCCTCGTAATACTCCTGCGTCCTCTGCCAGCCGCCCGGGTTCGACTTCTTGTAGTCTCCGTTCTCCTGCCAGAACAGCCGCATCGTGTCCCTGAGAACCGGGAAGTCCTCGACGTTCTTCTCTGGCATCACCGGCAACTGATTCACCTGCTGGCCCGTCTGTGGGTCCTGCACGGCGATGTAGTCGTTCTCCATCAGCGTGTTGATCGCCTGGAGCGTGCGTGCCCGCTGCGCGGCCTGCGGCAGAACCATGTCCGGGGTTCCGAGAATGGCGATCGCCGATTCCTGGTTGGGAACGCAGTCCATTATCTCCATGGCGATCGGGTTCTTTTCGCTCGCCATCTTGACGATGTTCATCGTGGTCTCGCGGATCTGCTCAGGGGTCTGCGGCAGCCCCTGGTCCGTATCCTCGTAAACCTTGATGTGGCCCTGCATCTTTTCCCAGTTGACGTAGTTGTTCCGGAACTCAGAGCCATTGGCCTGGATCACGTCGAACAACTCGCCAACCGCGCCGGCCTTCATCAGCTTCTGGAGAGATTCCAATGCGTTCTGCGCCGCGCGCGCGTGTTCCCGCTTTACCTTCTTCCAGAAGATGTTGAGTTTACCCAGGGCGGTGTTGAGGGCCTGCTCCTGGCCGCCTTTGGTCTCGATTCCCTCCTGCCCGCCACCACCGAAGGTCTGCGGTGTCACGCCGGAGATCAACTCGCACATCGTGATGAGCATGTTGGGATAGGTAAACACCTGCGGATCGAGTGCGAACTTGAACTGCATGAGCGAATCGGTAAGCGGTTTATCGATGCCAGAGCCTTTGGTCTGGATTCCGTTCAGCACGCCCGGAGACATCACGCGGCCCGCCATCTCCCGCCGGTCGATCTTGTTCGAATCGTAGATCGTCATCCCGGCCGCGCACCGCTCGATCCAATCGTCGATCATGTCCATGGCGTCGTTCAGCCGAATGTTGAAGGGAACCACGTTGTCAGCGATCGACGGCGGGTACATGCCCACATTCTTGTGCAGTAGACATGCCGTCCACTCTTTCGGCAGATTGGCTTTCCGCACGTCGGCAACCAGTTCGCCAATCAGCGTGATCTTGGCACCATCGGGGAAGTTCTGATTCATCCACGCCGCGAAATCCTTGTCCCCAATGCGGCCATAGGAAGAGGGCTGCATCCAGTTTTGCGAGAAGGTGGGCTTTTGGTTCTGCGAGTCCGAGGTGTATCCCCACCCCATCGAATAGATTTCGTTGCGCCGCAACTTCTCATAGGACGCATTCGGTGTGGTCCCGATCTCGGCGCCCTGCGTGATTTGCTCAAAGATTTTCGGGAACGTCAGACGCAAAGCGCCGATGTCGATTTCCTGGTCGAAGCTCAGGGTGGGGGTCTGGTCGATCGACTTCGCCATCGGGTCAAGATCGATCTCCATTGGCCCGTGGACGCTCCACTTGACCATGGCGCGCGGGACACGCTGCTGGCCTGTGCGAGATACCTCGTCACTCTGCTCGGGCGGGAAAAAGCTCTCGGGGCCGAGCGGCGCCCCGCACTTCGGACAACTCTTCGCCTGATCCTGCTGGAACATCTGCGCGGGCGTGTCGGTCCCGCATTTGAAGCAGTGGTAGCGGGCCGGCTTCTGCACGGTGACGGTTCCGAACGTGTCTTCGAAGTCCCAGCCAGCCCAATCTCCGTCGAGAACCGGTCTCGTGTATTTGAAGTAGACGCCGTAGAGATAGAGCAGGCTGCTCTCCTCCAGCAGCATGTCCGGAGTTTCGTTCATCCTTTCGATGATCGAGATGGCTTCCTGAGATGCCTTCGCGGTCGTTACGTCGGCCAGGATCTCAGCATTCTCCGGCTTTACGATCACCGATGGGACGGCCCCGGCAATCACTGAAGAGAACCCGCCTTCAAGCATCTGTGTGATGTTGTTGCCGTACTTTTCGAGGTAAGTGTCCTCCGCCTCGGCCTTGTTGTTCTGGCGGTTCCAGGCGAGCACATCCACGTAGGTGTTCGAAGCTGGGTCGTACTCGATGAGTTGGCTGCCGCGGAACATCAAGACGTTGCGCATCCAGCCAGGGATGCGGAGAAGTCTGTCCGGAGCCCAACCCGAGCGATAGGAGGTGATCGTCTCAATCATCTTCGCTTGGTAGCCGGGTGGGAATTGGAGACGCTGCTCCTGCTGCTCTGCTGTCTCCGTCTGCGGATTGTCCGGACCATGGGCGATGTTGAGTTGATCCTGGGGCATTCCTGCCGATCCGATCGCTACTGGATTTGTCGCCATCGCTTTACTTGGTCACCCCTTGTTGCCGTGCGCGTTCATCGGCTTCTCTGCGCCAGCGTGCGCGCATCTCCGCGCCGAGTATGCGGTGCGGGCGCGGCGGTGCCGGCTCTTCTCCGGGCTCAGTACTTTCCGGCACTCCCTGTTTCGCGCCGACGAGTTCCCACAACTTCGCGTTCGCTTCTTTGAGGTCCGCGATCTGCTTCTCCATCGCGGTGTACTCGCGCTTGCTGACAAACATGAAGTCGAGCATCACAGTTCCTTGAATTTGCCTCTGATATGCCTGTTGATGAATTCGCCTTTACTCGGCGCGCCCTGGAGTTGTTCCCATATTCCAGGCGGCACGCCGAGAAAGACGATACGCTTCCCCTTCTTGGTGGTCACAGTGAGCAGACCGCCGGAGTAATCGATGCTCTGGACCCACGAGCTGTTGACTGGAATTGGCTCTGCCATTAGAACTCTTCGACAATCTCGATTGTCGTTGCTGTCGCTGTGGCCGACTGAATTATGCAGAGGAGAGTAGCCGCAGTGGCGCCGATGCCGAGACCTGGGGTGGCATTCCCTGGGCCGGCAAAGACTTCACCATACGCCGCGTGCTCGGAGATGAAGTTGCGCTGGTCGAACGGAACGTCGGCGGCGCGCGCAAACCAAGTCGTGAATCCAGACGCTGAGTTGTCATTCGGAATCTTGATCTGGAAACCCTGAGGCGCGTTGTTCGCCCCTCCCGCAGTGATGACACTCTCGAAAACTCTCCAGCCACGCGTGGGGCCAGTCGCGTAGACTTTCGTCCCAGCTCCGTTCGCGCCAATGTCGATCAGCCGGATTGTGGTGTTAGGTCCGCCCGCCTTTGCCATGATCTTCCTCTCAGTCAGTTAATTTGGTCGTTTCTCTCACAGCGCTTCAACGAGCAGTCGTGCCACTCCGCGCCCGCGTATCCCAAGCACTTCCGCCGCCGCCTCACTCACGTCCAGTTCCCGCGTGCCCACGAATGGCCCGCGGTCGTTGACCACCAGCACCACGCTTGCGCCCGTGCGCGGATTGGTCACCCGGATGCGCGTGCCGAGCTTCAGCGTCCGGTGTGCGGCGGTCATGGCGTGCGGGTTGAATGGCTCGCCGCTTGCCGTAGCGCGTCCGGCGTAGTGCTGGCCGTACCAGGATGCCAGCACGGCATGCTGCGCCTGAAGACGCATTGTCCGTATCGGCACATGCTTGATGAGCATCAGGCGCGGCTGCGATGGCTCCAGCGGGCGGACACTGGCGGGAAGGGCAAGGGCAAGCACGGCAAGGGTAAGAATGCGTTTCATTTTGCAGCCTTCGCTCGGGCCGCTGCGAGTTTAACGTCCACTTCCCGCTGGAAGATTTGTAGTTTCAGTTGGTCAACTTGCGCCTTTGTCTGCAATTTGGCCTGCTGCTTTACAAGGCGAATTTCCAGCTTCAACACAGAGATTTGATCCGGCTTCGACGCGGGCTGCGAGACAGGAGCCGGTATCGTTGGAGACTGTGGGGCAGGTTTATCCTGCGCACACAATGGAAGTGCCAGCAAGCAAATGAGTGCGATTCTCTTAGACATAATCCCTCTCAATTTCCAAGAAATCCCGAGACAATTAGCGTACCGCCGCCCACTGTGCAGGCGGTCGCCTGGGTACTGGATGCCGCGATATATGCACCATCCATAGTTCCACCTACGCAATGATCCATTACAGTGGCCCCACCATCCGCTTGAATCGTACCAGCGGCGCTGATACTAGATGAGGTTCCTTCAAAGCTCGCTTCGCCAACAAACTCCGAAGTGCCGTTAACCTCAAACAATAACGGGGAAGATGGGGTTATACCAATTCCTACGCCCCCATAGCCCGCCACGGAGAATCGCTTGACCCCGTTTGTAGAAAGGTCGAACTGATTCGTCCCGTACACCCATAACCCAACATTTGCCGCCGGATCGCCACCATAAAGGAAACTGCCGCTGCCTAAGATGGCAATGGGCGAACTGTTATTCAGAAGCTGGATATAAGTATTGAGTCCACTCGCCGACCCATTTAGCGTGAAGGGGAATGTCGCTGAAAGCGACGTAGCAGTCACCGGAGAGGCCGTCATGGAACCCCACTTGATCGCTCCCCCCACGGTTAGGTTACCCGCACCGGGATCACTTACGTCTCCGATATTGACGCCTCCGGTTGGGCCGAAGCATATACTGGGTGTGCCCGCCGCAAGAGGATCACCGCCAATTAGATTGCTGTGATTGACGCACAATGTTCCGTAGGCTTCGTAGGTTGATACCAAAGCCCAGTTGCGCGTATTCGCATTTGCATTCGTATCAAATATTTCGTAAGCGGGCCAGTTAGCTCCAGGCGCGCTCTCGATAGCAAATGGCCCTAAGACTAGGGGAATGGCTGCAGCGATACCGCCAAACCAGGGATTACAGAATGTGCGCAATCCGCTCGGAGAAAGCGGCGGCACACTCGTAAACTGCACAAAGTTGTCGTTCGTTGCTGATGACACCCAGGCGCACTGAGCTCCTGGATAGCCATAACTATAAGTATGGCTGTCTTCATCCGAGACAATGTTCCCTGTTGAATTTACCTCAAAGCGATCAAAGGCTATGGTCCTATAATTCGAGGCATCCCCGTAGTAATTTCCTGCAATGGTACTATCTGAAGATACAGTGAATTTGATGCCATACGCCCTTCCTAACATTTCAATTAGATTATCGTTGATGTGGTTGTGTAACGTTCCGCCCAGCGGCGCATTTGTGCCGGCATTTAATTCAATAGCCGCAGCGGTACTGTCCGATCCTCCTGTCGCGTAGAACACATTGTCGGATATGGCGATAGACGATGCCCACGCCCCCGTCAGTACACCACGCTGGATGCGGCCAAACCCCACGCGCTCGATACTAGAGCCGTAGCCAAAGAACGGTGCAGTAGTCAAATTACTTGGTACGGCGTCCTGCCCGCCGATGACAAAGGCATCTTTTAGCCACGTCCCCGCGTGCCACCCATTCAAAATTGCATTGTCATCTACATACATATCGTGGGCGTGGAGCACCGTGTTTGTGGTCAATACGTAGGGGTTCGTGTCCCATCCGTTGTCTGTTAACGTGATGGCAGAGATGTCTAAATATCCTTGGGCTAAGTCTACAATCTTTGCCGGACTGGTCGTGCTCCGCATATCCAAGATCGTGCCACCAAAAGGCGTTGCGGGTGGGACTTGGTTAGCGCCTGGATACAAGAAACTAGGACCATCGCCAGCAATATAGACAGGAGCCTGCTGATTCAAACAGGCTCCACCATCAAAAGTGCAGGGGCTATAGGTAGAAACCGGAAAGGTTAATTGTCCAAGAATCAGATACTGGCACACGCCCGTATATCCAGTTGGACACCCTTGAGCTTCTGGGGCGTACACGGTGCCACCTTTGAGCGCAGCAACGCTGATTGCCGCTAGGAAAGCCGCTGTATCATCTGTACCGATCCACGCATTTGCGCCGCTCACGTTATTCGTCGCCGCCGTGCCGAGCGTTACCGTTGTGGAGTTGACGATGGTCCCAGTCGTTGTCACGGGTTTTGCAAAAAGGTTCGTCGAAATCGTGGCAGTTCCGCTGCACGTCGCCCCGGTGATTGTGAAAGAAGCTCCCGTCTGACTTCCCGCAGATGTCGCTAGTGTAAGATGATTTCCGCCTTCCACGCCCTGAATTGTGTAGGTGGTTGCGCCAATCGTCATGCTGTAACCTACCCAATTTGGAGAGAACATCCCGCCACTAATCCAAGACACTTCAGCACCTACGGTATTAACTGTTCCAGTAGCCGCGATACCGTTGCCAAGTGTGGCGGAGGTTGGAGCAGTCGCAATACCGGACCCCACGTTAGTGAAGATCAGATCGCTTCCGGCAGCGATAGTATCGGTGCTTGTCAGCCATACATTTCCTGTGACCCCAGATGCACCGTTGAAAGCGCTCAGTGAACAAAACCCTCCAGTTGGTCCACTAATCGTTCCGCCTGACTGATAAGTTCCGTTCGCCATGATCCGCGAACCCATTTCCACCGTAAAGGTGCGGGCATTATCCGAAGAAGTGAAGGCTGCAGTTGCAGAATGGAGAGTGTACGATCCGGCGTTGATTGAGGCATCCGACACCATCCGCTCATCGCCCTTCGCGCCGTAACCAGGATTTGTTACGTTTATAGGAGACATGGCGGAACTGACAAGATTTGGCTCAATATCCTGCCCCGCAATCTGCGCTGCGGCTTGCGCTGCGGACTGCGCTGTTACATGGCCGTCTGAGCCTGTGGCGAGAGCGTTAGCGCTCTTGATCGCTTGCAGGATCGGCAAGCCCGTGGTGTTCGCGGCGGGCAGCACTCCTGCAACGGGATAGCTTGCCGCAGGGGTGTAGGTCGTGTACGCCGCGTCCTGCTCCCAGGTCGTCTGTGACGGAGATACCGCGTGATAATACGCAAACGAGCCTGTGTTCTTCAGCCAGAGATACGGCGTCGTGCATCCTGTAGGCACAGTGCCATAGGTCCACACGATGAAGCTGGAACCGCCCGTGGTCGTCACGTTGGCTGAGGCATTCAGTGCATTTGTGGTGTTTACGCCACTCGAATCGATGCAGGTCAGCACGGCTTGATTCGTTGTGCTCGCGGGCACGGACTGGCCTGAGTTTGTTGCTGCGCCTGTGGGGGCCGCTGCGTCGGTTACGGCGCTTAGCGTCAAGCCCGGCGTGCTCACGTTCACCGGGATCGCGGCTGCGGTGACGTTGGCGAGACTCACCGCCGGCGCGTTCTTGAACGCTGTCGCACTGTAAGCCCCGCCCGATGAGGTACTGGTCAGAACGGCGTCCGTTGATCCGGTAGAGTTCCCTGTGGCAAACGTCGTAGTGTCCGCTGCGCTCTGCACCGGAATTGATCCCGCAGCGCCGCCTGCAATGTTTGTGCTCTTGGTTGCGCTGGAGGCCGTGGGCGCGTTTCCGGTCCATGTACAGACCGCCGGATTGGCTGCCGTGCAGGAAAGAAGAGTATTGCTGGAGGTCGGCTGCGCAACCGGAAGCTCGATTGTGTAGGATGTGATTGCTCCGTCAGCTGGTTGAAGCGACAATAGGCCGCTCGTGGCGTTTGCCAGAACCAGGGGTGCAAGCGTTCCCGCCGTGCTCACGATGCTGCCGAGTGGAATCGTCGTTGCTGCGCTGGCCTGTGAGGCTCCGTTTGCGTAGAGATACCCCGTCAACCCAGTGAAAACCGGAGCGGTAGCAAAGGTGAATTTCCCGGTGTAGTCAACCTTTCCGACCGAGGCTCCGCCATTTACGTGGAAGTCGAGGAAGTTCCCGGTGAAGCCGCTCGGAGCGTTGATGCCAAACTCCGTACCCGAGGTGGAGAACGACGAAACAGCGCCCCCGCCGTTGAGATAGGCAAGCGGGAAATTGGTTGTGGCCGTGCCGCCCGTGTAAGGTGCCCCTGTTGCGTAAAGCGAGGACTGAGAGGCCGTGCCGATGTAAGACGTATAAAACGGCTCGGTGGTATAGACCAATCCGGTAGCATCGAACAGGTGCGGCGTCGCCCACGAAGTACCGCTCGACCAGAGCGCGTAGCCAGGAGTAGTAGGCCAGGTCATCGAGCTGCCGCTGCCGAACGCCGTCCATGTGTCCGTCGCAGAACAATAATAGGGCGTTGTGCTGACCGTGTTGAAGTAGACCTGCCCGGCCGAGCAGTGAGATGGTGCCGCGGCAAACTTCGGGAAAGATCCAAAGTTCAAGTTTCCGCTCGAGTCGCAGGTCACTGGATCGTAGTTCGTCGAATCGAATCCGTAGAGAGTGATGGCGGTGGGGGGATTCGGAACGACGGAGCTGTTCGCAGAGACGGCGATCGGAATGTAGAGGCCGGCATTGGCGCCAGAAGTCGCCAGGCAGTAGCCGAGATACGCCTTTGGTCCCACCGGAAGCGCTTGGGCGCACGCGAGCGATGCACCCGCGAGGAACGCGAGCGCCAGAATCAGAACTTTTCTCATGGGAAGAGCTCCCTCTCTACTTTTGGACATTCACTACCGGCATCGCCCGCTTCTTCGCTAGGCTGCCGTACCGTCCGCGCGCCGCGGCCATCAGCTTCTGCTTCGGGATGGGTTTCTTGGGATCCACGTCGAGTTGCTCGTGCAATTGGCCGTGGGCATTTTTGAATGCGCCGGCCGCCCAGTTCTTTTTCTCTGCCATAGGAGTTTCGCGGACAGCAAAAGGGACGGCCTTTGGAGCCGTCCCCTCTGCTGCTCTGACTGTCCGCGACCTGCCTTTCCGCCGGAACCGGCTATGAATTGAACATCTGAACTTCGGCCTCGCGGCGTGCCTGGAGCCCCGGCGACTTCACCAATACGCCTTTCACGTGCTCCCAGACCCACGCCAGCATCTGCTCGGGAACCTGATCCCATCCATGGTGCATCATAATCGCAAAGGCGCGCGGCCCCTCGTTGAAGCAAAAGTCTACGCAGGCATCGAACTGGTTCTGCGTGCAGGTCGGCGGGATAAGTGCGTTCACCGGAGACTCGAAGCGTGTGCGCAGATCGGAGATAAGCAAGGCCTCCGCCTGGGGCCGCGTCAGGCCGTTGGGGAACGATTCCCACGGCAGGAGATCGTGCCCAAATCCAATCGCGGGGTTCCCGTTGTCGTTGTAGACCTGGGCGGCGAACCCTTCATTCGACTCGATGAACGCGATGCCGTTCTCGCTGGTGTGCATCATCCCTCCGATGTTGCGCGGGCCGCGACGTGCTCATGCCACTCCCGGTGCGCCTGCCGCCGATCTTCGGCTACGATGGCACCGCACTTTTCGCAGACGTAGAGCTTCACGTCGAACTCCGCGCTCCCACCCGGCGAGACGGCCTGGGCGATCAAGACGAAGCGGTCCATGGCTACTGGCCCGTCTGCTTCTTGAAGTGGGTCGAAAGGTATCGCTTCACGAAGTTCTTCTTGGCCTGGCTCTGCACCGTGGCAGGACCGCCGAAGTAATGCGCAATGCCGGCCGAGAACTTCCCAAACTTGTTGCCGCCAATCAAGCCGCCCCCGGCGTACCCGCCGATAGCAGACGTGTTCGGCGTGAGCATGACGGTAAAGTTCAGCGTGCCCTGGACGGCAGGCTTGGTCCCTCCGGCCGCAAGCGTGGCCGCGCCGCCTCCCACGTCGAGCGAGAGCGCCACCTGATTGCCGAAATACTTGGTCAGGTCGGGCTGGAAGCTCACGAGTCCGGTGTAGGCGTCGAACGCGTTCGCAGCCACATCGTTGCGCCCGCCCAGCGACAGGATGTTGTTCTTCGCGGTGCCCAGGTACAGAAAGGGCACGCTGGCGGTCGTCTCGTTGCCCACAAACCAGGCTTTCTGGTAGTAGTAGGCGCTTGCGGTCGTTCCAACTGTGACCTGCGCGCTGGCGGCCATTGCCGCAGCGAGGAACAACAACAACAGGCCCGCGGTGATGAGAATGTGCTTCATGGTTGTCTCCTTCTCCATTTCTTGATGAGGTCTGACGCAGAAAAGCTCAGAAGAACCAAGAGCCAGAAAGCGCCAAGGCCCAGTTCGGCATATGCCCAGACAATTCTACTCAGGAGCACCTTGTTCCTCCATTGTAGTTACGAAACGGAATCCCGTGCCACAGAATTTGCAGGGAACAAACGGATTTGTTTCTTCGGGATAGGCTGCAAACATTCCTATTCCGTGTGCGTGCCCACGTTCTTTGCAGATCGCGTATTGGCGCTTTCGTTCAGCAGCGTCCTCTCCGGTGGCGTTGACTAACCGAGCGTAAGAGGAAGCAGCCGTTTCGGATCCAGTCTGTGCGCCCAAAACTGGACTTGCCGCCGCGATTACAAACGTTCCAAGAGCTTCACGCCGGTTCATTGACTAGCTCACTTTCTGGATCCACGGCAAACCTCGCTGCCCCCATGGGCTGTCTCGTTTGTTAAAGTGCCGCCATCGCGGCTACAACGGTTGTGGGATTCCTGAGCCATGCCTCCCCGCAAATTGCCAGCAGCGAGGGCACGTCGATGATCCCGATGGAGTTCCAGGTGAACATTGCGTATCCTGAAGAATCAGCTTCGAGGAGATAGCCGTCTTCTGTCACTCCGAGTTGCTTAGCTAGCCAGCCGATCTCTCCGTACCCGCAGAGCGAGACGCAATGATCCTCGTTCTGGTCCCGCTTGAATCCCGAGGCGAGCCAGCCGTCTGTAGGCGGATCGGGAACCGCGTTTTCAAGCTGATCCGCGGCTACTCCGATCTTGACCGGCCCTTGTGCGATGGCGTTCTTGAGAATCGCCGCGTTGGTCCAATCCACGGAAACGTAAGGCCCGTCATCCAGGCGCGAACTTCCCTGGAGGAATCCACCCTTTTGCATCAGGTCGAGAACCTGCGTCAGATCGGCCCCATTTAGAACGCCGTTCGCCGTCGCCCAGGCGACTACCTCATCGTCGGTGACGAAAATCTCCGGCGAGTGGCAGGCTTTGGCGAACGCCTCTTCGGCTGTCACACAGTCGCCATCGACATCGTTGGCCCACATCGATATCTGCACAGGCTTCCACAGGAACTGTGGCGGCGTCGGAGCCAATGGAACGTGTGGCCGTGCAGCCGCGAGGCGATGCCTGGGAGATGGTCTTGCGCCTCTGAGTCTCATGCGGTGTTGCCTCCTGCGATGTACTGGTTGAACTTCTCGGTGATCTTGGCGAAAATCTGGTCGTCCGTGAGCAGGATCGCCGGGAAGTGCTTATCGAGGATCGCCACGGTCACCTGGAGAGCGCCGTCATAGGCGTAGCCGATCGTAGCGCCCCGATAGGACAAGTTGCCGGTCAGCGGGCCGGTCTGGACCAGGTGCACGGCGGCATCAGCGATCAGCGCGACGAGCAGGGCCGCGAACTGCGCGGGAGTGAGGGCGAGGTTCACTTCGCCGCCTGGGTGGACTTGGCGTCATTCGTGATGAGGCCTACGTACAGCTTGGCCAGCCCGCAGATCACCGTTCCCCAGAACACTTCATTCTGGGTGATGCCGTGCTCCTGAAGCGTGGCGACGGGAATCACCGCGAAGTAGCCGCCGGTGATGACCACCAGCGTAAGGAAGTTCGCCGCGGTCGATTTCCAGTTCTGCGTAAAATGCGCCCATGCGCTAACGATTGTGCTCCACATTGTCGGTTCTCCTTTCAGAATTCTACGCCCGACCCTGCTCCCGTTTCCACTCAGCCATTTCGCGGTCGGTGATCGGGCGCGGAGCTGGCCTGGATGTACCGGATTGCACAGACGGCTCGCTGCCCCTAGTGCTCTTCTCAGGTAGAGGTGCTTCGATGCTTTCGATCTTGGTAACGCTTCTCATCGTCTGCCTGATCTTCGGCGTGGTGTACTGGATCATCAGCCTCATTCCCCTGCCGGCGCCCTTTGGCCGCGTGGCTCAGGTGATTGTCGCCGTGATCTTCCTGATCTACCTGCTGTACATGCTACTGCCATACGCCGGGTTTGCGCATCCGCTGGTCAGATGAGTAGCGGTCTGACAAGCGATGATTGCCGGTGTCTTCAGCACTCCTTTTGGCAGGAGTTTAGTCCCCTCTACGAGTGTTAGGACAGCCACCAGCAGTCCTATGATTGCAACCCATCGCATGACTTTCTTGTTGTGAATATCCAGCACGTCGCTAACCGAATTCTGCTGCGTGATGAGCGCCTTCTCTCGCTCTGTCTCCCGCGTGTTGTACGCCGCAACGAACTCGTTGAGCGTATCGAGAAGTCCCTTTTGCCCGTTGCCGTAGAGGTCGGACATCACGCTCTTGTGATCCGCTGTCAGTGAGGCTATATCTGTCTCCAGTTTCCGCAGACGCCCATCGAGCTCGCCAAGACGCCCATCATCGCTCATCGCCTTCCCCTATCCTACCCTACCTGTCCTGCCAAAATCACCTTGAGCCGCTCGTCTACGTGCGCCAGTTCCTTCAACACGCGCGTCGCACGGATGCCTTCCAACGGCCTGCTCCCAACCGACTGACGCAGCCGGTCCAGATCCGCGCAGATGCGCAGCGGCGTGTCCATCACCGCCTCTTCAGCGTCGCCATCAGACTCAACGGCGCAGTGCACGATCCTTCCCAGCAGTTCACCTGCTCCGGCGTGAAGCAATCGAAGCAGCCCGGAGACTTCTCGAGCACCGCGGTCGATGGAGTCCCCAACGCCGGAGCCAGCGGAACGCCCGGAACTGCGATTGGCCCAGCCGTGTTCGACGGCCCGCTGTTCTGCGTCCCCTGGATCGTTGCTGCGATGTAGCAGACCGTCATCCCGGTCGCCGTGGTATCAGTCCAGGTTGTGCCCGAGGGACGCGCCGTGGGCGTGGTGACCTCCTGAAAAGCTGTGCTGGTCGAGGCAGGGCACGTTGCGCCTGTCGCGCGGTAGATCGCGTAGGTGCATGGCGCGGCCGTGGTGCAGCCGGTCCAGTTGCCGCTTGCGACTGGCGCGGTCCAGGTCAGAACTACCTTGGCCGACGAAGCGGGCGGGACCTGCCCGTGACAACCTGCCGCTAGAACTGCGAGTGCGAATGCTGCAAAGATGCGTTTCATGGTTCTCCTCACGGAAGTACCGGATCAATGTGGTAACTGACATACTCGGTCATGTTCGAAATAAATCCACAAGTAGCTGAATTCTGGATAATAACACCTTTGAGCGTTGTGCTGTTATCGGCATCTTCCTGAATCCAGCACTGCGGCGGTGCTGTCGCATGAACTTGGGCTGGCGTAAGGACTGGCATGCTCGCTTTCGCGCTTACCCAGCCTACCTCGAAAAGATCGTCGTCCACCGGCGTTGTGCCAAATGTCACCAGTACAATCCCGCTGGTCGAATTGCACACTGCCGTTCCACCATGTCCCGAATCCCAGCATACGGCCGTTCCACCATGTGAGGGATCGACTCCTGCGTCGGCCACAATGATAACCGACTGCGGGGTGCCTGCGATCGGTGTAATCGCGCCCGTAGCTGGAGTTAGAATGTCAAATTCTGGGGCAGCGACTCTTTCAAGTGTTACTGCAATGCCCGGATGATTGAAGCTCGATGGAACCGCGCCGTGCAACAGATCGCGCCGCACCCGCTCGATGGTCTCCCCGGTCGTCACCAAGTCCCATGCGGGGTTGTTTGGCCCTGGCACGACGATGACAAACCAGTTGTAGAACTGGTTGCCTTCTGTGCTCAAGGGGCCTGGCCACATCCGCAAGCCCACGGTGTGCGGCGTCGCCTCACCCGTCACGACTGTGGCGGCTCCCACGATTGATTCCCAATCCCCGTTGAGCGTGATCCCCATCTGCCAGAACTGCGGAGAGTTGCCGATAAAGCTGTCCGTGCCGAAGCTCGCTATGTCCAGAGAGGCGTTACCAGCGAGAGAACTCGGCGCATTCAGCCCGGCGCCGTGCCGCACTTTCGCTCCGTAGAGAATCCAGTCTCCGGCATAAGTGGCGATTGATCCGGTCCAGCCATACGGCGGGGGATAGGCGGCATCCGAGATTGCCTTGATCTCAATTGCGTCGGCAGACCCGTCCGGCCCGACGACCGTGCTGACTGTGCATTTACCTGAAGAGACGCATTGTCCTGAGACGTTCGCCGCGGAATTGACCGCTTGGGTTGCGAACGGAATCACGCTCGGCCCGAGTCCAGCATCCTGTCCGTAGAATTCCGTCAGTTGCTTTCCACCCGAATCAAAGGTTCCCGCCGGGAAACCCGGCCTCACTGGCAACTCTAAGTTATCCGTGGGCCACGCAATCAGCCGACCGTTGAAGTCCGGAGGCGCGAGGCAGTAGGTCGCCGACGATTCCCATCGGCCGACGTGCACTGGTCCAACGAAATACCCCGCATCTCCATCAGTGGTTCCCACAGTGCAAAGAACCGGTGTGCCGATTGCGTTGTCTTCTGGAACTGCGTAGTCGAGTTGAAAGGGGTTAGAGGAGCCGTATCGATTGTCGATGTCAACCGCGTACTGCGGTGACATGCGAAACTCGACATGCTCGAAGTCGGGCATTGACACCGAGGCCGTCCTCTGATTGCTATCTGCCTCGAAGCCACCGTAAAATGTCGTGTCCTTGAAGCTCGTATGTCCGCAGCCGCCCTCATTCGGAACGTCTCCGTAGTAGGTGCAACGCCACGCTCCCGAAGGGAAACTCGGCTCAGCGCAGTTCTGGTATCCGGTGGTGTAACACGTCCAGAACGAGGCCAGCGACGAGGCAACCGAGACATCTCTGACAGTCGAGAGCCCGAGGTTTACGTCGGCACCGATGGAGGTCACATTGGCGGACGCCGCGAATCCATCCCCGATCAACGTTGCGTCGACCGTATCACCCGTTACAAACTGAGCGCCGGTCGCGGACTGGATCTCCAGATAGTCGAGCTCATAAGGACCGACTCCGGCCGGCAACGCGACACCGGCAATCCCCCAATGCGCGGTTGCGAGATGCGTTTTGCGGAACGTTGCGGTCAGGGTGGAACTCCCCACGTTCGTCAGCCGCGTGGACTCAAAGCTGTCCTGGTTCCACCCGGTGATCGTGCAGCCGGTCGTGGTTCCCGCCGCTTGGTCCTCTGCCCACGAGATCAGGTGCTTCTGGTAGTTCACCGCAATCACGAAGGTGTTTGTCACGTTGAAGCTGGAATCCGTGCACCCGCTGACAGTGATGAGCGAACCCGGCGCCATCCGAGTGTAGGAGGTCAGCGTTGCCGACACGTTGGGGCTGTTTCCCGTCCATGCCGTCCGTGTCACAGTGCCGATCGTTGTGACGGTCACAGGATCTACGATGGTGAGCCATGAATTTGTACTCAAGTTTCCGATCACACCGGTGGTGAATGTCGGCGTGAAGCTGTGGCTCCCGATCGATGTGATCGCCGTCCCCATCGTGCCCTTCCACGGCGCGCCATGAATCTCCGCCGCTGGGCCGCGGTTCTGGAATCCTTGAGGCGTTCCGCCCGAATTCCCTTGCAGCACGATGAAAGAGTTTTCAAGAAGTGTATCGCCTAACTGCACCTTTCCTTCGATGAGAATCAGGATCGATTTCGAATACGCAGAAGTAATGGCGGTCTGCGTCTTCCAATAGCAACCCACGCCGGTGCAGGGCAGCAGCACAGTGCAGGACACGCCGCCTGTGCCGCTGTCGCCCGGGCAGGCCGCGATCGCGCTCTGTACTGCAGGACCGATGTCTGTTCCCGACATGCCATCGATGACCGCGCCATACTTGACGATGTTTTGGACCGGAGAGATCCCCAAACTTCCTTGCGCCGCAAGCAATGAAGTGCCTCCAGTGCAGCCGTTGGGGATGGTATTGGGATCGCAGGCGCTTCCTCCAAACGAAGTCGCCACGTAGGCGCTTCCGTTCCAAGTGTAGGCAATCAGCACAGCATCTCGCTGATCGGAGATCGACACCAGCGATGTTCCGTAGGCTCCGGTGATCATGCCCGTGGTCCCGCCGGCCAACGTCCACGCCGGAGTCAAAACCACCAGCGCGCCCTGCGGCAAGCCCGTCTGGTAGTCGATCGCCTCCTGCAGCCCGGCCGTGCCGCTCTTGACGGTATAGCTCAAGTGCGAGTAGCTCATTGTGGCCGTCAGCGAACAGCCACCTGGTCCCACGGTCACCTGCGTCGGCGTCACGGTCTCCGTGTGCGCCGGAACTCCGTTATCCACGATGGTGAGCTTGCGACCCACCTTCGGCGCCGTGAAGCTGTAGCCGCCCACCGTGGAGATCTGGCACACCTGCGCGCTGGGCCAAGCGATCATCCCGTTGGCCGGCCCCGTCCCTTGCGGCAGGGACCACGCGGCAAAGTCGGAGGCATAGAGGATGCCGCCGTTCGAACCTTGGCCGTAGGCGCACGCTCCCCATATCAGGAACGCATACACGGCTGCCCAGAAGATCGCTCTCAGCACATTGGATGTTTTCACTGGTGCTGTTCCTCTTGTTTCTTCAGCTTATCCTCCCGCTTAGTGGGCAATCACCCACCACATCGTGCCGTCCCACTGGAACGTGTCGGTGCTGCCGTAGGTCCAAACCACTTCCGAGGTGTCATTGCCTGAGTTGCCGATCGCGGGACCGCCGACAGCATTCACCGTGACGTTCGCGGAGTTCGTCAACTTATTGCTCACCCTGATGATCTGGCCCTGCATCAATCCCGCCACGGGCAGAGTAACCACGGCGTTAGATGCGCCGGTCACGCGGATGTTCGCATCCGTCGAAAGAATGCTGTATCCATCCACGTGGTCTGCCCAGTAGGGAGAACCGAGCATCCCGGTTATCTGACCCGTGTTGTTGACGGTCGGGAGGGTGCCGCTTGTGCCGCTCGTTGCGGGCAATGTCTGCAGATAGACGTTTGTGGGGCTCGTAAAATAGTGTGCCGGCGTGCACGATGATCCCGTGCAGACCCACACTTGGTAGGAGAGCGCGCCCGTGACTGCCGTCCATGACCACGCGATGCTGGCGGTCGTACCTGTGGTCGTCTTTGCCGCGGAGATGGTGTTTGGGGCAGTGTGATTTCCGGCCGCATCGATGGCGACGATCCGAGCGTAGTTGTACGCCGAGGCCGTCATGGTGCCGCCGGTGGTCGATGCTGTTCCGGCTGTCGTGTCCGTCCCGCTCGCCAGGGAGTTGACCGTGATGGCGGAGGTGGAGATCTTCGCCGGTGCACTCACTCCGGTGAGGTTCCCATACTGATCGCACTGGACGGGATAGACGGTGTAGTTGGCCGTCGTGGGCAGAACGTCGACCCAGTTATTCAGGGTGGAGTTGTAGCACTGGCCCATCTTGTTGACGCCGTAGTTTGGGGCCGATGGGTTGACGTACTGTGCGCTGGCGAGGCTCGCCCCCAGCAGGCATATTGCCGCAATGACTGCGAAGCGGATCTTGGTCATGTCAGGGGCTCCTCTCGTCCCTTAGATGTGAGGGCTGGGCCTCCTGAGAGAACCCAGCCCATTGATCGGCTCCGAATTGGAGCCGCGGCCCGCGAATGAATCTGCGCGGGGAACTCAGTAGCAGGACCACTGGAAGCTGTACGGGGTCGTCGAGGCCATGGCCGACGCGACCGTGACCGTCAGCACGGCGTGTGTCCCGCCGGCGTAGGTGGGCGTCACTGTCAGCGTTGGCGGAGCTGTGGCACCGAGCAAGACCACCGTGCAGGTCGGGGCGTATGCGAACTGGTTGCTGGTCGACCAGGTTTCCGTGAACACGATGCCTGTGGTCCCGGTGCCGGTGGTGACCTTCACGATCCCCGTCAGCGCCGTGCCGGTGTCGGACGTGCCGGTCGGGCTTCCGACCGCAGCGCCGTAGGCCGTGGTGGGCTTGGTGTTGAGCCAGGTGCCGGAGGCGTAGGCCGACCCATTCCACACGTAGTAGGTGAATCCGGCCGTGGTGTCGTCGACCAGGATGGCCGAGACACCGCCCTTGGCCGCCGCGATGATCGCCGCCGGCGTGGTGCTCGGCACGGAGTTGGCCAGCGCGTACCAGTTGCGGTCGAGCCACACGATCGCTGGCG
>Ga0187853_10000662_pt1 | contig 35213 bp, 33 predicted proteins | sample June2016WEW_6_10_2_FD_132417 | JGI IMG/M metagenome (GOLD analysis project Ga0187853, IMG submission 132417) | Peatland microbial communities from SPRUCE experiment site at the Marcell Experimental Forest, Minnesota, USA - June2016WEW_6_100 | ecosystem: Environmental > Terrestrial > Soil >... | reverse complement strand
CTTCTTCAATGCCGCCAGGTCGAGACTCTTGAACTCCTCAGCATAGTTGAATTCCGCCCCCATCGGATTGGACTTGGAGGAACGCTGGTGCAAGATATCGAGATTCAACTGGTTCGGCCACCAGTCCTGGTTGGATGTGCCTCTGCCAGCCGGGTGTTGGTGACTTCCATCTGTTACCGGACACTTGTTTTCGTCCATTAGATTTCTCCTTTCGTGTGTGTGAATGGTTGAAGAGCGCTATTTGAATATAATTATCCGCAGTTTCCAAAAAAAGAATCTCTTATCCCTCGTTTTGACAATCCGGACAAAGTCCATAAAGGGATATTTGAGGGCGGAGGATCTTATAACCTGAGGCCTGCTGCAAACTCTGCAGCGATTCCTGATCAAGCGACACTTCCGCATCGATAATCTTATTACATTTAACGCAGATCAAATGGGGATGAGGTTGGGGGCGGTTGCCATCATAATGGCTGTCATCACGCAAATCGATCTCCAACACCTGATTCATTTCTTTCAACAAAGCGAGGGTTTTGTAGACGGTTGCATGACTCATGGTTGGAAACTGGCGTTTGATCTGTGTGTACAGTTGGCCTGCGCTGGGATGTCCTTCACTGACTGCAATCAATCGCACCAACTCGACGCGTTGGGGGGTCAGCCGGAAACCGCGCTTTTTCAGTGCAGCAATCATTTGATGAAAACGGACATCTGGATCGGTCATGAGATTTCTTTCGAGAATTGTTTCTAACTAATAATAATTATTTATTATTATACCTCGAAAGAAATATGAAAGATAGCTCATCGTTTCCAGATTGCACGCTTTTCACAAAGTCCGAGAGCCATGCAATCCCCACACCCATAGCTGGGAGCTTCCCCCTACCCCGGCCCAACCCCGTAAAAGGAACGGGGCAGGTGGCGGGGGAAAGAAGAAGAATTTGGGGTGCCTGCACCCCAAACCCCTACTTTGTGAAAGCCGTGGCAATCCATCGCGCCCGATACAAACACACGTTTTGCGAGCGGTCAACTTGTGCGATTTGTTGAACCTGTCCCTTGAATAGAAATATTTGAAGTTATCATGTTGTGTACCTATAGCCTTGAGAATCGCTGGAGCTGATCCTATCGTCAAACTCAGAGACGAAAGGCTTCCCCTGCCCCTTCTCCCCTGCCCCCTGCTCGATCAGGCGGGGGCAAAACCGGGGGCCCCGGAGGCAAAAGCCGCAGGCTGCGATGGCTGGCATGGCATGAGACGCAAGCATGAGCAACAAGGAGAATTTTATTTCCCCAATCATATTGCCAGATATAAGAGATATATTTCCGGAATGAGAATATTTAATCTGCAAGTTCGGGATTTGAACAGTTGGCTAGTAAACAAATAGCTTGTGTAAATCCCCATTCCTGGATGTCAAACAGCTCAGTTTGGTGGACGGATAGGTGGAAGCACCATCAAGAAAACAAAAAAAGCCAATTTATTACATATCTTTCCCATGATATACTTACGATGTAAGCACACCAGAAAGGATCGCTATGCATCGAAAAGTATTCAAGACCGGTAACAGTCTAGTCGTTTCCCTTCCAAAAGATCTTCTCGAACCGCTTGGGATGGGAGACGGCACGGATGTGTCTGTGGAACTCGATCAGCAGAACCACCAAATCCTGATCCGGCCGGCCGAACTGCCGTTAGCCGGCGACTTGAGCGAGGAATTTGCTCACCAAGTTAGCGATTTCATCGAACAGTATCGGCCAGCATTGGAAGCCCTCGCTCACAAATGAACTATCTGACACCCGAGCAGGTGCTGTTCATCCACTCCCGTCTGGTCACTGAGACCGGCGGGAGTCACGGCTTGCGCGACCTGGCTCTACTCGAATCGGCTGTCGCCCGGCCGCGAGCTACCTTCGATAGCAAAGAGCTCTATCCGGACTTGTTTACCAAAGCCGCCGCGCTGATGGATTCGCTGATCAACAACCACCCTTTTTTGGATGGCAATAAACGTACAGGCATCACGGCGACTGGGTTATTCTTTCGGATCAATGGATGGAAACTCACGGCTTCTTCAGAAGAGTTGGTGGCCTGCACCATGCGCGTGGCAGTGGAAGGTTTGGAGATTGATGAACTTGCCAATTGGCTTCGGACTAAAACCATAAAAAGCAAGTAGTAGCTAATGGAACGTGGACTCTAGGAAGTTTTGTTATGGATTTCTACCCTCACTTTTGATCCCTGAGAAGCGTTCCTTCTCTACACCTGTAGCTGGATTACTTATGTAAATCTTGATTTACATCCGGGTATAATGTCATGGATGTTGGGTTTGGTTCAAATTTGGTAACAGCACCATAGTTAAGGAGAAGGTCTGAAGGTCATGATTGATCACTGGAAAGCATCCTTTGGTTTATGATGGTTGATGCAATTTTCAACAATTAACCTGTAAAGGATAATTAAGACAATGCTATCGAAGGAACGTATTCTTGCCGCCTGGCGAGGCGAACCCCATGACCATGTGCCTTTCACAACCTGGAGCTTCGGTTTCAAGCCGCCTGAATATTTACGTTGGAGGCGTAATGGAAAAGAAGTGAAACATTGGTTCAGCAAACGTTTGGAGCATATTCACACCTTACCGCAGCCTTGGGAATTGGAGGACGATTTCCAACGTGTGCTGGCATGGCAGTCCATCGGTGTCGATGACGTACTGGATGTGTCTGTCCCCTGGAGCATTGACCCTGAAGTGACCTGGAAGGATTCGAGAGTCGCAACAGGAGTAATGGACGAACAATATCCAGTGAGCATTCGGGAATACGAAACACCATCGGGTAGATTGAGGCATGCTGTCAAGCAAACTGGAGAATATATGGAGCCGGGATGGGTTTTACAGCCCAAAGATGTGCCCCTGTTCGAGGACTTCAATATCCCGAGAGCTGTGAAACATATTGTTACTGCAGCCGCAGATATCCCGGCAGTCCAGCACCTATATCGCCCCCCGAATGCGGATAAAGTGGAATGGTTTGAAAAAAGGATGGAAAAAGTCAAAGCCTTTGCAGACGAATACAGTGTACCAGTCCAAGCTTGGTCTGCCTTCGGGATGGATGGGGTTATATGGATGACTGGTATTCAAGGCGCGATCTATTTGGCTATGGATGCCCCAGGTACTTTTGCTTTGCTATTAGAGAAAATTACCGAAACAGATGTAGCTCGGACAACCCTGGCTGCCATGCACCCAGGCGTTGATATGGTGGTGGAGCGTGGTTGGTATTCATCCACTGAACTCTGGTCGCCCCGCCTGTTGGATAAATATCTTTTTCCACATGTATCGACCCTGGCAAAAGTTGCCCACGAACACAACAAGCTGTTCGGTTATGTAATGACCACTGGAATTGATAAACTGGGGCAACGATTGGTAGATTCCGGGGTCGACGTCTTATATTTTTTGGACCCGTATAAAGATAATATTACACTGGAAAAAGCTCTGGAGTGGTTAGGGGGGCAAATCACTCTGGTGGGCGGAGTCAGTTCACTTACACTTAATACACCAGACTTAGAAATCATAAAACACACTGCCAAGGCAATGGAAATCCTTAGCAAAACTAACCGCTTTATTCTTCATCCAGTCAATTCAATTTATCCAGATACCTCCTGGAAAGGTCTGGAAACAATGATTGAAACGTGGCGTAAATTTCAATAAAATGGCTCAGGATCAATTACATTTTGTTGGTATAAGAGAGAACCAATATAATTCATTACGCCATTCAGAGAAATTTTGAATATCATAGTGATGAATGATTTTAAACATCACTGGATGACAGGTTTTGCGTATGTGACGCCTATTTTAGTAAATTTCAGTCAATAGAAAGGGTTTCAGGGCTTTTTTTCGGATTTGGTGGACAAATTAATAACGCTATGCGCTCGCGCGAAAGAATGCTCAATGCTATCCGCCACCGGCCTGTTGATCATGACCCGTTGTATCTACGATTGTGGTCAATGGGCAAGGAAGTCAGTAATATCCCCTTCCCCTGGCAAGACCAGGTAGTTCGCGCCGAGAACCTGCTTAATCTGGGGGTGGATGATACCTTGTTACTGGAACCACCATTGGGCTATACCGAGCAATATCATGCAGACCAGGTATCAGGCCTACAAAGCTCAGTAGAGCGCTTATCGCCAGCAGAGGGGGATAATTATCCATTGTTGCGCAAAGTCTATCAAACCCCGGAAGGCACACTCACCCAGGTGGTTAAGATTACTCCAGATTGGCCGCATGGCGAGGATATTATGCTTTTTAGCGATTTTAACATCCCGCGCTACCATGAGCCTCTAATAAAGAACGTGGATGATGTTAGTCGCCTGCAGTACCTGTTGGCTGATCCTAGCCCTGACCAGATTGCTGAGTTCCATCAGCGCTCGCTAGGGCTGCATCAAGAGGCTCAGCGATTAGGTGTGGCACTCGATGGAGGCTGGAGCGCTCTGGGAGATTCTGCGGTCTGGTTGTGCGGCATGGAAAACGTGCTCTATTGGCAAATGGATCAACCGCAATTATTGGAAGCCTTGCTTGATGTGCTTTTGGAATGGGAGCTGAAACGACTCGATCTGCTCCTCGGGGAGGAAATTGACGATCATGTACATATGGCTTGGTATGAGGGCACGGATTTTTGGACGCCAAAGAATTACCGCCGGATGCTCAAACCGCGCCTACAACAGATTATTGACCGGGTCCATTCTCACGGGGTTCCATTCCGCTATATCATCACCAAAGGTTGGAAGCCGCTAGGCAGGGACTTTTTGGAAATGGGTATTGATTGCATAATGGGTGTAGACCCAGTCCAGGATAATATAAATCTCGAGGAGGTTAAACGCGAATTGGGAGACCGGGTTTGCCTGATGGGAGGCATAAACGCGGCAGTAATGTTGACTCAATGGAAAGATGAAGAAATTCGCCAAGCAGTAAGGCATGCCCAACAAATACTTGCTCCTGGTGGCGGTTTTATTATGTACCCTGTGGATAATGTCGCTCGTGAACTCCCCTGGAAGAAGGTTGAACTAGTTATTGAAGAGTGGAAATATTGCCAGCGATTATTAAGTCTATAAAATAAACGAGCTCTCGTTGATATAGTGATCTACCAGCTTAAAAATATCTCTCAATTCGAGTATACTCGTCTCTGCAGTTTACTCAACCTTATTGTTAATGTTATCGCCAATTTGGTCGCATATTACCATCATCAAAATAAACCAACCTATAACATAAATTTCTTCAGCCATTGGTCCTGGCTTATCCATAATTGACGTTTCCCATCCATGAACTATATTAGTGTGCCTTACACCGATCGAGTGTTGGATATTGAAATTCCGGAGGGGAATCTTGTATTTGATGTTGAGCCAGAAGAAGCCCCACCAACTGCGGATATCAATAAAACTTTGCGCAATGCTCTGGAACATCCGATTGGCGCTATACCCCTGAGCAAGTCGATAAATTCCGGTCAGAAAATCTTGATAATAGCGGACGATTTTACACGACTTACACCCTCTCGAGACATCATTCCAGTTCTGCTTGACACATTGAACCAGGCTGGGATTCGGGATCGGGATATTCGGCTCATCATTGCCTCTGGAGCACACAGAACAATGAAACAATCAGAAGTTGAAGTTAAATATAGTGGGACAGTCAAATCCAGGATAGAGATATTGATTCATCACTATAAAGACCCCGGCGAGTTAATGGATTATGGAAAGACCAGGCATGGTACTCATATTCTCATTAATCGGTGTATTGCCGAGGCCGATTTTGTGATCGCGGTAGGTCATATTATTCCACATCACCCTGCAGGTTGGAGTGGAGGGGCTAAAGCTATCCTGCCTGGTATCGCTGGTGAAGAAACCATCGCTCAATTGCATATATTGGGTGCCATGAGCTCGAAGTTGGGCGAAGTCAACTCGGTTATGCGCGAGGAAATGGAAGAGGTAGCAGAGCGCGTAGGTCTGGACTTTATCCTTAATGTCGTCTTGAATTGCCAAGGGGAGATCGTGGATGCAGTATCCGGTCACTTTGTCCAGGCGCATCGAGCAGGCGTAGATCTATCTAGAAAAATATATGCAAAGGCTATCCCTTCCAAATCCGATCTTACGATCAGCAGTACATCACCAATTGACCACGATTTTTTCCAGGGGGATAAAGGGATTTTCACAGCCGGCTTGACCACGCGCACAGGCGGTGAAATTGTCTTGGTCACAGGATGCCTGGAAGGAATCAATCCTAATCGCCCGGAATTAGCCAGCTTGGTTGGCAAGCTGACAAACACACAGATTTTGAATAATATTCAAAGAGGAAAAATTTCAGACTTGCTGATGGCTTCTGAAGCCATTACGCTCAATGACGCAAAGCAAACTCATCAGATTACGATTGTTTCGGATGGTCTGACTCCGGATATGTGCCAGATAATGGGGTTTAATCACCTCACACCTGAAAGCCTTGGCAGCTATATCCGCCAACACCTGGATCAAACCCCCAGCCTTAAAGTTGGCTTGCTGCGCCAGAGCACATCTATCTATCCCATTCCTCCAATCGGATAACAGAATTTCATCAAACTCAAGACCGCCCAACGCTGGGCTTCTTTTTTCATCGATATTCATTGACTGCCTCGAACATTGCAATTACGTTTTCCGGCGGTACGTCAGAGAGAATGTTGTGCACGGTTGCGAAAATAAAACCACCGCCAGGGGCAAATATTTCGATATTTTTCCGAACGTGGCATTTTACTTCATCGGGAGATCCGTTGTATAAGACATGCTGTGTATCGCATCCGCCACCCCAGAAGGCGATATCTTTCCCAAATTCCCGTTTGAGGCGCTCTGGTTCCATGTCCAATGCACTAATTTGGATCGGGTTCAGAATATCGTACCCGACTTCGATGAGATCGGGAATTAGTTTGTAAACCGAACCGCACGAATGAAGAAATGTGCGCATTTGGCTGTGTTCTTTGACATAGTTGCACAAAATCTTATGGCGCGGCTTGAACAGAGACCGGTAGGTTCTGGGCGACATGATTGGGCCCATGTTCGTGCCCAAATCATCACCAAAGCGCAATATATCCACCACATCACCCACGGCTTTGCAAATCTTTCCCAGTGTCTCTAAATGCATCTCCATCAATGCATCCAAGAGGTGTTCGACTTCAGTTGGGCAGGCTAGAAGGTCGACCAAGAAATTATCCATGCGACGTAAGAAACAACCCCACTCGAATATACTGCAGCCGGCTGTGAATACGATGGCTCGCTCAGATTTTTGGCGGTAGGCGATCACCCGCTGGCGAAGTTTATCCCAGAAGTCGGGTTCGCCAGAATGATCCCAGGGGCTGCGGGCCAGTTTTGACCAATGCACTTTTGCCATGGCTTTTGAAAGATCTTTGTAATTGGATGGATAACCCTGCAGATATGGAAAATAGGTCTGATCGAAGAAGGTGGCCCCCAAGGGCATGGATGCAATGCGGTCTCCATCCTGGTCATATACATCCCAGGCCCCATCGGGCTGTGGAATTGGTTGGAACCACGCCGGTATCTGCACCGGGATACCGTTCGGTAAAGTGGTATCTTTCCAGCCCTGATCATCTTGATTATACAGTCGACCAACATCGATCGCATCGCTCTGAAACTTTTCTAGAATTTCCTCTTCGGGTTGGGCAAGCTGCGTGACCACGTCATAGATGCGCGTCTTGCTCCCGCTAATTCCAAGGGTTTGCATCAGCCTGGAGTAGGTAGTCGCGGAAATTCCCGTGACGGAAGTAGAGCCAAAATCAACCGGGAGTACATCCGGCTCACAATGATCGATTGAAGCGAGGATTCTTTGGCGAGAGTTCATTTGGTTCCTCCTTCGACTGGCAACATTCAAGCCCCCCTCGCATCCTGTGTAGACGGATTTCTTCTATCTCCACAAGATGCTTAATAATCAAACCAGGTCCTATTTCTGTAGTTTGACTTTATCAAAGTCCCATCCGTTCTCTGCGCATTCTACACGGACATGCGCATCCCAGGTTGGCTCAGCTTCCGGTCGACCAGCCATAAAACAATCTATGCTCAGGTAAACAATCGGCTCTTTTCCATCGCAAAGTACAGAATGTAAAGTGTGCGGTGGTATACGCATCACGTCTCCCGGTTTTACCGGGAACTGTTGAGAGCCATCCTCACCGATGCGCAGCACGCCTGTTCCTTGGATCATGTAGAAAATCTGTTCCAGGTCATTATGAATGTGCAGATTTACAGCTTCACCTGGCTCCAGCACGACGATGAACACTTCTGAAGTTTCCGCTTCTGAACGATTCATCACCAGATCGTTTACATGTGTAGGAAATCGATACCGAATCGTTTCCGATGTGCTGAATACATATTTTCGTTGGTCCATAGATTATCTCCTTTGTTGATTGTCCAAGCTTTTTATATATCTCAGGGTCTGGAGCGCGGCGGAATCCGGATCTGGCGTGTCATCCCATCCCAGCTCAACGCCCAAGTAACCCTGGTATCTGCTTTTTTCAAGTGCTTTCAAAAAAGCGGTGAAATCAAATGACCCTTTCCCGGGAATCAAATGTTGGTCCCGCAGGCCGTGATTATCATCGATATGAATATGGAACAGACGATCTTGAGCTGTAGCTAGCGCATCTACCGCTGATTCTCCGACGACGTGGGCATGTCCGGTATCCAGAACTACACCCAGATTGTCGCGATCTAGCTCATTGATCATACGCAAAGCATCGGCAACGGTTTGGATGAGATCTGTCTCGTACCGATCAGCAGGTTCAATTGCAATCTGGATATTGAAAGGCATGGCGAAAAGGCAAATATCATCCAGGCTGGTTCTCAGACTTCTCCAAGCCTCCACCTCTCCCTGGCCGAAGAGACTGTGACCAGGGCAGACACTTACGATCGGAGCACCTAATGCGAATGCAGTCCGGATACTATCCTGAATATAGGCCACACTATCCTGGCGGATGATCTCGTTATTGCTGCAAAGACAGGTGGGATAGCGAAATTGAGCAGGGATGAAAGAAGCGACGCCAAGGTTGAAACTCTTCAGCAAACCTTTCAATTCCTCGATTTCGAATTGTCTTAGGTCACGTCGATATGCATGCGGCCGGCCTCCCCAGATATCGATTCCGTTGTAGCCGGCTTGCGAAATGCGCCGAATAGCTTCGATCAAGGGGTAATTCAGATAGAGAAAAGATGAGAGGCTGAGTCGGTTCATTGTTCCTTCGCTAGAAGACCTTCAAAATAACGGCGCGCAAGGATCGCTTCATCAATAATATGGTCAACACCTGCGATATCGATCACAAGAGTGCCATCAAACCCGATCAGGGTAAGATTGTGGAGAACGCCCTGAAAATCAATGTTCCCCTTGCCTGGTGGCAGGTGGTAGGCTTGTGAACCGTCATTATCAGATAAGTGGACAAGCTTGATAAGCGATCCCAGCTTGCGGATTGCCAGGGTCAGATACTCTTTGCTGGCATGAATGTGAGCTACGTCCAGAATGACACCCACATGGTCGGCCTGAGAGTCCCCGATCAGCTTCATTATGCTATCTGTCGTACCGACCCAATCGTTCGCGCGTGTCTCGATAAGCAGCGTCAAGCCCTTTGCTTTTGAGATGGCGGCAAATTTTGATACCATCCGGACAGCATTTTCCCAAAAACGCGGCCAGGAAAAATCATCGTCGATACTTACCGCTGTAGGAGGTCCTCCGGCGTATAGTTCCGTCCCTTGAGGACGGATTTCAGACGGCATATAGCCGCAGATCGATACTAGAGGGACCTCCAATTCTCCGATTAAATCGGTCAGGACATCGAAATCGCAGACGGCTTTCTCCGATTTAGATCTTTCCAGGCTGAACATATCCTCCTCAACTGCCATGATGGAAGGCACTGTCATACCATAGTTATTGATGATGGTTTGCATCTTCTTGAGGTCGCGGCGGTGGGCAGGGAGCAGATTGTCGTAGAGTTCCAGCTCAATAGCCTGAAAACCAGCCTTCCCAACGATCTCTAACGCTTTGAGATGGTTTTCGGGTGAGGGGGGAATGCCAAAGAGTGTAATTGGGATGGTATAACCACATGCAATTTTCATCAATTTTCCTTTTTTAGCTCCTGGTCATGCGAGTGGTTCATTTTATAGAGGTCACGGAGATCCTTAGAGCTTGAAGGCAGCTTAATGTACAATAGCGGCGAAGATTGGTATGATGAGAACTGAGAGCAAGGTGGTGATCATGGTAGCCGATGCTGCCAGTTTTTCATCTGCTTTATAGCGCGAAGCAAATGTCACTGCCGTCACTCCGCAAGGCATAGCTGCTTCAATGACCGCCACCCCGCGTGAGGTACTAGCAATTGGCAAGAGTTGGACTACCAGGAAGATCAAGACCGGCATAATGAGCAGCTTCAGAAAGCTCAAAATGATAACGCTACGTTTATCCGCGCCATATTGAAGAACCGAATTGTAGATTATCCCTCCTAGAATAATCATCATTAATGGGATGGCTATATTAGATAGGCTCTCAAAAGGCAAATGTAAGACGGGGGGGAATTGCCATCCGACCAGCGAAAATCCCATGCCTAGGATAAGAGCGATGAAAATCGGGCTCACCAATTGTTTTATGAGTAAGTGGAACTGCATATGGGCTGATGCATAGCTTTGGTCCTTGTTTTTGTAAACGCCCAAGCCCAAAGTGTACAGGTAAACTGACGCCCCCAGATCATATAGCAGTGCAAGGATGGTTCCTTGAGCGCCGTAGAGGGCGGTGCAGACTGGGATCCCAAGAAAGCCTGTATTTCCGGAGACTCCCGACACCTGAAGCACTGAGCGCCGCGGCCATTCCCAATGTGCAAACCGTGCAATGAGGGTTGCCAGACCATAACCGATTAGTGTGCTGAACAACCCAAGTCCCACCATCCATGGAGCTTGATTGAGGACGGCAACTATCGAATTGGTCGCAGCATTCCAAAAAGTAAAGATGGGTAGTATGAGAACGATCACAATCTCGCTCAGCATGTTAATCCGATCCTGGCTGAGGAGACCTTGCCATGCAGCAAGGAATCCCACCACAACCACCAAAATCAGGCCAAAGTATGGAACAATGATATTGGTGAGACTAGCCAGGATCGACATCAGGATGTCAACCTTTTAGACCAGACAACGCGATGTTTTCAATGATCTGTCGGCGCAGAAAGATGAAGGCTATGATTATCGGTATGATATTCAGGACAGATCCGGCCATCAAGGGACCATAATCCACGCTGAATTTGAATTGAAAGGCGGCCAAGCCAAGCTCCATATTGAAAATCTTATCACTGCTAGCTATAAGTAGAGGCCAGATGAAAGCCCCCCAAGCTTGTATGAAAGCAAATGTACCCAATGCGCCCATTGCCGAAGTAGACATGGGCACGATGATGAGGCGAAAGATACTCCATTCTGAAGCCCCATCGATACGAGCCGCATCGATAAATTCATCAGGGATGGCCGAGCTGATGTGTTGTCGCATCAGAAAAATGCCAAAACTCATGATCACATAGGGAGCAATTATACCCTGGTAAGTATTGATCCATTTCAATGCGATCATCTGCAAATAAAAGGGGACCATATAGGCCTCAAAAGGGACAATCGCAGTAGCCACGATCAACAGGAAAAGAAGGTTACGGCCTGGGAAGCGGAATTTGGCAAATATATAGCCTGCCACCAGAGAAGTCGCAAGTACGAACAGAGTCGAAACGACGGCTATGATGAGGCTGTTAAAAAAATAACGCACGATCAGAGTGGTGGTAAAGACTTTGAAATAGTTCGCCCATGTAGGGTTTATTGGAATAAGCTTAGGCGGCCAGGTTAATATTTCCGAAGCCGGTTTAAAAGAAGTAGAGATCATCCATACAAAGGGAATCAGCATGATCACACTTGCAAGGATAAGAATCAAGTGGGTTACGATACTTTTTACATTCCTCTGCAATCGTTCCCTTTGTCGCGAATCAGTCGTTCTGTTTGTGTTAACGAGGTTCATGGTTTACTCCTCACCGGTTCGGAAATATCTAAATTGGAGGATCGTGAGCACTAACACAATCATGGTCAGAACCACCGCTTCTGCCGAGGCATATCCCATTTTAAAGAATGAGAACGCATTGTTATAGATCTCGAAAACCAATACTCGCACAGCACTGCCTGGCGCAGACTGGGACCCAAGCGTCATTACATAAATCTGGGTGAAAACGTTATAAGCGTTGATCATCGAGGTGACGAGGACAAATAGCGTCATGGGGCGCAGCAACGGAAAGGTGATATGGCGAAATAAATTCAGGCCGTTGGCGCCATCCAGCGTGGCGGCTTCGTAATAGGTGGCCGGTATATTCTTGATGCCTACCAGGAAAAGAACCATGTTGTAACCGATTACTTTCCAGACACTCATGGCAATAATGGCCCAGAGTGCCGTAGCCGGGTAAACCAGCCACCCCACCGCAGATATATGAAAAATGCTTAAGAAGTAATTCAGAATGCCATACGTGGGATCATAAATCCATTTCCAAGCGACGGCCATTGCCACCATGGGGGTGATGAAGGGGAGAAAAAAGATCGTCTGGTATAAGGGGGAAAAACGTATTTTCCCTGCCAGAACAATTGCCAGAGGCAAGGATAAAATGATGCTTAAGATCACCGTAGCAAATGCATAGATGGTGGTATTTTGAATCGCCTGGATGAAGTCGCTGTCATGAAGGAGCGCTTGATAATTCAAAAGACCTATAAACGGGTGAATTTTGCTCATCATGTCATATTTATAAAAACTTAGTATGAAAGTTCGCACGATGGGGTATACCCGGATATAGCCGAAAAGGAGCATCACTGGCGTCAACATTACATAGCAGAATAGGTATTTTGCGCGCCGTTGAGGGTTTTTCCCAAGAAACTTTACCAACCTATTTAGAAGACGTCTCGATCCAACGACATTTCCGCTCATGTCCCTTGTTTTTGATACACTCATTGTGTTTCTCCTTGAAGACACATTTTGCGTTTATTATTAGGTTTAGATAGAGTCAAACGTCTAAAAAAGTCGGTATTACTTACTTTGCCAGGTTCAACTAGAAATGTCTATCCCCTTTGCTAAGAGACCAGCATGAGACGGCCGAGAATAAAACTGGCCGGGCAGTATGCTTTGCAGAAGTGCATGGTAATCTGGCAGTCTGCCCGGGAAATGAAAACCGAGAAACCCTGCCAATCGGGCTTGGCGGCTCACAGCAGTACTAACAATGTCGAGGAATGCATTTAAACTCTCAGTGGTGCCAAAACCCATAGTATCTTGAACTCCATTTTGGGAACCTGTCGTAAACATTCTCGTCCAGTCCTCGATAACACGATCAAGTTGCAATGTTTTTGCCTAGCACCCACAATTTTTGGCCGCTCCGCCATAACTATTTGATCACTATCCAAGTATATCCCTAAGAATCGACCCACCTGGCTTCCTTAGAGATAATCCTATTGCTCCTGCGAAAAATATGGATTGGGCTATGAGGATTTCAGCGTGTTTGCAGTCGGTGCAGATACCGACTGCAAACACGCGTTCTTTTTTAGAAAGTCTCAAGGGGCACGATCAAGTTTGATCGAGGGCGCCAATGGGAGTGAGGCTTTCCATTCTTTCTATGGTTAATTTCGCAAGCTATTTCCCATAGTCTCCGGCTTGCTGCAGGATCGAGTCGGTATCAGCCGCCATGGCCGAAATCGTTTTGGCAATGCCAGCTGGATTGTTTAGAAGGCTCTTATCCAAATAAGCCGTTGTCAATTCATCCGCCATCTTGGTCTCGAGCTCATTAAAGCTGGTAATCAACGGATAAACATAGAAACCCTGCTCGGGTGGGTTCACGAACACGTTGTACTGGGGGATGCTTGCGACCAGAGCACTATAATCGCCTTTGCGAGGAGAAATCCAACCCGAGTCCTTAATCTGAAGCAGTGTGTTATCTTGAGTGGTTAAGAGCTGAGCATACGCCCAAGCCACATCTGGGTTCTTGGAGCAATGCGCGACATATACGCCAGCGGGCTGTGATAGTGTGTCAAATTTAACATCGCGAGGCATGGCTGCTGTACCATAGTTGAGTTTAGGAGCCTTGGTGGCGATTTCACCGACCACCCAGGATTCGCGCAACAACATGGCAGTTTGTCCGGCTTCAAAGGCTGTTGAATCGCTTGGGACCTTTTGGTCAACGACGTGGTATTTGTACACGGAGTCGATGTAGTATGTGAGCGCCTTTTGGCCGGCAGCATTGTCGTAGCCATTGTGCCATTTTGTGCCATCTGCGCTGGGAACAATGATATCCCCGCCCATATTATGCAGGAAGAACCAGAACTTCTCCGCAATGCCGCTTCCCTGGCCTGATAATCGCATGCTCATTCCACTGACAGTGATGTTGCCGGCAGAATCGTATTTTGTTAACTTCTGGGCATCTGCCATCATCTCATCGAAAGTCGTAGGCGGTTTGTTGGGATCCAATCCGGCGGCCGTGAACATATCCTTGTTGTAGAAAAGCTGAGCATCGCTCCCTTCCAGCATCGGGATGCCGTAGGTCTTGCCACCGTAAGTGAAATAGCTTACGACGAATGGCGAGTATACACCAGACTTAACCAGAGCATCCACCGCTGGCGGATTGGGGTCAATCAATTGGTCTGCGACCAGGATCGGGGCAATGTTCGGTTCGATATCGAAGACATCCGGTCCTGTGCAGGTTGGTAAGGCGGCCTGTACCTTCGTCTCAAATTCACGCAGCGTGGTGCTCAGGAACTGAAACGATACATTTGGATGAATTTTGGTGAATTGAGCAGCTACGTCCCGGTAGAATGGTTCCAGTTCTGGATAACCGGTCCACACAGTTAGGGTTACCGGGCTGGTTGTGAGTGCCTGCGTGGCAGGTGCCTGCGTGGCAGGTGCCACCGTGGCAGGGGCCGCCGTGGCAGGTGCCGGGATGGTCGTTGCTTGGATTTGGATGACTGGTGCCTGGGTGGCTGGTGCGACGGGCGCCTGGGTGGCAGTGGCAGCCGGAGCGCATCCAGTCATTGCAGCAACTACCACAGCGACAAGGATGATCCAGCTAAAGAAATTTCGATTTTTCGACATTCTTTTATCCTCCGATTTAATTTTAGAATATATGATCATATAGCATTCGGTACATTTTTATAACGGCCTAATTAAATTGCTCGTCACCTCCTTCTCGAGTTTTCGGTCCGCCAAGCATGTGAGGCGCAACTCGTTTCTTGAGATTTCAAGGTAAGAAAGATAAGAGATAAATTCAATCATATGAGTTTCATTTTTTACAAACCATAAAAACCATCTGCAACATCAAGACGCCAATTGTTGTGCACCTTCGACCAATTTTTGAAATGCCTTGATGTTCTGGTCCATCACATCGAAACTAGGGATGGAAAAATCGTTTAGTTGATGACCAGGTGGGATGGCTGCCTGCAGCTACACCGGCTTGTCGACTCCTATGGAAAATCCTGCCACTGGAGAAAACAACCAAAAAGTGGCATTTAATAGACGATCAGGGATGCAGATTCGGCTCATTGGGGGATGAAAGAAGCAATTTATTGTTGGATTTTTTATTGTGGGACTGTTGAACAATCCCACAATACGAGAGAATTATATATAAATAGTAATCTATTGTCAAGGGACGCGAGTCAGTACGACACGAGTCAGAGCTGCATATCATATCAATCTCTGGATGACAATTGCCTTCCACTTTGAGGAATGAACTGTCGAACTGCCTCAAGAAAAGAGTTCCTAACGGAGATTGCGCATGAATGCACAACTTTCGAAGAATTGGGATGTGCTGGCCCATCCTTTCAGCCGTTGCCAACGTTTGATGCAGGACAGGGCGTCTCTACGATGGGATTACCGTTGAATACGGGCCGAACTGCCCTTGGCAAAGGCCTGTACCTGCTCCACCGTCGCCATGGAGGTGTCACCCGGGAAGGTCGTCAGCAGCGCGCCGTGCGCCCAGCCCAGGTTCACTGCCTCCTGCTCCTGCTCGCCGTTCAGCAGGCCGTAGAAAAAGCCTGACGCAAACCCATCCCCACCCCCGACGCGGTCGTAAATGTCCAGCTCGCAGGTCGGAGAGACGTAGGTCTTGCCGTCGATCCAGGCTACCGCGCCCCAGGAATGCCGGTTGGTCGAGTGAACATCCCGCAAAGTTGTGGCCACCCCCCTGACCTGTGGGAACTTGCCCACCACCTTATCGATCATACCAAAGAAGGCGCTCGGATCGAGTTTTGACCGGGAGCCTGCTTCCGGTCCCGGAACCCCGAGTCCAAGCTGGAGGTCTTCTTCGTTGCCGACCAGCACATCCACGTTTTCTACGATGCGGCGGATAACCGATTGGGCGCGTTCCTGTCCACCCCAGATGTTCCACAGTTTGGCACGGTAGTTCAAGTCGAAGGATATCACTGCCCCGGCGGCCTTGGCAGCTTTCATCCCTTCGATGATTAATTCACCCGTCGTTTCCGACAATGCCGCAAAAATGCCACCGCTATGGAACCAGCGCACGCCACCAGCTAAGAGGACATTCCAGTCGAAGTCACCTGGCTTGAGCTGTGCGGCGGCTTCGTTCGAGCGGTTGTAGAATACCACCGGGGCGCGTACACCCTGGCCGCGGTCGCTATAGACGGTGGCCATGTTGGGGCCATTGACACCGTTATGCTTGAACTGCTTATAGAAAGGCTTGACACCCATCGCCCGCACCCGCTCGGCGATCAGGTCACCGATGGGGTAATCCACCATGGCGGTGACGATTCCGGTCTTCAGGCGAAAGCAGTCCGACAGGTTGGCGGCACAATTGAACTCGCCGCCGCTAACGTGGATCTGGCACTCGGTTGCTTTGCGGAAGGGGACAATGCCCGGGTCAAGCCGGTGCACCAGCGCGCCGAGGGAGAGGAAGTCCAGCGCACCGTTGGGAAGGATATTGAGGCCGTAATTCATAGTTACTCCATTTCGTATCGTGTTATTGCTTCAGACTGATGGCCGAGTGGCTCCGTGGTGGTCTGGGCGTGTCGAGACTCAATCCGAAGCAATCCCCTCACAATCCATGAGATTGCTCCACTCGCTCTTATTTAACTTTATCGCAACGACATGCTAAGCAGTCCACTCCGTATGGAAGGGACCCGCGCGGTCGATGCGCCGGTAGGTATGTGCCCCAAAATAATCCCTCTGCGCCTGGGTCAGGTTGGCGGGCAGGCGCGCGCTGCGGTAGGCATCATAATACGCCAACGCCGAACTGAAGGCCAGCGCCGGGATACCGCTCTCGGCTGCCAACGCCACCATCTTGCGCAGGGCAGACTGGCGGGTGTTCATTGCCTGTGAAAATTCGGGATCCATCATCAAATTGGCCAGATCGGGGGTGCGTTCGAAAGCCTGGCGGATATCATTCAGGAAGCGGGCGCGGATGATGCAGCCGCCACGCCAGATGCGGGCGATCTCGCCGTAGTTCAGGTTATATCCGTATTCTTTGTCCGCCAGTCGCATCAGGCCGAAGCCCTGGGCGTAGGAACAGATCTTGGCGGCGTACAGAGCCTCCCCCACCCAGCCTATGACCATCTCCGGGTCGGCGAAGATGCCGGGTTCGGGTCCGATCAGCACCTTCGATGCGGCGATACGCTCGTCCTTATAGGCCGAGAGGATGCGGCTCTCCACTGCGGCGTTAATGGTTGGGATGGGGGCGCCCAGGTCAAGGGCATTCTGCGAGGCCCACTTGCCGGTGCCCTTCTGCTGGGCTTCATCCAGGATCAAGTCTACGATGGCATGGCCAGTTACCGTATCTGTTCGTGTGAAGATGTCGGCGGTAATCTCGATCAGGTACGACTCGAGCTCGCCGCGGTTCCAGTCGCTGAATACCTCGTGCAGGCGGGTATTGTCCAGCCCCAGGCCGCGGTGCAGGATATCGTAGGCTTCAGCGATGAGCTGCATGTCGCCGTACTCGATGCCGTTGTGAACCATCTTGACGTAGTGGCCAGCACCGCGCAGCCCCATGTAGGCCACGCACGGCTCATCCCCGACCCGGGCGCTGATGGCCTCGAAAATGGGTTTGACCAACTGCCAGGCTTCGGGCTGGCCGCCGGGCATGATGGCCGGACCCCACAGTGCCCCATATTCACCACCACTGACACCGGTGCCGATGTAGATGATACCTTTGGCTTCCAGTTCCTTTGAGCGGCGCTCAGTGTCCAGGAAGAAGGTATTGCCGCCGTCAATCAGCAGATCGCCCGGCTCAAGCCCGTCGTGCAGGCTGGCGATGGCAACATCGACCGGTTTCCCGGCCGGGACCATCATCATGATGCGGCGCGGTAGTTCCAGCGCGGCTAGGAACTCGTCCAGGGTGGCGCAGGCGACCAGGTTCTTGCCGGGATATTTCGTGCCGAAGGCGTTCACCTTTTCGACATCCAGGTCATAACCGGCCACGCGGAAACCGTGACGCTCCATGTTGAGCGCCAGCATGTGACCCATGACGCCCAGTCCCATGAATCCAAAGTTTGCTTTTTGCATTAAGTCTCTCCAAAAGGACTGACGATATCAGGTTTTTAATCTGTATAAGATCTCACCAGCTCTGGGAACGTAGAGAATGCCTTCATCCTCACGGTCTTTCCATTCATCCACGTTCACCTTTGCAGGATCGAGGTATCCCAAGTTCAAACGGGCGCAGTCTTCGGCAGAAATCTTGCTTGCCAGGATGACGCGCACGTTTGGTTTTTCGATGCTTCCGTCCATCACGCCCGAGCCGCGCAAATGGGTGCTGTGCGCCAGCGCACCCAGCGGGACGTGCTTGAAGCGCTCCCAATCCTGCAAAAAATAGGGCAGGATGTGATATCCAATCTCGTATATATATTTGCCATGCACGTGACTGACCACATCCAGGTGCGGGGCATAGATGATTACTTCACCGCCGATGGCGACCGCCGGCTCCAGCTTGTACATGGCTTTGGCGGCTGTCCACAGCTCGTCGTACATGGCCGGAGCGCAGGACAGCACGCGTTGATAGGGCTTATCGACCCAGGCGATGTGAAGCTGGGCCGACAGGTCGGCGGCCGCGCTCCAGGCCTTAATCAGGTCCCCGATGAACAGACCTGCCAGGCCATGTTCCACTACCACCAGACCGATAAGCGTAACCGGCGTCGCCAGGTGCGCGGCAGCTTTATGGATCATGGCACGCACCGGGGTATCCTTGATTCCGATCGTGCCTATCACCCCCGAGAGCGCACCCAGCCAGTGGGTGGCGTTGATCATCTCCGGGCCGGAAATGCCCGGGAACAGGTACTTTGCCCCGCCTGAAAAGCCGGCCACTTCATGCGGGAAGGTCGGACCGAGAATGAGGATGGCATCGTACTCCAGCGCGGCTTTGTTGATGCGGATTTCCACATGCTCTGGCAAAGACGAGTGCCAGCAATTCCCGGCAACGGCCTTGATCTCATCCGCTTCCATGGCACCGATGGTTGTCAGCGCGGTCGGATCGTCCCAGGCATGGTTCAATATTTTGACCTGGTAGGGGGGGGGCTGAGACCTACCCCCTACAAGTAGGGAGAGGCGTTCTTCTGCTTTAATTCCAACCAGTTTATTCAGGTTATCCTCGTTCAGCGGCGGATGCGTGCCAAGGGCAACCATAAAATCAAGTCGTTTTGCATCGTGCAGGATTTTAACAAGAGTACGAAAGAGAAACGGCAGCGGCAGGGAACGCGTGTGGTCGGGGATCAATACCAATACATTCTGTCCGGTGAACTTTCCGACGAGACCTTTTTCAAGTGTCCCGCGGATTGTTTCGGGAGAGAGCAGCCCGGAGGCAGCGATTGCTTGAGCAGATAGGATGTCCATAGTGGATCGTCAAACTCCGCTGAAGGCGGCAAACCCACCGTCAATCGGCACAACTACTCCGGTGACCAGGGCCGAAGCAGGGGAGAGCAGCCATTGCACGGTCCCAAATAGATCCTCGGGGACCTGAAAGCGGCCCATCGGGGTATGGTCGATGATCGCCTGGCCGCGCGGAGTGAGTGAGCCATCCTCGTTAAGCAACAGGCGGCGGTTCTGCTCACCGACCAAAAACCCGGGCGCAATGGCGTTGACGCGAATATCCGGGGAATAATTTTGGGCCATGTGGACTGCCAGCCATTGGGTGAAGTTGCTCACCGCAGCCTTGGCGGCCGAGTAGGCCGGGATGCGGGTGAGCGGGCGGTAGGAGTTCATGGATGAGAAGTTGAGGATGACGCCGCTCTTTTGGTCCGCCATGATTTTACCGAATACCTGGCTCGGCAGGATGATGCCCATCAGGTTCAGATCAAGAACCCAGCGCAGGGCATCCGCGGACAGGTCAAAAAACGACGTATCAGCACTGGTGGTGGCTTGGGGTTTGTTGCCACCCGCGCCGTTGAGCAGGATGTCCACGCGCCCAAAAGCGGTCAGGGCCTGCTCTGCTGCTGCTTCGATACTGGCCTTATCCAGTACGTTGCAGGCCAGGCCGATGGCTTCGCCGCCGGACGAGCGGAGTTCCGCGGCCAGGTTTTCAGCCGCCCCGGCATTAAGATCCAGAACAGAAACTTTCACGCCCTCGGCGGACAGCATCCGGCATAGGGCGGAGCAGAGCACACCCGCACCGCCGGTAACGACGGCAACCTGGCCAGTGAGGTTGAAATTGTTATTGATTTTCTGATTGTTCATGTTTATCCTTCCTTTGGTTGGAACGGAGTCAGGTGCCGCACAAAGTGTTTTTCAAGGTTGGAGGCATAAATCTCCGGGTTGGCGCGCAGAAAATTCATCAGCCGGTCACGAAAACGCCAGGCACCGTCAACTGTCTTCTCGGTCAACACCGAGCCGAAGGTGACGTGCAGGATCTCGCGCGTGTCGAACTGCTCGAGCAGGCCTGACCAATCGCGGACGGCCTCCGGCAAGGGGGCGCGTCCCAGTTGCGCCGAAACGTGGTAGCTGGCTTTGTCGGTTTCATAACGTTCCCGGGCAAAGCTGTAGATCTCACATAAGAAAGCCGGGGTGATGTCACCTATGGTACGCAGGGCCTCCAGGTAGCTGGTGCCGGCGGTCTTCAGGTGAACCAGGCCGTGCGTATGATGCTGGACGATCGGGTAGATACTGAACTTGTCCGAGCCGGAGTGCAAGCTGAGCTTGTAAGATCCAAACTGGCGGGCGATGGCAGCGTGTCCTGCCAGGTCGGCCTCGAAGGTGGCTAAGTCGCCGATGTAATCCACGCCTTTTTCGAAGGCCCCAACAAAGCGCGGCGCCAGACTGACCCACTTGACCCCCAACCGCTTCAGCTCACTGGCAATGTAAAGGTGCTCAGCGTGCGAGGTGGGTTGCTCGGTCTCGTCGACTGAGACTTCCAGTTCGAAGGGCCGCGATCCGGCCACTTGGACAAGGTGGTGATACATTGCGGCAACGTGCCCGATGGCTTGCCCGTATTTGATGGCTGCCTTGAGTAGGATCGCTTCGTCGAAGTGCAGCAAGAAGCCCTCGATGGTGAACGTTCGGTTCAGTAGACCACTCGCATGCGGCTGCAGGTTGGCGGGCAATACAGCGGACAGTTCGCGCAATTCACTCAAGCTGGCAGTCTCGGCCCGGTTATCCACATGCGAGCCGGGATCGATGGTGAAGAAGGTGAAACCAGCCGCAAAGCAGGCATTGATATCTTCGGGAGTTTTGAGGTGGTCAGCGTCCGCGCCGACGCCCTCCCGCCAGCCTTCCTGAAATATGCCCCAGGTCGCATCGTCCAGCACCTGCTGGGGGCTACGGCCGGTCCGAGTCATCTCACGCATCGATTGTTGGGCGAAGATTGGAGCGATTCTTCCCCCGGTAGCGCGTACAGCGCGCACATGGCCAGGGGTGGCCAGCCCAATCCGGTCACCCATGCCGGCCGAGGTACGCAATCCCAGCAGGCATGGCTGCAACCATGCCAGGTGTTCGCGCAGTGCGGCGGCATTATGCGGGCTGAGCACTCCGAGTAGCAGAGTCTGTCCGCTTAGTTCGGAGCGTTCGCCCTCGAAGTCATTCTGGGCGGGTGATTCTGGAGATGCCAGCACGGCCAGCCGCGCACCCCCGGTACTTTGCGCCAATCCATATTCCAAGCAGTTTTGCGTGACTAGCGAAAGGGGGGAGAAGGTGAGATTAGCCGAGGTCAGATGGAAGTTATTATTGGTCATGCTGTTTTTTCTAAATAATAAGTCGGCTGTCAGAATTCAAATCGTATTGATGAATGCACTGATTTAGAATCAGGAAAAACAATCCTGGATATCGCATTTCTATTAACCATACTTCCCATACTCCTCTAAAGCGTTCAGCATAGCCAGGTAGTTCTGGGGAGGAGTACCAAACTGGACTGAGTTGGAGCTTGTGAGTACATAGCGACCGCCCTGGCTAGCCTCCAGGATTTGTTCCCTCACTAAATCTCTGATTTCTGATGGCTGGTCGTTAATCAAGTGCTCCCCTTCCATTGCTCCGAACAGGACCAGACGCGAGCCATAGCGTTGCTTCAGCGCTTGAAGTGACACCCCGGCGCTTGGCTGAATGCCGTGCAATCCATCAATACCAGCATCTACCAACATATCCAGGATTGGCCAGATGTTCCCGTCAGTATGTTTGATAACATAGGCTCCGGCTTTATGGATTGCATCAATTTGCTTTTTTAATAATGGGAAGACGATCTCGCGAAAACTGGTGGGTGAAATCCAGGGACCTTTCTGGTGGCAGTAATCGGTATCCATAACAATCGCGTCTACACCAGCATTTACTAACTCCAGAGAAACCTGGGTGCTCCGTTCAGTAGTTGCTGCAAGCAGCCGTTGGATAAAAACCTTATCATCCATCAATCGTATCGAAAAATCCACCATATTCATCATCAAACCGCCGTAAGCCTCGGGAAAGGTGCCATCCACCGGAGCTCCGCCTATGAATGGCTCCGCATCCCGCAGCTCGATCGACGTGCGTCCAATAATAAAATGACTCTTGCCCAGTGTCTCCACGATATATCGGACAAGTTCCAATTGGGACTCGTTTGGGGTAAAAGGTTTTTGCAAGGTCTCGATAGCCGCATCGTCAATTTGGGGCATGTCCACACACAGGATATCTTCCGTGATTTCTGAATATTTCCATGTACGGCCAAATGAATCTTTCCAAATTGACTTATCGATTATTTCAACAGGCGCATAGCGATTACCAGCAGCGTAAGTAAAAAAAACCGGTACGAAATCCCACTTCAATTTTCTAACCAACGCGACCAGATCCTGCTTCTGACTTTCCACCACCTCATCGCGTTTGCCAGCCCACAGCGCTTCTTTTTCGTGATGCTTTGCCCGGTAATATGTTCGGTGACCAAGAACAGCTTCTGTGATTGGATAATCTATTCCTATCTCTCCGGTGGGTATCTGATCAGGGAGATTGCCATTAAACACTGCCAGCATGCGCTCTTTTGAATTCATAACAATATCCTTATTTCTAATCGCCATACCATATTTTGATCACTCAATTTCGAGCTAAGGGGCAGTAATTGTTCCAAAATCCGCCTCTTATCACAAACCCAGCACCCGAACACCTGAATCTGCGTCAAGGTAAAGATGAGCGTGGGCGGTCTGGCGAAGGATGGATGATGGGCAACTTGGATCAATCGGTCCGGTCAAGGTTTGGTAAACGATCTCGGCCTTGCGAGCCTCGGGCACAATCGCCAGCACCCGCTGCGCGGCCAGCAGCGCCGGAATTGTCAAAGTAATGGCAGTCTTGGGTACTTTGTCAACAGATTTGAAGTGCCCTTCCCCAACTTGTTGGCGCTTGCACGGTTCGGTCAACTGCACGACCTTGACCCAGCGCGGGTCATCAAAGCGGGCCAATGGCGGGTCATTGAATGCCAGGTGACCATTCTCGCCTATTCCCAAGGCGCATAAATCAGCCAAGTTCTCTCGCAGCAGCTTTTCATACTCGTTGCAAGCCTCTTCAATGTCTTTCGCTCCTCCTGGAACTGCGAAAAAATCCCGCGGCTTAACGATATCAATAATGTGTTTATGCAGGAATTTAGAGAAGCTGGCCGCATGATTGGGATCAATCCCCACATATTCATCCATGTGGAAAATATTCACCTTTGTCCAATCAATTCCACCCGATTGACTGAGAGCGTCCAGGAAAGTAAGTTGTGAGTTTCCCGTGGCAATAATAATATTAGCATACCCCTGGACCTGGATGGCTTTCTGAATCACATCTTTAGCTTCTTCGGCGGCAGCCAAGCCCATGTCTTTATTGGTCTGATAAATACTGATCGACAGATCGTTCTTCTTCATTTCAATAATTGGTTTCATCATATCCTTTTTTATTAATAATGCATCTGACCATGTGGGAATACTCCGTTCATTCCCTATGGGGCTGACCTTGAACCAGTTGGAATAAGCAACAGTTAAGGGAAAAGCTTCTCTCAAGGAGATTGGTGCCCATGAGCCAACCCAACGATGCAGAGTTAATAATTATCCGGCGTTTAGTATGCAAAGTATCTGGATCCGCGCCCTGAATTCGCAAAATAGTTTTTAGCCTGCGGGTTATTACCACTCAGGCTTGAATGTCATTTACTGGCGAGCAGGGACATCGTGACCGCAACAGCGCGGCTGGCGTCCGATGCATAGCCATCCGCCCCAATGGAATCGGCATAAGCCTGGGTGACCGGTGCGCCGCCGATGATGATTTTGACCTTTTCACGTTTCCCGGCCACCTGGAGAGAATTGATGACAGTTTTCATGCCGGGCATGGTGGTGGTCAGCAGCGCCGAGAGGGCAATTACATCCACATCATCAGCAACTGTGACGAACTTCTCGAACTGGACATCGGTGCCCAGGTCGAGGATTTCGAAACCGGCTCCTTCCAGCATCATCGCCACCAGGTTCTTCCCGATATCGTGTAAATCACCCTTGATCGTGCCAATGGCGACTTTACCGGCTGATTGAACGTTTGCCTCTTTCAAGTGCGGTTTGAGCACATTCAGTCCGGTTTGCATGGCACGTGCCGAGATAAGCATTTCCGGCACGTAGAATTCACCGGCCTCGAATAGACGGCCTACTTCGGCCATCGCGGCAATCATCCCTTCGTCCAGGATCTTTTTCGGCGGAATGCCACTTTCGAGGGCGGCTTGTATTTTTATACCCATTTCTGATTGTTGACCGTCGAGAATATTCTGGTAGATTTCCTTGAGAATCGGTTCCATAGCGAAATTCCTTTCGTATAAAAGGTATCTGGGACTTCCAATGTTTATCTGACTGCTCTTTTACAATACTGGCTCGGGTTTCAGCGTTTTCATAAGGGAGATTATTCATTTGCAAAGACCATAAAAACCATTAACAACCTCAAGACGCTAATTGTTCTGCACCTTCTACTACCTTGTGAAATGCCTCGATGTACTGATCTAGTACGTCGCGACAGGGTAGTGTAAAAGTCGGTAAACTGATCAAGTTAGGATGGATGCTTACGGCGACCGGGAAGTCACTGTCTTGGTACTTGATCTCTCGTATTGGCGCGTAAGGCCATTTATAACCCGTAACCTGCTCATAATGCCTTGCACCCTGATATAACATTTGGCGGTGTAGCAACCTATAGCGTTCGGAATTCGCATCCACGCCCTCGGCCTGAAGTGCCTGAACGATCCGGCTTGTGGGTAGGTTGTTAAGAAATTCCGGATGGTAAGTGACTCGATATCCATAGTAGGCGCCACGAGTACAATCCGGCGCAATGGAAAATGGTTCAATTGCACGCAAGCCACGCAAGCCATCTGAAAGATAATCCAGGTTTGTTCTGCGCATTTCAATCCATTCGTCCAGGTGTTTGAACTGGAGGTTCGCAATTGTTGCCGCTAAAGGATGCACCCGGTATTTTGGCCCCAGGCCGGTATAGGAGTAGTCGCTATACTTTCCAGTGATTTGATCCTTTTCAATCCGTCCGCCATAATGGGAAAGCACCAACATGCGTTCGAAATATTCAGGGTTATTGGTAATCGCTATCCCAGCCTCGCCGCCAACGATCATCTTACTGGCTTGAAGGCTGTAACATCCAATATCCCCGATGGTGCCGACTTTGCGTCCTTTATAAGTGGCCCCGTGCGCATGGGCTGCATCCTCGATGACCTTGAGGTTATGCTTCCTGGCAATCTCCATGATTGCATCCATATCCGCAGGATAACCCCATATGTGGACCACACCGATTGCTTTGGTTGCAGGTGTTATTCTACTTTCCATGTCGGTTGGATCGATACAAAGCGATCCGGCTTCGATATCGCAAAAGACAGGGGTCGCGTTGCAGGAAAGGACTGCATTCGCTGTGGATGGCCAGGTATAAGTGGGCACAAGTACTTCGTCTCCCGGGCCGACACCAACAGCGAAAAAGGCGGCGTGCAGGGCAGATGTGCCATTGTTCTGAACCAGAGCGTAATCCACGCCATGATAATGGGCAAAGTTATTCTCAAACTCATCCAGGATGCCGCTGCCATCTGCAATGGAAAGCTCGCCATTCAACATGAGCTGAACGGCTGCATTGACCTCATCCTCGCCAATGATCGGCCAGCGTTCTTTATACTCTTTCTGGACTGCTTTTTTCCCGCCCAACAGGGCCAATTTATCTTGTACTGACATATGCTGCTCCTTCGTTCTTTATCTTTCGTTTATTCTTTTGCTCCAACCTGGTGGCCTTTGGAGGTGTGAGAAATTGCCAGCGGCTGCCAGGTGATGTTGTTTATTCTGTGGACAGCAGAGGCAAAGCAATAGGTGTGTTCTTCTGAGATGACCGATAGATGGCTTTTATCAACTCAATGCTAAGCCGTCCGTCTTGTCCGGTTATCGCGGGAGGTCGTTTCTCCTTGATAGCCTTTACAAAATCTTTGAATTGGGCGATATGTGCAGTGGGTAAAATATCCATCGGACGTGCTGCTCCATTGCTTGCTTCTGATGAATCTGTGTGATCTTTATCTACATCCAGGAAATGCCATTCCAATCGGCCTTGACCTTTATGATAGATCGCGCTGCCCTGCGTTCCGTAGAACTCAAGGCGCTCTGGGTATCCGGGAATCGAGATTGTTGTCGCCTGGATGACGCCAAGTTTACCATTTTCATATTCCATGCTCGCAAATGCACAATCTTCGATTTCGATTTTATGGTTTAGAGTGCGTATTTGAGCGGTCACACGAGCAGGCGTGCCCGCCAGCCAAAGCAGCAGATCTACGGCATGGATAGCCTGGTTCATCAGGACTCCGCCCCCTTCTTTAACTAGGATGCCGCGCCAATCCCCGGAGCGATAATATGCATCTGTCCGGTGCCAGAAGGTGTTGGCGCTGACCCATAAAAGCTGGCCTAATTCCCCTGAATCAATGGCGGTTTTTAGCTGGAGCGCCAAAGGTTCAAAGCGACCCTGGAAGACGACTCCTAACGTTACCCCAGCTTTTTCACATGCTGCGATCATTGCATCGCATTCAGCCAAAGAAATAGCCATCGGCTTTTCACACAATACATGCTTACCTGCGGCGGCTGCATCGAGTGTAACCGGAGCATGTAGATAGGGTGGTAGGCAGATGGTGACGGCATCCACATCGCTGCGAGCTAGCAAATCGTGGTAATCGGTATAAGGTGTTCCGCCGAATTTGTCGGCTAGTGCCTGGCCTCGCTCTGGATTGCTATCGGCAACGGCCAACAATTCCGCGCCTTCAATACTATTAATCGCAACGGCATGAACTGGAGCGATATTGCCTGCGCCTATGATCCCAAATCTCAAAGTCATTTTCTCTCCTTCATTCTTTTATGTTGAATCCTCAAGCCTCGACTACAATCTTGGAGTTTTGATTTCGTCATAAACTGCAAGAAGGTTATCCAAAGGTACATCGGATTGAACGCTGTTGGAGGGAGCCAAAACCAAGCCTCCATCCGATCCGCAATCACGTATGCGGGCACGAACTTCTTCCCGAACGTCAAGTTGAGTGCCAAATGGCAGGGTATGTTGCGAAGATAAAGTCGAGTGCATGGTGAACTGAGCACCATATTGGCGTTTGATGGCATTAACATCCATGCATTCCGGTTGCATAGGGTTCACGATGTCAAAGCCAATCTCGATCAGGTCTGGAAGAACTGCTTGCATGGCGCCGTCACTGTGAAAGTAATAATAAATGCCCGGACGGCGGGTAGCCGCAATGACCTGGGCAAGCCGCGGCTTAATTTCAGCGCGCCACCAGCGAGGCGAGATTAGCATGCTTTGTTCACTCGCGACATCTCCGACCAGTTGGACAATGTCTACACCAGCCTTGATCAGTCTGGTAACCTCAGAAATTTTAACTTCGGTAATTATGTCAAGAAGCCGGGAGACAAAATCTGGGTTGAGATGCGTATCCATCAGAAATGCATCAAAACCACGCAGCTCCCACGCATCTCTAAAGATATTCCCGGTCTCGATCTCAATCATATATTTATCCTTGAACTTTTGCACCTGTCTGCGGATGTGATCGTAGCGTTCTGGGAGATCCAGGTCGGGAAAGGTATATGCTTCAGGACGATCGGCGTCGCTCAGAGGATGATGTGTAAAGCGGAAATATTCTCCCGTACTGCCAACCATACGGCGAATACCCCGATCGTCTTCAAATTCACCATTCGGCAGGATGTGAACTAAATTCTTCAAGCCACCGCCTACGCCTTCGGCAGGTACGGGCGCTGGTACAGCCTTTGCTGCAAATTCGTTGGAAGGCTCCAAGACAGCTTGTCTGAAATCAATACCCAGAGCGATAAGGACTTCTTCATCATCATTGATCTTGAAATGAGCACGCAAAGCCTGCCATACTTTCGGGGAAAAAGATCCATCAGCGGGAGGTCGATCAGCCGGGGTGTGCGCTATGGTTTTTCGAATCCGATCGCACGAATTCATCATTTCCTCCGCAGTTTATTTTGGATTAAAAGGATTTGTATAATTAAACAACTTTGCAGCATTCAGACCCAGGATGTTGCGTTTGTCCTCAGTGCTGATTTTGGCATAAGCCACCCGCCCCAGCTCGGCGGTTTGAGCAAGAAAGCATGCGTCCGATCCAAATAGCACGCGCTCGCTGGTCACACCGGCAACCAGGAATTCCACCATCCCCATTGCCTGAAAAGAACCACAGGTTTCCAGGTAAATATTTGGGTGGCTTTGGGCAACGGCGACCGCAGCACGATAGCCCGGTAGCAGCCCACCGGCGTGTCCCAACAAAATGTTTACTTCGGGATACGCCTCGGCCAGACTCGCGAACATCGCCGGACCGCACAATGAGTTTTCTTCACCTGCGCCCCATGTGTGTACTAACACGGGTACCCGGTGCCGGGCAGCCACTTCAAAAGCGACGCGATAACCTGGGCCGGTGATCGGGTATTCGTGATAACTTGGGTGCAGTTTAATTGCGCGCATCCAGGGGTGATTCGTTAGCCAGTATTCCAATTCTTGCTCAACTTCATCGATTGGATAATTGGGATTGGCAGTGACATATCCCAGGAAACGTCCAGGAAAAGCATCCGCGGCGTCCGCGACCGCCTGGTTGCCGGCTTTATAATCCGGGCCAATGCTCAACATTCCACTGATAGCAATAGCTTTGATACCACATCGGTTCATCCCGTCTACAATGCTGGCTGCATCTGTGCGGGGAATATAGAATTGCAACCAGTCGCCCAGATGGCCATGTGCATCAATGATTAATTCTTCCTGCGGCAATCCCTGCCGGGCACGCGCCAGGATGGGTTCATCTTTGAAGCGGTTAATGAGGATAGGTGCCAGGTGATTCAAGCTCTTCATCTTCCTTCGGTTGGGTATACTTAATTACTAGAAATTAGGTCCGGCCAGCCCAGCAACCGGCGAAGGTTGTCGCCTGCAATCAATTGCTTGTCTTCGTCCTTTATATCGGCATACTGCAGGTAGCACAGCGCCGGTCCGGCTGAAAAGATCGGCATCCGGCTTCCGAAAAGAAAGCGCTCCGGCCCGAATCGCTCGACCAATGCTTCCAGCCCGAACTGGACGATTGTCCAGGACAGATCGATATGCAAATTGGGCAGTTCTTCCAGCAAAGGATAAAGATGGCGGAGCTCCTCATAACGGACTTCGGTGACGACAATTGGCAGAGTGGGGAAAGCTTTTCCCAAAGTATGGATATTGTCCCAGCTGACCTGGTTGAAGCTGGCGAACATAGGAACACGCCAGGCTGCCAGTTCGCTGATTAATGGTTTCGATGACCATTCGCTCAAGCTCCAGTTATGAAAGGCACTGGATGGAAAGATGCGTACAGCTTTTACGCCTTTCGCCACCAGCATAGATATCAGTTGGGCAGGCGGGGGAAATTCACCTGTGTGATGAGGCATGACAACCCAACAGGGCGTCAACTGTGTCTGACCGGCAATTTCTTGAATTAACCGGGAATTGCCTTTAGCAGGGCTGTATTCCCGTGCCCAAGCATGATATACCAGTGCTTGATTAATACCTACATAATCCATTTCCGCTATCAACTCGCCGGGTGTGAATATTGATCCTGGCTGCGGGACTGCAAATCGGCCTATCGAACAGTTGCAATCAAAGAAATTTAGCGTCATCGATTATTCTTAGGGAACTATCTCTGGCTTGATGCGGGTTCACTTATTCTGGACGTTTCCCGGAAAACTTTTCGCGGCTGAATCTTGATCCAGTAAAAGCCGTGCTTGAGGTGCTTTCCGTAATATGGACGCCGGACAAGATGGAACAATAGGACCATGGAGGCTGCGATATACTGCATCTGCCTTGCGAGCTTCGGGTACAATCACAAGAATCTTCTGAGCAGCCAATAACGCCGGGATAGTCAAGGTAATCGCGTGTCTAGGAACCAGGTCCATACTGGGAAAGTGACCTTCGTTGACTTGCTGCATGCGCGAGACATCATCAATCTGTACAGCTTTTACCCATACAGGGTCATCAAAATCTGCATATGGCGGATCATTGAAGGCAATATGGCCGTTCTCCCCAATCCCCATTGCACAGACATCGGCCGAGTTGGAATGTAACAATTTCTCGTAGTCTTTGCATATCGCATCCAGGTCTTTCCCCATGCTCGGGATCGTAAAAAATGTTCTGGGGTGGATAAAATCCATGAAGTTCCGGCGCAGGAACTGGGAAAAACTGGCCGAATTGCCTGGTTCGAGCCCAATGTATTCATCCATGTGAAAAAAATTTACTTTCGGCCAGTCAATATCGGTTTCTGCTCTGAGTCCTTCCAGGAAAGTGAGTTGAGAATTCGCTGCAGCCAGGATTACATTGGCAACACCTTTTTCATGGAGCGCCTGGGCAATGGCTTCGCTTGCCAGATGTGCGGCAACCAAGCCCATTTCCTGATTCGATTTATAGATGCTTACCTGGAGATCATCAAACTTGACATCAAGAACTGGTTGAGGAATCATTGACAATCCTTCTGGCGGGGAGTATGGGATTTCATCACTGGTTTACAGGTTCAAGGAGCTGCCGTAGCGCTCCAAAATGCGCTTACATTCCAAAAATTTTTGCTCTAATTGCGGCATTTTTTCGATATCAGTGGCATAAAATCCGTCAAATCCCTGTCGCTTGAGCGCCAGGAAAACCTCTTCCCAATCAATATTCCCTTCTCCCGGCAACAGATGATTGTTGGTGCGTCCATCGTTATCTGCAACGTGGACATAGCGAATTCGTTTGCCTAATTTCTCCACACTGAGAGGTAAATGTTCTTTCTGGGCATGCAAATGAGCGGTATCGAATATCGCACCAAGGTTATCGTCATCAACTGCATCCATCAATCGCAATAGAGCATCAGTGTTCGAGGTTACTTCTCCAACACGTGGTTCGATCAGGAATTCGAGGTGGTTGGCTTTCGCAATTTGATTGGCCTGCTTGATGGTCACCACATAACGCTCCCAAAACTCTGGCCAACGGAATCCTTCTGGGATATGAATCCTGTACACTTGCCCAAAGCTGATCTCTTCGGTCATAGTCGCCCCGGTTTTTAGATCCACAGGCGGAAAATAGCTGTCGATCCAGATTCGGGGAGTTCCTAGGTAGACGGCTGTTTTAGCGCCTTGTTCAAATAGTTCCATGGCGCGTTTGGCAACTCTAGGATCGGAGGAGATCATTTCCGGCAACACAATGGCAAAATTAGCCAATTCAACTTTAGCGGTTTGAAGGGCTAGTTTGATCTGGGTGCGATGATCGATTACCGTTTGTAAATTGTCGAAACCTACCCCCTCCAGCTCAATGTAATCAAACCCCAATTCGCCCACTTCTTGTATAGCTTGTAACATATGCTCGATGCTTGGGGGAAAACCATATTTGTCGATTGCATACATCCAACAGCAGACGATTTTCATTTTATTAACCTCGCTTCTATACGAAAAAATGTGTCGGAATGAAATTCAAGTTGGCTTCAACCCGGCTGGTCAGAAGACTTCTCTCTCGTAAACTTGAGCGACCGCAATAATTCGGGTTGGTCTAATAAGTCCTTCTTGATGGTCTCCTCTGCCTTGTGTTCATCACCAGACAAAATCGCATCAATGATGCTCTTATGATTTATCGCATTTGTGATCATTTCCTCTTCGGTGTGAATCTCGGAAACAAACATCAGTTGAATCCAAGCGCCTATCTTAAGCCAAGCTTCGCACAACAATCCATGTTCTGACATTTCTACAATCGTTTGATGAAGCATAAAATCCCAATGCGAAAAAGAAGACTGATTGTTTGCTTGGGCTGCCTCGAATAGATTCTCCCATATCTTTTGGAGCCTGTCGATTTTTTCCGGAGTGAGTTTTTGAGATAACAAGCGAGCAGCAAAACCTTCCAGTTCCGCTCGTAGGGTAAGAATTTCACCCGCCTTTCCGGGCGATAATATGCGTACTCTTGAAGAGTAGTTGGGTAATTTTTCCAATAAGCCTTCTCCGATCAAGATGCGAATCGCCTCGCGCAAGGTGTTTCGCGAGACACCCATCTTTTCCGCCAATTGCACCTCATTGACGTTTTCGCCGGGTTTGAATGTGCCATTAGCGATGGATTGTCGAAAGCGCTCTACGATGATGTTAACCAGCGAAACAGGTTCAACTTTATTATCCAGTGGAACTTGTGTCTGTTGGGTCACGATAGAATTATCCCTTGGGGCCATTTTCTTATCCTCTACAAAGCACTCAAATCTGAGAAACACCTTATCCGGGCCTGGTCTATACCAATGAGAGAAACCGCCTCTGGAAAAGGTAGCCTAACAGCAGCCTTTAAGATATTGTCTGGGAAGTTAAATTGACTCATCGGGTATGACAGCGGAAATTTATTGGTATACTACCACATTGTGGAATTGTTCAACATTCCCACAATGTGGAGGTATTATATATAGATAGAATTCCATTGTCAAGCAGCAGTTCTCAAGCTTTTTTAATATAAAAAAAGGGGTTCTATCGGGGGGCGATAAGTGTATGTTTAAGCTAGAAGGGAGGCTGAGAATAAAAGAATTATGCCGTTACTTGTCTTGATGGTTATTATCCTTTCTCTCAACCTAGACTTTGTCACCCAGCTCGATTCGTTTGTTTCTTGTACAAAGGTTCAAAGTAGAGGTTTCTAATAAAGACACTGCCAAGGATAAAACCACTATTATGCTACTTTCAGCGTAAACCCGCCGTCAACAACTAGAACCTCACCGGTAATAATATTGGATCGAGCTAAAAACAAATATGATTCTGCAATTTCCTCTGGTTGGATAAATCTTTTAATGAGAGTCGCATTAATAAATGAATCTACTAATTCCTGGGGCATTTCTGCAAAATTATGAGTATATACAAAGCCTGGAGCAATCGCGTTCACAAATATATTAGGTGCTAATTCCTTTGCTAAAGTTTTTGTAAAATTAATTAATCCAGCCTTAGCTGCAGAATATGCCATGATGCCTTCTCGGCCAGTGTGCTCTATTCCTCTAACCGAGACAGTATTTATAATGCTGCCCTGTTCTTTCTTGAGCATAATTTTTGCTGCCTCCCTGGAACATAATACTGCTGAAATCAAATTGTTAGCGAATGCTTGCTGCCAAATATCAACAGTTGTTTCTAAGAATGGTTGTCCAAGCGTAACGCCTGCATTATTTATTAGAATATCAACCGTACCAAATTTATCGATTGTTCTATCAAATAAGCGTAATACATCTTGCTCTTTAGAAACATCAGCCTGCACAAAAATTGCCTCCCCTCCCAAATTTGCTATGTGATTTACTACTTCTTGACCGCCAGTAATATTTATATTTGAGTTTATAATCACCTTTGCCCCTGCTTTTGCAAAAAGCAAAGCGGTCGCTTTGCCGATGTTACTTGATGATCCAGTAATAATAGCTACTTTATTCTTTATGTCCATATGTTCTCCTCTTACATTGATTTAGATTATTTAGTTTAGTATTATATTGTATAAAGCAACTCAGAAATCATTGCTGAGTATTTGACATGGTTTGAAGTTTGTTTGTGTGGGGGGATTACCTGTGGTCGTTGGGTTCTGTATCACTCCTAATGTATTGGTATACATTCTACTCTTTTCTTAACTTTTTCTCTGGATTATCTAGTTCTCCATAATTGGAATCCCTGTCGCGGGCAACGCCAGCCGCGGCCGGTCAAAAGGTTGATTCCTCTAAAGGGATGGATATTCTTCAATCTGCCTTTGCCCGCCCGGGCGAGATCGGTATGGCTGCCAAAGGGTTGGAGACCCAGGCCCGCAGAAGGTATCAATATTGTTCACGAGGTGACTAAATGGAAGCACAGCCGATTAATCCGGGCTATTTAAATTGCCTATGTCGTCCAGTAATCATCAAACGGCCAGATTAATTCTTATTTAAAAAAAATATTACTTCGGCACTACCCTGGACTTCCTGAATAATTCTTGCTTAGTAAATTACTTATGTAAATCCCCATTTAGTCAATCCCATATCTTGTTGAGAAACAGTTGTGAAAATGATACACTTAAAAACAAATCACGATTATAATAATCGTGATTTGTTTTTAAGGAAGTCGTTGTGTTCATCAATCGAAAAGTCGAACTCGAACAATTGTCAGGTCTGTACCGCTCGGACCGGGCGGAATTATTTGTCTTGTATGGCCGCCGGCGGGTGGGAAAAACTGAACTGCTGCGCGCCTTCTGCGCCGGGAAAGCGCATATTTTCTTCATTGCCACCCTGAGTACCGACAGTGAGCAGTTGGCCAACTTCTCTCAACAAATCTGGGGATT
>Ga0187853_10000660_pt1 | contig 35278 bp, 30 predicted proteins | sample June2016WEW_6_10_2_FD_132417 | JGI IMG/M metagenome (GOLD analysis project Ga0187853, IMG submission 132417) | Peatland microbial communities from SPRUCE experiment site at the Marcell Experimental Forest, Minnesota, USA - June2016WEW_6_100 | ecosystem: Environmental > Terrestrial > Soil >... | reverse complement strand
TCGAGAAGTCACGCCCACTCGCTAGGGGCGTGCCGACGCTCCGCTTCCCCTGCCCCGCTCAGCTCGCTACGAGCTTCGCCGGGGGTCCGTATCCTTTTTGAAAGAGCCTCTCTCCGCTCGGTGAAGTGCTACATCTCGCTAGACTGTTACGTCCGACATCCCGCTATCGCTGCAATAGATACCAACGGTTCGTCGCGTCAAGTACCGCCAGCACCGCCGCCTGCTCGGGACTCTCCTTCACCTCGCACGTCCCGACCAGCATCTGGCTGCTCCGCCCCCCCACCCCGTGCACCCCCGCCAATACCAGCTTCCGATCGAACGCCTCCACCACCCGGACCCCCTCCAGCACCACCCCGGAGTCCACCAGCCCCTGCTCGATCGCCTTCACCGCCGCCCGCGCCGCCAGCTGCACCCGGCTGTGCGGCTCGTCCACCCCTTCCTCGATCCCCTCGACCACCGTGTCCCCGGCCCGGAGCAGCACCCGGATCTTCACCCGCTTGGGCCGCGGCGACTCGATCACCAGGTCGGCGTAGATCAGCTTCCGCCGGTTCGCCGCGTCCGCCACCGCCCCCTGCTCCAGCACCTCGATCGGCCGCACCTCGGCCGTCTGCGCCACGCTGATCTTGCGATGGTCCACCTTCATCCCGAGCTGCGCCATCAGCGCGCTCTCCACGTTCCGCACCGCCTGCTTCGGCTGTACCTCCGCCGTCGTCAGAACGTGGATCTCCTCGATCTCCCCGACCCGGCTCGCGACGATCCGGCACGACAGCACGCCGGACAGCGACGTGACGAGCTGCTCCGCCCGCCGCAGCGTCCACGCCTCGGGCGATTCCCCGCGCGCCGGCAACCCCGGATTCGCTGTCATCCGCTCACCCTATCAACCACGTCAGTCCGACTCGCGCAGCGGATGCTTCGCTCGCCGCCGGTACCGCTTCCGGACCCGATGCACCTTCTCGCCCCGCGCATCGAGCCTGCCCTTCACGGGCTTCTTCGGATTCGGGACCCGCAGCTTCTCTCGCGATGCCACTCTTCCCCGCCGCCGAGACAGTAAGGCCCGGGCAACTCCGGGCTGAGGGGGGCTCGCTAAGTTGTTGTCAATTAATCGATTAGTATGGCCCAGACCCGCCCCTGGCGCGGCCTGCCTGGGTGACTGCGGTCACACGTTAGGATGCAAGCTCTGAAATGTCAAGCACTTCCGCAGCTAGGGCTCAAGTGGGGCTTCAGACGCTCCTTCTCCGGCCCCGTCCCCCTCATATTCCTTCAACTTCCGGTACAGCGTCCGCTCCCCGATCCCCAGGATGTCGGCGGCCCGGCGCCGGTTTCCGCGGGTCTGCCGGAGCGCCGCCTCGATGGTCGCACGCTCGACGTCGGCCATGGTCATCCCAGGCTCGTAGAGCACCTGCCCCGGCGCCGGACGCGCGCGCGCGCCGCCCGACTCGAGCCCACCGGGCCCCGAGAGCACGACCTCGGCGTCGGCCGCCTCGTGCGGCACCTCGATCACCTCCACGCGCTGCGGCTTCTCGTCCAGCCGCCGCCGCAGGTCCTCGACCTGGAGCCGGAGGTCCAGGAGCGACTGCACGATGTAGGTCAGCTCCTGCCCCGCCACCTCGCGCGCGACCCCCGGCACCCTGACCGGCAGCAGCCGCTCGCGCCCCTGCTCGCGGACCTCGTGCGGAATGTCCACCGGCCGGATCTCGGAGGTCGGCGCCAGCACCACCATCGACTCGATCAGGTTCCGGAGCTGGCGCACGTTCCCCGGCCAGGGCGCGTCCACCAGGATCTGCAGCGCCGCGGGCTCGATCCCGCGGAACGGGCGGTCGTGCAGCTTGCTGAACTCGTGGATGAACCGCCGGACCAGCAGCGGGATGTCGCTGCGGCGCTCGCGGAGCGGGGGCAGATAGATCGAGAGGACGTTGAGCCGGTAGTAGAGGTCGGCGCGCACCTGGCCCGCCATCACCTCGTCCTTGAGCGTGCGGTTGGTCGCCGTCACCACCCGCACGTCCACCTTGATCGGCGCGACCCCGCCGACCCGGTAGAACTCCCGGTCCTCGAGCACGCGGAGGAGCTTGACCTGCGTCGAGGGCGGCATCTCCCCGACCTCGTCGAGGAAGATCGTCCCGCCGTCCGCGATCTCGAACCGCCCGAGCCGCCGCTCCGCCGCCCCCGTGAACGAGCCCTTCTCGTGGCCGAACAGCTCCGACTCGAGGAGCGTCTCCGGCAGCGCGGCGCAGTTCACCGCGATGAACGGCTTGCCGCGCCGCGGCGAGAGATCGTGGAGGGCGTGCGCCACCAGCTCCTTCCCGGTGCCCGACTCGCCCTCGATCAGCACCGTGCTGCTCACCGCCGCCATCTGCTCGATCTTGATCAGCACTTCGTGGATGGCCGGATGGTCGCCCAGGATCCCGGTCCGCTCCTGCAGCCGCTTGCGCTCGATGAGGCGCCGGCCCAGCGCCACCACCTCCGCGGGGTCCGCCGGCTTCGTCAGCGCGGCCGTGAGTCCCATCCGCTGCGCCACCGCCGCGGGGTCGGCGTCCGTCGGCTCCAGCAGGGCCAACGTCGCGACGCGGCCGTCGCGCACCGGACCGAGGACCCGCGCGGCCGGCGCGTCGCGCAGCCCGCCCGTCACGATCACGAGATCGGGGTCCTCGCGCGCCACCGCGGCGCGCGCGTCGTCCTGGGCCGAGACCATCGCGGTCTCGAAGCCCGCGCCCTCGAAGGCGGCGTTCACGCGGACCGCCGCCTCGAGATCGTCCATGGTGATGAGGACGCGGTGCGCCATCAGCTGTGCTCGGTCTTGCCCTTGAGGAGATCGACGGCGTGCTCGACCAAGGGCTCGAGGACCGCGAGACCGTCCCGGACGCCGCCGACCGATCCCGGGAGGTTCACGATGAGCGTCCCGCCGCGGACGCCCGCGGTACCGCGGGAGAGGACTGCCAGCGGCACGCGCGCCGCGGCTCCGGAGCGCAGCGCGTCGGCGATGCCCGGCGCCTCACGCTCGAGCACCGCGTGCGTCGCCTCGGGCGTGCGGTCCCGCGCCGCCAGGCCGGTCCCGCCGGTGGTGAGGATCAGGTCCACGGTGCCGCCGTCGGCCCACTTGGCCAGCGCCGCGGCGATGCGGGGCGTCTCGTCGGGGACCACGTCGCGGGCCGCCACGCCGTAGCCGTGCGAGCCCGCCCACTCCGCGATCATCGCCCCGCTCTGGTCCTGGCGCTTGCCGGCGGCCACGCCGTCGGAAACGGTGAGGATCGCGACCCGGATCAGCGGTGCGAGCCTTTCTTCCAGAACGGCGTCTCGACCACCACGGCCGGCAGACGCTTGCCGCGGATCTCGACCTCGAACGTCGTCCCCGGCTTCTGGGCGGCGAACGGCAGGTACGCCGTGCCGATCGCCTCCCCCAGGGACGGCGAGACGATGCCGCTGCGCACCTCGCCGGAGCGCTGGCCGTTCACCCACACAGGGTAGCCGTGCCGCGGGAAGCCCCGCTCCTTCAGGGTGAACCCCACGAGCTTCCGCGCGAGCCCCTTGGCCTTCTGGGCCTCGAGCGCGCCCTTCCCGACGCAGTCCCCCTTCTTGAGCTTCACGATCCAGCCGAGCCCCGCCTCGAGCGGCGTCGTCTCGTCGTCGATGTCGTTCCCGTAGAGCGGGTACGCCATCTCGAGCCGCAGCGAGTCGCGCGCGCCCAGGCCGACCGGCTTCACCGGGCCGCCGGGCTTGATCAGCGCGTGCCAGAGCTTCACCGCGTCCCGGTTGGCGTGGTAGAGCTCGAAGCCGTCCTCGCCCGTGTAGCCGGTGCGGCTGATCACGCAGTCCACCCCCGCCACCTTCCCGGTGGTGAAATGGTAGTACTTGATCTCGTCGAGCTTCACACCGGGCGCGAGCGGCTGGAGCACCGCCTGCGCAGCGGGCCCCTGGAGCGCCAGCAGCGCCGTCTGATCGGAGGTGTTCACGAGCTTGCAGTCGAACTTCTTCGCGTAGCGGTTGACGTGCTCCCAGTCCTTGGCCGTGTTCGACGCGTTCACCACCAGCATCATCTTGTCGGCCGCCCGGTAGACCAGACAGTCGTCCACGATCCCGCCCGTCTCGTGCATGAAGCAGGAGTACTGCACCTGCCCCACCGCCAGCGCGGCCGGATCGTTCGACGTGACGTAGGAAACGAACGCGAGCGCGTCCTTCCCGGTGATCTCGAACTCGCCCATGTGGGTCACGTCGAACAGCCCCGCGCCCTTGCGCACGGTGTTGTGCTCGGCGGTGATCCCCTCGGGATACTGGACCGGCATCTCGTAGCCGGCGAACGGCACCATCTTCGCGCCGGCTGCGACGTGCAGGTCGTAGAACGGAGTTCGCTTCAGCGGTTCGCTCATCGTGCCTATCCCATCAGGGTTGCGAGAAGTGCCTTCTGAACGTGGAGGCGGTTCTCCGCCTCGTCGAACACCCTGGACTGCGGCCCCTCCATCACCTCGGCCGTCACCTCCTCGCCGCGGTGCGCGGGGAGGCAGTGCAGGAAGATCGCGTCCGGCCTGGCCAGCTTCATCAGCGCCTGATCCACCACGTAGCCCTTGAAGGCGAGCTTCCGCTTCTCCGCCTCGCCCTCCTGACCCATCGAGGCCCACACGTCGGTGGTGACGACGTCCGCCCCTTCGGCGGCCTCGTCCGTGTCCTCGGTGATCAGGGTCCTGGTCAGCTTCCGGGCCCGCTCGTAGACGGCGTGATCGGGCTCGTACCCCTCGGGACAGGCGAGCCTGAACTCGAAGCCCAGGAGCGCCGCGGCGTCGAGCCACGAGTTGGCCATGTTGTTCCCGTCCCCGATCCACGCCACCTTCTTCCCCGCGTATCCGCCCAGGTGCTGCTGCACCGTGAGGAGATCGGCCAGGATCTGGCAGGGATGGTGCAGGTCGGTGAGGCCGTTGATGACCGGCACCGTGGCGTACTTCGCCAGCGCCTCGACGTCCCCGTGGTCGAAGGTGCGGATCATGATCCCGTCCACGTAGCGCGAGAGCACCCGCGCCGTGTCCGGGATCGGCTCGCCCCGCCCGATCTGGATGTCCCGCGAGGAGAGGAAGAGGGCGTGGCCTCCAAGCTGGTAGGTCCCGACCTCGAAGGAGACGCGGGTCCGGGTTGACGATTTGGCGAAGATCATCGCCAGCGTCTTCCCGGCCAGCGGCTTCTCCCGGTACTTGCCGTCCTTCATCCTGTTCGCAAGCGCAAACAGGGCATCAACTTGGGCCTTGGTGAAGTCGGAAACGATGAGGAAATCGCGCTTGGGCATGGTGTGTGGCCTTGTCGGTCAAAATGACAGCGGGCAGGGTGAACCTACCCCTGCCCGCTTCCCGCAGCAAGCATGCCCGGGGGCTACTCGGGCTTGGGCTGCTGGGCCCCGCTCTCGGCGGCGGCGGGCGGCCCGACGACCCCCGAGACATCCGTGGAGGTCGTGCGGGCGTGGCCGCGGAATTCCTCCACCAGGCGGTCGTAGTGCCACTGCAGCCCGCGCAACATGACGCTGGTCGCGCCCACGACGATGCCAACGTCTCCGAGCAGGATCGCGCCGAACCAGAAGAGGCGTGACGGGGTCAACTCCGCGATGTTGAGGCCCACCAGGAAGAAGGCGCCGATCATCAGGAGAACCGAGTAGCGCGTCATTCGCTGGGCTTCGACCGCGGGGGGAATGACTTGCCGTTTGGGTGTACTCGCCATGGTGGTGCTCCCGGCTACAGGATGTACTTGCGGAGATCCTCGTCCTGCACGATCGCGTCGAGCCGTTCCTTGACCTTCTTCCGATCGAAGACGATGCGCTTTTCCGTCACGTCCGGCAAGTCGTAGAGCGTGTCTTCGAGCAGGGTCGTGAGCACGGTGTGGAGGCGCCGGGCGCCGATGTTCTCCATCCGCTCGTTCAGGATCGTGGCGATGCGGGCCACCTCGCGGATCCCCTCGGGGGTGAACTCGAGCGTCGCGCCCTCGGCGGCGACCAGCGCCGCGTACTGCTTGGTGAGCGCGTTCTCGGGCTCGGTCATGATCCGCACGAAGTCGTCCTCGCCCAGGGGCAGCAGCTCGACCCGGATGGGGAAGCGGCCCTGCAGCTCCGGGATCAAGTCCGAGGGCTTGGAGACGTGGAAGGCGCCGGCCGCGATGAAGAGGACGTGGTCGGTGCGCACCAGCCCGTAGCGGGTCTGGACCGTCGAGCCCTCGACGATCGGCAGGAGGTCGCGCTGCACGCCCTCGCGGCTCACGTCGGGGCCGACCGTGCCGCGCTCGCCCGCGATCTTGTCCAGCTCGTCGATGAAGATGATCCCGTGGTTCTCGACGCGGTCCAGCGCCTCGTTCACCACGTCGTCCATGTCCACCAGCTTGCGCAGCTCCTCGTCCACCAGGATCCGGCGCGCGTCCTGGACGTGCACGAGGCGCCGCTTCTTGCGCTTGGGGAGCATCTCCTTGAGCCAGTCCATCACGTTGATGTCGGGCCCCTCCACCCCCGGCTGCTGGAAGAGATCCATCGCGGGGAAGGACTCCTGCGTCACCTCGACCTCGACGTCCCGCTCCTCGAGCTTCCCGTCCTTGAGCAGCGCGCGGAGCTTCTCGCGGGTGCGCTCCCGGCGCTCCTGGAGCTTCGCGTCCTCGGCGTCCGCGCGCTCCGTGACGTCCCCCTTGGGCGAGACGACGAACAGGGTGCGCTGCGGGCCGGCGGCTGGCTCGCCCGCCTGCGGCCCGGGCCTGGGGGGCGGAGGTGCTTCCTTCGCGACCGGCGGCAGCAGCAGGTCCAGCAGCCGCTCCTCGGCGCGCGCTTCGGCCTGCGGGTAGATGTCGTCTTCCCGCTCGCCCCGCACCATCTGGATCGCGGAGTCCACCAGGTCGCGGACCATCGACTCGACGTCGCGGCCGACGTAGCCCACCTCCGTGAACTTCGACGCCTCGACCTTGAGGAACGGCGCGCCGGCCAGCCGGGCGAGCCGGCGGGCGATCTCCGTCTTCCCGACGCCCGTGGGCCCGATCATGATGATGTTGTTGGGGAGGATCTCCTCGCGGATCTCGTCCGGCGCCTGCGCGCGCCGCCACCGGTTGCGGATCGCGATGGCGACCGACTTCTTGGCGGCGGCCTGCCCGACGATGTAGCGATCCAGCTCCGCCACGATCTGGCGGGGCGGCAGCTCCTCCAGCCACGGCAGCTGCTCCTCGGCCGGCGGCGGCTGCGTTCCCTCGGCTCCCGGCTTGATCTCAGGCTCGACCATCATCCCTCGGTGGCGCCTCGGCGCCCTACGGCTTCACGACGACGGGAGCGCAGGGGACGTCGCTCCGCACGGCGAAGAGATACTCGCCCCCCGGCGTACTCCAAAGCTCGCGCAGGACCTCCGGGCATTGCCGGATGAGGCTCCCGGCGGCATACCGCCCCTCGGCCCCGCGCCTCTCGATGATAAGGTAATCGGGATGGTACGCGCGAACGATCGCCCAGAGGTCGTCGCCCAGCCCCCACGCGGTGGACCAGTAGCCCATCCGGTACCAGCGGTAGCTGCGCTCGCGCCAGTTGACGATGGTCGGATTGCCGAGGCGCAGGTAGACCAGCGGTGGATTGCTGGTGGCCACGAGCGCACCGGGCGCTATCCGCGGCCTGAGCGAGTCCAGCAGCGCGACCGACGAGCGGCTCCGCTGGCGGTGGCGCTCGACGCCGCGGCCCTGCGCGAAGGCGACCGTCGCCGCGAGCGCGAACGCCGCCGTCACGCCCCAGCGCACCCGCGGCCACGGGAGCGCGGCGAGCGCCGCCAGGAGGAGCAGCGGCCACGTGCTCCCCACGAACCGGTCCTCCTGCGGGAACGGCCAGAAGAGGACGGTGACCACGTAGAGGGCGAGGCCGATCCAGAAGACCGCTCGCGTGCGGCCGGAGCGGACGACCAGCGCCACGACGGCCGCGCCGAGGAGCAGCTCCACCAGCCTCGGCGCCCAGTGCCAGCCGAGCAGCGCCTGGCCCAGCGCCTGCACGATCATCGGTGCGTTCACCCACGGCACCGTGATCAGCATCGTGACCGGATCGGCCAGGAGACCCTGCCCGTAGAAGGCGCCGTACGAGCCGTAGCCCGCGCCCCCCAGGACCGCGGGGACGGCGTGCGCGTTCAGCGTGACGTGCACCACCCACGGGAGGAGAAGCAGGCCGCCGACCACGGCCGGCGCCACCGCGCGCCGCCACCCCTGCTTCCACCAGGCCGCGATCACCAGCGCGACCAGGAACGGCGCCGCGACACTTCGCACGTACACGGACGCCGCCAGCGCCACGGCCGCGCTCTTCGGCCGGCCGCGCTCGGCCAGGACGAGCCCCAGGGCGAGGAGCGCGAGGCAGAGCGGCTCCGACATCGGGATCGTCCACCAGGTCAGCTCCGCCGGCGCGGCGACGCTGGCCACGGCGACCACGGCGCTCAGCGCCGCCGAAAGGCCGAACACCTGCATGCCCGCGACGGCGACCACCGCGGCGAGCGGCCCCACCAGGGCCAGGTTCACCCACCGCAGCCGCTCGAGATTCTCGTCCCCGCTCGCGCCGGGCTTCCAGGCGAGCGAAAGGACGGCGGGCCATCCGGGCGCGAACTTCAGCTCGGGCGGGTGCCCCGGGAAGTTGAGGTTGCGGTAGGTGTGCTGCTCGGCGATCGCCTTGGCGAGCACGGCGTACTGCGCATCGTCCTGGAAGGTCCCGACGGTGAAGTCGCGGGGGGCCAGCGCGGCGACGGCCCAGCCGCCGAGGAGGGCGGCGAGCGCCGCGCCCGCCGCCTTCCTCGCCCCGCTATTCCAGCTCGACAATCGTGAGATTCCGGTTGGTGTAGATGCAGATGTCCGCCGCGATCTCAAGGCTCCGCTCGACGATCTCGCGGGACGGGAGCGTCGCGTGCGCCAGCAGGGCCCGCGCCGCCGCCAGGGCGTAGCTCCCGCCGGAGCCGACGGCGAGGATCCCGTCGTCCGGCTCGATCACGTCGCCGTTGCCGGTCACGAGGAGCCCGCGCTCCTTGTCGGCCACGGCGAGCTGCGCCTCGAGCCGCCGCAGCACCCGGTCGCTGCGCCAGTCCTTCGCCAGCTCGACCGCGGCGCGCGCCAGGTTGCCCGGGTAGCGTTCCATCTTCTCCTCGAACTTCTCGAAGAGGGTGAGGGCGTCGGCCACGCCGCCCGCGAAGCCGGCCACCGCCTTCCCGCCCTTGAGGAGCCGCACCTTCTGCGCGTGCGACTTCATGACGGTCTCGCCGACCGTGACCTGGCCGTCGCCGCCCATGGCCACGCGGCCGTCCTTGCGGACGCAGAGGATCGTGGTTGCGTGGATCGTTTCCATCTACGCTCTCGGGTGTGCCTGGTGATAGACCTGTTTCAGCCGTTCGACGCTGGTGTGCGTGTAGATCTGCGTCGTGGACAGCGACGCGTGCCCCAGCAGCTCCTGCACCGCGCGGAGGTCCGCCCCCGCGTCGAGCAGGTGGGTGGCGAACGAATGGCGCAGCGAGTGCGTGCTCACCTTCTGCCCTTCGCTCACCGCGTCGAGGAGGCGGCGCACGGCGAACTGCACGGCGCGCTGCGTCAGGCGGCGGCCGCGCTCGCTCACGAAGACCGCCCGCCGCTCGGGGCCCTCGCTCCCCGCCAGCACCTCATCCCGCCGGAGGTAGTAGTTCCTGAGCGCCGTGACCGCCAGCCGTCCCACCGGGAGGATCCGCTCCTTCCGCCCCTTGCCCCGCACCCGCACCTGGTCGGACACCAGGTCGACGTCGTCGAGGTCGAGCCCCACCAGTTCCGAGAGGCGCATCCCCGTCGAGTAGAACAGTTCCAGGATGGCGCGGTCGCGCACCGAGCGGAAGGTGTTGGCGCCGGCCCGCTCTTCGGCGAGCGCGAACAGCCGGTCCATCGCTCCGCGGTCGAGGTAGCCGGGGAGCTTCTTCTCCAGCTTCGGCGTGCTGGCCGCACGGGCCGGATTCACCTCGACGCCGTGGTGCAGGTTCAGGAACCGGTAGAACGCGCGCACCGCCGAGAGCGCCCGGGCGATGGACCGCTTCGCCCACCCGCGGCGCGAGCCCTCCGCGAGGAAGCCGCGGATCGCCAGCCGGTCCACCCCGGCCCAGGTCCAACCGGTCCCGCCGTAGAACCCGTCGAGGAACGCCTCGAACGCGGCCACGTCCCGCCCGTACGCCTTCACCGTGTTGGGCGAGTCGTTGCGCTCGGTGGCGAGCCAGCGCAGGAAGTCCTCGGCCTCCGCCCTCACGGTGCAGTCTCCCGGGCGAAGGCGCGCATCGCCTCGAGCGCACGCTCCGCCAGCATCGCTTTCTTCCGCGCCTTGTCGCGCGTCGGCTGCTCCAGCGGCGGCAGCAGACCGAAATTGGCGTTCATCGGCTGAAACCCCTTCGGATCCGCATCCCGAAGATACGCCATCAGCGCCCCGAGCATGGTGGTCGGGGGCGGCAGCGCAGGAGAACGGCCGCCGAGCAGCCTCGCGAGATTGATCCCGGCGAGGACGCCCGTGCCCAGGGACTCGGTGTAGCCCTCGACGCCGGTGAGCTGCCCGGCGATCAGCGTGGTCGGCGCGTCCTTGAGCGAGAGCGCGGGCGTCAGGTGGGCCGGGCTGTTGAGATAGCTGTTGCGATGGATGGAGCCGAAGCGCAGGAACTCGGCCCCCTCGAGCCCCGGGATCGTCCGGAAGACCCGCTGCTGCTCGCCGGTCCTGAGCCGCGTCTGGAAGCCGACGAGGTTCCACATCTGCCCCGCCTTGTCCTCCCGCCGCAGCTGCACCACCGCGTGCGGCGCTCGTCCGGTGGCGGGATCGGTCAGCCCGACCGGCTTCATGGGGCCGAACCGGAGCGTCTCGCGGCCGCGCGCGGCCATCTCCTCGACGGGAAGGCACCCCGAGAAGTAGGGCACGGCCTCGAAATCGTGGCCCGGGTACCGATCCGCCGCGCTGAGCACCGTGACGAACGCCTCGTACTCGGGCTCGGTGAGCGGGGCGTTGAGGTAGTCGTCGCCGTCGCCCTTGCCGTAGCGCGACGCGGCGAAGAGCCGTGAGCGGTCCAGCGAGTCGGTCGAGACGATCGGGGCGATGGCGTCGTAAAAGGCGAGCGCGTCGCCGCCGAGGCGTGCGGCCAGCGCCGCGGCGAGCTTCTCGGAGGTGAGCGGTCCGGTGGCGACGATGCCGGGCTCGGGGAGCGTGGTCGCCTCCTCGCGCACGACGGCGATCCCGGCATGCGCGCTCACCAGCTCGGTGGCGCGGCGCGCGAACACGGTCCGGTCCACCGCCAGCGCCGCGCCGCCCGGCACGCGCGCGTCGTCCGCGCACGCCAGCAGCACGCTCCCCAGCAGGCGCAGCTCGGCCTTGAGCAGCCCGTGGGCGTTGAGGGTGTCGGTGCTCTTGAAGGAATTGCTGCAGACCAGCTCGGCCAGGAGATCCGTCTGATGCGCCGGCGTGCGGCCGGCCGGGCGCATTTCGATCAGCGTGACGTCGATGCCGCGCGAGGCGAGCGCCCAGGCCGCCTCGCATCCGGCCAGGCCTCCCCCGACGACGGTGGCCTTCAGGAGGAGCTGGCCGGCGCGGCCGCTCCCGCCTCCGCGGGCGTCGGGACCTCCTCGGCCGCGAACTCGGTCCCGCACTTCAGGCACTTGCGGAACGCTCCCCGCGCCTTGGTCTGCTTGCTCTCCGCGCCGACGTATCCGCACGCCGGGCAGATGGCGGGCACCGGCCGGTTCCAGACGACGAAGTCGCACTCCGGATACCGCGAGCAGCCGTAGAAGGTGCGGCCCCGCTTGCTCCGGCGCTCGGCCAGGTCGCCGGTCCCGCACTTCGGGCACTTCACGCCGAGCGGCATCGGCTTCGTGAACTTGCACTTCGGATAGCGGGTGCAGGCGACGAACTCGCCGAATCGGCCGGTCTTGATCACCAGCGGCGCGCCGCACTCGGGGCACTTCTCGTCCGTCGGGCGGTCGGGCGCGCGCGGCTTGCGGAGCGACTTGGTGTACTTGCACTCCGGGTCGTTCTGCTTCGTGCACGCGATGTACGGCCCGAACCGGCCCGCCTTCGCCACGAGCGGGCTGCCGCAGCGCGGGCACTTCTGCTCCGCCAGCCCCTCGAGATTGTGCGCCTCTGAGATCATGTCCTCCGGCCGCGCCTTCGCCAGCGCCTTGGCGAACGGCTTCCAGAAGTCCTGCAGCACCTGGAGGCGGCTCAACTCCCCTTCCTCGATGCGGTCGAGCTCCGTCTCCATCTCGCTGGTGAACTCGACGTTGAAGATGTCGGGGAACCGCGGGATCAGGAGCCTGGTGACCGTCGTCCCCACCTCCGACGGGTGGAAGCGCTTCTCGACGAGGCTCACGTAGTGGCGGGCCACGAGCGTGCTGGTGATGGCCGAATACGTCGAGGGCCGGCCGATCCCGAGCCGCTCCAGCTCCTTAACCAGCGACGCCTCGCTGAAGCGCGGCGGCGGCTCGGTGAAGTGCTGCTCCGGCACCACGGCCTTGACCGTCACCCGGTCGCCCACCGCGAGCGGTGGGAGCGGCGGGAGGTCGTCGAGGGTCCGCCCCTCGCCCTGCTCGCGCGCCTCGTGGTAGAGCCGGTGGTAGCCGTCGAACACGATCACCGACCCGGTGGCACGGAACAGGTACCGCCCGAGATCGAAGTCCACGCTCGTCGTGTCGTACACGATCGCCGACATCTGCGACGCCACGAACCGCTGCCAGATCAGCTGGTAGAGCTTGAACTGGTCGGGGGTCAGGTCCTGCTTGAGCAGCTGCGGCGTGCGCTCAACCTCGGTCGGCCGGACGGCCTCGTGCGCGTCCTGGGCCTGCGGGTTCTTCGAGCCCCCGTAGAGCACGGGCTTGTCCGGCAGATACGACTTGCCGTACTGCCGCTCCACCCAGGAGCGCGCCGCGTCCACCGCGCTTGGGGCCACCCGCGTCGAGTCGGTGCGCATGTAGGTGATGAGCCCGACCGAGCCCTCGTCCCGGACCTCCACGCCTTCGTAGAGATCCTGGGCCACCTTCATCGTCCGCTTGGACGAGAAGCCGAGCCGCTTGGAGGCCTCCTGCTGCAGCGTGCTGGTGGTGAACGGCGCGGGTGCGTGCTTGCGCCGCTCCTTGCGCTTGACGTCGGTAACGACGAACGCGACATCGCGCGTCGCCGCGACCACCACACCGGCCTCGGCCTCGGTATGGATCTCCGGCTTCTTGCCGTCGAGCTTGTGCAGCTCCGCGTCGAACGCCTGGCCCGCCTTCTCGCACTGCGCGGTGACGGTCCAGTACTCCTGCGCCACGAACTTCGCGATCTCGCCCTCGCGCTCCACGATCAGCCGCAGGGCCACCGTCTGCACGCGACCCGCCGAGAGCCCCGTCTTCATGGACTTCCAGAGGAGCGGGCTCACCTTGAAGCCGACCAGCCGGTCGAGGATGCGCCGCGCCAGCTGGGCCTCGACCTTCTTCTCGTCGATCTGGGTCGTGTGGGAGACGGCGTTCCGGATCGCGTCCTTCGTGATCTCGTGGAAGAGGACGCGGCGCACGTGCTCGGCGCCCAGCTGCTGCCGGACGTGCCAGGCGATCGCCTCGCCCTCGCGGTCGGGGTCGGTGGCGATCAGGACCAGCGACGCCTCCTTGGACGCCTTCTTCAGCTCCTGGATCGCCTTCGCCTTGCCCTTGACCGTGACGAACTTCGGCTTGAAGTCCTTCTCGATGTCCACGCCCAGCTCGCGCTCGGGCAAGTCCCGGATGTGCCCCACGGTCGCCTTCACCGTGTAGCCCTTGCCGAGATATTTCCCGATCGTCTTCGCCTTCGCCGGCGATTCGACGACCACGAGCGTGTCGTTGTCCGCCATCGTCCTCACGATCCTTCGTTCACGTCACCGGCGCGTCACCACGCCGTAAGCGGCCTTACCCGGGTTCCGGGATCAGGGTTTCGGGGTCCGGCAGGTGCGGCGTCTGCCCGGGCCCCGGATCCCGGGTTCCGGACCCCCGGGGGCCGTGAGTCTACCAGCCGGCCCGATCCCGGGCAAGCGAGACCACCGCTCGCGCCACGGTGTCCGCGCTTACGCCGGTCGTGCCGACCGTGCACTCGGACTCGTCGTAGAGAGCGCCCCGGGCGGCCAGGAGCAACGCCATCTTCTGCTCCGGGTCGCCGCCCTCGAGCAGCGGCCGGCCCGCCGCGCCGCCGAGCCTGCGCACCGCCTCCTTCGGGTCGGTCGCGAGGTAGACGACCAGGCCGGACAAACGGGCGAGCTCGCGCGTCCGATCGCCGGCGAAGAACCCGCCGCCGGGGGCCACCACCGCGGGCGGAGAGCGGAGGACCGCTCCGCCGACTTCCGCTTCGAGCGAGCGGAACGCCGCCTCGCCGTCCTCGGCAAAGATGCGCGGCACGCTCTTGCCGGCGCGCCGTTCGATCGCCTCGTCGAGATCCACGAACTCGGCGCCGAGCGCCGCGGCGACCAGCCGCCCCACCGTCGTCTTCCCCGAGCCGGGCAGCCCGACCAGGATCACGTGCCGTCTGATCAACCGGTTTGGGTTCCCAGCGCGCCCCGGCGCTGCTCGAGCCGCGCGATGTATCCGTCGAAGTTGCGCCGCATCTCGGTCAGGGAGTCGCCGCCGAACTTCTCGGCGTAGGCGGCGGCCAGAGCCAGCGCGACGGCCGCCTCGGCGACCACCCCCAGCGCGGGCACCGCGGTGACGTCGGAGCGCTCGCTCTGCGCGGGCGCGCTCTTCCCCGTTTCCAGGTCCACCGACTGGAGCGGGGTCATCAGGGTCGAGAGGGGCTTCATCGCCACACGCACGACCACGGGCTCGCCGTTCGTCATCCCGCCTTCGAGCCCGCCCGCGCGGTTGGTCTTGCGGGTGAAGCCCCCCGCGCGCGCCGCGGCGGCGCCCTCGGCGCGGTGGATCTCGTCGTGCGCCTGGGAGCCGGGCAGGGCCGCGACCTCGAAGCCCCGGCCGATCTCGACCCCCTTCACCGCGGGAAGCGCCATCAACGCGGCCGCGAGCCTGCCGTCGAGGCGCCGGTCGGCGGAGACGTGGCTGCCCAAGCCAACCACGACGCCCCGCGCGACCACTTCCACGATCCCGCCCAAGGTGTCGCCGTCGTCCTTGGCGGCGTCGATGCGCGCGACCATCGCCTTGGAGGCTTCGGGGTCCAGGCAGCGGACGGGCGACCGGTCGGACGCAGCGTTGAGCGGCGCCGGGAGCTTGTCCGGGAGCGCGGCGGAGACCCCGCCCAGGGCGACGACGTGGCTCCCGATCTCGACGCCGAACTCCGCCAGCAGGCGGCGGCAGACGGCGCCCGCCGCGACCCGCGCCGCGGTCTCGCGCGCCGAGGCGCGCTCCAGGACGTCGCGCGCGTCCTCGCGGTCGTACTTGAGGACGCCCGCGAGGTCGGCGTGCCCCGGGCGCGGCCGGCTCAGCTTGCGGCGCGGCGGGCTCGCAGCCGGCTCGGCCGCCATCACGTCGCGCCAGTTCTCGAAGTCCCGGTTCTCGATCAGCAGCGTGATGGGCGAGCCGAGGGTCGCGCCGGCGCGCACGCCCGAGAGGAACTGCACGCGGTCCGCCTCGATCTTCATCCGCGCACCGCGGCCGTGCCCCTGCATCCGGCGCACCAGCTCCGGGTCGACGTCCGCGGCGACGAGCGGCAGGCCCGCGGGCATCCCCTCGAGGACCGCCACGAGGGCGCGGCCGTGCGATTCGCCGGCGGTGGTGAGTCGGATCATCGGTTTCGGCCAACCTCCCCAGAGAACGCGAGCCCGACCACTCGGTCGGGCTCTGGCGTTCAAGCTCGATTCCCTGCCGCGAAGCTACCGCTGCGTCGACACCTTCTTGCCCGAGGCCCGGATGATGACCGGCTTGCCGTTCGTCACCGTGCTCGACGGCCGCGTCGGCGAGCTCGGGAGCGGGTTGGTCAGGCTCGGCACGCTTGCCACCACGAGACCGCGCGCGGTCACGCCAAACAGGACCAGCGTCCCGCCGGAGTAAGCGACGCGCATCGGACCGATGACCGTATCGCGGATCGGGATCCTCGCCACCTCGGCGCTCCAATACGTGTCGAAGACGTCGATGCTGGCGTCGGGCCGCGCCGCGAACATCAAACGGTCGTTCTTGTTCAGCGCGCCCGACGTGCGGGTGTCCGCGTCGAAGGCGTTCTTCGGGTCGAAATCCATCCCGGGGTTGGTGCCGCCGACCGAGAAGAGGCCAGCCTGTTTCAGGACAGCGTCGAACGCATAGATCGAGTCCGCCCGCACCAGATTCGTCCTGCCGTTGAAGTTGGTGGCGACGGACAGGACCTTGGATGCACGGTTAACCAGGAAATCACTGATGTACACCCCGTCTGACACCCCGGGGTCGATCACCTGGTCGCAATTCAAGACTGCGAGCGTCGCGCCCGTAGTCGGGCTCTTCAGCGGACACGGCGGCTGGCCGACGTTGGCGATCAGAGGCCGGCGCGCATCGTACGTCAGCGCCCGAGCGAACCCCTGGTTGAGGCCGCCCTCGCCGATCACGGCGTGGTTGAAGTCGCCGGAGTTATGGACGAAGGTGGATTCCTGGAACGCGAGCGTACTGAGCGTCACCATGTAACCGATGCCTGCACCCAGGATGGTGTACCGCAGCGGCTGTCCGGGCAGCGTGTCCCGGACCGCTGTGATCTCGATCGTGTCCGTCCCAGCCGCGGCCAGCTCGTAGAAGAAGTGTCCGCTGGTCACCGATTGCGGTGCGGTCAGGTTCTCCCACGCCAGATAACCGTGGTTCGCGAAAGGCCCTGAGGCGGCGGGCGTCGGCGTCGTGGAGTACACCGCGATCACGCTGTCGCAGGCCCCCGCCGTCAGGTGCCGGCAGGTGGCCGCCACGTATTGGGGGCGGTCCGACAGGTCGTACGGGGTGTAGAGAACCTGGATGCCGCCCGCGGCCGTAGGCTGGGTCTTGACGGTCGAGACGATGTAGTCCGGCAACGTGTGCCGCGCCACCTCGGCGCCAGAATTCAAATTTACGATGGACAGGTTCGTCCCGCCCGAGTTGGCGACGATGACCGTGTCGGCGTTGTCGCCGAGGGTGTCACGCGGCCAGAGCGCGATGCCTACGGGCTGCGATCCGACGCGGATGGGCGTGTCGAATGTGTTGCTGGCGAGGTGGAACACCTCCAGCTGGTCCAGCAGCGTATTGGTCAGGTACAGCGTCTGATTGTTCGGATCCACGATCGCGTCGCCGAACTGGCCACCCTGCGGGAAGGAGATCGTCCGCCCCGCGACCACCGTGAGCGTGTCCTGGTCGGCCGGCGAGGACTTCGGCACTCCGCTGAAGGACGAGACGCCGTGGTTCCCCACCGAATCGAACGCGAACGCCTCCACGGTGACCTGTCGGGCCGCCGTACTGACCGACATCGTGTCGAGGTTCAGGCGGAACTTCGCGATCACGTTGGTGTTCGTGCCGTTCAACGTGTCGGCCCACCGGGCCAACTGGACCGTGTCGGCGAGGCCGAGGTGGTGCACGATGAAGCCGATCTGCGCGATCCCGCCCGGATCGCTAGCGGTAACGGTGATGCTGTCACCCACCTCGACCCGGAGTGGCACGGAGAAGGAGACCACCGGAGGCGTCACGTCCGTCGTAGCGGTGGATTGGACAAACACCGTCCGTGGGGACACCGCGGCCGATGGGTTCCCGTTCGTGTCCGCCGCGAAGGCCGTGATGCTGATCTGGCCCACCGGCGTCCCGCTCGGAATCGTGAGGTTGCTCGTGAAAGTCAGCGTATCGGACAGCACGCCACCCACAGGCGAGGCGATGACCGAGTCAGCAAAGGTCACGACCCCCGCGGCGCGCCAGCCGAGTTTCTTTACGCCCAGCGTCCCCTTCGCGTGCACCGAGACGGAGATGATCTTGTTGGGCGAGGTCACCGAGCTGTCGCTGGGCGAATTGATCGTCACCCGTGGCCCACTCACCACCCGGATCACGGTGGTGTCGGCCTTCTTGTTCCCCGACGAATCCCTCGCGGTCGCAACGATGTCCACGAACTCGCCAGTGGAGTCGAGCGGTGTCGCGGCGCGCAGGTAGCGCGTGATGACGGTATCGGTGCTTTGCGGCAGGTTGACCAAGCGTTCGGTGTAGCGGGTTACCACCGTATCGGTGCCAAGAGAGACACTGCCACGCAGCGCGACGCCCGTGAGATCGAGCAGCACTACACCCGTATTATCCGTGACGTGTACCTGCGTGAGCACGCTGTCCCCAACTGCCATAGTCAACAGAGTGACCTTGGACGGCAGCTGGATCGTAACGCCCGGCTTGACGGTGTCCACGAAGGTCACGAGCACCGGCTTGCCATAGAACTGCGGATGAAGCGTGCCCACCGCGAAGGGGAAGATCGTATCCACTGCGCCCGGCGCCACCCTGGGTGGCACCGTCAGCGCGAAGGTGTGCGAGGCGCTGTACGCTGCGACAGCGAACGTCTGAGAGTCGCGAGCCGCGCCGTGCGCCACAAAGCCCACGGCGGTCAACTGGCTCGTGTCAGACGCCGCCACGGTGACCGAGAGCGGCAACCCCATCGGTTGCTGGGTGCCCGCCGCAGGGGCGGTCACATTCGCCTTCGGTCCCTTCAGGATCGTGATGGGAACGATTGACCGGGTCACCGCGCCAGCCCGATCCCGCACTTCCACGACGAGTTGCGCCGTTTCGGCGGTCGAGTCGGATAGCACGGGCAGCAAGGTGCACGGCCCGAGGACCGTGTCCACGGGGAGCGCACTCGCGAGGTTCACCACCAGGGATTGGTAGCGAGACACGGTGTCCGCGCAGCCCGCGCAGGGAACGTTCGTCGCCCGTATCGCCTGAACGTACATCGTGACCGACGTGATGCCCTGCTGCAGCAAGCTCTCCTGCGCGCGCACGCTCGTGACCCGCAACGAATCCCCGGCAATGACCGTCGCCGGCGCGGCAATGGTGATCTGGGCCCCGACGTTGATCACGGTAGAGAACGGGCCCTCGAAGTATCCGCTAGTCTTCCCGTAGGCGAAGGGCACGATTGTGTCCACCGACCCGATCGGCAGCTGCGGACTTGCTCCGTAGTTCCTGAGCCACGTGGGGAGTAGAAGGGTCGAGCTGGCGGAGACCAGATGTGGCAACACGGGGAGCGAATCCCGAATGACCGAGGGATTCCGCTTCACGTAGAAGCCGAGCGCGATCAGGCTATCTGGTGCGGCCGCCGCGACGCTCACCGTGAGCCCAGCGCCAATCGGCTGGTAGCTCCCACTGGACGGCGACGTGACCCTCGCGAACCGGCCCTGCACGACCTGGATGCGCCGCACAATCGTCGCGCTGACGCCGCCGACATTGGTTACGGTCGCGGCAAGCAAGACCGAGTCAACGCTCGAGTCGGGCAGCGAGTTGAAGATGCGCTGAATCGTGGTGTCCTTGGGCTGCGGTGCCGCGATCGTCGCCCCGATGGCCGTGAAGCGCGGCCTCGTCGCAAAAGTGCCCAGGAGCGCCGAACCACTGTCGGAGTAGGCAGTGAAAGCGATGCTCGCCACCCCCGCGCTGTCCTTCGCATCGAACGAGGCGAGGAAGTTGCTCCCGGCGACCACCGCCGTGTCCTGCGGCGGGAAGACCCAATTGCCGAACGGGGCGAGGACCGTGATGACCTGGACGCCCTGGCTCCCCGACACCGTGTCGTTCGGCGTCGGGCTGCTGTCGCGCGCGAAGCTCTGCAGCTGGTAGGCGCCCGGCACGGCCGTCGCCGGGATCCGCACCGTGATCGTGTCCGTCTTGTTGCTCGGGGCGGCCGCGTAGAGGTTGCTGTCGGCCACCAGGACGACGCGCTGGTTCAGGTTGTTCAGCGTGTACAGCCGCGCGCCCTGATAGAGCACGCCGGAGATGTCCGAGGCGCTGGTCACGACCTTGAGCGTGCTGCCCGCCCCGATCGTCGTCGCGCCCGCCGGCGCCACCATCGTGAGCAGCGGCGGTTTCTGGTCCACGATCAGGATGGTGTCGGTCTTCGAGTCGAGGTTGCCACTCGCGTCGTACGCCGTGGCCAGGATCTTGACGTGGTGCCCCGCCGCGCCCCGCTTCAGCCCGATGGCGTAGGACCTCACGAATCCCGCCACGCCCACCACGGCCGAGTCGTTGAAGCTGAACGAGTACGGCGCGATCCCGGACACGGTGACCTGCACCGACTTCAGCTTGACGTTGTCGGTGTCGGCCATCGTGAACTTCAGGCTGTCGGTGATGTCCTGGATCGTGTCGTGCGGCGGCGTCGGCAGGACGATGGACACGGTCGGCGGAACGTTGTCGCTGCCGCTGCTTGAGCTACAACTCGCTCCGGTGCAGGTCGGCGTGGTCGGGAACTTCCCCTGCTCGCCGCACACGGACACGGCGAGCACGCAGCCCACGAGGGCCGCGGCGCGCGCCAGGAGGCGCGGGAGCGAACTACTGGTTGGGCGTTGCACTCGCCGTCAGGTCATCGATGATGTGCGGCGTCACCAAGATCAGCAAGTCCTGGCGATCCTCCTGGGAGGTCCGGAAGCCGAACAGCCGGCCCAGTACCGGTAGGTCAACAAGAAACGGTATTCCGCTCTTGGCCACGGTGACCTGAGTCACAGTGAGGCCGCCGATGACCGCCGTCTCCCCGTCGCGCACCAGCAGCTGGGTGTCGCCCGTCTGCGTGGTAAACACGAATCCCGCCTCGGCGATTGTGGACGCCTCCAAGCCGGAGTTCTCGGCGTGCAGCTCCATCAGCACTTCGCGCGTGCCCATCACCACGTGCGGCGTGACCGTGAGCTTGATGCCGGTCTCCACCAGGTTGGTCGTCGCGCGCGCCGGCGCCGCCGACGTCGTGACCGCGCCGACGTCAATCTGGCGGATCGGCGTCCGTTGGCCGACGAACAGCTCCGCCTGGCGGTTGTCCGCGACCGTGACCTGCGGCTCCGCCTGGACGTCGGCGAGCTGGACCGACTGCAGCGCCTCGAGGAAGGAGGAGAGCGCGAAGTTCCCGATCACGGTCGAGTAGACGAGCTGCAGCGCCGGCGATTGGGTGAGCTGCGCCGAGGCGTTGGCGACCGCCGCCACGGCGTTGCCGCCCAGGTTCACCACCACGGGCGTAGTGGTGGGATCGTAGGGCGTGTTGCCGGTGGTATCGCTCGGGTTCGGCCGGGCGATCAGCGTGTTGAAGAACTGCGTCGAGGTGCCGAGGTCGTAGCGGAGCCCGAGCTCCTCGAGGTCGGTCCGGTGCACGAAGATGATCTTCGCCTGGATCGCGACCTGCGGCGTGCGCACGTCCAGCGCGTTGATGAAGGCGCGGACGGTGTCCAGCCGCGACGCGACGTCGGTGACGATGATCGAGTTGGTCGTGGTGTCCGGCACGGCCCTGCCGCGGTGGGTGACCATGGACGCCACTGACGGGGCGAGCGACGACGCCCGCGCGTAGTTGACCTTGACGATCGTGGTCGAGAGGCCCCCGAGCGAATCCTGAGTCGCCAGGTTTTGCGGGCTGTCCACACGGATGATGCCGCCGGGCAGCTCGATCGCCGCGAGGCCCTGCCCCGCGAGGATGGCGTTGAACGCCACGTCCCACGGCTGGTCCTTGATCTCCGCCGTCACCGTGCCCGTGATTTCCTTGCCGGCGATGATGGAGCGGCCGGAGAACGCGGCGAAGTTGGCGATGACGTCCTGGATGCTGGCGCGATCGAAGGTGACGCTCACCCTGGGCTGCTCAGGCCGTCGCGGCGCGGCGACGTCGACGGAAGCGGGCGCCGGCGCGGGCGCGGCGGCCGGGACCGGCGCCGGGGCCGCCGTGTCAGGCGCCGGGCTCGGCGCCACCGGACGGATAGCGATCGGAAGTGGCGCCGCGGCCGCCTGCCGGCGCGCGCCGTCGCTCGACCAGACCGCGAAGGGCTGCCCGGCCGCGAAGGCGACGTGCACGCCGGCCGAGTCCTGGTGCACCTGGTAGGCGCGGGGCTGGGTCAGGTCCACGACCACCCGCACGACGTCGGGGCTGAACTGCGAGTACCGCACGTTCCGGATGCCCGCGCGCTCGACGCCGTCGTACATGATGGTCGGCGCCACGAGATGCGCGCCCACCAGATCGAGCACGACGCGAGACGGCTCCCGCAGCACGAAGTCGTAGACCCGCACCACGCCTTGAACGTCGATCACCAACTCGGCCTTGCCGGGGGCGGGCATGACGCTCACCGCCGTCACGTCGCCCGGCCCCACGCGGGGCGGAGCGAGAGTGGGTGCGGCGGCGAGCCGCAGTGCGGCGACGGCCGTCAGCACCGGGCCGGCGCACGCGATGAGCAGGGCTCGCTTCATGGATTGGCCTCCGCTTGCCTTTGGAGCGACAGGACCGCCTGCCGCTCGAAACCGAATTCCTCGATCTGGAACACCACCTCGTACTGCCGGATCTGCAGCACCCGCAGCCGCCCGATCGTGTCTCCGCGGTGCAGGCGGTGGATCCTCTCGCCCTTCGTCTCGATGATGATCGCCACGCTCCGACCGTAGGTCGGGTCGTAGGTGATCGAGACCAGGCGCAGGTCGTTGATCCCCGGCCCTACGCCGCCCGACGTGATCAGGGTCTGGAACGGGTCGCGCGACCCTCCGGTGTAGTGGAAGACCTCGCGCCGGTACTCCACCTTGCCGCCCGTCGTGTCGATCCCCACCAGCGACGTGTCGCGGCGCAGGCTCGGCAGCCCGGGCTTGGCGGCCGGGCGGGCCTGCGCCAGCGCGCCGGAGGGGAGCGCCGCGGCCAGCAGCAGCGCCGCCAGGGTGCACAGCGTCCTATTCATCGCCCGCCTTCTTCGCCGCCCCGGGCCGCGACGGCGGCGCCGCCGTCGTGTCCAACATCTGCTTGACGAAGGTGCGGATCGCGAACGTCGCCTGGAGCTGCGCCACGTTCTGCGTCGTGTCGGCCGCCGGACCCTGCACCCGGGAGAGATGGAGATCGTACGCCACGATGATCCGCGGCAGGCTCGCGATGTCCGTCAGGAACTCCGCCACCGCATCGTACTGGCCGGAGACCGTGAGCCGGTAGCGCTGGATGTCGTACGGCGTCCCGGACTCCACCGCCTGCGGCTGGAATCCCGCGAACGTCGTCCCCCGCATCTTCGCGCGGCTGGTGATGTCGTCGAGCAGGTTCGGAACCTCCGACCGCGCCGGCACGAGCTGGCGCATCAGCTGGAGGCTCGCGCCGAACTCGGCGAGCCGTTGATCCAGCTTCTCCAGCGCGCCGCCCGCGACGTCGCGCTTGGCCCGCGTCACCTGCGCCGTGATCGTGTCGAGTTCCGTCTGCACGGAATCGCGGAGCACGCCCAGCGGCTTGTAGCCCGTCAGGCCCACCATCGAAAAGCCCGCGTACCCGAAGTAGCCGATGACCAGGGCCACCACGGCGGCGAGCAGCTCCATCTGGCTGCGTCGGTCCTGGGGAGGGAAGGCCGCCATCGCCTAGCGCCTCGCTCCGCCGCCGCTGCGGACGCCCTGCACCACCGACGCCTCCAGTGGCTCCATCGTCAGGAGACTCAGCGCCGGCGGCTGGTAACGCGCCGTGAGGCTGAAGCTCGTGACGTCATGTCCCTGCTCGGCCACCAGCGCGCTCGACACGATCTGCACACCCTCGATGAACGGGGACTCCTCCAGATTGCGCATGAACCGCGTGAGCGCCTGGGGATCCGCCGTCTTGCCCAGGATGGTCAGCGTGGTGCTGCCCGAATCGCTGTCCTCCCCGCCCCGCGACGCGACATCGTCGAGCCACAGGAACGGCGGCAGCGCCTTGGACATGGCATCCAGGATGTGTGGCCAGACGTACCGGTCGCGGTCGATGTCCCGAATCACCTCGATCTCCGCCAGCAGCGAGTCCTCCCGCCGCTTCAGCTGCGCTTTCCGCGTGAGGATGCTCGAGTAGCGGACGCTGTCCCGCTTCGCCGCCTCGAGCTTCGGCTCGAGCGCCTGCGTCTGCCGCGCCCGCGGCACGTACAGCCCCACTGCCCCGGCGATCACCAGGACCCACGCGGCGATCGCCGCCACGAGCCACGGGTCCTTGATCTGCGAGACCAGCGCGCCGATGTCGGGAATGGCCAAGCCGGCGCCCTTGCCGCTGCGCTTGTGCCTCCCGCCCGGAAGGAGGTTGATCTCGATCATGGAGACTCGGCCGCCCCCGCCCTACTCCGCCCGCACTGCCAGGCCGACCGGCAGCATGAGCAGCGGGGCCACTTCCTCGACCGCGAGCGTATCGAACACCCCTTCCTTCACCGCCAGGTTCTTGAGCGGATCCGCCTTCTCCACCGGCAACCGCAGCTTCTCGGCGAGCACCGCTCCCAGGCCCGGAATCCGCGAGCCGCCGCCAGACATGTAGATCTTGCCGATCGCCAACCCGGTCTTGCTCGCCGTCTGGAGGAACGCCGCCGCCCGCTCGATCCCCACCGCCATCTCCTCGCCCCGGCTCTCCACGTACGGCGTCACGTTCGGATCGGCATCGGGCGCCTGCAGCAGCCGGTCTGCATCCTCCGCCGTCATCCCCCGCTCGCGCTGCAGATCCTCGCGGAAGCGCCGCGTCCCGATCGCCAGATCGCGCGTCAGGATCGGCACCCCATCCTCGAGGATGTTGATGTTCGTCACCTCGTGCCCGATGTTCAGCAGTCCGACCATCCCGGTCTGCTCGTCGGGATAGTTGAGCTCGAACGCGTTGTGCAGGGCGAACGCATCCACGTCAATGATCTCGGGCGACAGCCCCGCGTCGGTGAGCAGGGACACCTTGTTCTCCACCAGCTCCCGCTTCGCCGCGACCAGCAGCACGTTCATCTGCAGCCCCTCGCCCTCGGGATCGAGGATCTGGAAATCCAGCTCCACGTTCTCCATGTCGAAGGGCACGTGCTGTTCCGCCTCCCAGCGGATGACCTCGCGCGCGTCCGATTCCTTCATCCGGTCCATCTGGATCTTCTTGACGATCACGTCGCGGCCCCCGACCGCCGTCACGACCCCCTTCTGCTTCAGGGCGGCCGTCACGAACAACCCGCGGATCGCGTCCGCCACGATCCCGGGGTCCATCACCTCACCCTCCACGATGGCGTCGGCCAGAACGGGCGTAATCGCGACCTTAACCAGCTCCGGCTGGGTCTTGCCGTGGTCAATGACCACCAGCTTGATCAAGCCGCTGCCGATATCCAGCCCTACCGTCCGCTTCTTCCGACCGAAGGGAGCCATATCTGTTTAGGGTGAAAGAAGATAGCCAAAATACAGGTCGTGGGCGTACTAGGATAGCGTTGCCTGCCGCGATTTGTCAAGATACTTGAGGCCAAGTGGCGAAAGTCGCTCTCGGTTAGAGACTTACGTCACGGGGCATCGGGATAGAGAGCCGTCCACGACCGCTCCCGCAGCGGCCGCGCGGGCGCCGCGGCCGCCAGCGCCTGCCGGACCGCACAGCCTGAATAGACGAGGCTGGCCCGGGCACCGCTGAGCGCCGCAAGATCGGCGCTCCCGACGAGCACCGATCCCCGGATGGTGCCGCCGGCGCCTCGCATGATCAGCCTTCCCCGCACCACCACGATGCCGGTCAGCTGGGCTCCGGATTGCACCACCAGATCCCCCCGCACCAGCAGAACGACCGGTCCAGCCGGGACTCCCGCGGCCAGGCTGAGGTTGCCCGGAGCGAGCCAGACCTGCGAGCCGGCCGGCGGGACGCCGTCGGGGCCGATCGTCTCCGCCACCGCCGCCAGAGCGGCCCAGCCGCTCTCCCCCAGCAGCGGCACGGCCGCATTCCGGAGCGCCGTGTCCACGCCGGTGGCGGGGCCGCCGCGCACGCAGCTCTCGCCCGCGCACCCCGACAGGTCGAGGGCGGCGCCGTCGCCCAGAACGACGCCCGCCGCCGGCGCCGCGGCCGCGCACGAGCCGCCCGGATCCGCCGCCAGAGCGTCCACGTCCGAGCCAGCGCCCAGCCGCACGGCGCCGGACGCGATGAGCGCGGCTTCGATGCCGACCCGCAGCGGGGATACCCGAGCCACGGTCGCCAGTGTCCTCCGGGACGAGCTGTGCGCGTCGGCGCCCGTGCACCGGACGAGGAAGAGCCACGGACCGAGGCGCACGACGATGCCGGAGTAGGCCTCGCCGCCCGCCAGGGTGCCCGAGAACGGTGCCGAGTCGTTCACGGCCAGACGGTTCAGCGTACCCGGGTTCCATCCGGACAGCGCCGCATCGAGGCCGGCCTGCGCGGCGTCGAACGCCCGGCGGTCGGTGACGACGTTCGCGCCGATTCGGTATTCCTGAAGCGCGGCGAACCACAGGCCGGCCAGCAGCGCGGCGAGCACGACCAGGGCGAAGACCGCCGCGGCCAGGGCGATTCCGCGCTCGCGGTGCCGGGTCCCCGCCCCCACCCGGCTCATCGCCGGCCGTTGCGCGGAACGACCAGCGTGGCCAGGGAATCGGACCAGTGCACCTGCCTCCCGCGCATCTCCTGAAGCAGCGCACTGCCCACGCCGCGCACCACGAGGGCGATCCTCGCCACCCGGCCGGGGTCCAGGGTCGCCGCGCCGCTCGTGTCGTAGTATCGGAGCTCCAGCCCCGAGGGATGCCGCAGCGGTCCGGCGACCGGCGAGATCGCCGCCCAGGCGCCGCCGGACCAGCCCCGCACGCCCAGCCACCAGGCTCCGGTCTCGTCCGCGTACAGCCGGTACACCGCCCGCTCGTACCAGCGAACCGGGGCGCCGATGCCGACGGAGTCCAGCGCGCCGATGGCGCCGACCAGCCTCAACTCAGCAGCCGCGGCGCCGTCCGAGCAGATCGCCGCCGCGCCGGCCGATGCAATCCCGAGATCGAGCCAGGCGTCGTCGTCCTCCGTCGCGCCGTCGCCGTCGCGAAAGACGACGGCGCGGTCGCGCGCGGGATCCACGGCGCGATAGCCCGAGCCGAGGTCGCTCCGCACGACGATCCTGCCGGCGGATGCGTCGGGAGGCGCGCACACGAACTCGACACCGCGCGTCGCCCGGATGGAGATCGAATCGGAGCCGAGGGCGACGATGTCCCCGCCCGAGGGATCCAGCTCCCGGAGCTCGGCCGTCAGGATCTGCGTCGCCGCACGCAGGCCTTCGTGCACCTCCAGCGCCGACGTCTGAAGGCGGAAGAAGCGTTGGGTCGCGAGGAAGACCCGGCCTGCGGCCCCGAGCACCACCATCCCGAGCACCAGCGCGACGATCAGCTCGACGAGCGTGTATCCGGGGGCCGGGCATCGGCCGTTCAGCGCGCGCATGCGACGGCAGTCCTGAACGTGTCGCTCCGCGCGAGCGGCCCCCACGGGTAGGCCGCCACTACGGTCAGTTCCTGCAGGGCGCCGCCTCCGGTGACCGTCCACGTGATGCGGAGGCCCTGGCCGGCGGACGCGACGCCGCTCGCCGGAGCGGAGCAGCCCGCGGCGCGCACGGCCTCGATCTCAGCGCCGGCCGCCGCGGCCGCGGCTACCCGGGCATCACCCCGGCGCACCAGCCGCCCGAGCGGCACCGCGCTGGCGGCCACCGCGAGCACGCCAGCCGCCAGCAGTGTGACGGCCAGGACCAGCTCGACCAGGGTGAAGCCCCGCGCGTGCACGTGGGGGAGGATGGGGCCGGCGGATGTCGCGGGTGGTGCCGGAGCGTTGCGGCGCGGAGCGAACCTCGGCGAGCCGGCGCCGCCCCCATGGCGGCGCCGGTTGTGCGCTCCTGCCCGACTGCGCCTCTACCTCGGATTCAAACTGATGAAGAAGCCGGACACGGTGAAGTTCACCGGATCGAGCTCGTAGTACCGGTTCCGGTAGAAGCGGCCCGTCGTCGGGAAGTACGGCGGCGGCGTCTGGTACGCGCACTCGTCGTACGAATACTGCTTGATGTACCCGGAGCCGGACGTGGTGCCTACGGCGCCGCGCGTCCCCTGGACGATGCCCCCCGTCAGGAACAGGCAGCCGTGCCCTGCGGACGTGCTGCCGCACGCCTCGGCCGAGGTCGGGCCAGAGTCGTAGTTCTCCACGCTGAACGATTTCAGGGTGAGCAGCACTCCCTGGAGATATTTTCCCGTCGTCGTGTAGCCGTAGATCTTGTAGGAGTTGCTGGAACCCCACTGCTGCGGCGTATTGATGACGTTGTCCGACATGTAGATGGAGTCTGCCGCCAGCAGGCCCAGCATGTCGGCGCCCACGCACTGCACGGATTGCGGCGGGATCGCGTACTTCAGGTCGTCCGCGATCATGACGTTGCCGCTGGCGGCCACCGTGATCTGGCCCTGCACCACGCCGCTCACCACCACGTTCCCGCTGACGTAGATCACGCCCTTGGAGTTCGGGTTGAACACGCGAGCCAGCGGCCACAGGTACTGGGCCTCGGTCTGGCGCGTCGCCAGCGTCGTGTCCACGGCGCGCGACACGGAACGCTTCAAGGCGGAGATGATGGACGTGTCCGGTGTGGACGTGTACTTGACCCAGTAGCCGTACTTGTCCGCGGCCTTGAACCGGTTGATGTACCGCAGATTGCCGCCCGTCCTGACCGTGTCCACGTTGAGATGGTCGTCGCCGCCCAGGAAGCAGTGCGACGTGGCCCGCTGCAGCGAGTAGGTCGCGGCGTTGCTGCGGTTGGTGGAGCTGTTGCTGCTCGCCTCCGTGCCGCCGCCGCCGGCGGCCGTCCCGGGGAGCGGATAGGAGGTGAGGGCGAGCGGCGTGTAATGATCCCAGGCCGTGTAGAACGTAGTGTCCGTGACCCCACTGACCGTGTTCACGTGGTAGTCGCCGCAGTTGAGGCCCTGGTTGGCGGTGGAGGGCGCCGTGCCGGTCGCGTACCCGATCGCCGACGACGAGCTGCTGGTGTCGATGTAGACGCGGAAGAACCCGTCGGTCGGATCCGTCACCCGGCCGGTGCCCGCCTGATCCAGAGCGAGGAACTCGATCCGCAGCCGGGACTGCGTGCTGCTGCCCCCCGAGGGCGCCGTGAACTTCATCCCCCCCTGCGTGGCCTGGGTGGAGAGCTGGGAGAGCGCCGCCACCGTCGGAAGCGGGATCACCGCGCCGTGCTGGATGTATCCCTTGTCGAACGTCCCGTAGCTCGCCCCGGTGATCGTGCCCGAGACCTCGACAGTGTTGTGGAAGTGAACGCCGCTCGAGTAGATGCACATGTCGTCGTTGGTGTGCATCGGGCCCCAGATCTGGTCGTTGTCGCCGAAGCAGATCCCCGAGCCCTCGTCGTTGCTGTAGTACGCGAACTGGGCGAACGACTCCTGGGCCAGCTCGCCCCGCCTGACCACCACGGCGCCGGTGTTGTCCGTGATGACCGACAGGACGCTCGCGAAGATCCCGTACTGCCCGGTCGAGTTGCCCGTCGGGCCGTAGTAGATGCTCCGCGTGACCCCCGGCATCAGATTGCCGCTGGCGTCGTACACCGGCGTGTTCGACTGGTAGGTCGCGTACCCGCTGTCGGGCAGGAGCGCCGAGTTGCCGTTCAGGACTGAGCGCCCGACCTCGATGCCGGCGTCGGCGGCGTTGCGCATGTCCACCGCCCGCTCCTGCCCCTTCGAGATGAGGTACGAGCTGCTGGTCAGGAAAATCGCTCCGGCGACCAGGGCGGCGGCGGCGACGGTGATCAGCATCACCAGTACCAGCGCCATCCCGCGCTCATCGGATCTCCATGTCGTGCGCATCTGGGCCTCTCCGCTCAATGTGGTACCGTGACCGCACCACTGGCCGACGGCGTGGACTCCAGCGGCGTGCAGTCCACCGCCGTCACCTGGTAGTAGTAGGTGCTGTCGTTCAGCACCGCCCCGTCCTTGAAGGTGTAGCTCGACTGCCCCGCGGCCACTTCGTTGAGCGCCCCGGCAAAGGTGCCCGCCGCGGTGCGCCGGTAGACGAGGTATTTCTCCACGTCCTGCTGGCCCCCCGTCTCGTCGGTGGCTGGTGACCAGCTCACGCTGATTACCGGCACCGTATCCGTCCCGGTGAACGTCGCTGCGACCGTCTTGCCGAACAGCGGCTGATCGCCGCACGAGCGCTGCGTGGCCAGGCCGGCGTTCGGAATCCGGATGGTCGTCGCCAGCGCCCGGATCACCTGCTGGGTGCCCGTAAGCCCGTTGGAGGCGTAGAAGCTGACCTGCACCGCCCGGATCGAATCGATCCGGGACGCGACGCCGGTATCCCCGAGCGCGCCGTGGATGGGCACGCTGTGACGCATCGGCAGGTTCGCGGTGGCCACCGTGAAGAGGTTGCCACTGGTGTCGGTCTGCAGCCAGCTGAAGAAGGGCTGGCCCGGGAACGGCATCAGGTTCCGCGCCACCACGTCGGGGGCGTTGTTGTTCACCTGCCGCATCAGCAGATACAGGCCCGTGGCCCCCGGCGTGGAATCCGGCGTGACCCAGTAGGTGAGCGTCTCGGCCGGCGAAAGGTCGCCGCCGGTCGTCCGGTAGGTCGAGTCGGGATACAGTATGGACGTCCCGGGGATCAGGAACTTCTGCGAGGTCGTTGGGGCGCTGACCGCGTTCGCGCTGACGTCGGGGTCGTAGTTCACCGCCGTCGGCGACCCCGCATAGTTCGCGACGATGTCGGCGTTGAAGACCACCACCGTGGGGGAGATGTATACCAGCGTCGGCTGGCTCCCGGTGGTGCCCGCGCCGGCGTTGCGCAACTCACGATCGAGGGTCGAGATCCCGTAGCGCAGATTCTGCATCGCGTCCATGCGGTCCGCCGTGCCCGAGACCGCCTTGCTCACTCCCCGGAAGAACCAGATCGCCGCACTCATGACGATGCTGAGGACCACCAGGCTGATGAGCATCTCGATGAGGGTGAAGCCGCGCGCGCGCTTCATGGCGACGCCACCACGACGGTCTCCACCAGGGGCGTCTTGAGCGCCGGCGACGTCACCGTGACCGTGATCGTCTTGTAGTCGGTCGTGTAGGTCGGAAGCGGGCCCCCCGTGTGCACGATCTTCGTGGTCCTGGCGTACCCCGGGAATCCCGTGATCGTCGCCTCCGCCACCCCGTAGAGCGAGTCGATCTGGGAGTAGTTCGGGTTGGACCGGATCAGGGAGAGCCTCTGGTCGGCGAGATTCGTGGCGATGGTGCGCGCCTCGGACTGCCGCTCCGTCCGCGAGAAGTTGAACGCGAACTGCCCCATGCCCAGCACCACCACCGCCAGGATCGTGAGGGCAATCATGATCTCGATGAGCGTCATGCCGCGCTCGGCGCCGGAACTCATGGTCGCGTGCATCAGAACTTCTTGATCCATTGGGATCCGTTGTACTGGTACCATGACACCCGCCCCGTCGCTTGGTTGACCTCGATCGAGCGCGCGTCCTGCAGCCTGGTCGAGTTGAGTGCGGTCGTGGTCGTGATGTAGAACCCGCCGTTCGCCGAAGCGCTGCCGTCGCGCCGGAAGATGAGCTCCAGCATCCCGCTCTGCTGCCGCGTGAAGCTGATCGGCCCCGTGTACACGTGCGTCGGCGCACCGCCCTGGCCGTAGACGATCCCCTCACCGAGCGGATACGATCGAACGCGCTCGTTCGCCTGGACGGTGTTGTCGTTGTTGAGGTCCTCGTGAATCTTGATCGCGTTGTTCGTCACGTCGAACAGCACGTTGACATTGCTCTGGTTCGTAATCGCCATCCGCTCCGCCCGCTCCAGCACACCCGCCACGCTGCGCACGGCCCCGTTGACCCGGTACGCCGACCAGTTGAGCTTCGGCAGCCCGAACCTGGCAATGAGCGCGATCATGACGATCACCATGAGGATCTCGATCAGGGTGAAACCCGCACGGCTGAGTCGACGACGATCATTCACTGAAGGACCCTCCTATGGTGCTGCCTTGAACACTGGGAGTGGCAAGGCCGATGCCAGCCGACAACCGCGGCAGCAGATATCAATCAACACGTTGAAATATAATGACTTATGTGATCACTAGCCGGCGCGATACCCCTCAGCGCAGCTGGTGAACCGTGCAACTCGTGCGTTCTAGCGTGCAATGCATTGCAGCATCGTCAGTATCGCCACACTGGCGTCACTGTCCCTGGCCGTCCGTGATACCCAGGCCCTTGAGCTTGTAGAAGAGCGCCCGCACGGAGATGCCCAGCAGCTCGGCCGCCTTGCGCCGGTTTCCGCCGCTCCGGAGCAGCGCCTCGCGGATGAGCTGCTGGTCGAGATCGCCGCCGTGATGGCGGAGCGTGAGATCGGCGCCGAAGCCGCCGGGCTCCGGCGGCCGCGCCACGGGCTCCAGCACCGCCGCCGGCAGGTCTTCACGACGCACCGTGCGCCCGCGCGCCAGCACCAGCGCGCGCTCCAGCGCGTTCGACAGCTCCCGCACGTTGCCCGGCCAGGCGTGGTCGAGGAGCGCGCGCGCCGCATCGGGGTCGATCTCGGGGACGCCGACGCCGAGGCGGGCGCAATGCCGCGCCAGCAGCGCGCGCACCAGGGCCGGGATGTCCTCGGGCCGCTCCGCCAGCGGCGTCAGCCGGACGGCGATGACGTTCAGCCGGTAGAAGAGGTCCTCCCGGAACGTGCCGTCCGCGACGCCGGCCTCGAGGTCGCGCGCCGTGGCGGCCACCACACGCGCGTCCACGCGGTGCGCCGCATGGTCGCCGACGCGGCGGACCTCGCCGTCCTGGAGCACGCGGAGCAGCTTGGCCTGGAGGGACGTCGGCAATTCACCTACCTCGTCCAGGAACAGCGTGCCGCCCGCGGCCTCCTCGAAGAGCCCCTTGTGGTCGCCCACGGCGCCGGTGAAGGCGCCGCGCACGTGGCCGAAGAGCTCCGATTCGAGCAGGGACTCCGGGATCGCCGCGCAGTTCACGGCCACGAACGGATGGCCCGCGCGCGGCGAGAGACGGTGCAACTCGCGGGCGAGGACCTCCTTGCCCGTCCCGCTGGGGCCGGTGATGAGAACGGTGGTCGTGTGCGGCGCGACCTTCGCGATCACGTCCAGAGCGGAGCGCATGGCCGCGGACTCGGCGACGATGTCGGGCGACGCGGCGCCGCTCCCCAGGGCCGACCGCAGCGATTCGACCTCGCGGCGCAGCCGCTCGCGCTCCTCGGCCTTGCGCAGGACCAGGATCACCTCGTCGGCGCGGAAGGGCTTGGGGATGTAATCGTAGGCCCCTTCCTTCATCGCCGCGATCGCCGCGTCCTCGGACCCGTAGGCGCTCATCATGATCACCAGCGCCGCACCGCCGGCGGCGCGGTAACGGCGCAGGAACTCGAGGCCGTCCACGGACGGCATCCGGACGTCGCACAGCACGGCGTCGAACGGCTCCGCCAGGGCCCGCGCCAGACCCTTGTCCCCGTCGTCGGCTTCGGCGACCTCGAACCCCTCCTCGCTCAGGAGCAGCCGCAGCGACCGCCGCAGCCCCGGCTCGTCGTCGATCACGAGCAGTCTCACGAGGCGAGACCCGGCAGCGTCACCGCGAATGCCGCGCCTCCCTCGCGCGCGGCGAAGACATCGACGCGTCCGCCGTGGTCCTGGACGATTCGCTGCACGATGGCCAGGCCGAGGCCGGTGCCCTTCCCGGGCGGCTTGGTGGTGAAGAAGGGATCGAAGATGCGGTCCCGGAGCTCCTCCGGCACGCCGCCGCCGCTGTCCGCGATGATCACCTGGACCGCGCGGCTGCCGTCGGCCGCGCCTTCCAGATGGCGGCTGGAACGGCGGACCAGTCGCGGGACGGCGGAGCCGCCTTCGGGCGAATCCGAGCCGCGGCGCGCCGCTTCGCTCTCGCCCAGCCGCGTCGTTCCGGCGACGACGGCGATCCGGCCTCCCTCCCCCGCAGCATCCACGGCATTCAGCAGCAGGTTGACGAAAACCTGCTCGAGCGCCGCCGCATCGCCAAGCACGGACGGCAGCCCGCACGCCGGCGCCACCTCCACGTTCACCGGTCGCAGCACCCCCTGCGAGCGCAGCAGCTCCACGGCGCGCGACGCGACCGCGGCGAGATCCACCCGCTCGCGCCTGGCATCCCGAGGCCGCGCATAGTCCAAGAGGCTGCGCACGATCACGTCGATGCGGCCCGCTTCGCGCTCGATCGCCGCCACGATCTCGGGCTCCACGCCGCGCCGCCGGAGCAGCTCGACGTAGTTGGCGACCGCGGCCAGCGGATTGCCGACCTCGTGCGCGACCCCGGCGGCGAGCCGTCCCACCGACGCCAGCTTCTCGGCCCGCACGAGCGCCCCCTGGGCGTCGAGCAGTCGCTCCGTCATCTGGTTGACGCTGTCGGCAAGGTGGTCGAACTCGCGGGTGCCGGCCGGAGAGGCGCGGCGGGCCAGCTCGCCGGACGCGACGGCCTGTGTGGCCTCCACCAGCGACTCCATCGGCGCCGTGACCAGGCGCGAGACGAGATACCTCCCGAAGCCGAGGAACACGGCGATGTCGGCCCCGATGAGCGCGGTCAGCAGCACGAAGCCGAGAAACCCGTGCCCGAGAAGCGGAGCCAGGACGGACGACAGGACCGCAAGCACGAGCGCCCCGGCCGCCAGCACGGCCAAGTTGACCAGCAGCTCCGTCCGGAGCGAAGGACTGGGCCGCGGCGGGCTCGGCTGGGGGCCGCTCACCATGGACTCCACGTTGCCTCCCCGGGCCGGAAAAGCAAAGGGCGGCGTCGCGACGCCGCCCCGCAACCGGTCCACCACTCCGCCTACTGGCAGGCCGGCTGCCCCTCGAACTCTCCAGCCATCGGCGGGGTGGCGTTGCCGATGAAGATCCCGCAGGTGTGCGCGGTGCCGGTGTTCGTCGAGGTGGCGCTCCATCCCTGCCCCGAAGACGACACGAGGCTGACGGTGTTCCCCGTCGTCACGTTGTAGTTGAGATTGCCCGTCGTGCTCGCGTACGTGACGAACTCGGCGAAGTACGCCTCCTGCGCCGTCACCAGGTTCCGCAGGTCGGCCTTCATCCCCGCCACGTACGCTTTCTCCTTGGTGTTCCCGAACTTCGGGATGGCGATGGACGCCAGGATCCCGATGATCACGACAACCATGATCAGCTCGATGAGGGTGAAGCCCCTGGTGTTACGCACTGGCGTCGCCTCCAGATGGACTGCTCAAGCCGAGTGTTGCCGGCGCGTATCCCCGATAACCGCCGGGGGCGGCGGAGTGCGCCGCCCCCGTACAAGCGACCAACGTTCTGCCACTACTACTGGCAGGTGGGCGCGCCTTCCGCTTCGCCCGCAACCGGCGGCGTCACGGCGCCCACGTAGATCCCGCAGGTCTTCGTGGTCGCGTTGTTCGTCGACGTCGCGGTCCAGCCCGTCCCCGTCGCCGTCCCGATCGTCACCGTGTTCCCGGCGGACACGCCGTAGTTCAGGTTCGTCGTGACGCTGGCGTAGGTCACCTGGTCGGCGAAGTACGCTTCCTGCGCGGTGATCAGGTTGCGCAGGTCGGCCTTCAT
>Ga0187853_10000659_pt1 | contig 35279 bp, 33 predicted proteins | sample June2016WEW_6_10_2_FD_132417 | JGI IMG/M metagenome (GOLD analysis project Ga0187853, IMG submission 132417) | Peatland microbial communities from SPRUCE experiment site at the Marcell Experimental Forest, Minnesota, USA - June2016WEW_6_100 | ecosystem: Environmental > Terrestrial > Soil >... | reverse complement strand
GAACCAGACAGAAATAATTGTAGACACGATCCGGTATGCATTTATGAGCGATGAAGAGATCAGAAGCAGGATTGTGGTGGAGGGGAAGGAGCACGTAGATGAGGCGCTGGCAAGCGGACGGGGGCTCATGATGTTCACGGGCCACATCGGGAACTGGGAGATCCTCGGCCATATGAAGAAGGTTGTGGGCACTGAGTTTTACGCCATGGCTGATATCCGCAAAAATCCGAAGCTTGAAGCTATAGTGAACGGTATCCGGGACCGCTGTGGTGCCACCGTCCTGCCACCAACGGGCACATTTCACATGCTTATTAATGAACTGAAAAAGGGCAAGACCATCGTCGGCATGATCATCGACATGCGTGGAGACCAGAAAGACGACCTGTTCTGCGATATCTTCGGCATGCCGGCGCCTTCCAAATCCGCACCAGCCTCGATAGCACTCATAGGGAATGCCCTGGTAATGCCGGTCTATACCATTAAGCAGAAAGGCACCTACCACTGGTACTTTGCCAAGGCTGTGGATGCGGCACAGTATGGCGATGGGGATGAGGCTATACAGAAACTGAGTGACTTCATGCAGTCCTGGGTGGCTTCTGTTGTCAGAGAACACCCGGAGCATTGGTTCTGGCTCTACAGTAGGTGGCTTAAGCGTTCGGACATGAGAAGGATCATTAAAAAAAAGTTGGACTTCAAGGAGTATGTCCACAGGAAGATGGAAGCGGTATTGAGTGATCAGACAAAAGAGAATAATGATTCGTAACTGTGAAATGCGTAATAATGATCATATGAAGGTGCCAATATAAAAATTCCAGGTTCATGTAGAATAAGACCCCTGTTTTTTGATAGTAGGCAGATGTGTAGATTTCGTGCCAGGTGCAACGGTCTCGTATGGAGTGAAATGCTTCATATGTTTCAAACCAAGATCTTCGATTTCCAGGCATTTCAAAAGTACTCATCTATCACAGTTATCAATGGTTCATAATCTGAAGTTGAGGCCAGCAATTTATCGAAGAAATATTTAGTTTAAGGAGGGGGTGAAAAGATGCTAATCTGAGTACATCTAGCCCTTATATTGGTACTCCTCTTATTATTTAACAAGCAATACTCACTTATAGACCTAGCTTTAAGGGGAAAGATCAGTAGCTGTAAAATTGATTTTACCGACATCCGATCCGTTGATCGTAACCGCTTGACTACTTGGAGTGAATGTATATTCAGTAATGGATGGTGTAAGAATATATCCCCCATTCATCAGGTTCGAAAAACTATAATACCCACCGGCATCTGTCGACGCAGTACCTGAGTTGGTGCCCGATAATGTTACAATAACACCTTGCTTAGCCGCACCATCCACTGTTATGACTCCAGAGATGCTATAGTAACAACCAACGCTTGAAGCATAAGAAGTAAAGTTGATTGCTCTGACATCTGCTCCGTTGATCGTTACCGCTTGACTACATGGAGTGAATGAATACCAAAAAATAATTGGGGTAACAGTGTACGACCCATTTGTCAGGCCCGAAAAACTATAATACCCACTGTCATCTGTCGACCCAGTACCTGAGTTAGTGCCCGATAACCTTATAGGAAAATCCCCTTGAGCATATCCACTTACCGTACCAGATATTGTAAATTCAGAAGCAGATTCGGACGATACCTTACCACCCCCACCGCTTCCACCACAACCAATAAGAAGCGCAATAATAGATAAAATCAAGATAATCCGAAAGAGGCCCAGGAAACGATATGTATCCATAGTTAATCCACCTCTATTATAAGCTAAAATAAGCTTTCATAGATGTAATGTTTCTTGGTTACTAAAAAGTTTCCCTATCAGTGAAGATGCCTATCGTGATAGAGTAACTCACTTAATTATATAGCAATTAAAATGCCATCATTCAAACATAGTTCTTTTCGGAAGTTATCAATATATGCTCTTGTAACAATACAATATGATGAGTAAATTAATTCTCTTAACATGGAAGATGATTGCTGTTTATTGTTACTTCGTCAACTGAAGATTTCGTGCCATACATAACGCTATGCCAATACTGAATATTTCTTTTGATAATCTCCACAAGTAGACGAACAGGTGAAGCTGTAGATTTCTATAGAAGGGCCCTTTTGCGATAGTAGGGAAAAATACCCTTGAATACCTCCGGTGCATGTCCTAGGAGATAGTAAATGCAGTACATCTTGGCATCGCTGATGAAAGGAATGTCCCTCAATGGAAGACTATCTGGTGCGGATCATCACTGAAGAGAAGAACATCCTGGGCCTTGCCTGCATTACGACCAATCTCGTAAACGATGCGCGGAAGCGGCACGGGACCTACCCGACCGCCACTGCGGCCCTCGGCAGGGCATTGACCGGCGGCGAGCTTCTCGGCGCATTGCTGGAACCCGACCAGAGGGTGGCACTCAAGTTTACCGGCAACGGGCCTCTGAAGAAGATCATTGTAGAGGCAGAGGGTGACGGCACGGTACGGGGTTATGTAGAGGTGCCCCAGGTGGACCTGCCGCCCAGGAACGGCAAGTTCGATGTCGGTGGGGCCTTGGGCAGGGAAGGGTTTCTCACCGTAACCAAGGACCTGAGGCTCAAGGAGCCTTATAATGGCGTGGTAAAACTCTACACCGGCGAGATCGCCTCCGACATCGCCTTTTACCTCACCGAATCCGAGCAGATCCCCTCGGCGGTCGGCTTAGGTGTTTTTGTGGAGACCGACGGCAGCGTGACCGCATCCGGCGGGTTCCTTGTCCAGTCGCTCCCGCCTGCCGATGAGGCCCTCATCGACTCTCTTGCAGGCAGGATCGAAAATATGCCGCCCATCACCCGCCAGCTTAAGGAGGGAAAGACACCGGAAGACCTCCTGGCAGCCGTATTCGATGGAGTCCCCTATCGTACGATCGAGACCAGACAGCTGTCTTTCCGCTGCTCGTGTTCCAGTGCCCGGATAGAGCAGGCGCTCATAACGCTCGGCAGGTCCCAAATCGAAGAGATCATCAGAGACCAGGAGGTATTCGACATCTCCTGTCACTTCTGCAACCGTTCCTATGTCTTCCGGAAAGACCATCTCCTGCGGCTGCTCAATGAGATGCATTGAACGAAAAGCAGATAAAGGTGTATAATCAAAGTTAAAGAATTCCATCATGATCAGATGATTGCACAGGGAGGATCCATCTATGGGCAAGGGTGATCAACGGAGCAAACGGGGCAAGACCTGGATAGGAACTTTTGGGAAAAGAAGACCCAGAAGAAAGAAAAAGGCCTTGCCTGTAAACGCGGTAACCAAAGGATCCAAAGGCGCCAAGAAAGCGTAAGTGCGGTAACCCTGTATAGCTGCCTACCCTTACTGCTTGCATATCCAAAAGAGGATAGAAGAGACGGGTAATCCTATCTTAAGGCGCGATATCCAGGCCGTCCCTGTCACCATTGAAGGGCGGCAGATGATCACCTTTATCGATCCGCTCAAACTCGCCCGGACCGGCTTCGCCCTTGACAGGGGTGCAGTTCCGCTGCTTTCCATGATGGACGGACGCCACGACTTGAGGGATATCCAGATGGGTCTCATGCGCATGGCCGGAGGCTCAATTGTCCCCATGACCGATGTGGAGGCCCTCATCAACCAGTTCGACCACGCCTTTCTCCTGGAGAGCGACGCCTTCAGGCTCAGAAAAACGGCCGTCATGGAGGAGTTTGCAAAAAAGACTCTGCGCGAACCACAGCTTGCAGGCAAGTCCTACCAGGCAGACCCCAACAGGCTCAGGTCGTATATTGCATCCATTGAGTCGGGGCTGCCGCCGCTTCCCGGCAATCATGATACGGAAATTCTCGGCATCATGGCCCCGCACATCGAGATCTCAGCGGCTGAGCAAGCCTATGTGGATGCCTACCGGAGGCTCAGGGGAAGCAGCTATGACCTGGTGATCATCTTGGGCATCAACCACAGCGGCGGAAATGGATTGTACTGTCTCTCCGACAAGGACTACATCACCCCGCTCGGGACACTGGTGACAGACAGGAGGTTTATCGAAGAGCTGAAGGCGGGGCTTCCTGATAATACGCTTGCACCAGGTGACTTCGATCACATGATGGAGCATTCCATAGAGTTCCAGACAATATTTCTCGCCTATTACCTCGGAGTGGCCGTCAAGATCGTACCCGTGCTCTGCGGCGGAATCCATGAATTTCTCGCAGGCAAGAATGATCCTTTGCGCGATGAGCGGTTCCTCGCCTTCAGAGACGGCATTTTGAGGATCATCGGGCAAGGGGGCCTAAATGTGCTTTTTGTGTCAGGAGTGGACTTTTCCCATGTGGGGCACAAATTCGGGCACGGCATCACTGCTGACGCCCTTCTTGGACGTGCACGGTTCAATGATGAACAGATCATTTCCCACCTGATCGCGGGAAGGCCTGAAGAGATCTGGAAAAATACCCTTGCTACGGGGGATGAGTTTAACGTCTGCGGGCTCGCCTCCATGATGCTCTTTTCGTCTCTCATAGGCCGGAGCAGGGCCGAACTCCTGCATCACGGCACCTATAACGAGCCTGCCACGAACAGCGCCGTAACCTTTGCATCCATGGTCTTTGCAAAGGTTTGAATATGACACACGAAACAGACGCTTAAGGAATTTTACATATCTTGTCATGGCCGGATGCCGATGTGAGGGGGTCGGATCATGGACATACCCAAGGATTTTAACAATAATTTTATTTGCCGTTCATCTCTCAATCGTTGTTGCACTGACAAGGCAGTTCATACTAAATGAGATTCCCTCATTGCTGTAAAAATGGGGTTGTAATTGGGGATCCTTTTTAAGGATCGGTTCAATTTGTTTGGTACAATCTGGAAAAAGGTTATAGATAACCCTATGAATGGAGAAACATAATGAATCCTAAGGAGAGCAAAAGCCGTCAGAAGAAAAGGCAGACCCGGGAGGAATTCATGGATAAACGGTTGATCTATTTCGATAATAATGCCACTACGCCCCTCCATCCTGAAGTAAAGAAGGAGATCTTTGAGGTCCTGGATATTTACGGCAACCCTTCGAGCCTCCACGGGTTCGGCAGGCTTGCGCGCAAGTATGTGGAGGAGGCGCGTGAGAAGGTGAGCCGCTTCATCGGTGCGAAACCGGAGGAGATACTCTTCGTGGGCAGCGGTTCCGAGGGCAACAACACCGTGCTCTCCATCCTCAACAGCCAGTGCGGGGCCTGCGAGTTCAATGCATGCAGCGGCAAGGAGCTCATCACCACTACCATCGAGCACCCATGTGTACTCGAGGCCTCAAAATGCATGGCAGAGAGAGGGATCAAGGTTACCTATCTCGATGTGGACAAGGACGGCAAGGTGGATCTCGATCAGCTCAAGGATTCCATAACACCGATGACCGGTCTCGTGTCCATCATGATGGCCAACAACGAGATCGGCACGATTCAGGATATAAAGACCATATCAAGGATCGTGCATGAACAAGGTGCCCTGCTCCACACGGATGCAGTCCAGGCCGTGGGCAAGGTTCCCGTGGATGTAAATGATCTCGGCGTGGACTTCCTCACGCTCTCCGGACACAAGATCTACGGCCCCAAGGGGATCGGGGCGGTGTACATCAGGAAGGGCTCCCCATTCTGTCCGCTCATCAGGGGCGGCCACCAGGAACGCGGCAGGAGGGCAGGCACCGAGAACACCATCGGCATCATAGCCCTGGGCAAGGCCGTGGACATGCGCGCCATCGAGATGAAGGAAGAAGAGAAGCGGCTGCTTGCCATGAAAGAGACCTTGAGAAAGGGCATAGCCGAAAAGATCCCGGACGTGCTCTTTGTGGGGCACCCGACCGACTGTCTGCCCGGCACGCTGAACGTGTCTTTTGAAGGCTCCGAGGGCGAGGCGATACTCCTCTACCTCGACCTTGCAGGCATAGCGGTCTCCACCGGAAGCGCATGCGCATCGGGCTCGCTTGACCCCTCCCATGTGATCCTTGCCACCGGGCTGCCCGCAGAGTGCGCCCACGGGTCCATCCGCATCAGCCTGGGCAGGGAAAACACCATCGAGGACATCGACTATATGCTTCATGTGCTCCCCGGGGTCATCTCTCGCATCAGGGACATGTCCACCGCATACGTAAGGAGGCAGTAATGGAACAGGTGAACTGGGTATATACCGACAAGGTGCTGGAGCACTTCATGCACCCGAAAAATGTTCTTGAAGATGAAAAGAACTATCATGAAGACGGGAGAGGTATAACCGGCAACATCAAGTGCGGCGACCAGATGATCGTTGCCATCAAGGTGGACAAGGAAAAGGGCACGATTGCCGACTGCAAGTGGAAGACCTTCGGATGCGCCAGCGCCATTGCCAGCACCTCGGTCCTCTCCGAGATGGTCAAAGGCATGAAGCTCGAAGACGCATTCAAGCTCTCCCCCAAGGACATCAACAAGGAGCTGGGAGGCCTTCCCGAGCACAAGATCCACTGCAGCGTGCTTGGCGACAAGGCCTTGAGGGCAGCCATCAACGACTACTACGAGCGCAGCGGCTTGACGGATAAGGTCAAGCGCGAAGAGGCCCGCGTGGTATGCAATTGCATGAACATCACCGACCATGAGATAGAAGACGCCGTGCTGGAAGGTGCCAGGACCTTCTATGAGCTCCAGGAGAAGACCAAGGTGAGCACGGTATGCGGCGAGTGCAAGGACGATGTGGAAAGGCTCCTTGAGTTCTACAAGAACAAGCATTTCTGCAGCATTGAAGAGAAGCCGGCAACACCGTGATTTTTTTTAAACCCGCAGGGACATCTGCCAACATACATCAGAAGTGCCATAGTGATCCTATAGGCACGCTGATGTGCGGAGGGTTATCATGATACCGAAACAGAGTCAGGACGCCACGAACGGAAATATCATCAAAAGCGTGGTCGAGGAGCTGTGCGAACCTGAATCATTCGATCAAGTATATCACAGGCCCACCTTGGAAGGCGCCATGCCTTCGCTCGGTTCGCTTGAGGATATCGTGGAGCGGCTGCGCATGGTGATCTTCCCGGCCTATTTCAACGACTCCGAGATGTCGCTTGAAACCATGCCCTACATCATCGGCAACCATTTGGAGAAGATCGAACGCCTCCTCACCGAGCAGATCAAGCGCGGTTTCGAGTTCTCCTGCGAGATAACGGAGCGCCAGGCGTGCATCGAGTGCAACGAGAGGGCCAACATCCTTTCACGGAAGTTCATCTCCACCATCCCCAGGATACGCAGGCTGCTGGTGAGCGACGTAATTGCCGCATACGAGGGCGACCCTGCGGCGAAGAGCTTTAGCGAGGTCATATTCTGCTACCCGAGCATCAAGACTATGACAAACTACCGCATCGCCCACGAGCTCTACGAGCTCGGCGTTGAGATCATCCCCCGCATCATCACCGAGATGGCCCATTCCGCCACCGGCATCGACATCCACCCGGGCGCCGCTATCGGCGAGCACTTCTTCATCGATCACGGCACCGGAACGGTCATCGGAGAGACCTGCGAGATAGGCAGGAACGTCAGGCTATACCAGGGGGTGACGCTCGGTGCCCACAGCTTCCCCAAGGACGAGGCGGGTCATATCGTCAAGGGGATCCTGAGGCATCCCATTGTAGATGACGATGTAATCATCTACTCCGGCACCACCGTGCTCGGAAGGGTGCACATCGGCAAGGGCTCCGTCATCGGCGGCAACGTATGGCTCGACCACGACATAGCCCCCGGCACAACGGTGATGCAATCTTCCGCATCGAACAATATCATCCTTTGTCCTCAAGATAATTCTTAAAGGGGCTTAGAATCCGATGGGAAGGATGAATGCACACATGCCCTATGGGCAGTGGCGGCTGATCACGATCATCCTCCTCATTACCTATGCCTGCACCGGTCAAACGTCGCTGGCGCTGGCCGCCGAGAAGAATCCTTCCCCTATCTTCATGTGGTCCGTTCAGGGTGCAAAGTCTACGGCCTTTCTCCTGGGATCCATGCATGTGTTCAAAGAGGGCTCCTATCCGCTCGATGCACGGATCGAGAAGGCCTATAACACCTGCCCGCGCGTAGTATTTGAGGCGGATCCGTCAGCAGCGGGCACCCAAGAGATCAGAGACATGATGTTCAAGCTTGGCACCTGCTCTGAAGGCAGGACCCTTAAGAAGGAGATCTCCACAAAGACGTATGCCATGCTCAGGGAGCGCGTTGCTGCCGATAATCTCACCATGGAACAATTCGATAGATTCAAACCATGGTTTGCAGCACTGTCCGTCGCAGCCATAGAACTCAAGAAGCTCGGATTTACGGCCGAGTATGGACTTGATTCATACTTCTACAAAAAGGCTGTAACCGACAAAAAGGAAATGATCTTTCTTGAAACGGCCGCTCAACAGCTGGAACTTCTTGCCAATGCCTTTCCCGGTCATGAAGAAGACCTCCTCAAACAGGCCCTTGAGGAAATGACCGTTCTGGCAAAGGATACATCCGCCATGGAGCAGGCATGGAAGACCGGGGATGCAGTCCGGATGGAGAGCTTTACCCAAAAGAGTTTGAAAGAGTTCCCGGAGGTGGAAAAGAAGCTCTTTGCAGAACGGAACAAGGCCTGGACCATGCATATCTCCAGGTTCCTCATGCAGAAGGGTGATGTCTTCATGATAGTGGGCGCCGGTCACCTGGTGGGCAAAGAAGGGGTGCTGGAGCTCCTTAAGGCCAAAGGATTTAAGGTGGTGCAGCAATAACCGCCCTTATGCCGATAAAAGATTAAAGCTTGTCCCAAGCAGGGCGGGTGTATGACTATTTTTAAAGCTCATTTCCCGGTTTTCCTTTTCCCCTTGCCTTGTCTGATCTTGTCCTTTTGAATCTTGCTGCGCTCCTTGATGAGTCTTGAGATGTCTTTCTGGCGGCGTGTGACCTTTTCTCCTGCCATGTCTTTCCCCTTTGAATGATAAGCGATCGTCCCCAATGGATTCCCGCTCTTTTAAGGAATGGTGAAACAAAGATCTCTCTTGCACGGTGTTATGAGCTTTTTACAAATAATAATCCTTGGGAACAGGATGTCCATGCATCTTTTGGTTCATCACAGTAAAGCATACTCGCATCATTAAAGAGCACACAAAAGGGATATCTCACCACGAAGAGCACGAAGGACACGAAGAAAAGAATCCTCTTGAAATCTCTTAAGGGGCAAGAGATCCACGAGTGTCCGTTCTGATTTTCTATGATCACCTTCGTGCTCTTCGTGTCCTTCGTGGTAAGGACAATGGGCTGTGAAAAGGATACAAACTATAAAAGTATGCTTCACAGAGAAGAACCCATCTTTTGATCAAATAACAGGCGCAAGTAAGGCGGTCCTGCTGAAGCTTATGTCGGGCTTTGCACATACGTTAAGCCCTGCACTCTCAGCGATCTTCAAGGATCTGATGAGGTCCGCTTCGCTCGTGTGTATTTTCGGCTCAGCCATCAGGAGACGCCCGTCCGGCTTGAGCAGGCCCTTCACGGACTGGAAGAATGCGTGCTGGTCAGGCACCTCATGGACCATCCAGAATGCCAGGGCGAAGTCCACTTCGCCTCTCATATCAAGGCCTGCCACCTCGCCCTTGTGCAGGATGAGCCGGTCTGAAAGTCTTTGCTTCTCGGCACGACGGCGTACCCGATCGAGCATTTGATCCTGGAGGTCCAGGGCGATGACCCGACCACGCTCTCCAACCATCCTTGCCATGCCGATAGAGAAATGGCCCATACCGCACCCGATATCGAGGACGGTCTGGCCTTGTCTTACCAGACCCGACAGGACCTTCTCGGGCGGATGGAGAATACGTCTTAAGGGGTTGTCAAAGGTATAGGCGAGCCACCACGGGCACACATGATCATCCATCAAGAGAAGGGTGCGCAAACGTTTCATAAGACAACCTCCTTGGCCGGGAAGCCCCCTTATCAGTCCTCGTTCTTCATGTTGATGAGGTACTTTGCCGCCACCGTGTTCACGGAACAGGGTGCCTTCTTACCTTTCAGGTGCAGTTGCAGGGCTTCGAGGTCGGATTTCCAGGCGAGGTCTCCCGGGGCCAGGAAGCCGATACTGCCCGGTACATGGGTGGGCGAGATGATAGCGTCTTTGTAGTAGTAATGCCGGTCGCACACCTCGGCAGTGTAGTCGCGCATGTACGGCGGTATGTCTGTGGGGCTGAACCACAGCTTGATCTCCCGCTCGGCATCGGTTGCATTGGCAGATGCATGGATGAGGTTGTCCACGCGGTCACCGATGAATTTGCCTGTGTCATCCTTGACCGGCACCACCGTTCCCAGGGCGCGGATGCAACCCGGCTTCTGCACACGTGCGTCATGGGCGTTTGTGGGCCCTGCTATGTCACGGATCTTCTTGATGGCGCCCGGACCCTGGTAGACAAAGGCGATGACCCTGCGCTTCCACGGTTCATCGGGATAATGGAGACGGCCGGTTATATACTCGATCAGTGATGGATAGAAAAACTTGCCGCGGTGCTCCTCATAGTGTTCCTCGGCAAGCAGCGTGCTGACGGATACTATCTTTGTCCCTGCGAAATGCAAGCCGGTATGAAATTCTGAAAGCATGGAAAGGATGTAGCCGGTTAATGAATTCTTCAGGGCATCGGGCTTGATGAGCACCAGCGTGTTTTCGCGAACTTCTTTGACCATAGGGGTCTCCTTGCCTGGTTGATTGTCAGCGCCATGCTGCATGATTCCTAGGGTTGATACAGGCTTGACCTTTGCCGTGTCAAGCGAAACGTGGTTGGGGTGCCTTTCCTACATAATGGTCCTGAAACGAAGAAGAATGGGGTCCGCCGGGTGCGGGTGCATGCAGTGATTATTTGTTCCCCGGCCCTCTCATCCGTGAAATGGGTGCATGGGGTGTAGGAGCGCCTTGAGGCGCGACCGGTTCCGTCGCTGCTGAAAGCGGCTCCTACAAGAAAAGCCCCTGGGCCCATTCGAAGAATACCTTGTGGAACTGTTCCAGGGCACCTGCCTGGCAGTGTTCGCCTGCCCCGTCAGCATCCAGGAAGGTATGCTCATGAAAGCTCCGGGCATTCTTTATACGATGCTTGAATTGCCTGGCTTCAGCCGAAGGGATGAGGTGGTCCTTGTCCCCTGACATGATCAGCACATCGCAGGTGATCTTGTCCGCCACCGTTTCGAGGCTGTACTCACCGGTCTTTCCGAGGAGTTCGTACGGGGTGTCGGCGCCTATTGTCCAGCACCCGTTGTCGAGTGCCCAGCGCAAGCCGATGTCGCGCGATGCCCTGGCAAGGGCCAGTCTGTTGAACATCTCCGTAAACCCGAGCCGGTAGAGGTACCTGCCCATGGCAGGCATCAGGGCCAGGGCTGCGTCCTTCATGCTGAAGAATCCGCCTAATCCCGCCGCCGCATCGATGCGCTTCTCAATGGCCGCGGCCCGCAGTGCCAACATGGCGCCCATGCTGATACCAAGGAGGATTTTTCTGACTCCGCTCAGTTCAGGGGTTTCCCATTGCATGAAGTCCAAGAGGGCAGCGACCGGTTTTTCCCATTCGTGGGTGAACTTCATGCCGTATTCACGAATCAAGTTCGACTGGCCCGGCCCTTCAAACATGACGCATGGATAACCCCTCTCCCGTGCGGCATCCGCAATCCAGAAAAAGAGCTCTTCAAGGGTGGAATCATATCCGCCGCAGACAAGGATGAGAGGTTTGCCCGTATCACCGGGGATATAATAGGCCCGCATTGATGCCCGTTCATAAGGTATTTTCCAGATCTTGTGGGGTATGCTCAGGATCTGGAGTGCCCGGGTGAATGCATTGGCGCTCTCGCGGTAGACGCTGAGCCGCCTGGCGTCAGTGGGGTGCAGGAAGAACTCGCTTGTGCGGAAGTAGTTTGATGCACGCAGCAGAGCCTTGCCCCTGCCTATGGTATCACTCGAAGCTGCGGCCGTCTTGGAGCACTTCTGGGCGGATTCATACCAGGATTCATACCAGCTTTTGGGATCTGCATTGCGGATGGATCCGATGGCTGCAAGACATTCGCCCGGGTTTGCCCCGAAGGCCGCCGAGTGGCCGAGAGTCCTCAAGGCCTGGTAGTGGAACGTCTGGGATGGGAAAAGCCGTGTGTTTGTTTTCTTGCCCTGCATGGAATCCTCCTTTTGATCTCAAGAAAGCTAGTATGTGATTGACGGATTGTATAATTTTATTGAGCAGTTTACAAACAACCTTTCATAGGCCGCTTCATGGGCGCCCTCGGCTTCTTTGCTGCGTAAGAAAGAGCGAGGCCGGATGAAAGATTATCCATGGATGAGGACAGAAAACGGCTCCCGGTTCTCCTGGTCACGGCGGCTGCCAATTATCTGCGGGATGAACCTACTCAGTGCCCCCGGGGTGTGTTCCTGTACCTCTCGATGAAGTCGTCCTTTTGCTGCCACAGTTCTGAAACCCAGGCCTGGAAACGGTCCCTGAAGGACTCATCGTTCAGGTAGTAGCCCTGAAGGAAATCATCCGGCACCGGAATTTTTTCAATCCGCACAGCGATTGTCTCGATGCGTCCGCAAAGGTAGTCCCAGAAGGTAAACGGTGCGGGTGGATAAATGATGGTGACGTCCAGCATGTTTCTGATCTTCCCGTCCATGGCCGCCAGTGCAAAGGCGAAACCACCGGCCTTGGGACGCAGCAGGTGGCGGTAGGGGGATTGCTGCCTGGCATGTTTCTCTTTTGTGAACCTTGTTCCCTCAATGAAGTTCAGGATGGCCACCGGCGTATGGCGGTATCGTGCGCATGCCTTCCTGGTGGTCTCAATGTCCTTGCCCTTCATATGGGGGTTTTTCGCAAGAAAATCCTTGGAGAAGCGCTCCATAAATGGGTAGTCCAGTGCCCACCAGGCAGTGCCGAGCAAGGGGACCCGGATGAGCTGCTTTTTCAGGAAGAACTTGAAGAACGGGATATGGCCGTGGAATGTAACGAGGAGTACCAGGATATCAGCCCATGACTGGTGGTTGCAGTTGAGGAAATACCATTCCTTCCTGCTGAGTCCTTGGCGCCCCTCGATGTTGTAGGCAGTATCCTGGGCAAGCCTCAATGCGGCAAGTATCCCCCAGATCCAGCAGGTTACCGTGCCCATGAGAAGCCTGGCGCAGGTTACCTGCCATTTATCGCTGCGTATGAGCAGTTTGGTGACGGCAAGAAGGTGGACGGGTATGGACCAGAAGATGGTATTGACAACCATGAGGGATATTGCGATGACACCCCTGGCAGTGGGAGGAAGGTATGGGATCATCTGTCAGTCCCTTCATGACCGAAACCTGTTAAAAGGAAGGCCCTGCGTGAAGGCGGTTCAACCATGCAGCTCTCGATGAGCCCATGCAGAACGTTCATAGCCCCTGCCGGGTGCTCCTGTGATGCTCGATAAGTTCGTCCTTTTCCTGCCAGAGGTCGCAGACCCAGGACTGTATGTGGTCTCTGAAGTCTGAATCGTTCTGGTAGTCCCCGTCGAGAAATGCATCCGGTACGGGCATCTTTTTCACCTGCACGCTGATCCGCTCGACGCGGCCGCAGAGATAATCCCAGAATGAGTTTTGCTTATTTGAATAGATAATGGTGACATCCAGGATGTTCGAGATCTTCCCGTCCATTGCAGCCAGGGCAAAGGCAAAACCACCCGCCTTGGGCCGCAGCAGGTGCCGGTAGGGAGACTCCTGCCGGGTGTGCTTCTCAGGGGTGAACCTGGTTCCCTCGATAAAGTTGAGGATGGCCACCGGTGTGTGGCGGTAGCGCTCGCAGGCCTTTCTTGTGGTTGCCAGGTCCTTGCCCTTCATGTGCGGGTTCTTCTCAATAAACTCCTTGGAAAAACGCTCCATAAATGGGTAGTCCAGGGCCCACCAGGCAGTGCCCATAACCGGGACCCGGAACAGCTCCTTTTTGAGGAAGAACTTCAAGAAAGGTACAGATCCGTGAAAGGTTATGAACAGCACCAGGATATCGGCCCATGACTGGTGGTTGCAGTTTATGAAATACCACTGCTTTTTACTGAGACCCTCCAGGCCCTCTATGTCATAGACCGTGGGCTGGGTCGTCCTTAGAATCGTGTTCATGCCCAGTATCCACCCGTTGCCGAAGAACATGATCGCACTGGCACATTTGCGTTGCCATACTTTATTGCGAATGAGCAGTTTGGTCAAGGCAAGGATATGGATAGGCACGGCATAACAGAAGGTATTCAGGGCAATGAGCGATATGGCTATGACGGCCCGCATGGTCGGTGGAAGGAGTGAAATCATTACTAAAACCTCATATGATGTCCGTATATCAAGAAATGCAGTCTGTAACAGGGAAGACCCTTAAAGATCATATTTCCTTTCGATTCATGACATGGGAAAGACCTTAGGCCTCTTTTTGGTTAATTGCAATCGACACAGGTCCTCAACCAACGGGTTTTACGATTCTTTTACATGTTTTATGTTTCAGATCTCCCTGCCTGCCCGATGCCCTTCGTGAATAGCCTCCAGAATGCGGCGTGGCCTCTTGGCATCGCCGACCACCGCATAGGGTATGCCCGAATCTTTGAGCACGGCCTCCAGTGCTGTGTCTGACCTGGCGCCCATGGCCGTTATGACCGTGGCGGCAGGGACGGTATCGTTATCATCCCCTTTTGAGAAGTGTACGGCATTGGGTTCGATCTTTGTGACCTTTGCACCTAAAAACATCTTCCCACCGCCATCCCTGATACGTTTGTGCAGCCAGTAGCCGTGGGCCGTCATCTTGCCCACAGGGGGGAATGATTGCATCTCGAGGATGACCGGGTTCATTCCGTGCTCAACGAGAAAATCAGCGGTCTCCATGCCCACATAACCTGCACCGAGGATGACAACAGGACTTTTGACCTTGACTCTGCCCATCAGGACATCGCGGGCATCCATGACGTGGGATGCGTCGATGCCCGGTATTACTGCCGTGACGGGGAATGCCCCGCTTGCCAGGATCACCGCATCGGGTTTGCCTTTTTTCAGCATCTCTGCAGACACTGCCGTACGCTGCCTGATTTCAACCCCGAGCCTTTTCAGCCTACGCAGTGCCCATTTCACCCAGCTCCAGAAAGCTTCCTTGTGCGGGGGCTTGCTGGCGGAGCGCAGCTGGCCCCCCGATGTTTCTTCTTGCTCGAAGATCTCAACCTTGTGCCCTTGCTCGGCCGCAGCAAGTGCTGCGGAAAGCCCTGACGGACCGGCGCCGATCACCCACACCTTTTGGGGGGTATCTGCACATGCAGCCGGTCCGCGGAACTCCTGGCCGCATTCAGGGTTAAAGGAGCAGGTGGCGGACTTCATCTCAAAGCTTAAGCGCTCGATGCAGCCCTGGTTGCATGCCACGCATGGTCTGATATCATCGAGATCGCCTGATTCTACCTTGCGGATGAAGTCCGGGTCGGTCAGGTGCTGCCTGCCGAAGCTGATGAGATCGGCATCGCCCCGGGAAATGGCCTCATCGGCAAGCCCGGGATCATTGATACGGCCCACCCCGATGACCGGCACATCCACCACTTCCTTGATGGCTTTTGCACGGAACAGGTTGAATCCGGGAGGTGTGTCCATGGATGCGATGCTCAGCCCTCCGGGGGTGGAATAGACGCCCACCGACACGTGCAAGGCATCGGCACCTGCCTGAACGAGTTTGGGCGCGAGCCGTTTCGTGAACTCCAGATCGAATCCGCCCCTGACGAGCTCGTCGGCCGAGAACCGTACGATGATGGGATAATCTGGTCCCACGGCCTTTCTGGTTGCAGAGATAATCTCCAGCACGAAGCGGGAGCGGTTCTCCTCGGATCCTCCATAGGCGTCCTGCCTCTGGTTGGAAAACGGAGAGAGGAACTGGTTTAAGAGATAGCCGTGGGCGCTGTGGATCTCAACGGCATCGAATCCGGCGGTCCGTGCCCGAACGGCGGCGGATGCAAAGGCATGCACGAGCTCCTGGATGCGCTCGATACTCATCTCTTCGCAGGGCTGCTGGAGGATGACACTGGGGATGGCTGACGGGGCCTCGGGCAGGCCGCCTACCGCTTCCGGGAAGGTCTCCCTGCCTGCATGGTGGAGCTGGATCGCGGCCTTGCCGCCCTCAAGGTGAATGGCCTCGGGGATCTTTGCAAGAGAGGGGATGAATTCGTCGCTCCAGATGCCGAGCTCGTTGGGGAAGCCTTTTCCCCGTGGAGTTACGGCAGTTACCTCGGTAATGATGAGGCCGGTACCTCCTTTGGCGCGGCGGGCCAGGTACTGGACCAGGCGCTCATTAACCGTGTTGTCTGGGTTGGCATATGCCGTAACCATGGCAGGCATGACGGCGCGGTTCTTGAGGGTCATGCTGCCGATAGTGATGGGAGAAAACAGATGATCATATTTCGAATGTTTACTCATGTTCAAGCTCCTGTGGATTATTCATAAATTTTTAATCAGTGAACCCTGCCTGATAGAAACAAATCTCCCCGGTACCCTCCTTAGAAAGAAGGGAAACTTGGTAACCAAGGCATGGAACCTATTCATGTCCTGCGGATGAACTCCGGTGGCCGCACCTCTTCCAGGGTTATGGCCTCCACCGGGCATGCATGGGCGCAGTTGCCGCATCCGAAGCACTTGGCTGAATCTATGGAAACCGCCCCGTCCAGGCTAATGGCCTTGAACGAGCACTTGATCTTGCACACGCCGCACCCGGTTCCGAGGCACTTCTCAATATCCAAGACGGCCCTGAAACGCGACGGTGCATACGATTCCGTGTAGCCCACCTCGTTGTGGAGGAACATGGCCGTGCAGCAGCAGGGACAGCAGTTGCACAGGAAATAGTCATCCTTGATATTGTTGCGGGTTGTATGCACGAGCCCCGCTTCCTCAGCCAGAGCGAGCCGTCTCAATGCCTCTTCGGTACTCAGGCGCTCGCCCACGCCGCGGTCCAATGCCGACTCTGCAAAGCCGTTGATCTGGAGGCAGAGGTTTACATCCTTCGGGGCACGGCAATCCGGGGAATGGCCGATCCGTTTCTGGTGTGTGCGGCACGGGCACGGGATGGCGACAATGAGGGACGCGTTTTTTGTGAGCGTCCGGGCAGAGTCGGCATCGAGAACCTGGGAGGAGCTCTCTATGCCCTCTTCGATGGGGATCACCCTCAAGAGGGGAGGGAGATTGAGCGCCTTGAACAGGGGAACCAGCAAGGGCATCTCCTCCCGGATGAGTTTGTCCCACAGTTCGAAGAACTCCCGGGTATAATCCGGGCACACCACCACGGCGTCCCGCAGCTCGATCATGGCCGGAAAGAGGCGGTAGTATTCTCCCTTGTTAAGGACATGGCTGATGGCTCCCTTGTGAAGAAGCCTGGTTACAACATCCCTGACCCGTTGCTCGTTCAAGCCGGTCTTTGCCGCTATCTCCCGGACAGAGCCCGGCATGGCCCCGGCCACGGCTATGCTGTCAGGGTCATCATAGAGGATCGCTAAGATCTTGGCCATGGTCTCGGATTTGGGGAAACCGAGCTTAGCCGAATAGGGTGCAAGCTGTCGGGGTATAGGCATGATTGTTCTCCTTCTCCTTCAGTTCATTTTCTCAACCCGGCAGAGCAGGGCCTTGATGGGAACAGAACCCGTGACCGGGCAGAGCGGCTCATCGGCAGTGATCATGTTGATGTTGACACGCTTCCAGCCGTCCTTCACACCGTACCAGTAGCCGTGAGGCGAATGCACGACCTTGGAATGCATGTCGTTGTTGTACCGTGCCTTGATCTCCACCCTGCCCCGTGGGGAGGCCAGGTAGACCCACTCGCCGTCGGAGACACCGAGCATACGGGCCGTGTCCGGGTGGATGTCGAGTTCCGGGTCCGGGGAGCGTTTTTTCAATGACGCTATGTTGCGGTGGGAGGAATGGTAGTACACGAGATTCCTTCCCCCCGTGGTGAGGATCAGCGGATACTCTTTGAGGAGATCAGGGGTGCTCACCGGGCCTTCATCCGGCTCCCTAAAATCCGGCAGGGGCGATATGCCCATCATGGTGAGGTATTCTGCATACAGCTCCACCTTTCCCGTAGGGGTCCGGAACTTGCCGAACTTCTCGTAGCCCTTATAGGTGATGGGCGTTGCGAAATACCCGGCCTTTTTAAACTCCTCGAAGGTCATGCCGATGGGCTCGAGACGGTAGTCCAAAGTCTCCTGTACCGAGCCCCAGTAGCCTTGAAGGTTCATCTTTTTTGCGAGGTCCACGAGTATCTGCTTCTCATCACGGCACTCGGGTACCGGCTCTATGGCCTTCACCTGGCAGAATACGTGGTTTTTCATGAGCAGGTCTTCGATCTCGTCCCGCTCCGTCCAGTGGGCCGGGGGCAGGATGACGTCCGCCAGTTCGGTAGTGGGGGTATGGTAGTAGTCCACGGCAAAGAGGAAGTCGAGCGAACTCAGGGCATTCCTCACCCGCATGGAGTTAGGGTAGGCGCACACGCTGTTGTTTGCAAACAGGCCTGCTGCCTTTACCGGATAGGGGTCTCCCTTTTCAATGGCAGGCCAGACGACCTGGGGAGGGATGGGGATAGGGATGTAGCCGATCAGGGGAAACCGGCCCAACCCCAGCTTCTTGTCGGCCTGCGCTTTGGGCAGGTTGTTGTATGCACTATAGTCAGGGCCATAGCAGGAGCGTTTTTTTGTGGGCGGCACACAGTTGAGGTTGCCCCCTTTGGCTTCCAGATTGCCGGTAATGGCTGACAGGATGGTGAGAGCCCTGGTCAAGTCGAATGCATCGTTGGCCTGGCACACGCCGCCCATTCCGGGGCCGATGCAGGCAGGCCTCGTACTGCCGAAGGTAACGGCAGCAGCCTCGATCTCTTCAGGTGATAGCCATGTGATCTCGGCGCAGCGTTTCGGGGTAAAGGAGGCAACATGCTCACGCAACCTGTCGAAGCCGGATGTCCATTTCTCCACGAACTCCTTATCAAAGAGGCCTTTATCAATAATGATGTTGATGAAGCAAAGGGCAAGGGCCACATCCGTGCCGGGCCTTATCCTGAGCCAGTGATCCGCCTTTTTGGCGAACCTTGTGCCCCTGGGGTCTACTACGATGAGTTTTGCCCCTTTTCTCAAGCCTTCGTTGATATCGTGCAGATAAAGCCCCGGCCAGGATGCCTCGGGGTTGTGGGCCCACAGCAGGATGCAGGAGCTATCGGCATAATCCGGGTCCACGAGGCCGAAGCCGCATGTAGCCGCACTGCCCAGCACGATGGGGCCTCCGCTCATGTTGGAAGGCGCCATGAAATTGGGCGACCCGAAGAGGGTGAGAAACCGGTTGAGGTAGGGCGCCATGCCCCTGGTGGTGCCGGTGCCGAAGACCACGGACTCTGCCCCCCATTTTTCTTTTGCCCCGAGGAGATTCTCAGCGATTATAGTAAGGGCCTTGTCCCACGAAGTCTCTTCGAATCGGGTGCTCTCCTTGCCGCCCACCTTAATGAGCGGGTGGGTTATCCGGTCCGGGTGGTAGATCATCTCGGCAGCAGCCCTGCCTTTCGGGCAGATATAACCGTGGCTGTGGGGGTGGGCCGGATCGCCCTTGATCCCGGTGAGCCTGTGGTTCGTTACCTCGAGTATGACCCCGCAACGGGAGTGACATTCAAAGCAGATGCTTTTAAGCGTTTTCGAACTCATGATTTTCCTCCCTCTTTTCCGGGGCCGGGTCTTATGATTATCTTCACATCACCGGATGTGCCTGAGTGAAGGGTCTCAAAGGCCTGCTGAACTTCTTTTAGGCTAATAGTCCTGCTGATGTACTTTCCGACGTTGAGCGCCTTTCGGGCGATAAAATCAGTTGCGAGATCGAAATCCTCTATCCGGTATCCGAAGCTCCCCTTTACGGTCAGCTCCTTGCAGGTCATGGTAAGGGTCATGAGCGGCTGGGGCATGAGGCTGATGCCTGCAAGGACCAAGGTTCCCGTGGCCTTTAATGCCGTCAGGGCGGAATTGATGCCGGACTCGGATGCCGAGGCGTCAACGGCTATGTCGGCACCGCCTGAAGTAGCCTTCTTGATCTTTGAGCCTATTTTCGGATCTTTGCCGTCAACGATCTCATCCGCATCGTGGAGTTTTTCTGCAATAGCAGCCCTTGTCTCATTCACTTCAGCCATGAAGATCCGGGAGGCGCCGTTTAGGCGTGCCCAGGCAGCGCTCATGAGGCCGATGGTACCGCCGCCTACGATCAGAACCTTGTCTCCTGCCTTTATGCCCGCCCTGCGCACGGCATGGAGACATACGGCGGCAGGCTCGATCATGGCTGCTTCGAGGTCGTTTATTGTGTCCGGAAGCTTGCGCACCATGTCGGAGCGTATGGAGACATATTCCGCATAGGCGCCGGGGCTGTTCTGGCCGACAGCGGGCCTTTTCATACCGTCAAGACACATCTGAACGAGGCCCTTCCTGCACGCTGAACATTCTCCGCAGGGATTGATCGGGATCGCCGTGACACGGTCCCCGCTTTTCATGTCCTGCCTGCCGCCGGTATCTTCGATGACGCCTGCGAACTCATGGCCCATAACCAGGCCAGGCAGCCCGTTCATCCCGATACCGGCCTCCCAGTAGTGAAGGTCGGAACCGCATATGCCGCAACTTGTAACCTTGATGATTGCCGCTTTGCCGTCTGGGGCCGGCTTTCCCACATCGATTACTTCGAGTCTTTTAGGACCGGCGAGGTTGACTGCCTTCATGGTGCACCCCCTTATCACTTCCTCGTGTTTGCCGGTGTCCTCGAAAGTTTGCGCTCTCCTCTGCGATTGGGGCTGGAGGGCATCCGGGCGATTCGCGCGCGATGAGCGCGCGTCTCCTCATGCAGGTACATCTTGAAGCGTGATGCGCTTTCATCAGGCGTAGTGCCGCCTGCCATCATGAGCTGAATTATGGTGCGCTGCGCAAGGATGTGCTTTTGAATATCTACGGTCTTCAAGAAGGATGCCACAAACTGCACCCTGAGCCTTCGCATGGAATTGGCGAACAACTTAAGGATAGTGCTCCCGGCGAGATTGACGATCTCATCCTGAATCTCCACCTCGATGGCGGCCAGTTCATTATAATCGATGCCCTTTTTCATGGAATCGAGCTGAAGCCTGAAAAGGCTGTCGATGGAGGCAAGGTCGGCAGGTGTCGCACGCCTGAGCGCCAGCTTCAAAATGGCCGGCACGACCTCGATCCAGTGGTCGAGAAGCTCGAGATTGAATGCGCTCCCGAGGTCGATATCGCTCATACCGAACACGGCATCGAGAAAATCGAGGCCGGCATGTTCGCGGTAGTCAAGGACAACCACGCCAGATCCCTGCACGGCCCTGATGATGTTCCTGCTGGCAAGCTCGTTGAGGGCTGCACGGAGTGATGTCCGGTCCACACCGAGTTGTTCGGCCAGCATACGGTCCGGCGGCAGCCTGTCGCCCGGTTTCAGCTCGTTCATGAAGATGCGGGCGATGATGAGGTCGGCGATCCGCCTTGGCAGTGGTTTTTCACGGTCCTGCCGGGGATTGTTGCCGGTTATGGGATGACGGATTATCTTGCTCATAATTGGATTATCCAATTAAAAAGAATAGTATGTCAAGATACTTTTTTATTGCAGGGCACAAATATTCCATTGAGCACGGCTGCATCCATTTTTACTAATGGATAGCATGAGTCAGGTGTTCTATTGACAGGAGGGCATGTTCTCTTCATTAAAGATAAGGAGGAGCGGATCATACCCGTCGTATTTTTATTGTGGGCCCGGAGCCTTATATACGTAAGAAGCGTATTTTCTTGCGGGTAAGGTGAGATTGATCAGAGGAGGTAATGATGAAGAAATCTGTGTTGTGCCTGATCGCTATTCTCCATGTGTTTCTTTGTTTCGGACTCGTTTATGCCTCTGAGGGCCTGGAGAAGATATCCGATCATGTCTATGCATATGCAGGAACCAAGAACCCTTCACCAGCCAACAGCTTCGGGGCCAATGCCGGGATCGCTATAGGAGATAAGGGTATCCTTGTCGTCGATACCCTCGCGTCGGCAAAAGCGGCCAGGCGGTTCATCGAGGACATCAGGAAGATATCGGACAAACCCATCCGTTACGTGGTGGATACGAATAATCACTTTGACCACACGTTGGGCAATTCCGAGTTTGCAGCGATTGGTGTTGCGATACTTGCCCAGTCAAGCTGCCCTGCAAATATGAGGAAGTCGGTCCAGCAGGTCCTCAAGAATGCCAAGAGCTACGGCATGAGCGATGAAGAGGCAAAGGCCGTAAAGATCACCTATCCGGATATCACTTCACCTGAGATGATGCGAATCGATCTCGGCAGTGTAAATGTGGATATGCTGTTCCTGGCGCCTTCCCACACGGATGACAGTGTCCTGGTCTTTGTCCCCCAGGACAAGATCCTGTTTTCAGGAGATGTGCTGTTTACCGATTACTACCCGTTTCTAGGCGATGGTGACATCAATGGCTGGGTGAAGACCCTGGACTTCATCATGACCGTGCGCATAGAGAAGATCATCCCGGGCCATGGACCCGTATCAACAAAGAAAGATGTCGCCGAGATGAAGCAATACGTCCTGGCCTTTGACCAGAAGGCAAAGGAGCTGTGCGCCAAGACAAGCGATGTCGAGGCCGTTGTTGCCGAGCTCAAGAAGACGCTTCCTGTAAGGTCACAGGCGGATTTTCTTATCAAGAGCAGCATCCAGGCAAAATATCTAAAGGCAAGGAACTGACAACATGAGGAGGTGGTCACAAGCTAAAGACCACCTTAAAATCCTCTCCTGGAATATGTCAATGCCTACTCATTGCCGGGCGGCATCATGCCCTTAGGCATACCCTGCGGCATCTTGGGCATCTCGAACTTCTTGGGTGTCTCGGTGATGAGGGTCTTGGCGCCTGTGCCGTATCCTATAAGGACCATCTCGAAATCCTTGGATGATGACTTGACCATACCATAGGGCGGGACCTTTTCACTTACCCAGGAGTCCACCACCTTCCCTTCGTCCTGATACTGCATATGGTGCGCCGAGAAGGTGCCGGCAGGGACGGTAACAGATTCCATGCCTTTGTCGATCATTTTGCCTTTGGGTTGCTGCTTGCCCTTGTCAGGATGCTTGCCTGCCATGACTGGCATCTCAAGGGCCTGCTCATTCCCGTGCTTCATGATCATCCTCTGCACGCCTTTCTTTTCGTTCGGGTCGCCGGATACGAGCATTTTCATGACATTTAGTCCCTGGCCCTCCATCACGGTTTCATACCAGTAGGAATCCCCCTCCTTGCCCACGATGGCAATCTTCATCTTGGACGGGGCCTCCTTCTGACCCTTCATCTGGTACTCGGCCCATGAGCCGACAACCGGTTTGAAATCACCATAGAACTTGGGACCCCGCTGGTCCTTGCCTCCAAACTGGGCAAAGGCACCCTGGGTCAAGATGAATGTGAATACGAACAAGACCACGGAAAATTTTCTCATGATTACCTCCCTCTGTTTTTGTTGTGAGGATGATCCTGCAACGGAGAAACAACCTTGATTGTGTCCCCTACCTTCACCTCTCCCCCGGTGATGACCTTTGCAAAGATACCTTCCCGGGGCATGACACAGTCTACGACCTGGGCATAGATTGCACAGCGGTCATGGCAGACCTTGCCGATCTGGGTGAGTTCAAGGAGAACGCCCTTGCCGATCATAAACCTTGTTCCGACTATCAGCTCGTGGAGGATGATGCCTTCCGTGGTGAGGTTCTCGGCAAAGTCGCCGTACCGGACATCGAGACCCTTGGCTCGTATCTTTTCGATACTCTCTCGGGCAAGGAGGCTCACCTGGCGGATCTCCATGCCCGCGTGTGCATCGCCCTCCACACCGAACCCTTCTACGAGTAGGCACCTCCCGATGTTGTGTTTCTTCTGCCCTTTATCCGAGCTTACATTGACAGAGAGGATCGTGCCTTTCGGTAACTTATGTTTCTCCATTGCCCCCAACCTTTCTTTATTTTTCTCTACATGCAACCTGCAGACATTATCAAGGTCTGTTTCCATCTTTTGCACGTTGACAATTACCCCTTAGCGCTATAATTACTACTGATCTCCTCATGATAACAGCATGTCACATCGAAGGCATGGCGCTTTAAGGAACAATGTGAAAAAAAGTCGTAGATCATCTAGAGATACTGCTCATCGAGAGGTGTATGTATGAACAAGAAGGCCATTGCTCTCCTGTCGGGCGGTCTGGACAGCTCGCTCGCGGTCAAGCTCATGATCGACCAGGGCATCGAGGTGATCGCAGTCAACTTCACCAGCCCATTCTGCAACTGCACCCCGCGGAGTGCAGGGTGTAAGCACCAGGCACGTCACATTGCAGAAGAGCTGGGGGTCGAGATCCAAGTGCTTCCGAAGGGCATGGATTATCTGGCCATGGTGAAGAATCCGCCCCATGGGTACGGAAGGGGTATGAATGCATGCATCGACTGCCGTATCTATATGCTGAGGAAGGTCAAGGAGCAGATGGATAGCCTGGGTGCGTCCTTTGTCATCACCGGCGAGGTGCTCGGGCAGCGGCCCATGTCCCAGCACAGGGAGGCCATCCGCATCATCGAAAAGGAGAGCGGCCTTACAGGCCTTATCCTGAGGCCTCTCTCAGCAGGCCTGTTTCCGCCGAGCATCCCCGAGCAGCAGGGAATAGTCGACCGGGAGCAGCTCCTCTCCTTTGCAGGCAGATCTCGTAAGCCCCAGATAAATCTTGCGGATAAACTCGGCATAAAGGATTACCCGTGTCCTGCAGGCGGGTGCCTCCTTACCGACCCGGTCATCGCATCCAGGCTGCGTGACCTCTTCACCTCCATGCCTGATTTCGAGATGTCGGACATCCACCTCTTGAAGGTGGGCAGACACTTCCGGATACACCCGGAAATGAAGATCGTCCTGGGCAGGAACGAGGCCGAGAACGACCGCATCACGGGTCTTGCAAAACCCGGATCCACCATCATCCACCCGGTTGACTTCCCGGGGCCTACGGCACTTGCTTCAAACTGCCCGAATCCATCCCAGGAACAACTGATCGGGGAGATGATTGCCCGCTATTCCAAGGACGAGCGCGACCGTTATGTCCTGCATAAACAGATCATCGGAGGGGAAGAATCCACTTTGATCGTGAACAGAAAGTTGCCGCAGGATGTCCTCGCTGCCTACCTGGTCGGTTATCATGAACCCGGAAGAAAAAAAGGCCTCAAGCAGCAGGAAGAGAAGGTATTCGAAGAACACGGCCATTGATCCACAGACATAAAGGCAGGCGAAAAAGGAATAACAAACGATGAAGGAGCGGGTCATGGTCGCCTTGAGCGGCGGTGTGGACTCTGCCGTTGCCGCGTATCTCCTGAAAGAAAAGGGTTACGATGTGGTGGGGGTTACCATGTGCCTGGGTGTGGCATCACAGGATACGGGCAAGATAAAATGCTGCGGCCCTCGTGAGATCGAAGATGCGAAGGCCGTGTGCCGGGCCCTTTCCATGAGCCATTATGTGCTCGATTTCGCACCCGAGCTCCAAAACTTCGTTATAGAACCTTTTATACGGGAATATCGTTTAGGCAGGACCCCGAACCCCTGCGTGGAATGCAACAGGCGCATAAAATTTGGTGCGCTCCTGGAAAAGGCCCTGTCCATGGGGTTCGATCTCCTCGCCACCGGACACTATGCCGATGTGGAAAAGTCGGAAGGGGGCTGCCTCCTTAAGGTGTCAAATGATTCCAGAAAGGATCAGACCTATTTCCTGTCCCGGATTTCCAGGCAATCCCTTACGCATGTGGTTTTTCCCCTGGCTGGCTTTACCAAGGATCAGGTCAGGGCTGTGGCGAAGAGGGAGAACCTGCCGGTCTCTTCAAAGCCTGACAGCCAGGATATCTGCTTTATCCCGGTCAAGGGGGTAGGCGAATTCCTCAAAGAGAGCATCGATGAACTGCCGGGTGACATAGTGGACCGCAAAGGTAAAGTCATCGGCCGCCACAAGGGGATATCTTTCTATACCATAGGTCAGCGAGCAGGTCTGGGCATCAGCGCGGGCAGGCCCCAATACGTGCTCTCCCTGGATGTTCATCTCAACAGGATTGTCGTAGGAGACAGAAAGTTTCTTTCAGCGAAGGGGCTCCTTGCCGATTCCCTGAACATCTTGGTCGATGATCTCCCGGAAAAGGCATGCGGAAAGATCCGCTATGCCCATAGCGCAGCACCGTGCACAATAACCCTGGAAAACGAAGCTATGACCGTTATTTTCGACAAACCCCAGGAGGCCATCACCCCGGGGCAGACCATAGTTCTGTATGATAAGGGCATCGTCCTTGCATCTGGGATCATCAAAAATGTTATCTCGTAGTGTTTAGATAACATGAAATCAGTGAGTTCATAAATGAGATATCTTGAGAAGCTGGAAAGACTTAAAACCCTCCTCGAATCATGGGGCGGCTGCGCCGTTGCCTTCTCAGGCGGGGTCGACAGCACGCTGCTCCTTACGGTGGCCCATGAAGTCCTGGGACAGAGGTGCCTGGCTGTTATCGCAACCTCATCCACGTATCCGTGGCGGGAATATACATCGGCCCTCGAGTGGGTACAAAATCGGGGAGTGCCGCATGTCACCATTGTATCTGAAGAGCTCGACATACCGGGCTTCTCTGAGAATCCACCGGACAGATGCTACTACTGCAAGAAGGAGCTTTTCTCCAAGGTCTGGGATGAAGCCCGGCAGTTCGGGGTATCTGTGGTTGCGGATGGAACCAACTTTGACGACACGGGTGATTTCCGGCCCGGCATGAAGGCTGCCCGCGAGCTCGGCGTCAGGAGCCCGCTCTTGGAGTGCGGGATCACCAAGGATGACATACGGCTCATCTCGCGGGAGATATATCACCTGGGAACGGCTGACAAGCAGCCCATGGCCTGTATGGCGTCCCGCATCCCGTACGGCTCGATTGTAACGGTTGGTAAGCTCAAACAGATCGAGGCCATGGAGGATTTTCTCGCAGAGAAAGGATTCAAGGTGTTCCGGGCACGGCACCACGGCAACCTGCTCAGGCTCGAGCTCGGCAGGGACGAGATGGAGATGGTCCAAAAGGGTTCCCTTGCTTCCGAGCTCGTGGACTTTGCCAAGCACACGGGCTTTGTGTATGTAACGCTCGACCTGGAGGGATTCCGCTCGGGCAGTATGAATGAAGTGCTTCAGAATGGGGGGCGCCGTGCACCTGGATGATGTATTGAATACCTGCCTGCAATCAGGCTCGCTCACCAGGGAGGAGATCCTGTTCCTTTTAAGCCGCCAGGACAGTGCAGAGATCGATGCAATAACCCGGTGTGCGGACGAGGTGCGCAGGGTTCACTGCGGGGAAGATGTCCATATCCGGGCCCTGGTGGAGTTCTCGAACCACTGCAGGAGGAACTGCAATTACTGTGGGCTCAGGAGGGGCAACCGCGACCTGGTACGGTACCGTATGTCCGTAGATGAGATCGTCGAGCTTGCCGTCACCCTTTCCAACAAGGGGTTGATGACCATTGTTCTCCAGTCGGGAGAGGATCCATTCTACCATGTGGACATGCTCTCGGACATGGTGCGCAGGATAAAGCGATCCACCGGTATGGCCGTGACCATGTGCGTGGGCGAGAGGCCTCATGATGAATTCAGAAAGTTGCGTAATGCCGGGGCGGATCGCTACCTCTTAAGGCATGAGGCTGCAAATCCGGAATTATATACGCGACTCCACCCTGATTCGCGCTATGATGAGCGGATGGGATGTCTTGCGGACCTCCGTGATCTCGGTTTTCAGGTGGGTGCAGGCAGCATGGTGGGTGTGCCCGGCCAGACCATTGAGCACCTGGCCGACGACATCGAGTTCATCCGGCAATTCCAGCCCGATATGGTGGGCATCGGGCCGTTCATTGCGCACCCGAATACCCCGTATGCAGGCAGTCTAAACGGCGGGCTTGACATGTCGCTCAAGATGGTGGCCCTGGCGCGCATCGTGACCAGGAATGCCCTTATCCCGGCCACAACGGCAATCGGATCGATTCAAGACGACGGCAGGGAGCTCGCGCTCCAGGCCGGTGCGGACGTGGTCATGCCGAATTACACCCCCTTGCAGTACCGGGTGCACTATGAGATCTATCCCAACAAGCGCTGCATTGCTGAAGACCCGGTTCATTGCCACAGCTGCATGCGTATGAGGATCCTGTCGGTAGACAGGACTGTGGCGGAAGACGCAGGACATTCGCGGAAGAAAGTCGATCAAGAGGTTTTGATACCAAATTGCAGGGGAAGGGAGGGCTTTAACAGCCCCCCCTTGTTGCCAAGGCGTAAATCGCTGGTTTGATTAGCCCCCGGCTTGACCCGGGTAAAGACGACAGATCAGGGTGCGCTAGACACTGCCCCCTTGATATTGGCCTGGATAGTGAAGTGTATTTCCTTTTTCTCAGGATCATTGGTCTGAACCAGGATATCTTTTTTATAGCCTCCCTTGAGATACTTTGTCGGAATACTCACCCTTATCTTATCAGTCTTGCCTGGTTGTATTGGTGAAGGGGTCTCATATTTAACCCCTCCGCACGTACAGGACGTCACCTTTAAAGTGAGAGGTTCGCTCCCCGTATTCTTAAAAATAAAATCATGGACGATCAAGGTTCCCTGTGGCAAATCTCCTGCATTGAAATCACTCTCATTGGTGAGAGCCTTTGATGCACCAAATGCGGGATTTCCACTTAAGGTTATGAGAAAGATCATGGAAAACGTAAGTACGGCAATGGTTGTTCTCTTCATAAAGACGCCTCCTGATATATTTACATCCATGCTACCACGGTGCCCGGCAGGTTCTTCATCAGCCAGTCGGCTCCCTACTTCTGCACAAAGTCATATTTATTGCTGTCAACTGCGCCCATGTATTCGGCACAGGGCGGGCATACGCCGAAGGTGGGACCCTTGCCCTTCTTTTATTTCTTGGTTTTCTGGTAATTCTTTCATCATACACCTCCTTTGAAATATGGGGTCTTTTCCCGTTTCAGGGATACGGTGCCTGAAATGCAGGCATCCCAAAAGCCTGCATCAATTCTTCATGCATGACGAAAATATGTCAAATTCTTATAATGAATGATATTGCCTATACTATTCAATGATTCACAAAGTCTGAGGTCATGGACCCTGAAAATCAAGATTGCCCGGGGTGAGAGAACAGATACCTATCCGCTGACTACCCGTCTGGGGGCCGCGGCCACAGTACGGGTCAGCTTCTATGGATTTTATTATAGAAACACCTGCACGGGCGGGATTGATTTTCTGGCATGATACCCTACTACATATTAAACAAGAACAATAGAAGGATGTCCTCATCTTCTCAAAGGAGGGGAATATGAAGCTGACAAAGATCTTAGTACTGTTTGTATTTTTTACCTTGGCGGCAGGTACCACACAGATATATGCCCACAGAGATCTTGATGACAGACATTACTCGGGTGGGGAAGATGACGTCTGGCTCTGCTCATGGTGTATCAACGACCATGGGTATAATAATTTGAATGAGGGCATCAACAGGTATCAAGATTACAGGGATAGATATATGACGGAGTATGAAAAAAAATCTCCTAAACTGGAAGAACCTGTTACCATGGATCAGGCTCGTTATCTTGTAGACAATTACATTTACCTCTTAGGGGATTCCGATCTTAAGCCTTTGAAAATCTTAGAAAAAGACAATGAGTTTGATGTTGAAATTATCACAAAGGACGGCTCGTCACTGGGCATGCTCATAATTGACAAACAAACCGGTGTGATTAAATCTCCGTTCTAACAAGGGGCCGTATGGAATGGGGTCATTGACATCATCAATATAGCAGGAGAAACAGGTAGATGATGAGGTGGAAAATAAAAAATCTGCATGCATTCTTGAAACTTATCAGCGCCATTATCCTGCTGGTTGGTTTGGGGAGTGCCATCTACATTTATCAGACAGCTGAAGATGATTTGAGCGGCGTTCTGGGTTACGAAATAGTAGGTGGGTCTGTTTATCCGGTTATGCCCCAAGATTCCAAGATGTATAGACATGATCTGGAGCTCTATGGCGGAAAGGCTGCTGTGTTTGCCGATGAGTTCAGTCGTTGGATTGTCGGGTTGTGGCATGGAAGATCACTCGCATACACAATAGCCTGCATTACCCTTATTATATCCTTTGGGTTTTTCTTTGCTGCCAACCACCTGCCGTCCCGCTTAAAATCAGATGTCCCCAATAACAACACCCGGGACGGAAAGATTTAAGGGAGCGGAGACAGATACTCTTGTCTGCTTGACACCATCAGAAACTGATTATCGGTAAGGGGATTCTTATACTTTCTGATCCACTTGTGTTCCGGGAGTGGTCTGGGCGGCTGAATTTTCAGTACTTGTGTACTTTTGTAAAAGAGATATGAGGGTATCAGGGCTCATGGTAAGTAAATTAGTATTTTCAATATCCTGCAAGGCCTGCGAATCGAGAGATTGACTTGTAGAAGAAGTTGATCCGCTATCCGTAGTTTGTGACTGCTCCTCAGATATGATATCCTGGACCAAGCTGGGGTTTGCCTGCATGAGCTTCGCATTCTCATCAGACAGCATGATATTGTATAGGGAATCGTTTGAATCACTCGATCCCTGGTTTCCGCTCAGTAAATTGTAAATAGAATTATCCGATCCTGTTCCTCCCTGGCCTTCAATACTGAGCAGGGGATCGTTCTCCATCTCCTTGATAGAGTTTGAGAGACTGACAACATCATTAATGCCGGATGCTGGAGTCGTAGTCTCTCCATTGGTCGTCTGTGTTGAATCTTGTGATGAATCAGTCTGCTGGTTGTTGAGGAGCAAACTGCTCAACAGAGAGTTGCTGACATCAGTGATATTTGACATAGGGGTGCCTCCTCGTCATAGGTCTTATCGACAATTGAAGTAAAAAACTTGATTTACCTTGAGAGAAATAGTGAGTAACATTTCAGAGAATTAATTATTTTCCCTCATGAAAACAGCGTATAACAAGCCTCCTATCAAAAAGATTCTCAAGACCAATGGCCACAGAAACTACATGTCCTTTAAATATATTTTCACTTCATATAATGTTGATGTCGAATCTCACAGTATCTTTTAAAAGGAGGTCACATGCGGCGCAAAGACAAGGAAATTGAAAACAGAGATCTGATCGAACAAATCATCGCAAAAGCCCAAGTTTGCAGGCTGGGATTAAGTAACAATAACAAACCGTATATTGTTCCGGTCTCCTATGGATATGATGGTACGTTTATATATTTTCATACTGCCATAGAGGGCACAAAGATTGATTACATGTCAACCAATCCCCAAATATGTTTTGAGCTTGAACATGATGTCAAGATTATCACGAATGATTCTCTTGCATGCAAGTGGACACATTCCTTCTATAGTGTGATTGGTTTTGGTACTGTTCAAGAAATAACAGATCACCGGCACAAGGTTAAAGCATTCGATCAAATAATGAGGCATTATTCAGGCAAGGAATGGGATTTTGATGAAGAGACGCTCAATAAAACCCGACTCTGGCAAATTACGATTGAACAAGTAACAGGTAAAAAATCTAAGGACAAGATAACTATTTAGACAGGATGAATACATTTGGAGGCGGGATCATGAAACCATTTACTATAGTTGCTGCTCTGGTATTCTTCATAATTGCAATTGCCCACTTGGTCAGAATAATTCTCCAAGTGCCAATAGTAGTAGGCAGCGTCACAATACCCATGTGGCCTAGTGTAGTGGTTTTCTTTCTCTTCCTCATTTTAGTTTTTAAACTCTTTCGAGAGTGCAGGCATTGAGTTGATCACCCTTCTCTTTATAGTTTGAGAGGTAATATTCCGATTATTTAATCAGTGTGTACGAATGACCTTGGAAGATGAAGTAAGGTCGGAGCAATACGTGTAAGAGGGACGGCGTGGTGGCGAATACCGAAGAAAGACGATTGAAAACAGCGAGCACCGACCCTGTTGATGAGAAGTCGGGGATGGCAAAAAAGGTGCTCTCAAGCCTGCTTCTCGCAAGGAAACATTACTCGTTATACCCTGAAGATCACACGATCTGCGTAAATGCATTAGAACATCTCCACTCACAAATCGGGACATATCTCCGTACCCATGGCGACCTGAGGTTCGAGATAGATAAGGATCGGATCGTTTCCCAGGGGGAAGTAATCCTTTCAGAACCCCCGGAAGAAGGAACGCTTTCTTTCACCCTTTTTCGTGACGGGATCAGATGGCTGGAATTTACAGACGGGATAGACCCTGATGAATTAAAAAAATTCATAAGTATTATTAACAAATACAGTATATTATCAGATAAATCAGACAGCGATATCGTAACCGCTTTTTGGGAAACCAGGTTACTGCATATGAAATACGAAGTAGCGGATTTCTCTTGGGGAGTCGATCAAGAAGCAACCACTACACCTTCCCCTGATTCGGGAAGCAAAGGTCATGCATTGCCTCAAAGGAACGTGTCTGCCGACTGGACACCTCAGACTGACCCCCCGATAGATCAAGCCTCGGTCGTGCTTACTCAGCAAGAGACGGCTATGATGCAGACAATGGTTCATATTGAGGAAGAGAAGGTCTCGACAGCTTATTTAAATGCATTATTCGATAGTCTTCTCCAGTATAGAGAACAAGAGAATTTCGGGGTTATCCTCAAGGTGCTTCAGGAAGAGTTTAAGAGCTCACTAGATCGAGGAGACTTCAGCGCTACAATCAAGATCCTTGAGAATTTAAACTATGTATTCGATACGTGTAAGGCCGATATAGTTCCTAAGGCCGTTCAATTTATTGAGAACTTTTTCCTTACCATCTCCAGTCCACAATCACTTGCCCCTTTAAAAGATTATTGGACGAACATTGATGCAAGCCAGTTTGAAAAAATCAAACAGATTTTCAAGTTTCTTCAACCAGAGGCCATTGGTGCCCTCGGCCTCTTGTTGCAGCAGAATCAATCCGTTCAGCTTCAACAACTACTCATGGAGGCGATACTCTCACTGGCTTCTCGAGATATGCACCCCCTGGAGACTCTGCTCAAAAGCCCGGATGAAAAGCTGGTACAAAGCCTCATCCGCGTGTTAGCAGGTCTGAAGGGAGAACGACCCTTAAAAGTTTTAATGAGTCTTGTTCGCCATCCATCAGAGCGTATACGCCAAGAGGCATTAAAGGGAATATTCCAGCGAGACCCTGATCATATTCATGAAATCTTTAACCTCATTGATGACAGAGACGAGTCTATCCGCCGTCTGATCCTGAAACATATGGGGCAGTCACGTAACCAGGCTGCCGAAAGATTCCTTCTGAAATACCTTGAACACCAGATAACCAAAAACACGCATAGCGATCATGTAATCGCTTGCTTCACGACCCTTGGGCAATGCGGTTCTTCGCGTTCTATCCCTTTTCTCCGGCAAACGCTGTTCGGAACCGGATGGTTGCCGTCCTTCGGGAAAAAGGCGCATCGGATGGGTGCTGCTATTGCACTGAGCAAAATCGGGACAAAGGAAGCCCGCCAGGTGTTGGAAGATGCCGGCAGAAGTTTTTATCCAAGCCTCAGGCGTATAGCCCGAAAAGTCATAAGCTGATGGAGAATGACCGTGTCTGATCAGAAGACGCAGCATGAGCAGTTGGGAGGCATGTTACTCAAGACCTTCTATCATTTTATCAGTACCGTAAGGATTCATAAGGATAACAATCAACTGGTCAAGGATTGTGTCACCAATCTCAATGCTATTGTTTCAGAGCTCTCAGGAAACGAAGAACTAGCCATCCAGATCTGGCGCGGAAGATTCCATTTACAAGGTGAGAAGCTGGTTTATCAGCGGGGGACATTCCATATCATCAATGAGATGCAGGAATATTTTTCTAAACGAGAGCTCGGAGGTTTGTGTTTTCTTCCCAGTATAAAGACAGCCTTACCCGAGGATCTGGTGTTGTTTATACGGCTCCTCGATGAATGTATCAAACATGAGGATCCCCCCGGCTGGCTTGATCTGCAATTAGAAAAGAATAGATTCTCATGGGTGGAGATATTCAGGAAACCAGATGAAAGCCAGCAGAATCTCGGGCAGAATCTTAAGCAGGATGTTGATGCAGAAAGCAGAGAACATGCCCGGCATGCCTACTTTCTCGCCCTGGATACCGTAAAAGATATGGCTGAGAAAGCCTCTAAAGATAATGCCGGGGTCCGTAAGGCAAGACGCCTGGCCCAGACGATAGTGGATCTAGCCTCTGAGGATAGTTCACTCATGCTGAGATTAGCCTCAATGAAGAACTATGAAGATCATACCTATATCCATTCGGTAAATGTTGGTTTACTTGCCACATGCCTGGGAAGACATGTGGGGTTGTCTCCGGTCTCTCTCGAGTACCTTGCGATCTCGGCACTGTTTCATGATTTAGGAAAATTGGAAGCTGCAGACGAGATCCCTCTCAAGCAAGACGAGCTGAGCACTGAAGAATGGGGAATCGTACGGAGACACCCCCTTATCAGTGTGAGAAAAATTCTCAATTTGGATATACCCCATTCCCTGAGATCGAGAATTATTCTCGGCCCCTTTGAACACCATCTGAATCCTGACCTTTCCGGATATCCCAAGACGCATTTTGTGAGGGAACTGAGTCTCTTTGGGAAAATCCTTCGTATTGCCGATGTCTACGATGCACTGACATCGGAGCGGATCGATAATTCAAGTACACTCACCCCTGATGAAGCCTTGAGACGAATGTGGAGCGAGAAGGGGAGAAGCTTTGATACGATATTATTGAAGAACTTTATAAACATGATGGGGATATACCCCATCGGCTCGATAGTGGAACTGGATGGAGGAGAAGTCGGCATAGTGATGGACTACCCGGATGAATCCGAAAAGGGCCTCCCTGTGATTATGCTTATCGTCGATGATGGCAAAGGAGGCAAGACCCAGGGTGAACTGGTTGATCTTGCGACCCAAGGAATAGATGAGAAAACGCCTCGAAGGAGTATTGTGAGGAGCATTCACTTCTCTCAACTAGGAATTGACCCCTCGCAATTTTTCCAGCATGAAGTGGGGGCGTATCTGAATGTTGGTTCTCATGGGACCTCATGAGTATCATCTTCATGTTGTATATTAATCCTTAATACTGCTTGTTCTTGCCTTGTATACTCAGATCTCCCTTTTTCTTACCCGTTAACTTTTTGCGAGTGGGATTTTTATCAAGATCAAGGATTCTCTTGTCTCCTATGGCATGAGTGATCTCAGCTTTTATT